>Ga0307424_1001044_pt1 | contig 14719 bp, 17 predicted proteins | sample SalMarWE160320MG_FD_202157 | JGI IMG/M metagenome (GOLD analysis project Ga0307424, IMG submission 202157) | Salt marsh sediment microbial communities from the Plum Island Ecosystem LTER, Massachusetts, United States - WE1603-20 | ecosystem: Environmental > Aquatic > Marine > Intertidal zone >... | reverse complement strand
CTCCTTCAAAGTGGAGCAGAAAACGAAGTCAGACGCGGCTTAATATGGTGATGCGCGACCAAGACAAAAGAGAGCGACTCGTAGCATCTGACAAGGTCGGCGGCAAACCGGCTAAGCCATTATTGCCAAACCTTAATGTTTGCGGGGATATCGGCTTGAGGATCGCCCGCGACGGCACTTGGTTTTACCAAGGCGGCCCGATCAACCGGAAGCCGCTCGTCAAGCTGTTTGCTTCCGTGTTGCGGCGCGAAGAGGACGGCTTCTATCTGGTGACGCCGGTGGAGAAGGTGCCCATCGCCGTCGAAGGCGAGCCGTTCATCGCCGTGGCGATGACGCGCGAAGGGGACGGCCGCGACCAGCGCCTCACCTTCCATACCAATGTGGACGATGTGGTCACCGCAGGTGCCGAGCATCCGATCGGCTTTCGCGTCGCGCCGGGTGGCGGGCACACGCCCTTTGTCGTGGTACGCGATCGCCTGACGGCGCAGCTCGCGCGGCCGGTCTATTACGAGCTCACGGAGCTTGCGGTCGAAACCCGCGAGGGGGCCGGCGTGTGGAGCGGCGGGACTTTCTTTCCCTTCCCCATGGGAGAGGATTGAAGCAGCCTCGCTTTGTCGGGCGCGCGCCGCTAAGGTTCCCCAAAATGTTTCCAGGGGAGGACGCCTAAGCCGATGTTGCGCATCGCCCTCATCGACATCCTGCTGTTCGCGCTGCCGTTCCTGATCTACGCGGCCTACATGGTCGCGGTGAAAGGCACGGCGCCGGAAAGCGTTTGGCAGGCGGCGCCGATCTTCTGGCTGCTCGCCGCGGGCTTCGGCCTTCTGTTTGTCACCATGGCGACGCTGGTGCAGTTCTCCGGCGGCGAGCGCAGCGGGACCTATCATCCGTCGGTGATCGAGGACGGCAAGATCAAGCCTGGCGGTATCGACTGACGGCGGCGGCATGGCCGAGAACGACTCTTCACGCGCTGAGGCGCCCCCTTCGCTTAAAGACGCTGCATGGCTCAAGCGGCCAGAGACGGCACGCGTATTCGCAGCCTTGTCCGGGGACGGTATCGAGACGCGGGCGGTCGGCGGGGCGGTGCGCAACACGCTACTTGGGCGTCCTGTGACCGAGGTCGATCTCGCGACAACGGCTATGCCGGACACGGTCATGGCGCGTGCGCGCAAGGCGGGCCTGAAGGCGATCCCCACGGGGATTGCGCACGGCACGGTGACGGTCGTTGCCGACGGCACGCCATTCGAGGTGACGACGTTGCGCCGCGACGTGGAGACCTATGGCCGCCACGCCAAGGTCGCCTTCACCGAGGATTGGGAAGAGGATGCCCGGCGGCGCGACTTCACCCTGAATGCGCTCTACGCGGACGCGGACGGTGCGCTCTACGACCCGCTCGGCGGCTATGCCGACCTCGTGGCCGGGCGCGTACGGTTCATCGGCGATGCGACGGCGCGCATCACGGAAGACTATTTGCGCATCCTCCGTTTCTTCCGCTTCAACGCCTACTACGGCAAAGGCCCGCTTGACGCTCTCGGACTTTCCGCGTGTGTGAAGCAGCGGGACGGCCTGGCCCAGCTCTCAGCCGAGCGGGTTGCCGCGGAGCTGAAACGCATCCTGATCGCACCGCAGGCCTTTGCCGCGGTCGAGGCGCTGTTCGATTATGGACTTCTCACCGACATTCTCGGCAGTGCGCCGCGGCTGGGCCGCTTTGCGCATCTGATTGCCATCGAGACGGCGCTGTCGCGCGCGCCGAACGCCGTGCTCAGACTTGCTGCGCTTGCTGTGTTCGTGGCGGAGGACGCACCGCGGCTTGCGGCGCGGTTCAAGCTGTCCAATGCCGAGCAGGCCGTGCTGGCGCTCGGCGCCGACGAGGCGCTCGACACGGCATTGCCGGAGGAGGGCTCTGCCAAGCGGTTGCTCTACCGGCTGGGCGCGGACAAGTTTCCGTGGCAAGTGCTGCTGACCTGGGCGGCGCGCGGCGCGGCCGCCGACGATCCCGGCTGGCAGCGTGCGCTCACCCTGCCGGAGCGCTGGCAGGCGCCATCCTTCCCGCTACGCGGGCCGGATCTCGCGCCCTTCGATCTCGAAGGCCCTGCACTTGGCGAGAGGCTGCGCGCGCTGGAGCAGCAGTGGATCGAGAGCGGCTTCGCGCTGTCGCGTGAAGAGCTGCTCGCGCGCGCAGCTGCGCCTAGCCAAAAATCACCCAAGCCAGACCGATAAGCGTCGCCGCGAAGGCGAGCGCCACCGGAATCAGGATCACCTCGACCAGCACGTCGCGGCCCTGCATCTTGCCCCTGTCGATGGCGATGTTGTCGTCATGCAGGAAGGCGGCGAAGCTCTCCTGGCGAAGCGCCCAGCGCTTGTCTTTGACGGCGTGGGACGCGGTCGTCAGGAACAGGGTGAAGAACATCACGAAGAACAAGCTTGCCACGGCGAGCGCGGCATCGACATGCCGTCCCCAGGCGAAACTGAGCCAGGCCATGGCCAGGAACCAGAGCGTGGCGGCGAGGCCGATCTCGATCGCCACCGGGTGAACGCTGGCCGGCTTACGCGCGGCGACGGACTCCCGCCCGGCCTCGGGCGGTACAGAAACTTCGTTTGGGTGTGTTGCGTGAGCCATCACGCACCTCCGGTTTGGACCCCGTGCCCCCTCCGGAACTCTGTGAGGCTAATGCGCAACAACGGCGAAAGTTTCGTCGCCGCCTTGAGTCACTTCGCCGCACCGTCCAGGCGTTCGATGAATGCCGTGGCGGCGGCGGGCGCCCGCAGCTTCCCTTCGTGAATAAAGTAAACGAACACATCACGGGGCTTCGCCTCCGCTGTGTGTGCAGGGTCGATGAGTGGGAGATCGTCCGGCACGCCGCCCGCCGCCCAGACCTTGGCGCGCGCGGCCCATTGGTCCAGGGCTTCTGGGGAATAGCCGGTCTCGATCGAGTCGGCGCCGCGTTGGAGGCGCGCATAGACGACGTCGCCGGTGAGATCGGGAATCGCCGGGTAATCCACGCTGTCGACAAGGACGGGTGCCACGCCGTGATCCCGAAGCAAGCGGATGAAGGCGGGGTCTTGGAAGCTCTCGTGGCGCACCTCGACCACGTGGTTCAGCTTCCGCCCGTCCAGGCTTTCCGGCAAATGTTCCAAGAACTTGGCGAAGTCCGCCTGATCGAATCGCTTGAATGGCGGGAACTGCCAGAGCACCGGCCCGAGCTTGTCGCCCAGCTCCGCCAGCCCTGAATCAAAGAAGCGTTTGATGAACCCGCCGGTCTCCGCCAGCGCCTTCTGCTGGGTGACGAGGCGCGGGCCTTTGACCGAGAACACGAAGCCGTCCGGCGCCGTGTCGGCCCACTTGTTGAAGCTTTTCGGGCTTTGCAGCCGGTAATGGGTGGCGTTGATCTCGATCGAGGTGAGATGGCTCGCGGCATAAGCGAGCTCGTCGGCTTGGCGCAGACCCTTCGGGTAGAACACGCCACGCCAGGGCGCATAGATCCAGCCGCCGATGCCGGCGCGGATGCGGCCTGAAGGTTCGCTGGTCATTGCCATGGTCCTTGTCATGCCCGCGCAGGCGGGCATCCAGTAACCCCTGACTTTCGCGATTTCGCTTGGCAATGGTTACTGGATTGCCCGGTCAAGCCGGGCAATGACAATGGAGGATTTGCCGTGCGTGGGGCAAAGAAAAGAGCCGCGCCCGAAGGCGCGGCTCGCTTTTGAGATTCGTTACAGACGCTTACGCAACTGAACACTACGCGGCTAGAAGCCCATACCGCCCATGCCACCCATGCCGCCCATATCGCCGCCAGGCATGGCGGGAGCAGCCTTCTTCGGCAGCTCGGCCACCATGGCCTCGGTGGTGATGAGGAGGCCGGCCACGGAGGCGGCGTCCTGGAGCGCGGTGCGCACGACCTTGGCCGGGTCGATCACGCCCTGCTTGACCAGGTTGCCGTACTCGCCGGTCGCAGCGTTGTAGCCGAAGTTGTACTCACTCTTGTCGAGGATCTTGCCCACGACCACGGCGCCGTCCTCGCCGGCATTCTCGGCGATCTGACGCAGCGGCGCTTGCAGAGCCCGGCGCACGATATTGATGCCGACCTTCTGGTCGTCATTGGCGCCCTTGACGGAGTCGAGGGCCTGCAACGCGCGCAGCAGCGCCACGCCGCCGCCAGGAACGATACCTTCCTCGACGGCCGCGCGGGTCGCGTTCAACGCATCGTCGACGCGATCTTTCTTCTCCCTTACCTCGACCTCGGTGGCGCCGCCGACCTTGATCACGGCAACGCCGCCGGCGAGCTTGGCCAGCCGCTCCTGCAGCTTCTCGCGGTCGTAGTCGGAGGTGGTGTCCTCGATCTGCTGACGGATCTGGGCGACGCGCGCCTCGATATCCTTCTTCTTGCCGGCGCCGTCGACGATGGTGGTGTCATCCTTGGTGATGACGATCTTCTTCGCCTGGCCAAGCATGTCGAGGGTGACGCTCTCGAGCTTGATGCCGAGATCCTCGGAGATCACCTGGCCACCGGTCAGGACGGCGATGTCCTGCAGCATGGCCTTGCGGCGATCGCCAAAGCCCGGCGCCTTGACCGCGGCGACCTTCAGACCGCCACGCAGCTTGTTGACCACGAGCGTGGCCAGCGCCTCGCCTTCCACGTCCTCGGCGATGATGAGGAGCGGACGGCCGGACTGCACCACGGCCTCGAGCAGCGGCAGCATGGACTGAAGGTTGGAGAGCTTCTTCTCGTCGACGAGAATGTAAGGGTTCTCGAGCTCGACGCGCATCTTGTCGGCGTCGGTGATGAAGTAAGGCGAGATGTAGCCCCGGTCGAACTGCATGCCCTCGACCACTTCGAGCTCGGTCTCGAGGCTCTTGGCCTCCTCGACGGTGATGACGCCGTCATTGCCGACCTTCTGCATGGCCTCGGAGATAAAGCGGCCGATGTCGGGGTCGCCGTTGGCGGAGATGGTGCCGACCTGGGCGATTTCCTCGTTGGAGGTGACCTTCTTCGCCTTCGCCTTCAGCTCGTCGATGACAGCCTTGACGGCGAGGTCGACGCCGCGCTTCAGGTCCATGGGATTCGAGCCGGCGGCGACGGATTTAGCGCCTTCCTTGACGATGGATTGCGCCAGGACGGTCGCGGTGGTGGTGCCGTCACCCGCCTCGTCGGCGGTCTTGGAGGCGACCTCGCGTACCATCTGGGCGCCCATGTTCTCGAACTTGTCCTCAAGCTCGATCTCCTTGGCGACCGTCACACCATCCTTGGTGATGCGCGGCGCGCCGAACGACTTCTCGAGCACGACGTTGCGGCCCTTCGGCCCCAACGTCACCTTGACCGCGTTGGCCAAGATGTCGACGCCGCGCAGCATGCGCTCGCGGGCGTCCTGGGAAAACTTCACTTCCTTAGCGGACATTCGTTTAGCTCCATTTGAACCTCACCCCGGCGCCGGCCAAGCCGGCGTCACGAGAGGCGAGAGAATTGCTTGGGTTACGCAGCCTTCTTCTTCGCGGCAGCGCCTTCGAGCACGCCGAGAATGTCGCTCTCTTTCATGATGAGGAGCTCCTCGCCGTCGATCGTGACTTCTGTGCCGGACCACTTGCCGAACAGCACGCGGTCGCCGGGCTTCACATCCAGCGGCTGGACCTGACCCTTTTCGTCGGTGGCGCCGGGGCCCACGGCGACGACCTCGCCCTCCTGCGGCTTCTCCTTGGCGGTGTCAGGGATGATGATGCCGCCTCTGGTCCGTTCGTCCTCCTCAATGCGGCGCACGACGACGCGATCATGCAATGGACGAAACTTCATCTTGCGATCTCCTCCAGGCAAATTTTGATGAGACGGATGGGCGCCCGAACGGGGCGTACCCCCAGGCGCTATGTAGATTCAGGTCTTGGCACTTTCAAGACGAGAGTGCCAAAAAGTTAGCAGTGAATCCTGTGTGCTGCCAACACGCTGATTCAATTCGGTAAATTCCCTAGACGCAATCGAGTCCCGCCATTAGCATTGATAAAACCAAAAAGGCTGACCAAGAGGGGACTTCTCACCATGGATCAGGGGTTCGTTCGCCAGATCGCAGGGTATTCGCTCACCACCGCGGAAATTCTCTATCGCCTTCCCGACCATCCGAAGCTGCTCCAGAGCTATGTCTGGCAGGACTATGACCTGGCGCCGCGCTTCCCCAAGCTCACGGACTTTCTGGACTACTGGGACGCCAACCTTGAGGGGCCGCTCTACCGGGTGCGCGTCGCGCACCGGAAGCTGATCTCGCCGACGGAGTTCAGCTTCGTGGAAGGGGAGCTTCGTCTGCACTAGCGCGCTTCAGGCTCGCCATCACACCTCTGCCATGGCAAGCTCCTAAGCTCCTTCGGGCTTAGGGAGGCGCGACACGACATGTGGCGGTGGCTCAAGGGGTTCTTCATCGGCGGTCTCATCGGGCTCGCCTTCGGCTTTGCCCTCGGCATCTTCTTCTTCCCTTATATCTTTCCCCCGCCGCCGGGGATGGAGTTGCTGCGCCGGGAGGAGACCGGCAAGCTCGTCGCCAAAGGTACGTTCATCCAGCCCGATCCGAGCGATCCGGTCCATACGGGTAAGGGCGAGGTCAGCGTCTATCCCCAGACCGTATTTCTCGGGAATGATTTCGAGGTCGGGCCCGGTCCCGACTTCCACGTCTATCTGGTGCCGAAAGCGCACATCCGCTCATCGAGCGACGTCACCGACACGATGTATGTGGATCTCGGGCGCTTGCGTGCGTTCAAAGGCAGCCAGAACTACGCCATCCCCGCGGGCGTCGATCTCACGACGTTCCCGAGCGTGGTGATTTGGTGCCAGCAATTCTCGGTGCTGATCTCGCCCGCCGATCTCACCTTCGAGCCGGCCGATCACGCCAAATCCGACTAGAGACGCCGACCGGTTCGCTTAGGAGGACGACTGCGCCTGGGCTTCGCGGTGCGGCCCGAAATCGTACTCGTAGATATGCGCGTGCTCCCGATCGAGCACCGGCTTCAGATCGCGGAAGGCGTCGCCGTAAAGGTAGAACGGGATCCGCGGGAAGAGGTGATGGATCAGGTGGAAGTTCTGGAACAGGTAGAGCCAGTTCACGAGCGGCTCGATGATCTTGCCGCGCACCCAGAAGATGTTGGTGTCGCGATAGCGCTCGTGAATCTCGTGCGGCTTATGGGTGAGATAGGCGAAGAAATAGATGATCAGCGCCGAGGCGAGGATGTGGGGGAAGATCCACAGCATGAGCACCTCGCGCCAATAGCCCATCACCGCGAGCCCAAGCGCGATGCCGTAATAGATCGCGTGCATGACGACGATGTGGATGGTGAGCGGCCGCATGCCCGGGATGTGGGCGTGGAAGGCGATGTGCTTCCAGAAGAACTGGTGATACCAGAACACGATGGTGAGGCAGCGCCATGTCACCTGGAGCGGGCCTTTCACCGCCACCCAGTGATCCGGATCGAGCTCGGGATCGTTGGTGTCGCGGTGGTGGGCGAGATGCATGTAGCGGAACGCCTTGTACTCGTGCAGCAAGATCGTGCCCGAGACATAGCCGACGAGATGGTTCAGCCAGAGCCACTTGGAATCGCGGCCGGCGATGTTGCCGTGGCAGGCCTCGTGAAGCGGCGTTTGGTTGGCATAGAGGATCAGGGTGTTGAGGATCAGCCCGAGCCAGAGCGGGATGATGCGCATGGTCGCGAGGGTGCAGACGAGCACGAAGGCGACGACGATGCCGAGAGCAAGGATCACGGTCGGCCACGCCACCATGCCCTGATAGGGCCGGATCTTCATAAGCGCGTCCCGGTCAGCAGGGGCGTTCGGCTGGTCGCGGGAGGTTTCAGTGATGGCGGGTTCGGCGACGGTCGCGGTCATGTCCTTCAAGAGTCCTTGCTTCGTCTAAACAAAAAGATACAGCGGCCAGCGAATCGAGCGGCCGCTCGTCGGACTCATCCCGGAACACATTAATTTGCGCCGTCGCTCGGCCGCGTTCAAGGCACAATGGGGCGGTTCCGAGGGCTGAGTTGCCGCAGGGGTAAATACCGCGTCAAAACCGTTGTTCAAAGGGATTTGAGACGATTGCTGCCGCGCGCTGGGGCAGGGTGGTCGATGTGCAACGGCCCGCCAGCCCGGCGAAACAGCCGGTCTGACAGGCCGAGACGGTCAGCGCGGGCTAACGGCAGAAGTGCTCGTAGCCGTCGTAGCCGAGATAGGTCCCCGTGCGCGGGTTGAAGCTCCGGTAGAGCGAATAGCAGTACGAGTACCAGTCGGGAGTCCACGGCGGGGGCCCGTAGGAGGCGGGGCCGTAATAGGCCGGCGCCGGAGGCGGCGGTGGCGGGGCCACATAGACCTCGCGCGGGGTGAGCGCGCTGCCGACGATGGCGCCGACGCCAAAGCCGAGCAGGCCCGCGCCGAAGGCGCCGATGCCGTTATCATGATGGCGGTAGTAGCGGCCGCCGCCGTCCCAGCCGCCGCGTCCGTGTCCATGGCCGCGGCCGGCCTCGGCTGGCGCCGCCATGGTCAGGACGGTGAGGCCAACCAGCGCAGCAGCACCAAGTGCTTTCAAGGTTGTCTTGCCCATTTTCGCGTTCCTTAAACCGAGAAGCCGCAAAAGAGCGCCTTCTCGCAGGTGGAGGGGTGCCCCAGGGATTGGGTAAACCGTTGTTTGCCCCCGCTTTGAGGCAATTTAGAGCCGTCAAGATGAACCGCGTCTGAACGAGCGCTGGGCCCCCTAAGTTGCGCTTCTGGCACAAAAAAACCGCCGGGCCAGAGCCCGGCGGTTCTGAAGGATCGCGTTTTTTTGCGCGCTTTATGCGAGCTGAACGTTCGCGGCCTGCTTGCCGCGGCCGCGGCGGTCGTCCTCGATCTCGAAGGAGACCTTGTCGCCCTCGTTCAGGGCGGGGACGCCGGAGCGCTCAAGCGCCGACGCGTGTACGAATACGTCCTTGCCGCCGTCGTCCGGCTGAATGAAGCCGAAGCCACGCGAATGATTGAAGAACTTCACTGTGCCGTTCACACGAGACATTTGGGGGAATCCTTTCCCGTTTCAAAGTTTCATACGTAACGGGCCGCCGACCCACCCGCGCAAACGGGGAGCCCTCGTCGTCTTGAGATGTCAGGAAAGGTCGTCGTGCTGTAGAGCCGCGATAGTCACTTGCCGTCGTCCAAGTCGCGCCCAAAGCCTTGGGCGCCCGGTGCCCAAGAAGATGGGGGATGCCGACCCCCTTGGCAAGCGGGAACTGGGGCCCAAAAGCGCAATCTAAACGCCAGATGAACGGCCGCCTCAGAATGGGTTCAGCCGCCAATCCCTAAACCGAGCATCAGGACGCGCGGGAAGCGCCTCCGATGCCGAAGGAAGGGAGGCGGAAATGTGGAAAATCGCAGTGGTTCTGGTGCTTACGGCGCTCATCATCCTCATGGCTCGCCTCGCCTACGATGCGCCCCTGTTCGACAGCCGCCTCGGCACCGCCGTCTCCCTGGAGACCACGGGCCTCAAGACCCCGCCCCTGATGTATGCCGGGGTGCGCGGGTAGGGGGCCTAGGGCCACTTCACCAAAGGCGGCATTGAGGAGAGGATCGCCTCGACATTGCCCCCGGTCTTCAGCCCAAAAATCGTGCCCCGGTCGTAGAGCAGGTTGTACTCCACGTAGCGGCCGCGGCGGATGAGCTGCTCGTCGCGGTCGGCCTCCGTCCACGGGGTGAAGATGTTCCTCTGGACGATCTCCGGATAGATGGCGACGAAGCTCTTGCCGACGTCCTGGGTGAAGGCGAAATCCGCCTCCCAGTCGCCGGTGTTGAGATAGTCGTAGAAGATGCCGCCGATGCCGCGCGGCTCCTTGCGGTGCGCGAGGTAGAAATACTCGTCGCACCATTCTTTGAAGCGGGGATAGTCGGCGCTCGGCTGGCCCTCGCACGCGGCCTTCATGGCGGCGTGGAAGTCCTTCGAATCTTGGTCCTCTTGCGTGCGCCGGCGGTTCAGCACAGGCGTGAGGTCGCCACCGCCGCCGAACCAGCCCTTCGACGTCACCACCATGCGCGTGTTCATGTGGCCGGTGGGGGCGTTGGGGTTCGTGGGGTGCGCGATGAAGGACATGCCGCTCGCCCAGAAGCGCGGGTCCTCCTCGGCGCCGGGGATCTGCTTGGCGTACTCCTTGGGGAATTCGCCGAAGACCGTGGAGGTATGGCCGCCGACCTTCTCGAACACGCGGCCCGACATCAGGGACATCACGCCGCCGCCGCCCTCTTCGCGGGTCCATGGCGTGCGGGTGAAGCGTCCGGCGGGCTTGCCCTCACAGCCGGGCGCGCCTTCGGCTGAGTCCTCGACGGCCTCGAGGGCCGCCAGCATCCGGTCGCGCAAGGTCTCGAACCAGCCTTGCGCCCGATCCTTGTTGGCCTCGAAGTCATCGCGTTGACCCAGGCCGGCTTGTTCGTCTGTCTTCATATCCATTGGTGTCTTGGCGGAGACGTCATCAGCGCCTCTTCAACCATCCCTATACAAGCTTCGCTGGAGGAATGGCATCGCGTGAAGAGGCGCACGGCCTTGACAGGGATCAAGTCTGGTCGGTGCGGTCTGCCCTACCTCCTTGTTTTGCGCGCGCTCCCTCAGGGCGTGCGCCAATTTGCCCACGTAACGAGACCTGGACAACCTGGAGTGCTGATGCCAGATAACGGCACAAATCCTGCCGGAATTCGGCATGAAGAGAGGCAATAACAGAGCACGGTGCAATTGTAGCCGGCTTGAGAGCCGAGGGGCTGGGCGTTGCTCTCTCCGGCTCTTCGATAATCAGGAGCCTTTGGCCCGTGGCCAATTCCGATACCTCTACCGATCCTTCCGACCTTCCCCATGACGACCCGTCGCGGCGCGACGTGATTCTGGTCGGCGCCGGCGCCTTCGCGGTGATCGGCGGTGCCGCGGTGCTGTGGCCGCTGCTCGATCAGATGAACCCCGACGCCTCGGCCTTGTCGATGGCGTCGACCAGTGTGGACGTCTCCCATCTCGAGGAAGGCCAGGCGATCACCGTGATGTGGCGCGGCAAGCCGATCTTCATTCGTCACCGCACGAAAAAGGAGATCGAGGAGGCGAACGCGGTCCCCCTCAATGATCTGGTCGATCCGCTCGCGCGCAACGCCAATCTGCCCGAGAACGCGCCGGCGACCGATGCCAACCGCTCCGCGCCCGAGAAGCTGCCGTGGCTCGTCATGATCGGCATCTGCACGCATCTCGGCTGCATTCCGAAGGGCCAGGCGGTCGGCGACTACAAGGGCGAGTATCACGGCTGGTTCTGCCCGTGCCACGGCTCGCAATACGACACGGCCGGCCGCATCCGTAAGGGCCCTGCGCCGCAGAACCTGCATATCCCGCCTTACAAGTTCAGCTCCGACACCAAGATCAAAATCGGATAAGCCAGCCCATGGCGCATGCCTCTACCTACAAGCCGTCGACCGGCATCGAGAGATGGCTCGATGCGCGGTTGCCGATCCCGCGGATGATGCATGACCAGTTCATGGTCTTCCCCACGCCGCGCAATCTGAATTACTGGTGGACCTTCGGCGGCATCCTCACCTTCATGCTGGCGGTGCAGATCGTCACCGGCATCGTGCTCGCCATGCACTACGTGCCGACGCCCGACGGTGCATTCGATTCCGTCGAGAACATCATGCGCGACGTGAACTGGGGCTGGCTGCTGCGCTATGCGCACGCGGTCGGCGCCTCGATGTTCTTCCTCGCGGCATACATCCATACCTTCCGCGGCCTCTATTACGGCTCCTACAAGGCGCCGCGCGAGGTGTTGTGGATCCTCGGCGTCCTGATCCTCTTGCTCATGATCGCCACCGCGTTCATGGGCTACTCGCTGGTCTGGGGGCAGATGAGCTTCTGGGCGGTGACCGTGATCACCAACCTGTTCTCGTCGCTCGATGCGGTGATTTCCGGGCTCGGTACGACGCTGGTGCAGTGGATCTGGGGCGGCTTCTCGGTGGGCGGCCCGACGCTCAACCGGCTCTTCGCGCTGCACTACCTCTTCCCGTTCATCATCGCCGGCGTGGTGATCCTGCATATTTGGGCGCTGCACGTACCGGGCAACAACAACCCCGCGGGCGTCGACGTGAAGACGCCGAAGGACACGATCCCGTTCCATCCCTACTACACGATCAAGGATGGCTTCGCGCTGGTGATGTTCCTGATCCTGTTCGCGTTCCTCTTGTTCTATGCGCCAAACTATCTCGGACATCCGGACAACTACATCCCGGCCAATCCCCTGCAGACGCCGCCGCATATCGTGCCGGAGTGGTACTTCCTGCCGTTCTACGCGATCCTGCGCGCCATCCCGAACAAGCTGTTCGGCGTCATCGGGCTCATCTCGGCCATCTCCATCCTGTTCTTCGTGCCGTGGCTCGACACCTCGCGCATCCGGTCCACGACCTACCGGCCGATCTACAAATGGTTCTTCTGGCTCTTCGCGATCAACTGCCTCGCGCTCGGCTATCTCGGCTCGCAGGCGCCGGAGGGCTGGTATCTGTTCTTCGGGCGGCTGTGCACGTTCTACTATTTCGCCTTCTTCCTCTTGGTCATGCCGATCGTTGGCTTGATCGAGCGTCCGAAGAAGCTTCCCGGCAGCATCACCGAGGCCGTGCTCAAGTCCTCCAAGGGGCCGCAAGCGGCGGAGCCGCCGTCTCCGGCACGAGAGCCTGTTCCCGAGGGGGTGGCGTGATGACTGTCTTCCGCGTACTCGCCGCCGCGCTTCTTGCCGGGCTTGCCGTCCCCGCTGTGGGGTCCGCACAGGAAGCTGCCAACCACGCGCCGCAGATCAAGACGCAGGAATGGTCGTTCGACCCGCCGTTCGGCTCCTATGACCGGGCGCAGCTCCAGCGCGGGTTTCACGTCTACAAGCAGATCTGCTCGAACTGCCACTCGATGCATCTGCTGACCTACCGGAATCTCGGTGAGCCCGGCGGGCCGCAGTTCTCGGCCAAGGACGTAGAGACGCTTGCCTCGCAGGTGCAGATCACGGACGGACCGAACGACAAGGGCGAGATGTTCCAGCGCCCAGGGCGGCCGTCAGACCATTTCCGTTCGCCGTACCCCAACAAGGAAGCGGCGCGCGTGGCGAACAGAGGCGCATTGCCGCCGGACCTCTCGGTCATCGCCAAGGCGCGGGAAGGCGGGCCCGACTATATCTATTCGCTCCTCACCGGTTATGCGAAGGCGCCGGCCGGTTTCCACATGGCTCAGGGCATGCAGTACAACAAGGCATTCCCCGGTCACCAGGTCGCCATGCCGCCGCCGTTGTTCGACGGCGCCGTGCCGTACACCGACGGCACCAAGCCCACGGTGAAGAACTACGCCAAGGACGTGTCGGCCTTCCTGATGTGGGCGGCCGAGCCCAAGCTTGAGGAGCGGTACAAGCTCGGCGCACGAGTGATGGTTTTCCTCATCGTGTTCGCGGTGATCATGTACCTCGCCAAGCGCGCCGTGTGGGCGCGCCTGCATCGCGAAGATCACACCCACGCCACCTGAGGCGCGCCATGAAGCGGGTGCTGGTCTTTCTCCTCGTTGCGCTCGCAAGCCTTCCGGCACTCGCTGCAGACGAGGCGCCAGCACCTGAAGGCATGGCGCTGCTCACGGTTGGCGGCTTCGTCGGGAAGTCCAATCGCGGGCCTCTCGATCCGAAGCGTGACAGCCTGCTTGCGGATTTGAAGGTCAACTTCAAGCACGCATTCGTTTTCGACCGGAAGATGCTGCTCGACCTCCCGCAAGGGACGGTCACAGCGCAGCCGGCGGAGTTCGACAAGCCCGCGGAGTTCTCCGGGCCGCTGCTCCGCGAGGTGCTGGGTTTTCTCGAAGCGGCCCAGGTGAAGACCACGTTCGTGGGGGCGGACGGCTATACCGGCTATCTGATGCCGGAGGATATCAGGAGCTCCGACTGGATCCTCGCGCTCAGCGCCGACGGCAAGCCGCTCGGGATCGGACAACAAGGTCCGATCTGGCTGATCAATACGCGCGCCAAGGGTGAGACGGCGGGCGCAGACCATCGGGGCAGCCACGTGTGGGCTCTGGTCTACATGCAGATCGGTGAGTAGGGTGCGCCGGCGCTTGAGGCTAGAGGGAGAACCATGACGAAAGCAGTGCTCGGGATTATCGGTGGGTCGGGGCTTTACGACCTGCCGGGGCTTCAGAACGTACGCGAGGAGCATATTGCGAGCCCGTGGGGCGCACCCTCCGCCGCGGTGCGGATCGGCGATATCGATGGCCTGCCCATCGTGTTCATGTCGCGGCACGACAAGGGACACCGACTGTCGCCGACGGACATCAATTACCGCGCCAATATCGACGTCATGAAGCGGGCAGGGGTCACCGACCTCGTGTCGTTGTCGGCCTGTGGCTCCTATAAGGAGGAGTTGCCGCCCGGAACGTTCGTCCTGGTCGATCAGTTCGTCGACCGGACCCACAACCGGGCGACGTCATTCTTCGGCACCGGCTGCGTCGCTCACGTCTCCATGGCGCATCCCGTGTCGCCGCGCTTACGCATCCATCTTGCCCAGGCGGCAGAGGCCGAGGGCATCTCGTATGTCAGGGACGGCACCTATGTCTGCATGGAGGGGCCGCAGTTCTCCACGCTCGCCGAAAGCCTCACCTACAAGAATCTCGGCTATTCGGTAGTCGGCATGACCAACCTGCCCGAGGCCAAGCTCGCCCGCGAGGCGGAGCTTTGCTACGCGACCGTCGCCATGGTCACCGATTTCGACTG
>Ga0307424_1001043_pt1 | contig 14723 bp, 18 predicted proteins | sample SalMarWE160320MG_FD_202157 | JGI IMG/M metagenome (GOLD analysis project Ga0307424, IMG submission 202157) | Salt marsh sediment microbial communities from the Plum Island Ecosystem LTER, Massachusetts, United States - WE1603-20 | ecosystem: Environmental > Aquatic > Marine > Intertidal zone >... | reverse complement strand
AAACCAGGAATAGTCTTCTCCCCTGATCGGTAGCACCAAGAACGTAGTACCGCTGCTCAACCGTAGAATGCTTGACATCTTCTGCTACGACGAGCGGTTCATTGAAAAACACCTGCTCGCATTCAGCCTGACTGACCGAGTGCTTGTCCCATATCTTGATAGCATTCGCCTCATCCCAATCAAATCCACGCGCTTGCGAGATATGCTCCACGCCATCCCCTCATGTTGTATATTGCTATTATATACTACTTCTGAATACCAAGGGAAGAGCCAATCTGGCGCTCGCTAACGGCTTTGAGCTCAGCCGCCCCGCGCGTACCTGCGCCTGCTTTTCAAGATGCCTTTTTTAGCACCATCGCTTCCAAATCGCCCAGCCCGCGGGGTCGGCTGCAGCGAATGGTTATGCCGCCAAATTACACTCAGAATTTCATAAAGGCAAAATCCAGTTGCCCACCGTTGCTTTTGCTTTTTCAAAGACATCTTTCTCAATCGCTAAGTTCAATTCATCCTCTGCTAGATAGACTGGATCACGATTGAGATCGGCAATCAATCGAATAGATGGATCGGTTAAGTACAGAAGAAGAGCATCGAGAGCAGCCAGGTTTCTTCCTAAGGCAATAAATCCAGTGCCATCATGGATGTTGTACCTACCTGAATAAATGCCCGCATACTTACCTTTCGGATGGATAAAGGGTAAAGTGAATATCGCTTCACATATTCCAAAAATCTTAAAAAGAGAATGGTAAATCTTATTAATATCAATGATGCTTTGGGTGATCGTGCTATTCTTTGGCCCATGCCAATAGGGTCTGAGAGGATCAGGGATCATTCCAAAAAGATTCTTGATTGTAAAGCTGGCGTACATTTTCATCCTGGCAAAACTGATAAACGTCGAGTTTCTCAAGTTGAATAGTTTTTCAGGCAGCATTCCATAAAGCTTAGTATTTCGAACAGGCTTATACTTTGATTCGACTATCCTCTTGACTTCTGCCGGGTCTGCTATTCTGCCATTCCATACTTCCTCGGTGACGTTGATATATTCCACGTTGAATTCATCAAAGAGGTCGGAGAATCCATATTCATCAATGAAGGCTTTATCTTCATTAATAAGTTGATCCCAATGTTCTCCGTTTTTAAACCAATTCCAATCAGGATTCTCAATGAGCCACTTCCACCCGTCTCCCTTCAGAAGCCACTTCCAATTGACTTCCTTCCCTTCAACAGTAAATCCCAATCCTTGATTCAGGATGTTCATTGAGCGAGCCAAGCAGTATGACTCTGTTACTACAACCGGGCAGTCTAACGCCTCTAGTAGCACCCGAAGCGTGTCTGCGTCAGTAAAGTCCGTAGGATCTGTGGATACCCAGTTTGGTTTGATGATGATTGTTTGGTTTTTCAACCAGGGGTCATCCAATAATTGACTAACCTCGTTAGGGCTGTTTAATTTCGCTACAGTTGTGGAGCCAAATTTGTGCTGAGGGACTGACATAATTTGCTATCCATTTCCGTTTAAAGAAGGAAAGAATACTTAATTTGGGATATATGAAAGTTAAGATTTCTCTCCAAGAAACAAGTAATGACTGGCGGCATAACAGCCTCGAGCTGAGGCGCCGGGGTCGCCCCATCGGTCAGGAATTCCCATCCCGTGCTCCCGTTCCGTCGATTGGAAATCGCGCCACATCCCCGGTCGCCTCCAGCGAGACGTTAGCCGGCTACCGCTGCGGAACAAACGCTTGACCATTCCAACCATATACAATGAATTGAGGATCAAAATCGAAGTATCCACATGAATGGAAGGTAGAAGAACTAACCTCCTTTATCTCTCCTCGTTCACAATTCCACCTTGAAGAATTATCAAAATATGGCCAGTAGTCATATAGGGGATCTTCAGCTGCCAGGATCTCAAGAGTGCCATTTCCATCAAGATCTTGGAGATCTACCCCAACAAGGTCAGATCGAAAGGTACATCCCGTAACATTAGCAATAAGTGTTGGCCCATCTTCCTCCATAGAATAAGCGATAAGATGTTGATGTCCACAACTCAAGGAACCGATATCCCTTTCCAGATCATAGGCAGAGGCACCGGAGTACGAGATAGCTACAGCCTCTTGCGTGCCATCCCTTGTCAGATCAATCCACTCAACCCTGCTAAACCCTCGTTTGCATCCGAAGTGACTGCCTACAGCGGTACCAGAAATGTACAGCTGACAGTAATCATTGATCTTTTCGCCTCCAAAGTAGTTCGGTTTGGGAACTACTTGAGCAACGACCCCGCGACTGCTCACAGAAATCAATGAGGACCGATCTTCCACGGTGGAAGCAAGACGCGCAGTTTCAATCCGTGATGGAATAAATGTAGTCCCATCCCATTTGTAAAACATGACAAGTGATTCAGAAATACGGAGCTTCGGAATGTCTTGATCAGCGCCAGGCCAAAAGCCACAACCGAAGATACTGAAACCTTCACTGAAGTGGCGAATGGAGACTTCGGCAGGGACAAGAGAAACCTTATCTCGGTCAACGCAGGTACCGCCGAAGTTATCATCAATCGTGTACCTTCCCAATGGGACACGGAGAACTACAGAGCAGTTAATTTCTGTGCAATGGCTATAGGAGCGATACCAGGATGCACTGAATAGACCTGTTCCCCAAGGGTATAGCTCTAAGACATCGAATACTATGTCAGGTACCCCATCAAAGGTAACATCCTCAAAGGAAAGCCTGGTCTGAATATCTGAATTGAAACCATACTCCTCATTAAGCTCGAATGGACCCGTATAACGATCAGCTTTCCAGAGAAACGCGTAGCTTAATGCATTGTCATAAAGGACGAGATCGTCCTCCCTATCTCCATTCAGATCGATATACAGAGTCTTTGCATATGAGGAAATTCTTGCAGATTCCCCACGCGAAGCTACCATGGCTTCCGATAGTTCGCTAATAGTTGGATTCTGAATCTGTAGTTGAATTGAAGCACTGGTGCTGCCTGAAAGTGATGAATTTACCCTTGGCGTGCTTCGGACTGTTGCCGTTGCTATAATTTTCGAACGGAATTCCTGGCCCATCTCTGGCAATGGGGTTGATGTGAAAGTTGGTGTCTTTGGTGTGATTCTGAGCAGAGGATGGATAGGAATTTCAGGAGTCCCAGCGGTTTCTGTCTTAATTCCAACGGGAGTGGGGGTTGAGGTTGGATTGCGATCATCCTCACCTTGGCTGGAATCGAGTAATGCCTGACCTTGCCCTGGCTTGCAGGCTGAGGCGAATAACAAAATCACAACTACAGGTGCAAGTTTGTTCATCTGTTTACGAGGCCATCTAACGGTTGCGAGCTGAGCGGCCGGGGCTGGCTCGTTCACCTGCGCAACGAGCTACGCCCAAATTGGCTTTCTCTTACTTCTGCCGCGGCATCCCCGGTCCAGCGAGTTGATTGTATGAAAGCACTGCACCTCCCAGTAGACTGGGGTTGTCAAGTCCACATCAGCCCACAGGAGGTGCAGGATGGTTCACCCAGATTATACGATCGGTTGCGATGCCCACAAGCACTTCTCGCTCTTTGCTGTGCTGGATGAGAAGGGAGATCTGGTTCAGCAAACGCGGGTTGGCCACGTGCCCGGAGCGATTGTGGCCTTCATTTCGCAGTTCCCAGAAGGCACACCCGTCGCCTTGGAGACCGTCGGCAACTGGTATTGGATCGTTGACGAAATCGAACAAGCCGGCTGTATCCCTCTGCTGGCCCACGCCGCAAAGGCCAAGATCATGATGGGAAACATCCACAAAACCGACAAGCTCGATGCCCATGGCCTAGCCACGTTGCTCTACCTGGGCAAGCTACCCTCCGTCTGGATCCCATCGGCCGACGTGCGGGACGAGCGGGAGCTGCCTCGGACCCGCATGGTCTTCTCGCAACATCGCGCTCGCGTGAAGAACCGGATCCACTCCACCCTGGCCAAACATAGCCTCTCCCTCGACACTGCCAGCGACATCTTCGCCCCAAAGTGGCGAGCAGATCTGGAGAATGCTTTCGCGCAGCTCCCAGAAGAAACCTGCTGCTGCGCTCATCAGCAGCTTCAGATCCTTGACGCCGTCCAGGAGCACATCAACCTGCTGGAAGCCAGGATCGTCGAGCGCATGCAGGCCACTTCTACCATGCAGCTCATCCAAACCGTGCCCGGTCCGGCCAAGGTACTGGCCATTGTCATCGACCGCGAGCTGGGCTCTATCGATCGCTTCCCGGCGCCAAAGCACTTCTCCAGTTATTGTGGTCTAGTGCCCAAGGTCAGCTCGAGCGCTGGCCGCACCCACTACGGGCGGATGGTAAAGCAGTGCAACACCTACCTGAAGTGGGCTTTCATCGAAGCGGCAAACGTGATCGTCCGCCAGCGGCACCACCCCAACTGGCGACGCAAATTCGTCGTCCATCTCTACGAGAGAACCCGGCGGCGCAAGGGTCACAGCGTCGCCGTCGGTGCCACCGCCCGCTACCTGGCGGAAGCCACCTATTGGGTTCTCAAAAAGAGTGAGCCCTACCGAGAGCCCCCACACTGGGGCTCTGGCAGGGAAGAAATCCCTGTCTCGCTCAGCCAGGGACAGGTCCGCGCCTAACATGGATCCATAGAGATCCGCGAGTTGATTGGGCCGCCCCAGGCGAACGTACTCATGTCTCCACGAGAGACGCATAGATGTTTCCGGTGAGACCGGCTGAGCTCTGAAACGCTGGCGGTTAATTGAGGGTATAAGAGAACCTCCATAAGGGAGGTGAACTTCATTTAGCGGAGATGGTCCTTGACAGGGGCAGTGCTTTCATAGATGTTAGGCGCAATCATGCGTCACCACGTTTCTTCCTATTCTTCATAACTGCCTTCACGAACCGCCCAAAATCCCTGTCCTTCTGACGTTTCTCGACGTAGGACATCTGATGATATTCGGATTCCTTCATCAGCTTCAAAAAGTTTTGATAGCGTCCATCGTCTAGCTCACCGCTTTCGATCGCTTGCTGGATTGAGCAGCCAGTTTCTGCGGTGTGAGTACAATTCCTGAAATGACAACTCCTTGACAACTCGAGAATATCGGAGAAGCTATCTTCCAATCCCGTGTTGGTCTCGATGATACCCAGCTCCCGCATCCCAGGATTGTCGATCACCATTGCACCGTTATCGAGGACGATCAATTGCCGCCGCGCTGTAGCATGTCTCCCTTTTCCGTCCTTCTGGCGGATTTCTTTTGTCTCGAATATGGGCCTTCCGATTAGAAAGTTAACGAGGGTGGTCTTACCGACCCCTGATGATCCAATCAGGCAGTACGTTTTTCCATTCTCTAACATCTGCTGGACTTGATCCTGCCCACGTCCAGTAATGTTGCTTAAGGCATGTACCTCATCTCCTATGCCAGCTTGCTCGATTTCCAATATCCTCAGTTCGAGATCTTGAGGGCTGATCAAATCGGTCTTGCTCAGGAGAATCACAGGCTTGATTCGACCTTCGTTAACCATTGCCAGATACCGCTCCAGTCGTCGCAGATTGAAATCAAATTCACAGGATTGGACGATATAGGCAACATCGATATTGGATGCGATCAGCTGGTACTCGACTTTTTTGCCTGCAGACTTCCGTTGCAAAACAGACTTCCTGGGAAATCGTGCATGAATAATGGCGAGAGTGTTCTCATTGTGGTACTGCACGGATACCCAATCACCCACGCAAGGCAAATCGACACTTGATTCGGCGGAATATAGGAGCTTGCCCGTCGCTTCGGCCGGTACTTCTCTATGTTCATTCCGTACAAGGTACCTAGCTCGGTCGACAGCCGTCACTCGAGCGGGGCAGTGATTGAGCTCCTGTGTGGATTCCTGTTTGTCCCGGAACCAATCGTCGAATCCGAGGTCGCTCAACTCCAGATTCTGCATTCTTATCTCCGCGTTAGCATGATTGAAGTTTGATTGCGCCTAACAGCCTCAAGCTGAGGCGCCTGGGCACGTCCATCCACCAGGACTTCCAGGCCCCACCACCCGCTCCATCTCTAGCAAATCGCGCACACATCCCCGGTCGCCTCCTGCGAGAGTCTGTGTAAAAAGTCGATAAAAAGATTAATGGTGGGTCTAAAACTCATGAATGAGCCCATTTTCCGTGTTCGAACCCGTAAATCAGCCATTTCTTGATTCTTTTCAAGGGTTCAATCCCGTCGCCTCTTGAAAATTCGGACTTTTTACACAGTCTGGCGAGACGTTATGCTGCTTCATTAAGTATCCGACAGTTTTTCCCCGAACGTGCCTTCAATAATTCCTGGCAAGATCGAATACACAGATTGACCGATCTCGTGATCGAATTCGGCCATGATCTGAAATCGCGCCTCCCAACCCGGTAATGTGGTTTCGTTAATTCCAAGACGCAACGCCACATCGACCATGCGCTTATCCATCAGACAGAACCCTGAAGGAGGTGCGATCGCATCACACAGTTGGATCAATCGATCATACTTATTAAATTCTACGGAAGATATGAACTCTTCGAGAAAATGAAGGTCTTCAGGATTACAATCTCGCTCGCCAATGAACGCTTCGAGATTGGCGATCGGGAAGCTGTGTGTGAGAGAAACTCGAGCTGCATCCTCATATCCAAGATCATAAAGGAATCTATAGCCATCTATCAGATGCCTGATATGTGTTCTTCCCTCGCGGCGACCGATATCATGCAGAAGACCAAGAATGTAAGACGCCTCGGGATCAAGATCAGGTATGTGTTCAGAGATTAGCTTCGCCGCTAAGGCAACATTCTTCGAGTGCTGAACCCACGGCCCCGGATTCGCAATCTCTGCCTCAGCCAGAAACCCTTCGGCTTCTTCAAGCGATGGGATCTTCATATTTTTCCTACCCCATTTTGAGCCCTGTCAAACGAAGGATGCGGAAGCGGCATAACAGCCTCGAGCTGAGCGGCCCTGCAACGCTACCCCACCTTATTTCGCGCCTCGCGCGGGGTCCGCTCCAGCAAGACGTTATCCCGCCCTAAAATCCTCAATATTCTTATTGCCGGTCTCTTCCTTTGTCAGCCTACTAAGGCATCTGAAGCTCTGAGCAATCGAAATGATCATACCAAAGACCAAGACGGCGCCGACGATAGAGCCATAGGCATCCACATTCACACCGGGCGTGAAGTAAATGGCAATCGAAACTATGATCTGTACAATGCCGAGCCATAAAGTACGCAAAGCTGCATAAGCATTCACCAGGTACCATATTTCGGGATCGTTCAAGGTTGCAGGAATACGGAAGCCATACCATTGATTCGGCGGTATACGCTGTAGGATCAATGGGATACTCAAACCTACCAATAAAGAACCTGTGGCAAGGAAGACAATTAATAGAATTATCATCGCGATTTCCAGCGTCTATGTGTCAGCGTAGTATGGCGGGATAACAGCCTCGAGCTGAGCTGCCGGGGTTCGCTAACTGGCTTGGAATTCTCGTATCCGGCACTTGCCCCATCGATTGCCAATCGCGCCGCATCCCCGGTCAGCTCCTGCGAGACGTTAGGTGGCGTCGAGGTACAGTATCAGGACATAGTTCACAGTTTATTATCAGGACATAGGTAACAGTTTTGAGGCGTGATCCACCTGCCTCCGGCTCAACCCCACTTTAGACACAATATCGTGGATTTTATTCGATCGCAACTCATATCGGCCGATTTGGTAGAAACAGAAATACAGGTCGTATATCCCATCATCCACCTCCTCCAGCCCCACATAGTCCTCCTGCAGCGTGTTGCTCACAAAGAACTGGTGATTGAAGGCGCGGATTGTCCCACCCCGGCTCACCCGCCGCACCAGGTAATGGGCCGGGTAGTCGTAGCGATCGATCTGCCTGGGCATCGTTCGGCTTGAAGATTGATAGATCTCCGCAGGCCGCTTCATGCCGATGGCTTCGTGTGGGCGCACTTCGTTAAATTCTTCTCGGAATTCATCAAACTTATGCTGCAGTGCTCACAGGCTGGTGCCAGGAGGGATCGTGGCTTCCTGCTTTAGCGTCCGGTGCATGCGCTCGTGAACCCCGTTTTGCTGCGGCTTCCCCGGCTCGATCAGCTCCGGGTAGATCCCCAGCTTGATGAACCACACTGACAGCTGCGAAAGCCGTGCCAGCGCGTTCGAAGCAAAGGGCACTCCATTATCCGTCCGGATGCGGTTCGGCAGCCCATAGATCTCAAATAGCTGTGTGAAATGCCGGAAACTCTTCTCCAGCGAGATCGCCGGATGCGCGTCTACACCCAGCACGTAGCGGGACGCCAGATCGCTCACCGTGAGCGGGAAGCAGTAGTCCCCATTCTTCAGCCGGAACTGCCCCTTGTAATCAGCCGCCCAGATGTCGTTCGGCCCCTCCGGGATGCTTTTTGGGCAGCCGGGGTGCGCCCGTCGGTACCGGCGCCTGGGCCGCACCAGCCCCTCCCTCGCCAGGATCCGGGACCCGGTCGGTATCGATGGAAGCTGTCGCCCAGGATCCCCCAGTTGCATGATGTCGAGCAGTTTCTTCGGCCCCCATGCCGGATGCGCTTTGCGAAGCTTCACAAGCACCTGCACGATCGCCGCATCCGTCTGCCACGGACAGCTCTGCGGCCGGCGTGAGTGCTCATGAAGCCCGCTCTGGCCATTCCGTTTGAACCGATTGATCCACTTATGGGTTGTTCTTCTGGAGATCCCGAACCTCTCAGCCAGTTCGGTGATGGAGTAGTAGCTCAGCAGATAATCTTCGATGAAACGCTGTCTTTGCTCGCTCACGGTAACACCTTTCCAGGCCATGGGTTCACCTCCTGCTGGAGAAAGTGTTACCCATGTCTTGATAATATGTGTTACCTATGTTGTGAGAATATTCTGTTACCTATGTCCCGATCTGGTTCACGATTAAATGGTGTCCAGAATTTCTACCCGAAACTTGCATCCATGAAATGACCGCTCCAGTCGTAAAGGCATATGTGAGTACGACGAGACTTATGGAGATTATGCCGGAATAATAGATCAAACCTGTCGCTATAACTAGACTAGTCCCTAGCCCCAGCCCAAGCGCGCTGCTCAATAGCCAAACTGAAGACTTAGCAAAGTGAACACGCAATAACAACCATTGAACCAACCCGATAAGAAAACCGATGGCGAAATAGCCTACCGACAATGCAAGAACCGACTCATCATCACCTAGGAATCCCCAAATTTCGCTAAGTGCCGGGCTATTTAGAACCAATAAACCTGAGGGCAAAGCAATAGAAATAGTGAGGATCCAGAGTGACGAGATCGGAGCAACTTGTCGCAAAACTACCCATTGAGCAAAACCAATCGGTAAACCGATAATTAGAGATGATACCAACATTCCAGGAATGAAATCTACGAATGGCGCGATAAAACGTAGTGCACCGACGACTGCAACGCCAAGCAGGTTCGCCATAAACCAACTAAGGACAACTACTCTTGCATCATTGAATTTTCGTGTCACTGGATATCCCTCATTCAAGCAACTATGTTGAGGTGGGGTCTGAAAGTCTTCAACGCCACCTAACGCCCTCGGGCTGATCGGCCGGGGTCACGCCCTACCCCGCCTCCGCACCACCCTGAGCATACAACAATCAAGCCAAGCTCGCCCAGCATCCCCGGTCCGATCCAGCGAGATGTTAGGCGGAATCAATCCCACCAGATCCCAATTGCCTGCATATCAGCAGGAACGTCATAGGGTTCAAGGCTGCCGTCCGTAGGGAAGCCAACCAAGACTTCATCAGGGCGAAATCGGTTGCCCAGCCAGGACCTAACTTCACTCGGGCTTGCGCTCGTTATGATCCAGATCGTGTCGGTGGATGGCCAGTCTGTGGGCTCAACCTGGTCGTTTACCTGAACCTTTACATCAGCGACATCGGCCCTGGACCGTATCTTCAGGAACAGATCATAGAATTCACTTGGGGCAGGCTGGTCTGGATAGAAGTTGTATCCGATGGAGCCATAGTCTTCATTTCCCTGGAAAAACTCTTCAAGTGTCACAAGCGGGCGGGGAGTTGTCGGATCATTGATATCCCCGTGTATGTTGATACGGCTCACTAGTCGCAGCCTACTCTGTTCATCGGTCTTCTTCGGGCTACCGCCTGCGCACGCGACAAGAAGTGGAAGGAACAGAGCGAGCGATAACAGTTACATGCCGTCTCCCGTGTCAAGCGACGATTCCGCCTAACAGACTCGAGCTGAGGCGCCGGGGCATTCACCCAGGCTACGAATTCCCGATCCGCACTCCCGCTCCATCGCCTGCAAATCGCGCTGCATCCCCGGTCGCCTCCTGCGAGACGTTAGCCTGACCCGAAAAGAATAAAATACAAGCCGTTATCGCTTGCCCATAGATTTGCAATACCCAAGACAAAGGCCAGAATAATCATCGCAATCATTCGAACAGGGATCGGCTTTGGCAATACCCATGGATCATCAGAATTTGATACATAATAACCCGCGATAACAAGCAACATAGGACCTAACATTGCGAGTTCTGGGTAGTATCGTCCACTTGAAAGGACCATACGCGCATTCATCCATGAAAGCCCAACACCGAATATCAGGGTAATAGCAACAACCACAATTCGTCTTGACCGGGTTGCATCCTCACTGATCTTGGTTGGGTCTTCATCTGCAATCGATAAGCCCGTTTCGACATTGTTGCCGTCAATATAGAGCTCTGGTTTGAAATCAAAACCAGTCGAACGCGTTGCGATAATGCATTCATGGCTACCGATATCGAATCGGTGTTTTGTTCCAGGATCCCACTGAATTCTTCTTTGATCCTTTGGAAGCTCGATTGAATTTCCGTCAACTAAGATCTTCCTCCAGTTTGATAATGGGCTATGCGTAAACTCAACCCTATGTACTTGATTGTCGAGAGTAATATCCCAAGTCTTGTTAGACATACGTGTTAATCCTCGAAATTAGCCTTGTGAATCGATAGTTGCTGAGTCAGGCTAACAGCCTCGAGCTGAGGCGCCGGGGCCACCCCATAGGCCAGGAATTCCCGCATCGAAAATCCGCTCCATTGCTGGCAAATCGCGCCGCATCCCCGGTCGCCTCCTGCGAGACGTTAGCCTGCATCCCAATCTGTTGTATCAAGCATCATTGGAATGGCTCGAATGCCATTATGGATTTCTTCGTCTGCTGTTTGAACAAAACCCATCCTACGATAGGCTCCGACTGCATTTGGGGATGAATTCACTGTGACCTTCTCAGAATGGTGACCCTCGATTTCACCCCGACCCAGGGCCTTTGATACTAACTTTCTCGCAATACCTTTATGTTGGTGCCCGCCATCGACAAAGAGCAGAAATATGTGATTCCAATCTCTCATTCCTATCACTCCCACGACTTCGTCATGAATTTCAGCCACCAAAATAAATGAATTATCCTCAAGCCTTTTTTCTAGATTTGCAGGATCGATAAAAGACTTGAATTGAGAAATCCCCTCTTCGGAAAATAGTGGCGCCACGAATTCGTCAAAGACCGTATCTACGAGTCTATGAGCCTTGGGCATCTCGCCTTTCTCTAAATCACGAATTCTTATCATTTCATCCATAGCTATATACCGGAAGCGGGTAAGGATGCAGCGCTAACAACCTCGAGCTGAGGCGCCGGGGGACGTCCCTTGGCCACGAATTCCCGCCCCGCACTCCCGCTCCTCTTTGCCTGCAAATCGCGCCGCATCCCCGGTCGCCTCCTGCGAGACGTTAGCCGGCGTTTTAGTACCTACGGAAACGTCATTCCACCTCTACCCACCGAAAAGACCGTAGAACTCCTTCGAAGGAGGTATATTCAGCACTCTCTAAATTGACGAAAGATCCAGATCCCGCTGCAGAGTTTTCCCCTTTCGATGCGTAGGTTAATGTAACGCAGATTTCGTCCTGTCCAGTCGTGAATGATATCCATCTGGTTTCCAAAGGTGAGCCCCCGCTTTTACCTTCGGTTTGATCGAATCGCTGATCTCCTATCAGATAGACAACCGAATGAGATCCTTCTATTGGATCCCGGCAGCCACTAACAGTATGACGCGAATTTACAACAATGAATCGGTCTGAAGCGCCGAATGGCTCTCCGCCACTATTCAGATAGATCACAACATTCGAACCGCCAATATTCTCGACAAGAGAACTATCAGGTGGATACTCTATTTCAAATCCATACCAACGGTTCTGATAGGAATTCCAGGTGGAAGGTGGAATTGTGGCTTCAAGGGTTATACCCGAGCTACATCTTGTAACGAATATTGATCCAAGCAGAATGATGAATAAAAGGAAGATGTCTTTATAAGACAATTTATGCATTGTTACATCAACGCCGTGCTAACAACCTCGAGCTGAGCTGCCGGGGCTCGCTGCCTGGGTTGGATTTCCTTTTGCCGGTACTCGTTCCATGGCCTGCAAATCGCGCCGCATCCCCGGTCAGCTCCTGCGAGACGTTAGGCGTAATTAATAATCCCCTTGAAGTAACTTTAAAAATTCCTTCAAGAACCATTCATATTTCAAATTCATTAATTGCATGGATCCTTGAAAATTAATAACCGGATACTCGATACCAAAGTAACTTAAAGCTTGAATTACTCCTCGTGATCTATCCGTGTGAATAGGGAACATTCGTCTTACATGATTGAACTTAACTAACGATTCTACAAGTGCCGATGTATCAATTTCAGGGAACTCAACCCGTAGAAATTCTGCAAATTTATCCACAGAACCCATACTTTCTTTGCCCTCAATTTTTTCATTAATAGCTGTTGTTTCGATCGCAGTCGCGAGGCTACTGAGCGAAGAGACGCGGAAAGCAAACTCCTCAATACTTGAACAAGGTCGAGATAATTCAGCAAGGGCTCGTTCTTGAGGTAATGTAAGGATTCTCGATTTATATATCTCACCGAATAGAGCATTGATATTGTCGCGTAGAGTTATGATGCTGCGTGCCAATTCGGTAAGTGGGATTTCTTGATCAGGAATTGGCTCAGTGATTTCAACTTCAAACTCATAAGGGAATTTAAATTCGATGGAATCAGGACTTACAGGCGGTGAATCAGGTGCATTATAGGTGGATAATTTGTACTCTTCGTTGCCAATTGGAATATTTTCTTCTGCCCTACTGCTTGCATAATCCTTTGCGTAATAAAGAAGAATTCCTTCAAGATCATTCTTCCCTAACCCCCAAGTCGCTTGGAGAGAACGAGAAATGTCAATCGTTATAACTCCACCCTCAGGGATGCCACCGGATGGACCGACGATCAATCCACTCTGGTCTTCAACTTTATAATCAATGGATAGGGCATCGCTATCACTTGTTTTTGGTTCCCATTGCCTCCCCACAAATATTATTTTCTTAGATGTCATATGATCCTCGAATGTGAATTACGCCTAACGGCCTCGAGCTGAGCGGCCGGGGTTCGTTTGACGGCCGACATTTCCAATTTCACCCAACCGTTCCCTGGCAAGCAAATCGCGCCGCATCCCCGGTCAGCTCCTGCGATGCGTTAGGCAGCACTATTCAGGGCCAAAGCTCCTCGGAGGGCTTTCCGGAGATACTTGGAAGGAGATCTCGCAAAGCATGCCGAGTTCCGGAACTGAAAACAAAAACGATTGAACCTTCTTCAGAATCATAAGCAATTGATTGGCCGTCTGGAGACATAGAAAGACTGCTCCACAGACTGATGTCAGGTGTTGTATGAATTGTGTCAATAAGTATCCCGCCTGGTGGGTTTGCACCTGATAAGTCAAGAGAAAGCACATAGATCGTATGGTCTCCTCTCACGGCGATACTCTCTGACCCAAAGCCCCACGTTGGGTATCTGAATGAAACTTCTCGACTCGTATCAAGGATACGAGTGGTCGTGGTCGGGAAGATAGTAATGGCGAGCTCATTCTCAAGCCAAGACCCTTTACTCCATGCTAAGATTTCGCCGTTGTTAGACCAAGTCATTGGAGCGGCTACATTGGTGTCGCTTAGGAAAACGGGTGTATCGGCTTCATAGACAAGCAACCGTTCGTGGGATATGAAAGCAAGATATCTGCCATTGGGAGACCAAGTAAAACAACATTGATAGACGCCATCTTCAACTGGGAGACGAATTTCATATTCGCCGGAGAGTAGATTAAGCTTGAGACCTGGCCCCTGAAGGAGAATATTGAGACTGTCTGATGTCCATGCTAATCCATCACCTCTTCCGGATGACGAGAAATCAATATATTCCAAAGGAGATTCGTAGTCAGTGACAACCTCTAGCTCCTTATCCCATACTCGAAGTGAGTTTGGAGGAGAATACCAAGCGAGATATCTTCCATCAGGAGACCACGAGGGGAATACACCGGTTTGCATGGGAGACAATCTAATATATTCGTCTTGGGAAAAGTCGGCGACACATATCTCCCTGCTCGAGTAGTCGAAATAAGGCTCGAACAATTCTTGCAGCTGACGCTTTCTTTCTTCGGAGGAGAAGAACACACACTCGAATGCAACTAGATTTCCTTCTGGCGACCATGCAAGTTTATAGGTGGCTTCGGGTTTTACTGATGTCTTAGTTAACATGAAATAAACAAATGCTGGACCAATAACACAGCAGAGTGAGACCATTATCAACACAATAGCAATCTTACGTTTATGTAGCATGGACTATTCATTTACCATAGTGCTGCCTAACAGCCTCGAGCTGAGGCGCCGGGGCCACCCCGCCCGCTAGGAATTCGTAAACCGCGTAC
>Ga0307424_1001042_pt1 | contig 14734 bp, 13 predicted proteins | sample SalMarWE160320MG_FD_202157 | JGI IMG/M metagenome (GOLD analysis project Ga0307424, IMG submission 202157) | Salt marsh sediment microbial communities from the Plum Island Ecosystem LTER, Massachusetts, United States - WE1603-20 | ecosystem: Environmental > Aquatic > Marine > Intertidal zone >... | reverse complement strand
AGAGAGCGTGTCTCGCGCCTAAGGAAGGCGCTTGAAAAAGAAGTAAAGGCCCCTGCCACAAGGACGGACTAGCTTCTCACGAAGCTCCAGCGCGTTGCCCGCCTACAGAATATACTCCGCCAGGTCCTTCTCCGCGAGGATGTCGCCGACGCGGGACTCCACGTACTTGCGGTCAACTGTGACTGACCGTGGCGCGGCGTAGGGCGCCTCAAAGGAGATTTCCTCCAGCACCTTTTCCAGCATGGTGTAGAGCCGACGGGCGCCGATGTTTTCCAGCATAGAGTTGGCCTTTGCTGCGAGCTGCGCCAGCGCCTTCACGCCGGTCTTGGTGAACTTGAGCGCGACGCCATCGGTCGCCAGCAGCTCTTGGTACTGGAGCGTCAGCGCGTTTTCCGGCTCCACCAGGATGCGCCCGAAGTCCTCGGCCGACAACGAGTCAAACTCCACGCGCAGCGGGAAGCGCCCCTGGAACTCGGGGATGAGGTCGCTGGGCTTGGTGACGCTGAACGCGCCGGCGGCGATGAAGAGGACGTGGTTGGTCTTCACCGGGCCGTACTTGGTGATGATAGTGCTGCCCTCAACGAGCGGCAGCAGGTCGCGCTGCACGCCGCCGCGCGAGACATCGGGGCCGGACTGCTGGCCTTCCTTGTAAGCTATCTTGTCAATCTCGTCAATGAAGACGATGCCGGTTTGCTCCACGCGCTCGATGGCCTCGCGCAGGACCTTCTCCTGGTCAATCTCCTTCTCCACCTCTTCCTGCAGGAAGTGGCGGCGCGCTTCGGCCACGGTCACTTCGCGCTCCTTCTTGGGTTTATCGCTGAAATCGGAGAACATCTCCTGGAGGTTCATCCCCAACTCCTCCAGGCCCTGGGAGGAGAATACCTGCATGAACTTGGGCTGGCTTTCCGGCAGGTTGACCCGCACCTTCTGTTCGTCCATCGCGCCGCTCATCACGCGCTCGTGGAGTTTGGCGCGCACACGCTCAAACTGGGCGCTGCGCTGCTTCTCGCGGTCAATCTCCTCGGGCGTCTTCATCGGGCCGGCGGGCGAAGGGCGCGGCTGCATAATGTCCACCACCCGCCAGGCGGCGGCAGACGCCAGGCGGTCCGACAGCACCCGCATCCGCTCCAGCTTCACGGTGCGCACCGAAACTTCGGTGAGGTCGCGGATGATGCTGTCTACATCGCGGCCGACATAGCCGATCTCCGTGAACTTGGTGGCCTCCACTTTCACGAACGGGGCTTTGATCAGGCGCGCCAGACGGCGGGCGACCTCGGTCTTGCCTACGCCGGTGGGGCCGATCATCAGGATGTTCTTGGGGATTATCTCGTCGCGTAGACTCTCCGGCACGCGGGCGCGGCGGTAGCGGTTGCGGATGGCCACGGCCACGGCGCGCTTGGCCTGGTCCTGGCCAATGATGTATTTATCCAGCTCCGCCACCACTTCGGCGGGCGTAAGCTCGGTGCCGTATGCGGGTTCAGTGCCGTCTTCCACGATTCTCATCGCGGAGAGTCTAGCACAGGGCTGCAAGCCGGTCAGGGCATCGGCACTTCGGTATCCACCCCGGCGCCGAGTTCGGTGAGGGGCAGCGGATTGGCCTCGTCAGCGCTACGCTGGATCCACATCCGGTTGTTGCCGGCGAAGGCGTAGGAAGCCGGGTAGGTGTCATTGCCGCCGGTGTCAATGAAGAGCCCCAGGCCGCGGATGAAGTCGCGCAGGCCGCCACGCGGGCCGTTGTTGTCGCGGCCAAAGGTGGTGGCGGCGGAGACGTTGTAGGTGTCGTCACCGGCGAAATCCCAGAACACTCCGATGCCGTTGGCGTTGCCGCCGCCGAGTGATAGGTTGGGCGCGTCGTATGTGTCATTGCCCGCGCGCTCCACCAGGAAGCCCAATGAGAAGTCGTGACCCGCGCCCTGCGCCATGTTCATATCCGCGAAGTAGTGGTCGTTACCTGCCGCGTCATCCAGGATACCGATAGCGAAGTGCGCGGCGGAGGCCTGGACATACCAGTGGCCGGTGTAGCTGTCGTCGCCGGCGGCGTCGGAGAGGATGCCCACGCCGTACCAGTAGCCCGCGCCCTGGCCGAAAACGCCACAGGAGTAGCCATCGTTACCCGCCGAGTCGAACAGCATCCCCACGCCACCGGCCCAGGAGTGGCCGGTGTTGTAGTCGCCCCGCTTGCCGAAGCCGAAGCCCTGGGAGAGCGAGCCGTTGTGCTCCTGGGACTGAGCGGACGGATACTTGATGTCCTCGTCGTTGGCGGTGTAGCGGTCGTCGCCCTGCAGATCCACCAGCAATCCCACGCCCATGGTGAAGCCGTAGCCTTGGGAGTAGGCGTAGCAGTCATAGCTGTCGGCGCCCGCAAGGTCGGAGAGGATGCCGGTGCCGAAGGTGCCGCTGGCCTGGCTGGAGGTCACGGCGGAGTAGTGGTCGTCGCCGGCTTCGTCCAGCAGCAGGCCAACGCCGAACAGCCCGGCGCCCTGGGAGTAGTGGACGGCCTTATAGGTGTCATTGCCGGCACAGTCCAGGAGATAGCCGTAGCCGAACACCCCGGCCCCGAAGGACGGGGCATCCTCCGTGGTGCTCTCGTAAGTGTCGTCGCCAGAGAGATCAATCGTCACGCTTACGGGGCTCGCGAGGTTCAGGTTCGCCGCTCCGCCCGCGTAGGCGTCATTGCCACCGGTGTCAATCACCAGCAAGTACGGCAGGAAGGCCGAGTAGCTGTCGGTCTGCGCGCCGTTGAGCGCAATCATTCCCAGCGGCGTGTCAAAAACGAAGCTGTATTCGCCGGTCGGCGGCGTCTCCTTGAGCATATCTCGCACCTTCCCCGCGGCGTAGGCCAGCAGCGTGGCGCCGGTGTTCAGGTAGTTGAAATCAAGTTCGTCCAGCAGGTCTTCAATGAGCAGGTCCATCTCGGACGCCCGCGTGGCCGCTTCCAGACCGCTCAGCTCCGACTCCTGCGTCATCCAGCCGTAGAGCAGCTTCGCTGCATCGGGCGTATCCAGCGTCTGCAGCCGCGTCCTGACCGGATACAGCGCCGCATCGCGGTATGCCAGGACTTCGGGCAAAGTGAAGAAGAAGAGCGCCGCCGCTTTCGCCACCGGCTCCGGCACCGTAGGGACGGTCTGCGTGAGATACGACTGCTCGTCCGCGCTCAAGTCATCGCCAAGATACTGATACAGCCCTTTGATCGAATCAACCATGGCTTCACCGGCCGGCAGTGCGTCCGCCCTCGCGATGTAGGGCTCCAGCGGGTCGCCGATGAGCCCCAGCCGCACGGCGTTACCCGTGCGCCCCTGGGCAACTTGCATGAGCTTCCCTGGATTGGCGGCGTTTTCAAAGGCGCTGCGGCGGAAGGTCTCGACGTAGCCGGGTATCTTCCATGGATTCCCTGCGAACGCGTCAAACGCTTGCAGCCGATAGCGGTCGCCGCCATAGAAGCCCATATCCGCGAAGTCAAAGGTGACCTCCTCCGGCGTTAGCCCCACCTGAGCCAGCGCAGCGGCTATGGGTTCGGCGGACCTCCCAGCCAGATCCTCAAAGCGGCTGGCCTGCGCCGCGATGCTGAGCAGGATTGCCACCAGAATGGTCAGAAGAATGCTTTTCATCACACCCACCTCCCGATGGAATCAGGCGCGCTAACGTTTGCTCTTGCGGCCCAGACTACGCACGGTGCGGTAAAGCCTGGCGGCGTCATCCTTATCGGCAACAGCGGAAATTACTGCGGCAGCGAGCGCGCCATGACGCAGGACATGAGCAATGTTGTCCGCGTTGATACCACCAATCGCCACCACCGGCACCGGCGAAACGGTTGCCACGCGCTGGAGCTCTTGCAGCCCGACTACCGGCTGCCGCTTCTTGGACGAGGTCGGGAAAATGGCGCTTACGCCGATATAGTCCGCGCCGGCCTTCGCCGCGTGGCGCACTGCCGTTTCGGTACGCGCGCTAATACCGACAATGAGTTCACCGCGTATACCACCAATGGCGCCCAGAGAAAGGTCGCTGGTTCCGAGATGCACGCCGTGCGCTCCCGCTGCAAGGGCAACATCCAGCCGGTCGTTGACGATGAGCAGCAAGTCGCTGTGGGTATTCATCAAGTTCCGCGCTAGCCGGTACAGGTCTCGCGCCTCCCAGTTTTTCATTCGTAGCTGCGCCACTCTTCCGCCAGCACGATAATAGCGCGCCATCAGTTCTTGCGGAGACTGCTTCTGAGTATTGAGCTCGTCCACCACGAGATATAGCGGGAAGTCCTGCAGCTTGTCAGCGAACAGCTTCGCTCTTGCCGGCTGCACCGTCTGAAGAAGCACGTTGGTCTCAACCGCGTACAGCTGGAAACGCAGCTTCTTCCATTCGGTTGAAGTCTTGCGCTCACCAATAACCTTGAGGCACTCCTCGATGCTGCGGGCGGCCTCTTGCGCGCGCTTGAGATTGGCTGGCGCGATGTCCTCGGGCCGACGGTCAGCTTCCGCCGGCGGCGTGCGGCTCTTCCCGGAGTCGCGCTCCAGCCTGCGGGCGCGAGCCAGTTCTTCGCCCAGGCGGTCGCGCAGCTCGCGCTCCAGCCTGCCTGCCGCTAGCCTCACATCCTTCAACTCCCCGAAAGCAGCTTCAACCCCGGGAAGGTAACGGACGAAGTCTTCAGCCACGCGGAGTCCTTCGCGCAGCCGGTTGAGGTTAGCGTCAATAACCTGAAGTGCGTGCCCCCGCTTCACCGGACAATTCTAACACTCGCGCTTCTCGCCGCTTAGCTGCAACTGGCGCAACCACAATTCGCGTGACAGCGCTGCCTGATGCTGAAGTGGGCGGCGCCCATTGATCGTCTGGCAGCCTTGCATCTGGGCGAGGAAGAGCAACTTCGTTTGCAGCGGATTGTATACAAGGTCAGCGACTGCGAGGAACAGCCGCAAGAAGCGCGGATGGTCGGCGATGGTTTCCTGGGGGTGCGGATGCAGCCCCATTGGCGTGGCGTTCACCAGCAGGTCAAACTTCTTGGGGCCCTTGTCGAAACCTGTGCTCTCGCAGCCTTCGTAGACGGAGTTGTCCGCTTCGAAGCCGTAGTCGCCCTTGAAAAGCCCGCTGGGCTCGCCGAAGACTTCTTCGCGCTCCGCCCACTTGAAAAAGCCCTGGAACTGGGCGAGCGAGACCATTCTGACCCGCTGCCCAAGTTTGGACATGAGCTTTCTCACCGCATCAACATTGCGCTCGCTGCGATGCACAACCACGAAGCGTCCGCATCCGACGCGCGTCAGTGCGAGAAGAACCGCTTGGGCGCCGCCGCCGGTGCCAAACACAAGGACGCTTCGCACCTGTTCCAGACCGGACTCGCGTAGTGCGTGCAGAAAGCCTGTTGGATCAGTGTTGAATCCGACGAACTTCCCGTCGTTCTCTCGGACGATGGTGTTGACCACTCCGATCTCGGCGGCATCTCCGCGAAGCTCTTCCAGCAGGGGGACAATCCGAAGCTTGTACGGGCTGGTGACATTCGCGCCGAGGAAGTCCTGTTCCGCCAGCATCGCCCGGACATCCTCCTCAAAGCTCGCGGGAGGAATCGCGCGCAGGGAGTAGGTCAACGGCATCTTCATCTTCTCGAAGCACGAGTTGTGCAGCTGGGGCGAGAGCGAATGCTCCACCGGAAAGCCGATGAGGTAAAGCTTGTTGCGCACGAGCGGAATTATGGCAGGGATGCGCCGCTCCGGCAAGGCTGGGGCGCTGCTATAATCCCCGCAATGGGCAAGATGAAGGACCCCGTCATTTCCGTCGGCGCGGCGCGCTACCTGCGCATCCCGGTGAAGACCCACGTGCTAACGGAAGATGATGATGTGGTAGAGGTGGTACGGCGCTACGCCGTACCCCAAGCCCAGGAGGGCGATGTGCTCTTCTTCGCGGAGACCGGCTTGGCGATTATTCAGGGGCGCGCCCGACATATCTCCGGGATTCACGTTTCTTCGCTTGCGCGTTTCCTCTCGCGCCTCGTCACCAAGAGCAAATACGGAGTGGGATTGCGCAGCCCCTACGCGATGCAAGTGGCCATCGAGGAAGTGGGCGTGTTACGCATCCTGATGGGAACCGCCGCCTCGGCCTTCGGCAAGATTGTCTTGCGGCGCACCGGCGATTTCTATATAGTCGCGGGGCGGTCAACCAAGATGATTGACGCCGAACACACGATGGCGATTGAGCGGTACTTTGAGTGCGTGGTGCCCGGGCCGCTAAGAATCCGCGAGACCTGCGCCGCCATCAAGGAAGCGACCGGGCTGGACGCCTGCGTGGTTGACGTCAATGACATCCAGTATCCCTGGGTGATTGACGCAAGTTTCGAGAGGGCGCGGTTCGACGAGGTCGCCGCCGCCTTGACCGATAATCCGCTGGGACAGGGCAGCGAATGCACGCCCATGGGGCTGATTCGCCGGCTCAGCAGTAGAGACGCCGCAGCTCACACCGGCGCTTCTGGTTGAAAGAACCGCCCAACGGGTATAGAATCGCACTAGTGCGCGACTCGTCGCAGCCAAAAATCGGCATTTCCACGCTGGTGGACTACACCTACCCGCTCGAATCTCTGCTGCCGCGTATCCGCCAGGCGGGCTTTGACGCGGTGGCTTTCGGCCACAAAGCCACCCACTTCACCTATTTCGAGAAGAAGCGTATCTCCGAGGTTGCCGACTTGTGTGAACGGCTGGGGCTTTTTGTGGACTACATCCACACGCCGATCGACATCTTCCTGGATCTCACATCGCCCAACGAGCATGCACGCCAGGCGACCATCGCCACTTACAAGTTCGCCGTTGACGCCGCTAAGGAGATGGGTGGCCGCGCAGTTACCGTCCACGTCTGCAACAAGGAGCTCATGACCGAGGACGAGATGGACGCCCGCGTGCCGTTCGGGCTTGATTCGTTCAAGACCCTTGGCGAGTACTCCGCGGAAAAGGGGATTCTCTTCTGCGTAGAGAACCTGCCCTTCACCCAGTCCTACCACAGAATGCTGGTGAAGCTGCTGAAAGCCTACGAAAGCAACCACATTTACCTCTGCCTAGACACTTGCCACATCAGCATGGGCAACCCTGAACCGTTCAGCTTCATTGAGGCTTACGCCCCGCTCATTAAGAACTTGCACCTCTCGGACAACTTCGGCCAGCGGGACCTGCACCTTATTCCTTACACCGGTTCGTTTGACTTTGACCGGCTGGCGCGGCTGCTGGGACAGACGGGCTACGACGGCAATGTGATGCTGGAAAACAGCCGCGAAGCCGCAGCCAGGCGGATAGATCGAGGACGAAGTTCATCCCGGGAGCCGGAGCTGAACGAGATTGACGACTACCTGGTGAAGTCTTTCCTCGCGGCAAAGCGCTTCCAACTAGAGCTGATGGGCGCGCGACAGCAACGCAAGCTACACGTGGTCTGAGCACCACTTCACTTCATCACCAGGCAAACCGGCAACTTGCGCTCCTTCTCCAGAGGGAGATTCAGTGGCACACCGAGCAGCGCTATCTCACTGCTCCCGCCGCCGTCAAGGTTGAGCGCCGTACAGGCGCCAAGGCGCAGCATTCTCTCCGCCAGCTCCTGCAGCGACAATCCAGGCACCGAGCTCTCGTCATCCTCCCGGGCCACGAACCATATCAGGTTTCCCGCGCGGTCGAAGCCGACTGCGGTGCGGGCGCGCACGGAGTTAGCGATGTTCGCCGGCGCCTCGTCCTTCTCAACCGTGATGTTTATGCGGCCTTCCTCCACCAGCAGCGGCGCTCCGTCCACCGCCAGCCGCACAGCGATTTCCTCGCCGCTTCCGCGCGTCAGCTGCCAGTTGAACGTGACGTTGCGGGAATACTTGAAGGGATCGGCTTCCGGGGAGAGGTGCAAGGCGAGAATGTAGTCCTCAAACGACTCCTGCACCACCTGCGAGTAGCCGACCGGCGCTACGCCCTCGGGTGACAGACGGTAGTAGGTTGCGTCCGCCCTGAGCTTGGATTTCGGGAAAAGCCGGCTGTAGGCGATCACGGTGCCATCCTTCGGGGCCTGGTTGAAACCGTCAACCCGCACCCTCTTCCCGTCCGCCATTAGCCACACTTCCAGCTTTGAGCGCGAGATAAACCCATTCCCCGACTGATCAACGATGAGCGACGCGCGCGTGGGCTTAACCGGCAGAGCGGCAAGAACGCCGTCGGATACTACCAGGCTGACGGGAGTCCCGCCCGCGTCGAAGTACCCGGCGTTCAGCGCCAGCAATGAGCTCTCCTTCGCCGCCATCACAGATAACGGCAGCGTCTTCGCACCGTAGCTGGCGGCCACCACGAGATGCAGCCGAGAGGCAACTACCTCCGGCGGCAGGCTGGTGTAGAAGCTCTCGTAGTAGGCGGCGCCATTGCTTTCGCGCTCTATGCTCAGATCGATGCCGTGTGCTACCGGTATCGTCAACGTGTTGGTGAAGCTCAGCGGAAAAGTAAGAATCAGCGCGTTTTCCTTCTCCGCCACCTCATACGGGTACACGCCCGGCAGCTTCAAAGAAACGGACAGGTTGTCTTTGCCCTGGAAGCTGTTCACCGCCAGCAGCGGGTACACCACCTTGGCCAGGGCTGCTCCAGATGCCAGCTTCGTCTCGAGCATCACGATCTCGACGCGAACGGGCTCGGTGAGGTCACGTATCTCGTATGAAGGAAGCTGGTCAAACGCCAGAGTAAGCCGGACAAGTGCCTCGTCTTTGGCGAAAGAAACCGAGCGAACCTCGGCGGCGTCAGCTTCGGCGGCGACAATGAACGCAGCCAAGCATGCGAGCGTGATAAGAGCAACGATGCGTTTCATCTCAGTGGGCTGGCCCTGCGCCGGAGGACATCACGATGACCAGCGCCATGTATATGACGTAGAGAGCGCCGCCAATCATCAGCAGTCCGGGGTGGAGTTTTCCGGTGCGCTTCCAGCCGACGATGAGTATCGCCGCGGATAGCAGCGCGAGGAAAGCAGAGAAGGCCTCCAGGGAGACTAGCGAGAAACTCCATTCGGTGAATACCAGCCCTATGCTCACCGGAAAAGTGGCCTGCAAAACCATAGCGCCGCTGATGTTCCCCATTGCCAGTGTGTCGCGGCCACGACTGACCCAGAGCACCGAGTTGAACTTCTCTGGCAGCTCCGTCGCCACCGGAACCAGCAGCAGCGCCAGAACCAGTGGTGGAATGCGCATCATCTCGGACAGGTGCTGCACTTCTCGCACGAAAAACTGGCTGCCGGCAAACATCAGCACCATGGCGATGAATAGCTGGAAGAGCATCCAGCGGCGCAGCGGAGTGCCGTCGCAGTTGCGCTGGAAATGGAGTTGACCGATGCTCCAATTGGACATCTTGTCACCGGCATTGGAGAGCAGCTTGACGTAACCTACGTATATGACCACGAGGATGACGGCAATGGTGATATCCACCACGCGCATCACGGGCCCGTCCGGATAGTAGTAGTGCTTCACCAGGCCAAGCGCTATGGCGATGGAATAGGCGACGACAAAATAGGCTAGGTCTTTGCCTGCAACCTTCATATCCACGGCGAATGCAGCCGTACGCTTACCCGTTCGCTTGGTGATGAAGTACGCGAGGCCGGTCATCATGAACGCCAGGGTCGCGAGCATGAATGGCGCGCCGAGGATGGCGCCGACGCCGATGGCATGACCGCTAGAGACCGCTCCCGTAGCCCCAAGATAGATTGCGACTATCGCCACCAAGGTCTCGGGAAGAGCGGTGCCAACCGCCGCAAGCACGCTTCCGACAATCCCCTGGGACAGCTCGAAGCGGCGGCCCACCCACTCTATCGCATTGGTGAACAGCTCCGCGGCAAAGAGGATGACCGCGATGGTCAGGACAATCTCGGCGAGTACGAGCAGGAGCTCCATGAGCGGCAGGATTTTAGCACACGCCTTGCGCGCCTCTTACCGCAGGAGAACCACCAAGCTGTAGGGCGCATAGGCCCTGCCGTCGCTGTGAATGGTGATGTAGTAGATGTCTCCGCGGTAGCGCACGTAACTGCGGTGAAACTCCCAGTACACGTAAAACCGGTGGCTCTCAATGAAGGCGTAGGGGGCGTAGTAACGGTAGCTGTGAGAGCGGTACGAGTTGCTTCCCAGCCAGATGGAAGCGGACATGCCGCTGCAGCTAATAATCGGCACGAGCAGCAGGAACGCCGCCAGCGCAAGCGCGGCAAGCCTAATGCCCAATTGCCGCATGTTCCTCAACTCCTTGATCAGGCCGGAACCGTTCGGCCTACTCCTCTGATTCTTCTACCACGGGCGGTTGGTACTCATGCACCAGCCCATAAACCGCAAACAAGTAGTAGAACTTGGAGAGCGACCGGCGCAGCACCCGCACCATGTCGGGATCAACGTTATCCTGCGCCTGCATCATCTTGATGATAGTCTCCAGTTCCTTGAGCGCTTCATCGGGGGATCGCGGAATATCGTCGGCGGATAGCTCCGGCAGCGTAGCCGGGTCTACCTGGAACAGCTCGCCGGTCGGGTAGGCCGGCGGCGCAAAGGGGCTGGTCTGCGTGAACTCCGCGCGGACAAACATGTGCACGGCACCGGGGAGCTCCCATCGAATCGTGTTGCCATCCATAGAAGCCGCCTCAACATTGGAGCTCACGTACGCCAGATTATCCGGCACGCGCAGCGTGATATGCACGTCCAGCGGACTGTCCGAGTAGTAGAAGTCCGGCGTCACGAAATACACCCGGCCTTCCTCGCGCTTGAGGTAGGAGCGGGTGGCGAAGCTGACGGCAAAGGAGTAGTCCTCTACGCGCACCGGGATGATACCGCTCTCGCGGGTGGCGGAGAAATAGGGGTAGGTTCCCTTCTCCATCTTCATCCCCTTCCAGCTCTCCAGCACTTCAACCACGCCAAGCTCAGTAATGTTGTAGGTGATATTCGCCTGGGTGTTGCCGCCCTCCGGGCTGTCCTGGGCAAGCGCGATACCGGCAGCAAAGATGGCCGCCAAAATCGAAACGCCGACTGCTATCCACAGTTTGGTCATATGGTCCCCCTTATCAAGGTGCGATTATATCATCGGGGCTGGCGCTTTGCGGATTTAACATCAATGCCTATAATCTCTAGGATCAACAAAGGGGGCCAGCATGGACTATTTCACCGAAGAACACCAGTTACTGCGCGAAAACGTACGGGAGTTTGCCGAAAACGAGCTTAAGCCGCGCGCGGCCGAGCTGGACGAAAAGCACATCTTCCCGCTGGAAGCATTCAAGATGATGGGCGAACTGGGATTCCTTGGAGCCCACATTCCTGAGGAGTACGGCGGCGCCGGGATGGATGTCACGAGCTTCATCATCATCATGGAGGAAGTCGCCCGCGCTTGCGGGACAACGGCCATCACGCTGGCGGCGCACACCAGCCTGTGCGCCTACCCCATCTACCGCTTCGCCTCAGAAGAGCAAAAACGCAATTACCTGCCTAAGCTCTGCAGTGGCGAGTGGATCGGCGCCTTCGGCCTGACCGAAACGGAAGCCGGCAGTGACGCCGGTGCCACTAAGACCCTGGCCAAGCTGGACGGAGATTACTGGCTCATCAGCGGGGACAAGATGTTCTGCACCAACGGCAGCGTGGCCGACATGCTCGTCATCACCGCCAAGACCGACCCAAGTCAGCCCAGCAGCTACGGCATCTCCAGTTTCATCATCGAGAAGGGCTTTGAGGGATTCAAGCCCGGCAAGGACGAGGACAAGCTCGGCCTGCGGGGCAGCTGCACAAGCCAGTTGTTCTTCGACAAGTGCAAAGTCCCCAAAGGCAACCTGATGGGCGAGGAAGGCGACGGCTTCAAGCACTTCATGGAAACGCTGGATGAAGGGCGCATCGTCATCGGCGTAATGGCGCTCGGCATCGCCCAAGCGGCGCTGGAGGCCGCCGTGTCCTACGCAAAGCAGCGCGTAGCCTTTGGCAAGCCCATTGGCAAGATGCAGACCATCCAGGGCTACATCGCCGATATGGCCACGCAGATGGAGGCGGCGCGGCACCTCATCTACAACGCCGCCCGCAAGCTGGATAAGGGCGAGCGGGTGACCAAGGAAAGCGCGATGGCCAAGCTGTACGCGAGCGAGGTGGCGAACTTCGTCACCGACCACGCCATCCAGATACACGGTGGTTACGGCTACACCGTGGACTATCCGGTGGAGCGGTACTACCGCGATATGAAGCTCTGCGAAATCGGTGAGGGAACCAGCGAGGTTCAGCGCATCGTCATCGCCCGCGCGGTGCTGGGCAAGTTCTAGCCGGCTAGCACTGCGAGGACAACCGCTAGCGAGTAGGCCACGCTGGTGACGCCGTTCAGCGTGAAAAACGCCAAGCCTATGAGTTCGCGGCGGGCGCGCACGATTAGATGCTCGGCAACGAGCGCGGCGGTGAAGGCCAGAGTCACCACGACCATGGTAATCCCCAGCTCAAAGAGGTAGCAGGACCACAGCAGCAGCGCGCCGGTGGCAAGGTGCCCGATGAGCGCAGCGGCCATCGCCGGTTGAGCCCCGAAGTTGGCTGGCAGGGAGCGCAATCCCTCAACGCGGTCAAACTCCACATCCTGCAGCGCGTAATAGATATCAAAACTGCCGACCCAGATCCCGACGGCAAGCGCAAGCGGAAGTATCTCCCAGGAGAAGTGGGCGGTGACGGCGAGGAACACGCCAAGCGGCGCGATGGCTTGGGCGCCTCCCAAAACGTAATGGGCAAACGGGGTGAAGCGCTTGGCATAGGGGTAGAAAACCAGCCACGCTGCCGCCAGCGGGGCGAGTAGGAAGCACCAGAGGTTCAGAGCGAGCGCCGAGAAGAGAAAGACTACACCGAAGAAAACCGCCCACAGAGCAGCCTGGCGCAATGTCACGACGCCCCGCGGAATGTGGCGCGAAGCCGTGCGGGGATTGCGGGCGTCTATGGCGGCGTCAATGATGCGGTTTGCCAGCATGGCGAGCGTGCGCCCGGAAACCATGGCGAGCAGAATGAAGCCGAGGTCATAAAGGCTAGGGAAGACGCCCGCTGCGCCCGGCTGGATGGGAATGACGCCGTGGAGCAGCGTGTCCCACTTGTTGGATGGAGCGAATAGGGGAAGCTCACCGCTGAAGGCAAGCTGGGAGTTCACCCAGCGCTGGGCGAAGATGGCCGCGACCAGTGCGAACGGTAGCGCGAACACGGTGTGCTCATAGCGGATGAGGCCGAGGAAGTGGCGCAGGCGCTGCACGCGCCAGATTATAGCCCGCCTACAGGCCTTCGCGGAAACCAGGCTCGGGCGGGGTATACCTCCGCCATTGCAGCAGGTCGCTGAAGCCGTGCTTGGCCAGGTAGAACTTGAAGTCCGTTTCCGCCGGATAGACCGAGGTAACCAGCAATGAGCCGCGTGCCTGTGCGGTGTCCAGAAAGTGGCTTAGCAGGGCGCGTCCAACCCCCTGACCGCGAGCAGAGGGCAAGGTGAAGAGCCCCGCCAGCCGGCACTCCACATCCGCGCAGAACACCGCCGCCGCGCCTACAGCAGCTCCGTCCTTCCACGCAAGCAAAGCGACAAGGCCCTCATCGCTAGAAGAGAGCAGGCGACTGGCGGTTTCATCCTCACAGGGCATCGATTCCGCCAGGCCGGACGCAAGCTCGTCAGGCAGGCCGAGTGCAGGCTCCACGGTTACGCCAGTTGTGCTCTTCACCTTGGTCGCCTTGGCCAACACCGAGACTTCACAGGCGGTCTCGCTGAAGTCATAGACGTAGAAGTATTCGTGAATCTCCTCCGAAGGTGGAGCGGGGACTATCACCCGGGGGAACTGGCCACCGGCGCCGATGAGACTGCGGACGAAGGCGAGCAACTTTTCCAGGCTGGCGGCTTCATCCAGAACTGCCAGCACTCCTACTCCATCGCCGCCGGCAGCGAATGCCAGGCCGTCCTGCTCCTTGGGCTCAGCGCCGGTAAGCAGTTTCAACTCATTGAGTACGGATGCTCGATAGACAAAGCGAGTGTTTGCGTCCAAAACTTACACCTTCCCTGTAGGCGAGTATGTTAACAACCAAGCGGTCTTCGCCCCCGCAGGAACTCGAGCGGCGCCGCTCCGAACCAGTCCCGGCAGCCACAGGACTTCTCCTGCTGCATCGGCGAAAACTGCCCAGTTGCCCCGTAAGGCACGGGGTACTTTGGCGTTGGTGAAGACATCCGACAGCTTGGCGGTGCCCTCGCCGCCCGGAAGCTCCATTCGATCACCGCGCTTCACTGACCGCAGTTTGAGCGGCAAACCTGCGCCTGCCGCCAGTACTGCATTGAATGCTGCGGTTGGCGCATCCAAGCCGGGTGAAGGTGCAAAGTCGAACTTGGGCTCGCGGGCGTGCAGAGCATCAAGCTCCTGGTTCAGGGCGGAGCCTTCCAACCGTTCCAGTTTCACGACGCCAGCGCCCACCTGAATACTCCCCTCCCCAATCTCCATTTCAGCCGTCTCAGCGCTGCGCACAATGAGCAGCCAACCGGATTCCGGCAGGTATTCCAGCGATGCTTTGCCGCCGGGGGTGAAGCGCGCGGGCTCGGATGCCCGGACGCAGCCGGCCAGCCGCACGCTCTCGCTCCAGTCCAGCGGCGCGCCGAAGCCGCGCAGCAGGTGGTGGAAGATGACCGTCAAGCTATCGCCGATGTCATCGCCCCAGCTTGCGGGAGCGAAGGCGTGCCACACGCAGCCGGGCAGCAGCGGCAGCGGCAGCAGCGCGTGCCAGCGCGCGTTCTCCGCCTGCGCGATTTCCGACACCGCCTTCAGCGCC
>Ga0307424_1001039_pt1 | contig 14754 bp, 8 predicted proteins | sample SalMarWE160320MG_FD_202157 | JGI IMG/M metagenome (GOLD analysis project Ga0307424, IMG submission 202157) | Salt marsh sediment microbial communities from the Plum Island Ecosystem LTER, Massachusetts, United States - WE1603-20 | ecosystem: Environmental > Aquatic > Marine > Intertidal zone >... | reverse complement strand
TAGTCGCGGGTCACGCCATACTTGTAGGCGCGCATGCCGCCGGCGTTTTCCATGATGTTGCCGCCGAGGGTGGAGTAACCGGCGCTGCCGGGGCTGGGCGGATAGAACAGGCCGAGCTTCGCGGCCTCCCGGTCCAGGTCGCCGCAGACCACGCCCGACTCAACCGTAGCGGTGAGATTCCGGGTGTCTATTTCAACGATGCGGTTCAGCCGTGTGAGGTTGAGCAGCATCCCGCCGGCGGTGGGCACCGCGCCGCCGGTGAGGCCGCTACCGGCCCCGCGCGGGAAGATGGGGATGCCGTGCTTGCCCGCGAGCGCCACCGCTATGACGGTCTCCTCCTGGTCCGCCGGCGAAACCACGATATCGGGATAGCCCTGCTGCTTGCTGCCGTCAAAGCTGTAGATGATGCGGTCGGCCGCGTCGGTGGAGAGGCTGTCCGCCCGCAGCTTCGCCTTCAGCTCCTCGTAGAAGGAGCGCAGGCGCTGCGTGCGCTCATCGGTCGGATTCGCCGTGGGTGCCATTGCTCCGCGCCATTATACAACGGCTCCGTGCCCACGCAACTGAGACCTTTTTGACACGGGCGCTGGAGTTGTCTACAATTCACCCGTGCAATCCGCGCGCGAAGCGTTCGTTGAATACGTGCGCCGCGAAGGGCTGAAGGTGACGCGGCAGCGGCTGGCCATCCTGGAAACGATACTCCGAAGCGAGCGCGCGCACTTCAACGCCGAGGACTTGGTGGCGATGGTAAACGCCGGCCGCGGGCCGAAGGCGTCACGCTCCTCGGTCTACCGCACGCTGGAGCTGCTCAAGGACTGCGGGCTTCTGCGCAAGGAGATGCTGCACGACCAGGTTAGCCATTACGAGAAGACGGTGGGTGAGGAGCACCACGACCACATGATCTGCAACGCCTGCGGCTGCATCATTGAGTTCTCCTCCGAAGAACTGGAACGGCTGCAGGACAAGCTCTGCCGCGAGCAGGGATTCAAACCTGAGAGCCACGTGCTGCACATACGGGGAATCTGCCACTCCTGCGCGGCAAAGCAGCGCAAGCCGAAGTCCTAGTCGCGTTTGCGCGCCAGCCCGTGCGCGAGTTGCCCCAGCGACACGCCGGCGTCGTTCATCGGCACCGCGCTGTGCGTGTAGACTTGCAAGCCGCGCGCTTGCAGCTCCTGCCTCATCCCTTCCAGCAACAGCTTGTTCTGGAAGCAGCCGCCGCTGAGGACGACACGGCTCAACCCGTGCTGCTGGCCCACTCTTTGCGCGGCTTCCGCGTAAGTGCGGCAGAGCGTAGCGATGAATCCGCGCGCCAGCCGGCATACGGCCTTCGACAGCCGAAGCTCCGTCCGTGCCGGGCTGAACTCCTCCGGCAGCAGCAGCGGCGTGAGCTTCGCCTGGGCCAACTCCCGCAACACGCCACGCAGCGCCGGGCGCCAGTCCACCACTAGCAGGCTGTTTCGTTCATCCAGCTCCATTTCCAGCCGTGCTTCTCCGGTGGCCATGGCCGCGGCATTTTCCAGCTCAATGGCCGCCTGCGCTTCGTAAGTGGCGAACAGGCAGATGCCCAACAGCGCGGAGAAGCCGTCAAACAGCCGGCCCAGCGAGGTGCAGGGAACCAGGTTGATGTGGCGCTGAAGCATCGCCTGCACCACCAGCGCTTCCGCGGCGAAGGGCGCTTCCTCCAAACTGGTAACTGCATTACTGAGCAGTTTCTCGTCAGTTGCGTGCAGCAGCGAGAGCGCCAGCCGCCAGGTCTCGCGGATGGCTTCTTCGCCGCCGGGAAGAGGGAATTGAAGCAGCGTTCCCACACGCTCAAAGTCGAGAGCATCGCCAACCAGAACTTCACCGCCCCAAACGGTTTCATCGGTGCCGTAGCCGGTGCCGTCCAGGCTGAGCGCAACGACCTCGCCGTCTAGCCCAAATTCCTGCATCACCGACGCCAGGTGTGCGTGATGGTGCTGAATATCGGTGAACATTGCGCCGCTGGCTTTAGCTTCCACCTGCGCCCGCTGGCGCGAGTGATAGCCAGGATGCAGGTCGGCGACGATGGTGTCCGGCGACTGGCGGAAGACGCGCTGGAAGTGCTCATAGGTTCGGCGATGGAACGCCTGCGCCGGCAGCGTCTCCTGGTCGCCCAGGTGCGGGCTGATGAGCGCGAAGCGCCCCGCCTGCAGCGCAAAGGTCGCCTTGAGGTCCGGCCCCCAGCCCACGGTGCAGCCCTCCGGCGCGGCCTCGCGCGGATCGCGGGTGAGCGCCACCGGATACGGCGCATAGCCACGCCCCAGCCGCAGCACGCGCGGCTCGCCCGCCATCACCCGCACGATGCTGTCGTCCGACGGCGCGATAATGGGGCGGTCGTGCAGCAGGAAGGCGTCGGCCAGGTGCGCCAACCGCTCCAGCGCTTCGTCGTTGCCGTGCACTAGCGGCTCCTCGGCCAGGTTGGCCGAGGTCATCACCAGCACCTCTAGCGTGTCCGCGCCGCTCTCCGTCGGCTCAGCACGCTCAGTGTTGAACAGCAGCAGGTGCAGCGGGGTGTAAGGCACCATGACTCCCAGCAGGTTCGTCCGCGGTGCCACCATCGGCGCCAGTATGTAAGGCGAATCCGCGCGCTTGTCCACGAGCGCTATGGGCGAAATGGGTGACGCCAGCAGCGAAAGCTCAGGCTCCAAGGCCACCGCCAGGTCGCGCAAGACTGCAAAGTCCTTCACCATTACCGCCAGCGGCTTGAACTGCGCGCGTTTCTTGCGCCTCCTGAGCTCGTTCACCGCATCCGTGTTCAGCGCATCGCACGCGAGATGAAACCCGCCAAGCCCCTTCACCGCCAGGATGCGGCCCTCGGCGAGCAGTTGCACGGCCTGCCGAATGGCATCGTCGCATTCGGCCTTGCGCCCGCCATTCTTGCCGCACAGCCACACTTGCGGGCCGCACACGTGACAGGCGTTGGGCTGCGCGTGGTAGCGGCGGTTCTCCGGGTCTTCGTACTCGCGGCGGCAATCCTCGCACATCGTGAACGCGCGCATCGTCGTGTTGGGACGGTCGTAGGGCAGCGACTCAATGATGGAGTAGCGCGGGCCGCAGTTGGTGCAGTTGATGAAGGGGTAACGGTAGCGGCGGTCGTCCGGGTCCAGCAGTTCGCGGGCGCAGTCGGCGCAGATGGCGGTGTCCGGCGAAATCAGCGTAATCTCGCCCTCCTCCTCCTCGCTCGCGCGGATGTGGAAGCCGCTGAATCCCACCGGCGGCAGCAGTTCCAGGAAACTGGAGGTAATGCGCGAAAGCGGCGGCGCCTCGTCGTGCATCCGGCTGAAAAACTCGCGGCACCGCTCCTCCGGGCCCTCCACCTCGCAGATGACGCCGGTGGTGGTGTTCAGCACCCAGCCAGCCAGCCCCAGCTCGGTGGCCAGGCGGTGCAGCGTGGGGCGGAAGCCCACGCCCTGCACGATGCCGGTGAAGTGGCACCGCGCGCGGGTTTTCTTCGTCTGCGCCAAGAGGTTGGATTATAGCCCCAAATCGGTCTTCGCTTCACTTCCTTGGCGGCTTCAACAATTGGTCTTGGCGCATGAGAATCCGCTTTTCCCCACCTGAATCCCTTGACAACACCCCCATCGCGCGGTAAAACTGACCGGTCAGTCAGCGCCACCATACAACTGGCTGCCGGGAGGAAGCGGTAATGGAAGTCGCAACGGACAAACGGGCGGCCATCCTGGACGCCGCAGCGGCGGTAATCCGCGACAAGGGCATAATGAGCGCCACCGTGGACGACATCGCCCACCGCGCGGGCGTGGCCAAGGGCACGGTCTACCTCTACTTCAAGAGCAAGGAAGACGTGTTTGTGGAGATGGTCGTGCAGAAATCTGACGAGACGCTTGAGGCGGTTCGCCGCGAGGTAAGCAACATGACAGGCACCTGGGAAAAGCTGCAAACGGCCTTGCGTATCCACTTCGCCAATATCGTGGAGCGCATGCCTAACGTCATAATCGACGAGGGCATGCTGAAGCTAACCGCTGCGCAGAAAAAGAAGCTCTTCAAGGCGAAGTTCGCGCACGTGAAGTTCTACGAGGAAATCATCGCCGAGCATTTCGCGGCGTCCGGGCGCGTGCCGCCTTTCTCGCCACTGGCGGCCGCCTTGGCGCTCACCGGTGGCATTATCGGCTACGTGTTGCAGCGGCAGCTTTTCCGCGACTTCATGCCCGATCCAAAGGAGTATTTGAACGCCTTTGAGAGCATCGTGAATGCGGCTCTCATCGGAGGGGAGGCAAGCCATGCAGGCTAAACCACGGATTCACTTGTTAGTGCTGGTTGCGTTGCTCGCAGCGCTGGGCGGCGGCATAGCGGCGGCGGACGATTCTATCGAGGTCAAGCGCCCGGCTTCTGCCGACACGGTAAGCACTGCCACCGTCGCATCTCTCAGCGCCGAAGCCGGCAGCGAGGAAGTGGTGCCGGTTGAGGAAGAAACCTCCGAGCTGCCGCCGGTGTATACATTGACGGCGGAAGAAGCCATCGCGCTGGCGCTGGCCAACAGCTACGGTCTGCGCATCGCTGAGAAGCAGGCGGAAAGCGCGTACTTCGAGTATGTGAAGTACACGGGAATGGCGGGGCTGTCCATTGACCTTTCCAGCAGCATCAACCGCGCCGGCCCGCTTAAGGGCATCTCCACCGGATCCAATTCACCGGAGATGACGTTCCAGAAGGAGACCACCTCCTCACTGGGCGCCCGCGCCTCCTACCCGATTGCTCCCTTGGGCAACCTCGGGTATGGCAAGCGTGCAGCCTGGGCGGGATACCAGGCACGTAAGGCTGCGGTGGACGCCAAGCGGGCGGAAGTCATCACCGCCGCTTTCCGCGCCTACATCGCCTGCCTGACGGCGCAGAACGCCGTGGAAGTTGCGGAGGAGGGAGTGGCGCTGGGGCAGGAGCAGCTACGCAACGCCCGGCTCAAGTACGAGCAGGGAATGGTGCCGCGCTTCCAGGTGATGCAGGCGGAGGTGGAAGCGTCGCTGGCGGAAGAAGCGCTCATCAAGGCGCGCAACGGCAAGGAATTGGCACGCTCCGGGCTGTATCTCACGCTGGGAGTGGTCCCCGAGGATTACTTCCAGGGGATGGAAGTTGAAGTCGCATACGCCGAGAAGCTGGACCGCGCGGTGGGGATACTGGCGGATGAAGTGCTGCCGCGGCTCGATCCCGAGGGGCTTTCCCAGACCTTCGTCGAGAAGACGCCGCAGTACCACTCGCTGGACAACATGATATCGGTCTACGACTACCAGATGCTGGGTTACCGCCGCGCGCCGCAGTTCTCGCTGACCGCCGGCTACCAGCAGCAAACCGGCAGCAGCTTCCAGGCGCGCGACTCCTGGTCCTTCGGCATCAGCGGCGTGATGAACCTGTGGGACAGCGGCAAGACCGCCGGTACCCAGAAGAGCTTCGCCGCGCAAGCCGACGCCGCCCGCGTGCAGCTGGCGCAGTACCGGCAGGCGTTCCGCTTGAGCATGGTTGACGCGGTCAGCAACCTGGAGGCGGCGGTTCAAGGACACACGACTGCGCAGGACACGCTGGCGGCGGCGGAGGAAGCGCAGCGCATGGCGCGGCTCGGCTACAACGAAGGCGTGGTAACCAACGCCGACCTGGTGGGTGCACGCGCCGCCTATCTGGGCGCGAAGCTCAACGAGTTTGACAAGCGCATGGCCATCGTGGCGCGTTACCAGGACTTGCTCGCTGCGCTGGGCATCGGCGACGCGGACTTATATTTGCCGACAACGACCTCAGACCTTAGCGCCATCACGGCCAGGATTATCAACGATGAGAAAAACTAACCCTGCTGTAATCGTCATAATCGCCGCACTGCTGCTGTTCGTAACGCTGCTTGCGTCGGGCCTGTTCATTACCGCCCGCGCCAAGTTTAGCAGGAAGGTGGAAGAAACATCCCCGGTTGCTGTGGAAAGCGTAAAGGCCGCCGTGCAGCCTTTCAAGGAGGCATACACCTACACCGGCACCGTAACCTCGGACTTGGACGCTATAGTCTCAGCCCAGGCGGCAGGGACCATTAAGCAAGTGCTGGTGGATATCGGCGCGGAAGTTAAGGCGGGAGAAGTGCTCGCCATCATTGACGATACGGTCTACGCGCAACAGGCGACAATCGCCAGATCGGCTTACGAGATGGCGAAGCTGAACCTCGCATCTGCATCTTCGGCACGCCCTGAGCAGATAGCGCAGGCAAAGGCGAACTACGCCGCTGCGCAGCTCGCCGCCGAAACCGCCTTCCGCAACTATGAGCGCAATAAGAACCTGTTTGACGAAGGCGTCATTAGCAAGGCCGTGCTTGAAGGCGCACAGCTTCAATATGAGACCGCCAAGGCGCAGTTTACCGCTGCCAAGGAAAATCTGCGCATTGCGCAGACCGGCGCGCGCGCTGAAGACCGCAAGGTTCTCCAGCTTGCTGTAGAGCAAGCCGGTGCGCAGGCGACACTCGCTCAAACAAACCTGGGCTATACGCGTATCACCGCGCCATTCTCCGGCACAGTCATATCGCGCATGCTAAGCGAGGGTGATTTCATCGCTACGGGAATGCCCGCATACCAAATCGTGGGCGAAACGGGCCTGAAAGTTGAGATCTTTGCGCCCGTAGAGAAGATAGGCAACTTCACACCCGGCCAGGAAGCCAGCATCAAGCTTGCCGGCGTTGCCGATCCCATCAAGGCATTGGTCTTTCGGGTCGTACCCGCTGCTGACCCAAAGACACGGTTGTTCAAAGTTGAGCTTGCACTGCCCGAAGGCACCGGCGCGCGCCCGCAGGAATTCGCGGATGTGACGCTGGAATGGGTGCTTGACGAAGGCAAGGTCGTCTTACCGGCCAAGGCGCTCCTGGGCGCAGCTACCGATAAGCCTTACATCTTTGTGGTTGAAGGCGGGAAAGCGAAGAAAGTAGAGGTGACAGTTGGGCTGCGCAACGGCATCAGCGTAGAGATTCTCTCGCCGCTAAATGGTGGCGAAGAGGTTATCATCGCCGGCCAAAACTATGTAAGTGAAGGCTCGCTGGTGAACACGGCTGCTAGTGCTGATAGTCCCACCAACTCGCAGAATCACCAACCGCTGGAGTAACTAATGAACATTGCCCAGATATCCATACGCCGGCCGGTGTTTGTCGTCATGTTGATGGCGTTCTTCGTTGTCGTCGGTATGGTCTCCTGCTCCAAACTCGGGCTGAACATGATGCCCAAGGTGAAAATCCCGTACATTACGGTGATGACCACCTACCCCGGCGCCAGCCCGGACGTTATTGCGACCGAAATCACAAAGAAGATTGAAGACCGCGTTGCGGTCGTTGAAGGCATAGACACGCTGACTTCTTACTCTATGGAAAGCGTGAGCGTCGTCGTCATAAAGTTCGTTTCGGGAAAGGACGTGGAAACCGCAGCGCAGGATGTGCGCGATAAAGTAGCGCTGGCGCGAGCAGACCTTCCTGACACCGTTGATGATCCGATTATTGGCAAAGTTGACCTGAATGCGATGCCGATAATGACCTATACTCTTTCTTCGGACACGATGGGCGAGCGTGAGCTGCGGGATTACGTTCGCACGCAGGTTGTTGACAGCTTGCAGCAAGTAAGCGGCGTCGCGAGCGTTTCCATCCAAGGCGGGCTTGAGCGCGAGATTCGCGTAGTCCTGGACCCCGCGCGGATGAACGCTTATGGGCTGAATCCGTCGCTGGTCGGCCAGATGCTGCTGGCGACCAATGTCAACATACCAGCGGGGACCATTAGGCAAGGCGGCTTGGAGTATGTTCTGCGCCAACCCAGCGAGTTCCAGAGCGTAGAGGACATACGCAAGACGGTAGTTTTCTCCAGCGACAGTATGACCGTGCGCCTGGGCGATATCGCGACGATATCAGACAGCCAGAAAGAGCAGACCGTAGCCGCACGTTTGAACGGCAAGAGCTCAGTCAACCTGCAGATTGTCCAGCGCAGCGATGCCGATACCGTCACAACCGCCGAAGGCGCCAAGCACAAGGTGGAGGTGCTCAAGAGCCAGATGCCACCAGGCATCACGATCCTATTGACCTCCGATTATTCGCGTTATGTCGTAAGCGCCCTCGAGGATATCCAATTCAGCATCATCCTTGGCGCGATACTTGCGAGCTTCTCCGTATGGCTCTTCGTCGGCAAGATGCGCCACACGATTCCGATAACAATATCCATTCTCGTTTCCATTATCGCTGCTTACTCAGTGATCAACTTCTCCGGCTTCACTCTCAACTTCATCAGCATGCTCGCGCTCGCGGTCGCTGTCGGTCTGGTCGTTGATGATGCAATTGTGGTGCAGGAAAACCTGCTGAAAGTCTACGAACAGACCGGGGACCGTGAGAAGGCAACGGTACAGGGCATAGCTGAAGTCGCCCTGGCAGTGCTCGCTGCGACCTCAACGCTCATCGCCGTATTCCTGCCCATCGGCTTTATGACCGGCATGATCGGCCAGTTCTTCAAGGAGTTTGGCGTCACAGTTGCGGCAGCGGTCGCCATCTCGCTGGTTGTCTCGCTCGTGCTTATCCCGCTCATCTTCTACCATTTCACGTCAGCCGCCCACCATGAGGGCGAGCGGGGGGTCTTCCTGCGCATTATTGATTTCTTCTCACGGCTGTTCAACCCGATTCACCTCGGTTTCCTCAAAGCGTATCTCCTGCTGGAAGAGCGGTATGAGGGCTTCTTGCGCGCGGCCCTGCGCCGGCGCGCCATGGTTGTAGCCATAGCTGCTGGTTTCTTCCTTCTCACTATTCCGTTGCTGAAACTCGTGCAAGTAGGCTTCCTGCCACCTTCGGACCAGGGGACGTTCTCCATCAGCATTGAGCTGCCCGTTGAAGCCGATTTCGACTCTACCGACGCGATCGTGCGCAAAGTGGAAACCAGGGTGAAGGAGCTTCCGGAAGTCGAGAGCGTCGTCTCCCTCGTTGGCTCGTCCAGTGGCGGCCGGCTTACCGCTGGCGCCTCGCAGTCTAACACCGCCTCGGTAATGGCCGTGATGATGGATAAGAAACTGCGCAGAGTCCACTGGCGCTGGTGGGGCATCATCCCGGTTCCTTACCGCAACACTTCGTTTGACTTGGTTGAGAGCACTCGCGCGATGTTCGTCGATATTCCCGGCGCGAAGATTACTGCCGCTTCCGAGGGCGAAGGCCCTTCGCAACACTCAGTTCAACTCACCTTCGCCGATACCGATTACGAACGCCTGCGCAGCGTGACGTCCAGGGCGCAGGAAATGCTGGCGAAAATACCCGGTGCAGTGAACGTAGACAACTCCGAGCGGCCGGGCAAGCTGGAAATGCGCGTCATCCCGAACCTGCAGAAGATGGCGCAGCTAGGTATCACGCCCGCTCAGCTCGGCCAGTATATGCGCATCCTCTACAATGGAGAGCAGTTTAGCAGCTACCGGGAGGGCGGCGAGGAATACGACATCACTCTGGTTTTTCCTGAAGGGCTTAGGCGCGATCTTCAGTCGGTGAAGTCGCTGACGGTCTATTCATCCAAGCTGGAGCGGTCAATCGCGCTGGATTCAATAGCCGATATGCAGCTGGGGCAAGGGCCGTCGGTAATCCAACACCTGAATAAAATCCGCTCTATTGATGTTTACTGCGACGTGACGCAGGGCGTTGGCGGCGGCTCCATCGTTGCCGCCTGGCAGGCGCAGATGAAGAAGGAGAACATCGTTCCTCCCACCACGCAAGTCACCGCTATTGGCGAATCGCAGATGGTCGGCGAGATGTTCCAGCAGTTCTTCCTGGCGATTATGCTGGGCATTATCTTCACCTATATGGTTCTCGCCAGCCAGTTCAACTCGTACAAGCACCCCTTTACGATTATGATGACCGTGCCGCTGGCGACGACCGGCACGATACTCACGATGATTGCCACCGGCAAGTCGCTGAACCTGATGACCTTCCTTGGAATCGTCATGCTCATCGGCCTAGTAACAAAGAACGGCATTCTGCTAGTTGACTTCGCCAACCAGGCGCGCGATAAAGGCGCGAGCGTGGCGGACGCACTGGTTACCGCCGGCGTGCGCCGAATGCGCCCCATCCTGATGACGAGCTTCACCACGATCCTGGCGCTGCTCCCGACAGCATTCAGCCTCAGCGAGGGCGCCGACATGCGCAGCCCGCTTGCCGTCGCCGTCATCGGCGGAATGCTCTTCTCTACGCCGTTGACGCTTGTAGTGATACCGGTGGTGTACTCGCTGATCGAAGGATTGGGCAGCAGACGGCCCGAGCCCGAGGCGGCTGCGGTAGAATAGGTGCGTGCATCTCTCCCTCGCAGGTGTCCTGCTTGACCTTGACCGCGCGCTGAAGTCCCGCACGGGCGCAATAACACAGGAACAATCCCTGCGTGGCGCCAAAGCCGCCGAACTGGCACTGCCGCTGGCCGCCGCCCTCAACATCGGCACCCAGGCGCTGGAGCGCGCGCGCATAGCCTACCCCTTCTTCCATTTGTTGGCACCGGAGTTGGGCGAAGTACGCAGCGCGCTGCCATTGCGTCTACGCGGCAAGTGGGATGCCCTGCGCTCCGGCGAGTTGATTGCAGGCGAGGGCGAGCGGTGCGCGAAGTGGCTGGCGGCGGTTGAGACCGCCTTCGCTGTGTTTGCGGGCTCTAACGGCAGCGAGCTGCCTTACCCGTCCGTGCAGGTTACGTTGAATCCCTCGGACGGTGTGCTGCTCACTTGCCTGACTGAAGGACTCGCGCTGGATGACGCTCTGGCGGCCGGCCTTCACGGCCTGGTCACCGTAGGCCGGCGCGACGGCCAGCCGGGGCCGGGAGACTCGGTGTTGCTGCTGGGGCATTTCGACCCGCACGGGTTGACGATGATGGCCGCCACCTACCTGCACTTGCGCGCTCTCCACGTGAGCAATATCATACCGGTGTGCGGCTACACCGAGACCGGCGACTATGGGAAGTTCTGGAAGCGCACGCTGCCCCGGCTCGCTGCCGGCGGCGAGTTCAACCACGCCGTCATTGTGGATATGACCGTGTACGCGCGCGACCCGATGCGCACCATCTCCGGCCTGGGAAAAGCCTCACTGGAGCACGTCACGCTGCATCTGGTTGACCACCACCTGGACACGCTGAGCGCGGTGCCGCAGATGGTGCAGGCGGGAGTGGAAGTGGTGTTGAGCGACATCCCCGGCTGCTTCTACGGCGACCACATCACGCGTGGCATCCTGCCCTACTCGCTCGTGGGCGCGCTGGGCGACCGGGACTCCACCGTGCGCTGCGCCTACGCCCCGTACGGGAGCCGCCCGCTGCCGGAGGGCGTCGATGAGACTCTGGACGCGCTATCGCACCTGATGCACGCGCTTTCGCCGCCGCCCAAGCACCTGCGCCGGGTCAACGCGCTCCCACTGGAGCAGCTCTTCGCTGCGGTGGAGCACAGTTTCCAGCGGTTCCGCAGCACTGCGGTGAAACTGTGCAGCGAGGGTTACGCGGTGCCGCTATCTGAGAGCGGCGGCCGTCAGCACTGCACCACCGCCGGCTCCGCCGAGGCCGCCGGGCAGGTGTGGATGCGCCCTTCCTGCGAGCCGCTGGACGCGGCGAAGGTCGCCGGCTACGACACGGTTCAGCTCGGGCGGGTGCTCCTCGTGCGCGAAGCGCTACAGGAATCCGGCCGCGAATGGTACGAACTGCTGGAGCACCTGCTCACACACCACCCGCAGGCCGACTACGCGCTAACCGGGCGGTTCATGCCCGACGGCGCGTTCAACTTTCTCTGCCTGCGCAACTGGACGCGGCTGGAGATACCGCCGCCGCTGGCGTTCGTGCCGGAGCACGAGCGCAGCGAGACCCTGGGGCACTACGGCGCGTTCTGGTTCAACTTCCCCGTGCCCGCGCTGGCGGAGGAGCGGCTGGCGGCGTTCATCCAGCGCATCAACCGCCACTTCGGCGTGAAGGGCGGCCGGGTGAAGGACAATGTCCGCCGCACGCTGCTAAGTCTGGTTAAGTCCCGTACCGAAGGAACAAACCACTCGTGAGCGTAGTCTAAAGTGGTATCTCGTTCTAAGGAGGGTCATAATGACCAAGTCAGATGCGTCCTCAGCTACGCGCCGCCCAGAGACTCTGCGGCAGGAGGCAGGTGAAGTCTCAAGCGTAGCAGTCACAGTGTACAACGCCGATCTGGCGCTGGTGAAGGAAGCACGCAAGTTTAATCTCACAAAGGGTGTGAACTACGTCACGCTCACCGGTGTCCCTAGCAGGATTGACGCAACGAGCGTTCACTTCAAGCCGCTCGGCGGCGAGGTCACGCTGCTGGAGCAGAACTACGATTACGACCTGGTCAGCCGCGCCAAGCTGCTGCAGAAGTACATCGGCGCCACTATCACCGTCATCGGAGAGGACGGCTCGCGTATGCAGGGCAAGCTGCTGTCCGTGAGGGATGGCACCGTCATTGACTGCGGCGGCAAGGTGCTGCTCAACCCGCCCGGCTACTTTGAGCTGCCGAGCCTGCCCGGTGGGCTGCTTCTCTGCCCTACACTGGAGTGGATGCTGAAATCCCCTAAAGCGCTGGAGACTCGCGCCGAGGTGAGCTACACAACCTCTGGGCTTTCCTGGTCGGCGGACTACATTCTTGTTCTGAACGATAACGATGATTGCGCTGACCTGGAAGGATGGGTTACGATGACAAACAACAGCGGTGCGTCCTTTGAGAGCGCCCGGCTAAAGCTCGTCGCCGGCGACATCCACCGCGCGCCCGCTCCAATGCACGAAATGGGAGCGGAGGTGGCGCAGGCTCTTAGGGCTCACCCGCGCGGTTTTGAGGAAGAAGCGTTCTTTGAGTACCACCTCTACACACTTGAGCGGCCTGCTACAATCCTCGATGCGCAGACTAAACAGCTCTCGTTACTTGAAGGATCAGACGTGAAGGTTGGGAAGACGTACGTATTCCGTGGCCAAGGGGCAGTTCGCGCCTTCTTGGAAATAGAGAATACAGAAGAAAACGGCCTCGGGATACCGCTACCTGCTGGGCGTTTTCGCGTTTTCAAGCGCGACCGCGAAGGAAGCCTGCACATGGTTGGTGAAGACGGAATCGACCATACCGCGAAGGGCGAACTTGTGGAGTTGGAACTCGGCAACTCTTTTGACATCAAGGGTGAGAAGCGCCGCATTGCGTACACCGACTTCAAGAACGGCCATCGCGCTACCTATGAGATCGTTATCCGCAACCAGAAGCCGGAGGATATTAAGATCTCTGTGCCGCAATTGCTTGAGCGCGGCGCCAATTGGTCGATGATTGAACATAGCCACCCTTACGAGATAGTCGTAGATTCAGGCTTATTGTTTGCACTGAGTGTCCCCGCTAATGGAGAGACAAAGCTCACTTACACCTACAAATGCTGGTACGAACTCAAGAAAGAGATTGAGGGGAAACCGAAGAAAAAGGCTAAGAAAAGGACCACGGACAAGACCAAGACCAAAAGCAAGTAAGGCGCCCTCGGTCCCGCGCTGATGATATACACCAGGGGCAGCCGCACCTTACGCTGAATCGTAATCAGCGGCTGCCCCTCCCATATGTTAGACTTGCGATGATCGCACTAGTCCGCAGGAAGTGCGGGAGTGAAACAGCTCCCCGCGAAATCAGTCTTACGTATCACATTCTCCAGGGAGGAAAACGATGAAAACTGTTATCAAGGCGATGTGCATTCTGCTGGTTCTCTGCGCCGCAAGCGTCATTGCGAGCGCCGCCGAGGTCGGCGGGGTGGATGACGTCGCGCTGACGGTCTACAACCAGAACCTGGCGCTGGTGAAGGAGACGCGCGCGTTCAGCTTCGCTTCGGGGCTGAACTTCCTCACCCTCACCGGCGTGCCCAGCGCGATTGACACCACCAGCGTGCACTTCAAGCCGCTCGCCGGCGCGGTCACGCTGCTGGAGCAGAACTACGACTACGACCTGGTCAGCCGCACCAAGCTGCTGCAGAAGTACATCGGCGCCACCGTCACCGTCATCGACGACAACGGCGAGCGCACGCGCGGCACGCTGCTGTCGGTCAGCGACGGCATCGTCATTGACGCGGGCGGCAAGGTGCTGCTCAATCCGCCCGGCTACCTGGAGCTGCCCAGCCTGCCGGGCGGACTGCTGCTGCAGCCGACGCTGGAGTGGCAGGTGCACTCGCCCAAGTCCTATGCCACCAAAGGCGAGGTGAGCTATCTCACCACCGGCCTGTCGTGGAACGCCGATTACGTGGTGATGCTCTCCGACAGCGAGAAGTTGGCCGACCTGGAAGGATGGGTGACGATGCACAACTCCAGTGGCGCGGCCTACGAGAACGCACGGCTGAAGCTCGTCGCCGGCGACATCCACCGCGCGCCGGCGCCCCGGCCTGCGAGAGGCAAGATGCTCGCCGAAGCGGAGATGGTGGCGGATGGCATGGGCGGCTTCGCCGAGGAGGCCTTCTTCGAGTACCACCTCTACACGCTGGACCGCCGCACCACCATCAGCAACAACCAGGACAAGCAGATTTCGCTGCTGGAAGGCTCCAACATCCCCACCCACAAGGTCTACACCTACGACCCCGACTGGCGCGGCGACAAGGTGGAGGTGCGCATCGAGTTCAAGAACTCGGAGCAGAACGACATCGGCATCCCGCTGCCCGCCGGGCGCGTGCGCGTGTTCAAGCGCGACAGCGAGGGCATGGCGCAGCTCGTGGGCGAGGACGCGATTGACCACACGCCCAAGGACGAGATGGTGCGGCTGCTGCTGGGCAACGCCTTTGACATCAAGGGCGAGAAG
>Ga0307424_1001038_pt1 | contig 14772 bp, 11 predicted proteins | sample SalMarWE160320MG_FD_202157 | JGI IMG/M metagenome (GOLD analysis project Ga0307424, IMG submission 202157) | Salt marsh sediment microbial communities from the Plum Island Ecosystem LTER, Massachusetts, United States - WE1603-20 | ecosystem: Environmental > Aquatic > Marine > Intertidal zone >... | reverse complement strand
TCGCTTTTGTCCGGGCTCCCGATGACGTGCGAATCGAGCTGCTTGAGCGTAACTAGGTCACAACGCTGGCATGATGACGTCTTGCCCAGACGAAATGCACCCGAGCGGCGCAACGGCGCACGGGCTCCGGCCTGCTGTACTTTGGTCGTATGACTCGCGAATCCGCCCCGCTGCCCGTGACGTTGAAGAAGGACCTGGCGCGATCTATCCGCCGTGGCCACCCCTGGGTCTACCGCGATGCCCTGGCCGCAAGCGAAGACCTGGAGAACGGTGCGCTGGTCGAGGTCCGTACGCGTGACGGACGGGCGCTGGCCAGGGGCTTCTGGGATGCTACGTCCCCAATCGCGGTACGAGTCCTGGAATCGGGCGGCCCCGGCCACCGGTTCGCCGACACTGACGCCCTGGTGGCAGAGCGACTGGAGACAGCGCTGGACCGGAGGCTGGCGGTACTCAACCTGGCGAGGACGAACGCGTTTCGCTGGGTACACGGCGAAGCCGATCTGCTGCCGGGTATCCACGTCGACTTCTACGCCGACACAGCCGTCATCCGCTTCGACGGGGAGGGGGCGCGCGCCTTTTACGAGCCAATTGAGGAACGGCTGCGTCAGGCAGCTGGGTCTCGGTTGCCGATTCGAGCCGTGCTGGACCGCGCGTCGCGCAACCCCCGCGCTGGAGCCGATGAACGCGAGGTTCTGGAAAACGGCTTGCGCTTCGTCGTGGACCTGGCTCACGCTCAGAAGGGCGGGTTATTCCTCGATCAGCGCGACAACCGCCAGCGAGTGGCTGAGCGTGCTCGCGGCAAATCCATGCTCAACCTCTTCGGCTACACCGGTGGCTTTTCCATGCACGCCGCGGCGGCCGGAGCGCGCAGCACCGACACCGTGGATGTCGCCGGCGCCGCGATCGAGGCTGCCCGCCGGAACTTCGAGCTCAATCACTTGTCGCTGGCTAACGCGAACTTTCACGTCGCCGATGCCTTCGATTTCCTCACGGCTGCCATCGAACGCGGCGACCGCTGGGACATCGTCATCTCCGACCCGCCCAGCTTCGCCCGCAGCAAGGATGCCGTGCCCGCCGCGTGGCGAGCCTACCGGCGGCTGCACAGGCTAGCGGCCTCCGTCACTGCGGCGGGAGGCCTCCTCTGCGCCGCCTCCTGCTCGAGTCACATCGGTAGGGACGACTTCCTCGCGAGTATCGAAGCCGGCGTCCATCAGGCCGGGCGCAAATGGGTCCTCGAAGGCTGCTACGGCGCCGCATTCGACCACCCCAGCCTGCCTGCCTTCCCAGAAGGCGACTACCTCAAGTTCGCCATCGGCCGCTGCCTCTGACTGCTTGCCATCCGCAACGAGGACGAGGGACGCCCGAGAGATCGGTTGCTACTTTCCGGCCTTACCTTTGTATCCGCCACCCTTCCGTGCGACGGATGGCTTACCGGCCTTCCAGTGCCGCTCGTTGGACTGGTGTTTCGCACGGGCATGGAATGGCCGGGGCCTCGTCGGCCGCGGTCCCGCTCGGCCTTCGGATGCATCGGCCGCCGATGCGGAGCGCCCTGGCTCCGAGCGTGCATGGAGCCGCCGAGCCGGTCCGCGTTGCTCCCCTGCCAGGGCCAGCGCCGCCGCGGCAATCTCCACCGCATCGTGTTCGGAGGAAAGGCTATCGACCAATCCCACATAACGCTTCCAGGCCGTGCCTTGGAGGGCTTCGCGCAGCTTGCTCTCTAGCTGCTGGCCGGCGCGTTCCTCGGCTTCGCGCGGCGTCGGCAGCTCGCCGCGGCGAATATGTGCGCCCGTCACCCGCTCGATCATCTTGAGCTCCCGCATCTCCCGCGGGTTCACGAAGGTGATCGCCTCGCCGGACTTACCCGAGCGTCCCGTCCGGCCGATGCGGTGGACGTAGTACTCCGGGTCCGGCGGGATGTCGAAGTTCACGACGAGGCTCACGTCCGGCACGTCCAGCCCGCGCGCGGCGACGTCTGTCGCGATCAAGACGTCAGTGCGGCCATCCCGGAACGCTTTGAGCGCCCGCTCCCGGCCGGACTGCGTCACGTCGCCGTGGATCGCCTGCGCTGCGTAACCTCGCATCGGCAGACGCTCCGCCACCTCGTCAACCATGCGCTTCGTGGAGCAGAACACCATCGTCCGGTCCGACTGGCGCGAGTCCAGCACGCTGCAGAGGGCGTCGAACTTCTGCGGAAACGGCACCTGGAAGAAGACCTGGTCTACGGACGGCACGGTCAGCGCCTGCGGCCGGCTGAGCTGAATCTTCTCCGCATCGTTCATGTAGCGGTCGACGATCTTCAAGATCGACGCGGGCATCGTCGCGGAGAACAGCGCCGTCAGGCGCTCCTTCGACAACTTGGAGAGGATGAACTCAACGTCCTCCTGGAAGCCCATCTGCAGCATCTGGTCGGCTTCGTCCAGGACCAGGACGCGCACGTTGTCCAGCTTCACCGTGCCGCGGCGCATGTGGTCCATCAGCCGCCCCGGTGTCGCCACGATGCCGTGCACGCCGCGGCTCAACGCCCGAAGCTGGCGGTCGATAGGCTGGCCGCCATAGATCGCAAGGAAGCGCAGGTTGCGGTATTTCGCCAGCTGGCTCAGGTGTTCTTCGACCTGGATCGCCAGCTCACGCGTCGGCGACAGCACAACGGCCTGGATCGACTTGAAATGCGGGTCGATGTGCTCCACCAGCGGGATGCCGTACGCCGCTGTCTTGCCGGTGCCCGTCAGCGCCTGCGCGACGACGTCCTTGCCTGCGAGCAGCGGCGGCATCGCCCGGGTCTGTACCGGCGTCGGTTCCTCGAAACCCATCTCACGCAGAGCGCGAAGCACCTGAGCGCTGAGTCCAAAATCGTCAAAGTTGGGCATTGCTGACACGTCTCCAATGTTCAAGCGTCGGTCTGGTCGCCGTACTGTCTAAATGCGTCACGGTAAGCGTGGCCACTGCTTCTCGCAGCTCCACGCAATAGCCCCGTATCTCTCGCCGCTGTCGGGGCCGCGGAGACGGCATTTGGGCAGTACCAGCGTCCTGAACAAATGGGGAACTGCCTCCAGTGTACCGCACGACCGCACTTAGCCGCTCGCGCCGGTCAAGACGCCATAGCCGCCAACGGAGTCGATTCGCACCGACCTGGATCCGGGTAGAAGGTGACCCCTGGCGCTCGCCATCTCGATGGGGAGTGCAGTCAAGGATCGGGGCGTAGTAACCTACCCCAGGATGCTGAATAGACCACGACAAGGAAGGGCAACCCGGCCCGAAGCGCCCAGACCCCGCGCTTCGTGAAACCGAAGCGACTCGGCGTTGCACTAATCCTGTTGGTCCTCGTTATAGCGGGGATAGTGCTTCTGGCCTTCCCGGATTCCAGCGATGACAGTGGTGGTGACCTGGAGCGCCCGGCGGGGCCGGGCTTCGTCTGGCTCGAGGGCGAGTGGCTTCGACCCCCGTTCTTCGTAGAGACCGACGCCAGCGTGCTCCGCGTCAACAACAAGATCGTCAGGCGAGTAACCAGGATTGCAGGCGAGCCTGAGGTCGTCGCCAGCGATCAGCAGGAACCCGATACGTTGGGTGACCTGATGGAAGCCGCCGTTACGCGATTTCAGGATCTTGGCGGTCCAAGCTCTGACCCGCCCACGGATGCGACGCTTGCCGATCTAACTCAGTTCGTTGAATCCCTGCCCGGCGCGGCCTCTGTCAGTTTTGAAGCGCCGGCCCTCGCTATCACCGACGATACGGGGGAGGTCGGTTTCGTCATACTCGAGCGACCCGACCCCCTGAGCCAGCAACAGGCCATCAAGGCTCTGCAAGCTGTCACGACCCGCTGGACCGAGGCTCTCCGTGCAGGCGACGTATTGCTATTCAGCGGCGACGTCACCGTGGAGGTCCCCGCCAGCCAGGCCATGGACTTCCTCCGCCAGCTGGTTGCCATCTTCGATCTGCCGGCCGCCGACCAGGAAGCACAGATGGTCGACCTCATCGGCTCCCAGGAAGTTGCCGAAGGCCTGCTGGCGTCCGGCCTGCCGCCCTCATTCGTTACGAAACGACTTGCCCAGCTAGCGCCCGCGCCGGGCGCTCAGTCGACTTCGTCTCTCGTATCGCTCACACTGCCGGGACCGAACCAAGCGCCTGTGGCGCTCCAGGCACAAGGGGACCAGAATCGCACGCCGTCGATCAACAAAGCCTTCCTCTTCCAGCCCATCGACGTGGAGGGGCCGGGTTGGTGTTCGCCGGAGCCCGTGATCAAGGCCGCCAAGCTCCACGGTTACCAGGTCATCCACCTGCGCGGCAACGCCTCTACCATCGCCGCGACCATCGCCTCTTCGGGACGCGCAGGCATCTTCTACTTCTGCGGCCACTGGCACAGCATCGAGCCCGCGACGAACCGGGCCGATCTTCACGCCAAGATGGCGGAGTACCGGCAGAAGCTGGGGCTGACGAAAGATGACATCTACGGGGTCGTGAGCATGACGGACCGCATCGTCGACGGAAAAGCCGTGCCTCAGTACTACGTCGGTGCCGGGAGCAGTTTCTATAAGAAGGTCTGGAAATCGGCCAATACCATCGTCTTCCGTTCGGAGTGTCACGGCGACGGCATTGCTCCTGGCTTCAACGCGCGCGAGTTCATCGCGATTCAGGACCAATGCTTCGGCACGGAGGCTCAGCAGAAGCTCGATACCGACTTCTTCGGACGACTGGCCGGGACCGTCAACAACGGCCTTTCACGTCCCGTCGGTCTGGCCTTCAACGCCACGTTCGCCGGAACGGCATGGGTCCTGCTGGGCACGGGCAAAGGCCAGACCGTCCTCTCTCCCGCGGTCGCGGATTACGAGCCTCAGACGGCCGTGCCCATCTCGCCCACGGTGCCGATCGTGGGGTACGTGAAGTTCGACGCGCCCGTTAACCAGGTGGTGACCAGCGTCATCGAGCACATCTTCCGCGCCGAAGGTTGCGGCGCGGCTATCACGGGCCGGCGCTGGGTTGATCCGTATACATACGAGTTCAGCTTCACAACCGCAGAGCCGGGGCCGTTGACCTTTACGGTCGACTCGACATGGGCCACATCGGCGGATGACCTGGCGCTTAAACTCGACGGCAATCAGGACCCGCCGAACACCGACCACGTGGGTCCGAATCATGACAACTTCGTCTGGACCGCCGAGTGCACCACCTCCGTAGCCCCGCCGACACCGGGTACCAGCCCTCCAACGCCGACTCAAACGACCGCCAGCACCGGCTGCAGCGTCCGGGTTGCGACCTCGCAGCGGGGCACGCAGCCATTCGGCGAAGGGCTGGCGACCGACATACGCGTCGACATCGCAGACGAGGCGGGCGAGCCGGCGTCGGGCTACTCCGTGCTGGTCGACATCGACAAGGCGGGCACACCGTCGACCGCCTCCGCAACGACCGAGGCCGAAGGACGCATCACGTTCCGAGTTCAAACCACGGCTGCAGGACAGAACACCCTGACCGTGAAAGAGGTGCGTAGCCCTGCGGACGAGCTGTGCAGCTACGCAGAACCGGCTCCACAGCCCCAGACCTGGACAACCGGCGATTCGGCGTCGCTCCCGACACCAACGCCCGAGCTCGCGTTCGTCAACCTGAGCTGCGACCACCGCATCCCCGGAGTCGAAAGTGACGTCATCGTTCGAGGCTCGAACTTTGAGCCGGGCAGCCTCATCACCGGCAGCCTCACGGGGCCGGGTGTCATTGGTGATGGCAACTTTTCAGTAATGGTCGACCTATCCGGCAACTTCGAGGCCAGGATTCCCATTGGCCTCTTCGGCGATTACACGGCGGACGTTGACCTCTACGGGCCTCAAACCATCACCGTCGGAGAGGACTGCCCGGGCTAAAGCGCGGCTGCAGCCACCGAAGCTTCCCGGACGTCTCCGAGCAGCACTTCACCACTGCTGGTTAGCGAGAGACCGGCGTGGCGACCTCGACGTGAGCCGCGAGGTTCACCTGACCTGCCGTGACCTGGTAGTTGCCATCGATAGTCATGTAGCCGCCCACATATGGCCCCACGCCATCGAGCGTCACCTGAAGGGGTCCCGCGTCACCGCTGATGGTTACGGCGGCCGAGGTCTGGAATATCGCCTGCCCTGTGTCGAGCCGAATCAGGCTCAGCTGGCCTGCGTTGGTGACGTCCAGCTCGGCGCCCGCCAACGACGGAGACGTGAGTCGCCAACCATTGGACCCGGCAGAGCCGGAGAAGACAGCATTGCCTGCGCGCCGCCTCAGCTCCGGCTCACTCGCGTCCGGCAGGGTCGCCGGATCAGTCTGCGCTGCGGGAGCGGACGCTGCCGGAGCTTCCACCTCGGTATCGTCGTCGACTGCAGCCGTCGTCGGTTGGGTGCCGGAAGTCAGCAAGACCACTCCAGTCAGGGCCAGAGCGACCATGACGGTCCCAAGCGCGAATGCGAGACGAGCGGCACCCTCATCGCCGAAGTCCGGCATCCACGCCCAGCGCGGATTGACGTTGGCCCCCCGCAGCAACCTGTAGGTCATCATGACCGCAACGGCGCCGACCGAGAAGACGTAAAGTAGCACCGCCCACGAAGCCTTGGCGTCGGTGCCGGCCATGAAGCCATGGACAACGGCCAGGACGAAGACCGCAAAAGTCGCGAAGTGCACGATGCGCCACGTCCTGTAACCGATCCGCGACCGTACGTAGAAGCTGGCGTAGATGGTGACCACCAGGTATGCGGCAAGAATTCCCAGGCTGCTCCAGAACGGCCGGTACCAGATCGTAAAGGGAATGAATAACGAGCTGATTGAAAATTTCGCGTAGTTGTCCAGCGCCAGGAACAGGATATGGCCCCCCAGCGCGATCAGAGTCAGCAGGGCAAGCGCCCGATGAGAGTCGTAAATCGCGCCGCGGCCCACCGTGCGATCGCCCGTCCGTGTCGAAGTCGAGAGGCCCAGCAGCACCGAAGCTGTCGCCAGCACGTAGGTGAGGAAGCCTAGGTCGCGCGCTATGAGCCACGTCACGCCAGTCTTGGTCGCGGCGCCCGGCGCAACGGCGAGAACCAGGCTAGGGATGAGATGTGGCATCACGAATCACGGAGACGCTTCCCGCCGACGCGGCGTGTAACCCGGCTCAAGAGCCATGCGTCCTGGAGTGACTGACGGGTCTGGCCGGCAGGGTACGACTACTCGGAACGCCGGATGAGACGGGCTGAACTGGGACGTCGGCCGCGGTCGGCTCGGCTACAGACAGTGGCACGTCATTGTTCGCCACCAGCTCGTGTGTGCCGCCGCCAACCAATACCGTTACGGCGGCAAAAAAAGCGGTCAGACGTGTCCTGCGGCTCAACGATCTCATGGTCAGCATCTCCCGCCGACAGCCCTGAACGGCGGGCGTCAAGACGATATTAAAGTAGCGTCCCTTGATGGTTAGATTGTTAAACGCCTCTTCGGGCAGGATTAAACATCCATCAATTCAAGACGCGCGCCGACGCACCGCGACATCAGTTGCCTGAGGATCCAGCGGGCATGTCCTGCGTCGATGGCTGGCTCAGTGACTGCTGGAACCTGCCGCCTTGAGGTCCGCCGGGCCGGCGGCGACTGATGCACCGCGCAGCTCCTCCGGCAGCTCCAGCTTGTCGAGCGCGACCTCCGTCCTGGCGTCGAAGATGTGGACGCGACTGAAGGGGCTTACGGCCCCAGCATTGGAGCAGAGTGGCCCTGCACAAGACGATTCCAGCGGCGGTCACTAACCACAGTGCTCTGACACCAGATCTGCAGTTGGGCTGACGCCGCCAGACGGCGGCTGGCCCCACCAAAAACGGTCCGAAAGGCCCGCTGAACCGCGGAGCGTCGCGGCTAAGCTGGTTGCAACGCCACCGCGGCGGGACAAGAGAGGAACAACGACGTGATCGGTCGCTGGGAGCACTTCCCGCACGGCGCCGACATCGGCGTCCGCGGCATAGCACCGACTCTAGAGGGCGCTTTCGAGCAAACGGCGCTGGCGCTCTCGGCGATCGTGGTTGACCCGGACTCACTCGACGCGCGGGAGGAAGTCGCGCTGCGCTGCGAAGCGCCTGACGCCGAGCTGCTGCTGGCTGACTGGCTGAACGCGCTGATCTACGAGATGGCGACGCAGCGAATGCTGTTCGGCCGCTTCGAAGTGCATCTCGACGGGACTCGGCTCAGCGCCACCGCGTGGGGCCAGCCGATCGCGCCGGAGCGGCAGGAGCTCACGGTCGAGCCAAAGGGTGCGACCTATACAGCGCTCTCGGTCCGACAGGACGACGACGGGCTGTGGAATGCCGAGTGCGTCGTCGACGTGTAGAGCCAAGTGGGGTGGATGATGGAAACGAAAACTCTGCAACGAAAGTCAGACTGCGAGTGGCGGATACCGCTCACCGGCAAGATGCGCGTGCCGGCCGTCATCTACGCGACGGAGTCGTTGATCCAGGACATGGATGAGAAGGTGCGCGAGCAGATCACCCACGTGGCGATGCTGCCCGGAATCGTCAAGGCCGCGTATGCCATGCCGGACGCGCACTGGGGCTACGGCTTCCCCATCGGCGGCGTCGCGGCGTTCGACCCGGAAGATGGCGTGATCTCGGCGGGTGGCGTCGGATTCGACGTCTCCTGCGGCGTGCGGACACTGCATACGGGGCTGACCGTCCGGCAGATCGAAGCCGTCAAAGAACGCCTGGCGGACGCGCTGTTCCAGACGGTTCCCGCCGGGCTGGGTAGCCGCGGCAAGATCCACCTCAACCCTGCGGCGATGAAGGCGATGCTGCGCGGCGGCGCCCTCTGGGCCGTGGAGCAAGGCTACGGCACCCCGGATGACCTCGACTTCGTGGAGGAAGGCGGCTGCATGGAGGGCGCCGTGCCGGACGAGGTTTCTGAGCACGCGGTGAAGCGCCAGCAGGACGAGATGGGGACGCTGGGCTCCGGCAATCACTACCTGGAAGTGCAACGTGTCGCCGAGATCCTCGACGAAGCGACGGCGCGTGCATTTGGCCTCGCCCACGACGAGGTCGTCGTCAGCATTCACTGCGGCTCACGCGGCCTGGGCCACCAGATCGGCACCGAATACCTCAAACGCATGGTCGTCACGGCCGCGAGCCACGGCATCGAGCTGCCGGACCGCGAGCTGGCCTGCGCGCCGATTCGGTCCGAATTGGGGCAGTCGTACCTCGGCGCCATGCGGTCCGCGATCAACTGCGCTCTCGCTAACCGTCAGATCATCACGCACCTGGTGCGGCAGGCGTTCGCTTCCGTCTTCCCGGAGATCGAGCTGCCGCTGATCTACGACGTGTCACACAACACCTGCAAGGTGGAGCGCCACGACGTGGACGGCGAGACCAGAGAGCTTTACGTGCACCGCAAGGGCGCAACCCGAGCCTTCGGGCCGGGGCACGCGGCCCTGCCAGCCGCTTACCAGCAAACCGGCCAGCCGGTGATCATCGGCGGCACCATGGGCACCGCATCGCACGTCCTGGTCGGCACCAGCGAGGGCGAAGCGCTGTCCTTCAGCTCGTCATGCCACGGCGCAGGCCGCGCCATGAGCCGGCACGAGGCCCTGAAGCGCTGGCAGGGCCGGGCGCTCGTCGATAGCCTCGCCGCCGAGGGCATCATCATCAAGACGCGGACCTACCGCGGCGTGGCAGAGGAAGCACCCGGGGCATACAAGGACGTCGATGCGGTCGCGGACGCGGCCCATGAGTCCGGCTTGTCCCGCAGAGTCGCGAGGCTGACGCCACTGATCTGCATAAAGGGCTAGCCCATCGCGCCGCCGGCGTCGTGACACACGGCTTATCGAATGGAGCCTAGTGGCCCTGTCCAGCGCTCCCATTGCTTCGTAGGCTTGATGAAGCACTGCGCCCACCCCCGCCAGAGCGACGCTGAAGGCACAGTTTGGAGGATCGGCCTATGTCTGACCTGACGATTCTCATACCTCTGGACGGCTCCAAGCCGGCAGAGCAGGCGCTGTCGTTCCTGGCCGCGCTGCGCCCGCTGCAGAACCTGCGCGTGCGGCTGCTGGCAGTCGCGGAGTCGGACGACACGGTGTCCGGGGAGGAAGAGACGCGCCGGGAGAAAGTCGCGGCGGACTACCTCGACGAGGTCAGCCAGCGCGTCAAAGCCAACTACGCGCTGCCGGTTGAATGCGTCCGCCGCGTCGGCAAACCGTACGCCGAGATACTCGAAGAAGCCGACGACCCAGACGTGAACCTTATCCTCATGACGACGCACGGTCAGAAGCTCACCGACCCGGAACGCCTGGGCGGTGTCGCGGACAAGGTGGTGCGCGGCGCCTCTTGCCCCACGCTGCTGGTTGGGCCACACGCCTCCGTGCCGCTGCAGATTCAGCTGATTACGGTGCCTCTGGACGGCTCGAGCCTCGCCGCTGAGGCTCTGCCGGCCGCAAAGTCCCTGGCCCAGCGTCTGAACAGCCGCATCCGGCTCGTCCGCGCCGTCCAGTATCCGCTCGCGGTCGAAAGCGACTCGATCGGCAGCCTCGCCACGGACGTCGTCGAGTCGATGGAGCTGACCGCGTCGCTCTACCTTGCGGAGGCGAAGCTCGAGCTTGAGACGTCTCAGCAGGTGGAGACGGCGGTGCTGAGCGGCGCTCCGGCCGAGGCGCTTCTGACAGACATCAAGGAGAACCCGCCCGGCCTGGTGATCATGACGTCGCACGGACGCACCGGCTTCATCAAGTGGGCCCTTGGCAGCGTGACCGACCGGATCATCCGCGGCCCGGAGCCGGTGCTCGTCCTGCGTCCCTCCGACGAGGCCGGGAACCGCCTCAAGCCGCTGGACGCGCCCTAACAACCCACGCTGTGACGGCCCTCGTGCCCAGCGCGGGACGAGAGCCGCAGGAGGTGGAGCATGATGTTCCGGGACCGCATCGACGCCGGCGAGGAGTTGGCCGCCGTCGTCAAAGAGAGGCACTTCGAGACGCCCGTCGTCCTGGGGATTCCCCGGGGCGGCGTGCCAGTCGCCGCCGTGGTGGCGCGAGCCATCAACAGCGAACTCGGCGTGGTTGTCGCGCGCAAGCTGGGCGCGCCGGGCAACCCGGAACTGGCAATCGGCGCAACGACGGAGAGCGGCGCCTCCTACATCAACGCCGCGGTCGCCACGGCCGCGGGCGCCAGCGAACAGTACCTCGAGGCCGAGAAAGAGAAGCAGATCCGTGAGGCGCGTCGTCGCGAGGAGCTCTTCGACGGCCGTCGCCGCCCTGCGGCCAAAGGCCGTACGGTCATCATCGTCGACGATGGCGTCGCCACCGGCGCCACGGCGATCGCGGCCGTTCGGGCGATGAAGGCCGAGGGGGCGGAGCGAGTCGTCCTCGCCATCCCGGTAGGCCCGCCGGAGATGCTCGACTTGCTGCGTGAGGAAGCGGACGAGGTCATCTGCCTCTGCGAGGAAGAGGACTTCTGGGCCGTAGGTCAGTTTTATGTCAATTTTGACCCGGTCAGCGACGAAGAGGTGCTCGACACGCTCGACACCTTTGAAGCCGGACCAGTTGCCGACCCTGCTCGTCGCGTCGAGATTACTCGCGAAGGCGTGGAGCTGGCGGGGGTCTTCTCAACACCCGGTGGCGCAGGCCCCTTCCCGCTCGTGATCTTCGTGCACGGCCTGGGCAGCGGCAAAGACTCGCCGCGCAACGTGGTCATCGCCAACCACCTCGTGGACGCCGGCATCGCCACCCTGCTCTTCGACCTCAGCGGGCACGGCGAGTCCTCGGACGACCCGCGAGGCGGGTTCGAGGCTTACGTCTCAGACGCGGAAGCCGCGTTTGCCTGGGCGCTGGGCCAGGATGAGGTGCAACCGGGATCGATCGGCATCGCCGGTTCCAGCCTGGGCGCAACGATCGCGGCAACAGCGCTGGCAGAAGGCAGGCTGCAGCCGAAGACAATGGTGCTGCGGGCGCCGCCGCTGGAGCCGCAGGCGTTCCGCAGAATCCACATCCCTGCTCTCGTGCTCATCGGCTCAGAGGACCCGTTGCGCGAGGACGTTGTACGCGGCGTCCAGGGTTGCCCGGGGTTGATGCTCTCCCAAATCGAGGGCGCAAGCCACCTCTTCGAAGAGCCAGGGACGCTGCAGGAAGCGCTGGACCGGACCGTGGAGTGGTTCAGATACCAGTTCTTCACGCCAGGCGACAGGTAGCAGCGCCGGACGGCTCGGTGAGAGCCCGTCTGACATCGTTTCGTCTTGGCCTGCCGCCCACCTGGACCTTTCACCACGCGGGCGTCTCGAAATCTGTCATGTCCAGGTCACGCGCGATCTTCCCGCTTGGCCGTGAGACCTTGCGGTCTGCCAAGACGTCATCCGGCGCCTCAATTGCCTGTAGATCCGCTGCTTCCAGACCACGACCAGGAGGGAGGACGTGGCAAACCGGGCTGGATGCGCTCATAGTAGAAGTAGGCAGAAACAATGACATCGTTAGTTGTACTCGGTGCGTCTGGAGACATGGCTCGACGACTGCTGTTCCCGGCGCTGCTCAATCTCGAGGCCGGCGGCCGGCTCGGTGACCTGAAGATCGTCGGTTATGCGCTCGAAGACTGGACGGACCAGGAGTTCATCCAGAAAATCGACGACAGTATCAAGAGCCTGACTCACATCCGGCACAACTCGCACACCTGGGATCGCTTCGCAAAACGCCTCTCCTACTGCTCGGGCGACCTTAGCAGCGAGGGCATCGCACGACTGAAGCCGAAGGTCAGCGGCAATACCGCCTTCTATCTGGCGCTGCCTCCAGGCATGTTCGCCGAGGCCGCCACGTCGCTCGCGGGGGCCGGATTCAACCAGTCCGAGGAGGGCTGGCGACGGTTGGTTATCGAAAAACCCTTCGGCGTCGACCTCGAATCGGCCGAACGGCTCAACCGCCAACTGCACGAATTCTGGCCCGAAGACCAGATTTTCAGAATCGACCACTACCTCGGCAAAGAGACGGTGCAGAACATCCTGGTCTTCCGATTCGGTAACCGGTTCCTTGACCCCATCCTGAGCACCAATCACGTCGAGTACGTCCAGATCACGGCCGCCGAAACGCTGGGCATCGAGGGGCGCTACCGCTACTACGACCACATCGGTGCGCTGCGCGACATGCTGCAGAGCCACCTCATGCAGCTGGTCGCGCTGGTCGCCATGGAGCCACCCTCAATCTGGAGCCCGGACGTCCTGCACGATCACAAGGTCGACGTGTTGCGCTCTATACGACCGTTAGGCGCCTCCGACGTGGCCGCCTCAGCCATCCGGGGCCAGTACGCGAAAGGTCCTCTTGGCGGCGAAGACGTCCCGGGATACAGAGACGAAGCCGGCATCGCCACCAATTCGAAGACGGAGACCTTCGCGGCGCTGAGGCTCTACATCGATAACTGGCGCTGGGCCGGCGTGCCTTTCTACATCCGCAGCGGCAAGCGCCTGGGGCGGCTGCTCACGGAGGTCGTGATCCAGCTTCGTGCGCCTCCCTTGCGGCTGTTCCACGGCACCGACATGAGCGCGCCGATCAACAACCGCCTCATCTTCCGGCTGCGTCCCACCGAGTCGATCAGCCTCTCGGTTCAGAGCCGCAAGCCCGGTCTGGATATGACGTCTCGTGAATTGACCCTGTACGCCGATTACGACCGCCAGACCGACCCGGACAGCGACAGCTACTGTCAACTCATCCTCGACGTGCTAGAAGGGGACCGCACGCCCTTCCTGCGTTTCGACGAAGTCGAATGGTCGTGGCGCGTCTTGTCGCCGGTCCTGGATGCCTGGAAGACCGGCGAGCCGGAGCCCTACGCATCCGGCAGTGACGGCCCGCCGTCCCAACACAACCTCACGCTGCCCGGTCACGACTGGGAACCGTTAGACCCGCCGCGGGTCCCGCGATGAGCGTGAACCCAAGCGGAGTATCCCTGCCAAGGAGAACATCATGAACTCGATGTCGCATCAGATGAGAGGCCTTTTACTCAGCGCCCTTGGATTCGTACTGCTGGTCGCCAGCCTCAGCGCGCTGTTCCTGTCTGACTCGCTCGCCGTCTCGGTTGTGGGCATGGCCATCGGCGCCGTCTGCGTCTTCGCCGGGTACCTGTGGACCATGTCGCACAAGGCGGGGCCCCTGGACAGGCCGGATTAGCGCAGGCTCATACCGTAAGATCAGCAAACAAGCCGCCAGGCTGGCCGTGGCCCGCGGTTCATCTTCAAGGAGCCCAGGCGGGCTACCGGCGCCTCGACCCTGGCGATGCTAGAAAGGCAGCGGCACGATGCGACACCCCACTCGCATGAGGCAGCGCTCCATTGCTTTCGAAGACCTGACCCGGCCGAGCGAGCGAACCTTCGGTGTGTACGAGGTCAGAATAATTGACTCCGGGTTCACTCAGCTCATCCGCGCATCCCACCCAACCGCGGCGCGGATCGCCCGCAGCCGGACGCTGTTCGGCGACTCCGAGCTGTCATTCGTCGACGCCATAGACACGCCCGCCCTAGACTGACAACCATGGCCGAGCAGGACCTGGTCTTTCTCGTCGACGTCGACAACACGCTCCTGGACAACGACCAGGTTGAGATCGATCTGCGCGCCTACCTCAAGAAGGCCTTCGGCGTCGAATCACAGGAGCGCTACTGGCAGATCTTCGAGGAGCGGCGGGCGGAGCTTGGCTATGCCGACTATCTCGGCGCCCTCCAGACCTATCGTGTCGAGCACCTGCGCGACCCTCGGCTGCTGGAGGCGTCGCTCTTCCTTGTCGACTACCCCTTCGCCAGCCGTCTCTACCCCGACGCGCTCGACGTCATCAAGAAGCTCCGGTCGCTGAGCGCAGTCGTGATCCT
>Ga0307424_1001037_pt1 | contig 14777 bp, 13 predicted proteins | sample SalMarWE160320MG_FD_202157 | JGI IMG/M metagenome (GOLD analysis project Ga0307424, IMG submission 202157) | Salt marsh sediment microbial communities from the Plum Island Ecosystem LTER, Massachusetts, United States - WE1603-20 | ecosystem: Environmental > Aquatic > Marine > Intertidal zone >... | reverse complement strand
TGGCCTACGTCCTGGAACGCTACAAGACCGAGGGCCGGGCGTTGCACGCCTGCGAGCCCCGGGACCTGATCGAGCGCGTCCGTGACGTGTGCCGCTTCCAGGATCTCAAGTTCGAACTGACGGTGGAAAACCTGGATCTGGCCTGGCGCGGCTACTTCGGGAACCGGGTGGGCACCGACTGGTAGCGCGGTCCCGGCCCGGGCCGGGACTCAGACGTGGGACTCGGCCCCGCCTTCCCGTACCACCAGGACCGGGCACGGCGCCTTGCGGATGACCCGCTCGGCCACGCTCCCCATGAGGGCGTGCTCGAGCCCGCTCCGCCCGTGCGTCCCCATCACCACCAGATCGGCCTGGACCGAGGTCACCAGCTTCACGATCTCCCGCTGGGGGGTGCCGTGGAGGAGATGGGTCTCGATCCGCACCTGGTTCGGGTTGGTGGGAACGATGGCGGCCAGCTCCTTCTGGGCCTCCTCCGAGATCCGCGTGCGGATGTCCCCGGCGGTGAAGGCCACCCCCACGTAGCCGTAGGAGAGCGGCATGTCGTCCACCACGTGGCAGAGCACGACCGTCCCCTCCGGCTCCACCAGGTCCATGGCGTAGTGGAGCGCCATCTGGGCGCAGTCCGAGAAATCGGTGGGAACCACGATGGTCTGGAATCGTCTGGGCATGGCGCACCTCCCGCCGGCGGGGCGTGGATCGACGCGGGCCGGAAGCCGGACCGCGACCGCGGTCCATCATGGATCGAGGACCCCGGGACGGGTGAATCAATAACTGAATATTCTGGATTCACAAAACCGAAACGGCGGCGGTCAAGACCGACCTCGCGAGTCGGCTTTGTCCCTGCACGTTTCTGCAACTTCCGCTTCGCCTTCTCCCGAACCGCGGTTACACTGACCCCAGCGTCAGCAACACCGTCACGCGGGGCCGCGCATGACCGACACTCGACACTCGCCGGACTGGACGCTCGGGGACGGTTCCCGGATCGGCGTCATCGGTTCCGGGCCCGCCGGATCCTTCTTCTCCTATTTCCTCTTCGATCTCGCCCACCGCACCGGCATCGACCTGGAGGTCGACCTCTACGAGTCCCGCGACTTCACCAGGCCGGCGCCCCAGGGTTGCAACATGTGCGGGGGCATCATCTCCGAGACCCTGGTCCAGAACCTGGCCACCGAGGGGATCAACCTTCCCGCCTCCATCATCCAGCGGGGGCTCGATTCCTACGTATTGCACATGGACGTGGGGAGCGTGCGTATCGAGACCCCGCTCCACGAGAAGCGGATCGGGGCCATCCACCGCGGCCCGGGTCCCCGCGACGTGCGGGAGATCAAGTGGGAGAGCTTCGACGGCTACCTGCAGCGGCTGGCCATGGACAAGGGGGCCCGGCGCATCCAGGACCGGGTGACCGCCTACGGCCGTACCCCTGACGGCCGCCCCCGGGTCACCCTCAAGTCCGGGAACACCACCGTCTACGATCTCCTGGCGGTGGCGGTCGGGGTGAACTCCCCCGCCCTCAAACTCTTCGAGAGCGAGGTGGGCTACCGCCCCCCGCGTTCGGTGAAGACGTTCATCCGGGAGTACTACCTGGGCAAGGAGACGGTGGACGCCGTGCTGGGGAACTCCATGCATATCTTCCTGCTCAACCTACCGCGCCTGGAGTTCGCAGCCTTTATCCCCAAGGGGGAATACGCGTCCCTCTGTCTGCTCGGGGACGACATCGACAAGGAGCTGGTGACCCGGTTTCTGGAATCGCCGGAAGTGACCCGTGCGTTTCCCGTCCGCTTCGATCCGGCCAAGGGATCCTGCCAGTGCTCGCCCCGCATCAACGTGGACGGCGCCCTCCATCCCTATGCCGACCGCCTGGTCTTCCTGGGGGACGCCGGGGTCACCCGGCTCTACAAGGACGGGATCGGGGCCGCCTACCGCACGGCCAAGGCCGCCGCCGCCACCGCCGTCCTCCACGGCGTCTCCGAACGGCACTTCCGGGAGCACTACGCGCCCCTCTGCCGGTCCATCGCCCAGGACAACCGCCTGGGGAAGTTCGCCTTCGCGGTGACGCGGGGGATCCAGCAGCGCCGGTTCGCCCGGCGGGCCGTCCTGGACATGACCTCGGGAGAGCAGAAGGGCCGCGCCGCCCGGCGCATGAGCGGCGTGCTCTGGGACATGTTCACCGGGAGTTCCCCGTACCGGAGCATCGTGCTGCGCAGCCTTCACCCGGCCTTCCTGGGCCGGCTGGCGTGGAACTCGGGGGCCTCGCTCCTCCGGGGCCGCGAATAGGAGCGTCTCATGGAAACCGGAGCCCTGGGCAAGGTGTACGAGGACGGCGACCTCCTGGTCCGCCAGGGGGATCCCGGCGATTGTCTGTTCGTGATCCAGGAGGGCACGGTGGAGATCCTGATGGAGCAGGGCGGCCGCGAGAAGCTCCTGCGGACCTCCGGCCCCGGGGAACTCATCGGGGAGATGGCCATCTTCGAACACGAGGCCCGCTCGGCCACGGTCCGGGCGCGGGGGCGGGTCCGCGCCCTCACCGTGGACAAGAAGAACTTCCTCCGCCGGATCCACGAGGACCCCTCCCTGGCCTACCGCCTGGTCCAGACCCTGTCGCGCCGGGTCCGCGACCTGAGCCGGCGCCTGGCCGAGGTGGACGCCTGACCCGGATGGACGAACCCCGGGAAGCAGCCACGTCGATCGTCTACGAACCGCCCCCGGGGATGAGCCGCCTGCCCCGCCGGCTGGTGGAGGTCTCCGGTCCCGCTCCCCGGACCTTCCCCTTCGCCGAGCGGCTCGAGATCGGCAGGGGGTACGAGGGCCGGCCGGTGGTTCCCGGCGTCCTGCTCCTGGACGACCCGACGGTTTCCGCCCGCCACTGCGTCATCTCCCGCCGCCCCGACGGACGGTGCCTGGTGCGGGACGTGAGCCGCAACGGAACCCGGGTGGACGGGCGGCGCCTGGTTCCCAACGTGGAGGTCGTCCTGGCCCCGGGTCAGACCGTCACCGTGGGACCCTACCGGTTCCGGTTCGAGGAGGACGCGATCCCGGCCGAGCCGGCTCCCGCCGGCCGTCCGGCCGGGACCCTGGACACCTACGAGGCCATCACCTGCACGGTGCTGGTCGGGGACGTGAGGGACTACACCGGCATCGTGCAGCGGTCGGGGACCGGGGCGCTCCAGCGCCCCCTGAACCGCGTGTTCGAGGCGCTGCGCGAGGAGATCGGGACCCGGGGAGGGACGGTGAAGGAATACCAGGGGGACGCGGTGCTGGCCTTTTGGGAGGCGTCCCCGTCCGGGGAACACGTCCCCCGCGCCTGCGAGGCCGCCCTGGCCCTGGACCGCATGGCCCGTACCCTGGCCCGGGATCCCGGGGTATGGGGACTCCCCGGAGAGCCGCTCCGCATGGACTGGGCCCTGGCCACCGGACCGGTGACCCTGGACACCTTCGGGGCGGACGGCCCCCTGGGCCTGTCCATGATCGGGGAGCCGGTGGTCCTGGCCTTCCGGCTCGAGAAGCTGGCCGATGACGACCGGGGATCGGTCCTGGTGTGCCCGGTCACCCGGGCCGGAGCCGGTGACCGGTTCCGCTTCCGGGAGCTGGGTCCGCATCTTCCGCCGGGATACCGGAAACCGATCCACGTATTCGCTCTGGAGGGCTCCACGGAATGAAGATCATGATCCTGTCGCCCGGAGAAGGCCTGCGTTCCCAGTACCTCACCTCGTTCCTGGTCAACGACCGCGTGGCCATCGACGCGGGCTGCGTGGGGTTTCATGGGGATCCCAGGGATCAGGCCCGGATCGGCCACGTCTTCCTGAGCCACACCCACGCCGACCACGTCGGCTCCCTGCCCATGTTCCTGGAGAACGCGGAGGACCGGCGGATCGCCCTCTACGGCCACCCGGAGGTGCTGGACTCCGTTCAGCGCGACATCTTCAACGGGCGCATCTGGCCCGACCTGGTGCGGGAGAGCCGGCGGAACGGACGGCGCCTGGAACTCGTGCCCCTGGCCGCCGAGAGGCCGGTGCGGGTGGAGGGGCTGACCGTCACCCCGGTGCCGGTCAGCCACACCGTCCCCACCTTCGGCTTCATCGTGGAGGACGAGACCTCGGCCGCGGTCTTCGGATCCGACACCGGCCCCACCGAACGGATCTGGGAGTTGGCCGGAAACCTGCCCCGGGTAAAGGCGGTGTTTCTGGAGGCCTCCTTCCCGAACTCGCGGGAGGAGTTCGCCCTGGCCACCGGGCACCTGGCCCCGGAACTCTTCCGGGCGGAGGCGGAGAAGCTGCCCGGGGACGCGGCCCTGATCGCGGTGCACATCAAGCCCCGCTACCGGGAGCAGGTGGTGGCGGAGCTGCGGTCCTTGCACCTTCCCCGGCTCCGGATCGGGGAGCCCGGGGCCGTCTACGCCTGGTAGCCCGCCCTAGACCGTGCGGCTGAACACCGGCCGGTCCTCGTTCTCGTGCTTCTCCCGCCAGTAACGGTCGAAGCACATGGCCAGGTTCCGGATGAACGCCTCGCCGAGACCGGTGGCCCGGATCACCTCGGGCCCGATGGCCACCATCCCCTCCTCGGCGTAGGCGGCCAGGCGGTGGAGATCCTCCCGGAAGTAGTCGGCGAAGTCGAGGCCGTAGCGGGACTCGATCCGCGGGATGTCCACCGAGAAGTTGCACATGAGTTCGTGGATCACCTCCCGCCGCGCGTCGTCGTCGGGAGTGCGCAGCACCCCACGCTCCACCGGGAGCCGGGGGGCCGAGACCGCCTGCTGGTAGTCGCTCAGTTTCTTGGCGTTCTGAAAGTAGCCGCCGCCCACGTCGCCGATGGCCGAGATCCCCAGCCCCAGCACCTCGGCGGCGGGGAGCACGGTGTAGCCCTGGAAGTTCCGCCGCAGGCGGCCCTCCCGGCGGGCCCGGGCCAGCTCGTCCTCGGGCCGGGCGAAGTGGTCCATGCCGATCGCCTCGTAGCCCGCGTCCAGGAAACGGTCGCGGGCCAGGGACATGAGAGCGTGCTTGGCCTCGGTGCCCGGCAGGTCCTCGTCCCCGATCTTCTTCATGTGGGCCCGCATCCAGGGCACGAAGGCGAAGGAGTACACGGCCACCCGGTCCGGAGCCAGGTCCACCACCGCGTCCAGGGTGTTCCCGAACCGCTCCACTGTCTGATGGGGCAGGCCGTAGATCAGGTCGACGTTGGTCCCGCTGTAGCCGCGCTTGCGCGCGTGCTCCATGAGGTCCCGGGTCTGCTCCACGCTCTGGATGCGCTCGATCGCCTCCTGCACCTCGGGGGAGAAGTCCTGGACGCCCATGGACATCCGGTTGAAGCCGAAGTCGGCCAGGGTGTCGAGGTGCTCGTGGCTGGTGACCCGGGGGTCCACCTCCACCGCCAGCTCCGCGTTTGCGGCGGGCTGGAAGTGCTGCAGGAGATGCTCCAGGAAACCGGCCAGCTGCTCGGGGCGGAAGTAGGTCGGGGTGCCGCCCCCCAGGTGAAGCTGGGAGAACCGGCGCCGATCCGGCAAACGGGCGGCCAGCATCTCGATCTCCCGGGCCAGGAGATCCAGGTACGGCGACGCCTTCTCCTTGTGCGGGCTCACGATGACGTGGCACCCGCAGAACAGGCACCGGTGGTCGCAGAACGGCAGGTGGACGTAGATGGAGAACGGCTCCTCGGCCGCCTTCCCCGCCTCGGCCAGGCACCGCTCGTAGTCTTCGGCTGTCACCCCTTCGTGGAATTCGACCGCGGTGGGATAACTGGTGTAGCGGGGGCCCGGCCGATCGTAACGGGCCAGGAGTTCGGGCGTGACTCGACTCGACATGAACCACCTCTCTTCCGCTCTGGCGCCCCCGGCGCCGGCCGGACAGCGGGACCGGTCCGGTAAGGATCGCACATGACCCCGCCCGCGAAGGCGACAGGGTCGCCATGACAACGTAACCCGTTGCGCCGATATAGATTACAGATAGTCGCCGGCCGCGTCAAGAGGTTCTCCCCGGTCCCGGACCCCGTTCAAGAACGGACCGGGCTGGGGTATGGTCTCCGCGTGGCGTCACCGAACCGGGAACCCCCCAGCCCGAGTCCCTCTTTCCCTACGCGCGACGGCGCCGGATTGATCCCGGCCGCGGTGCTCGCGTCGGTGCTCCTGGCCGCGCTGGTACCGGCGGTGCGGGCGGTGACCGACCCCGACCTGTTCGTGCACCTGCGGCTGGGCGAGTGGATCCTGGCCCATCACGCCGTCCCCCATCACGACCCCCTGAGCCAGGTGGGCCTGGCCGGCCACCGGGCGTGGTTCGCCTACAGCTGGCTCTTCGAGGTCCCGCTGGCCCTGCTCTACCGGGCCGGAGGTCCGGTGGCGGTGATGGCGGCCACCATGATCCTGTCCGCCGCGGTGGCCGGCGCCCTGTGGAGCCTGCTGCGACGCTACGAACCAAGACCCGGGCCGGCCGGCGTCCTGGCCGGGCTGGCCGTGGTGAGCCTCTGGCCCGTGTTCACCCCCCGCCCCTGGCTCTTCACTATCCTCTTCTTCATCCTGGAGTTCCGCATCCTGCTGGAGGTGCGCGAGAGCGGACGCCCGCGGAAGCTCCTGCTCCTGGTTCCCCTCTTCGCCCTCTGGGCCAACCTCCACATCCAGTTCGTCTACGGACTGGCGCTGCTGGCCGGATTCGCCCTGGAACCGTGGGTGGCGCCGGCCTGGCGGCGGGGCCTGCGGCTGTCCGGCCGCGCCCCGGGGAGCCCGCTGGAGGCGGAGGCTCCCGGCTCCCGCCCCTGGATCGCTCTCGCCGTCCCCGTGGCGACCACCGCCTGCCTGGTCAATCCCTACGGGTGGAAGCTGGGACGGGTGGTGGCCGAGTACGCCAGCCAGGGAGCGGTCTGGCGGGGCGTGCAGGAACTCGCCCCCCCCACCTTCCGGGCCGGCACCGAGTGGATCGCGGCCGGGCTCCTGGCCGCGGCGGTCGGAGCCCTGGTCCTGCGGCGGCCCCGGCGGCCCCTCGTCCCCGTGCTGCTCCTGGCCGGAGCCGCGCTCTTCCTGCACGGGCGGCGGGACGTCTGGTGCCTGGTGGTGCCGGCCGCGGTAGCCCTGGCCATGGCCCGGATCGGCCTGGGGCCGGCCGGAGACCCGGCCCCGGCCCGGGGACGCGCCTGGATCCGGGGGCCGGTCCTTTTCGCGGCGGCCGTGGGCATGCTGCTTGCGGCCGGCTACGCCCCCCGCTTCCGGAACGCGTGGCACCGGCAGCGGATGGAGGCGCGCTATCCCGCGGCGGCGGCGGCCTACGTGCGGGACCACCTGGACCGGCCTGTGGAGGCCGGGGGCCTCCAGGGACCCCTGGTGAACCCCTTCGACTGGGGGTCCTTCCTCACCTGGGCCCTCCCGGAGCTGCCGGTCTGCGTGGACGGGCGCACCAACCTGTACGGCCCGGCCTACCTGGAACGGGTCTGGGGTCTCTGGGAAGGCCACCCGGGCTGGAAGAAGGATCCCCTGGTCAGCGGGGCCGGCCTGGTCATCGCCGACCCGGCGCTGCCCCTGACCCGGCTCCTGGCCGGGGATCCCGACTTCCAGCTCGTCTATCGGGACTCGGTGGCTTCGGTCTTCAGTCGACGACCCGGGCCGTCTTGATGTAGTCCAGCTTGGGGAAGGCGGAGGTCAGGTACTTGTTCCCCTCGGCCTGGATCCTCCCCTGGGACGGGCCCTTGCCCCGGGGCGCCCCCTCGCCGTAGCCGCCGTAGAGGGAGTCCACCACGTCCATCCCCTCCACCACCTCGCCGAAGGGAGCGAACCCCTGGGCGTCCAGGCTCCCGTTGTTCCCGAAGTTGATGAAGAGCTGGGCGGTCCGCGAGTTGGGATCGCCGCGCTTGGCGAAGGTGATCCGGCCCCGGGTGTTGCTGACCGCGGCCTTCTCGTCCTGGATCCCCGCCTTCATCCAGATCCCGTTCAGCTTGGGATCGCCGTTCATGCCGAACTGGGCCATGAACCCGGGGATGACCCGGAAGAAGCGCACGTCGTCGTAGTAGCCGTGGCGCACCAGGTTGTAGAAGCGGTCGGCGCCGAGGGGCGCCCAGGCCCGGGTGACCTGGACCACGAAGTCCCCCTTGCTGGTGGCGAACTTCACCTTGAAGGAATCCGGGGCCTTGGCGTTCATCTCCGGGCTCGCGGGGTCCTGGAGCGGCTTGCGGTCGACCTTGGCGGCGGGGGCCGCCTTCTGGGCCGGAGTCTTGGCCTCCATCTTCTCGGGCTTGGGGGCGGCCTCCGGCTTCCCGGTTTGGGCCCCCGCCGGGGCGAGGGCGCCCAGGACCAGGGCCAGGGCCAGGGGGCCGGCGGCGGCCAGGCTGGTTGCTTTCATCGCTTGCGTTCCTCCTTGGGTCGAGTGCGGGCGGGCCGGGACGGACCGTCCAGGAACCGGGGTCGAACGGCCTGCCAGGGTAGCAGATCCCCCCCGGACGTTCGATTGCCGATATCCGGGGTATTTACAGAATGTCTCCCTTGCCGCATCCGGAGTTTTCTAAGATGGTTAAGGGCAGGTGTTTTCCCAGGAGGTTCTATGTTCGGTAAGCAAGAGGCCGAGGTTCTGGTGGTGGGCGCGGGCCCGGTCGGCCTGGTCGCCGCCTCCCTGCTCACCCAGCACGGTATCAAGGTCTACGTCGTGGACGAGGAGTGGCGCGGCACCGGGTTCAGCTACGGGCTGGCCCTGCATCCGGCGTCGCTCGATCTGCTGGACGAGGTGGGCCTGGGCCCGTCGCTGGTGGAAGGCAGCCACCACGTGGACCGGGTGGTCTTCTTCGAGGGGCCGGAGCCCCGGGCCACCATGGATCTCTCCACCCTCGAGGCCAAGCACCCCTTCCTGGCCATCGTGCCCCAGAACTTCCTGGAAGACGCCCTGGAAACCTGGCTCCGCGACCACAAGGTGAAGGTGCAATGGAAGCACCGGCTCCTGGAACTCGGTGGCGAGACCCGCCCGGTGCAGGCGCGCCTGGAGCGCTGGGGCGAGGACATGACCGGCTACGCCGTGGCCCGGCGCACCCGGGTGACCGAGAAGGTCTTCCCCTTCCAGGCCGAACTCGTCCTGGGGGCCGACGGTCACAAATCCATGGTGCGGCGGAAGCTGGGAGCCGAATTCCGGGAAATGGGCTCGCGCGACGCCTTCGCCGTCTTCGAGTTCCAGTGCAGTGGGGATCCCGGCCACGAGGTTCGCGTGGTCTTCGACGGGGCGACCACCAGCATCCTCTGGCCCCTCCCCGACGGCCGCTGCCGCTGGAGCTTCCAGCTCGACGATCCGCAGGAGTTCGAGGGGGAACGGGTGAAGCGGCGTCTCTCGGAACTCGGGCACTGGATCACCGAAGGGCTGGAAGAAGACCGCCTCCGCGCCACCATCGCCCGGCGGGCCCCCTGGTTCAAAGCCGAGGTCGAGGAACTCTTCTGGTCGATTCCCATCCGCTTCGAGCGCCGTCTCGCCTCCACCTTCGGCCGCGGGGCCCTGTGGCTGGCCGGGGACGCCGGCCACCTGGCCGCCCCCGGCGGCATTCACAGCATGAACGTGGGACTCCGGGAAGCGCACGAGTTGGCCGGGAGGTTCGAATCGGTGCTCCGTGGCACCACCCCCATCGCCGACCTGGCCGCCTACGGGGAGGAGCGGGTACGGGAATGGACCCGGCTCCTGGGAGGCGGGAAGAGCGTGAAGGCCACCGGCGCCGCCTCCCCCTTCGTCCGCGAGCATGCGGCGCGCATTCTGGATTGCACCCCGGGCTCGGGTGCGCATCTGCAGGCGCTCCTGGGCCAGGTGGGGCTCGAATTCACTGCAGGGTAGACGGATCGGGATCCGAATCCAACCAATAGTTTGGCCGTTCCGGGCCAATTGCCTTTGATTTGGCTATAATTACTGACGTGACAGGAAACCTCCCCCACCCCTGGAGCGGCGGGAAGTCATCGAACACCGCCCCCCCCTCATGACCGCGACCGGCGACGCCGTCCGGCGTGCCGTCCGGTTCGGAGTGTGCCTGATCCTGACCAACGGCGGCCTGGCCGGGGCCGGCTGCTCCGGGCACCGCCAAGACCACCCCCTCGTCAACCAGCCCCCCCACGTGAGGGTGACCGGCGGCCCCCGGGACGGGACCCGGGCCCACTACCAGACCCGGATCTACTGGTCCGGTTGGGACGACGACGGGGTCATCGATCACTACGAGTACGCCCTGGACCCCCCCGAGGCCTTCACCCAGGACGAGATCAACGCGCCGGAGCGATCGCCCGCGGTCCGGGTGACCCGGATCCCGGCCGGCTTCCAGGGCCAGCCGGACACGCTCCGGGTCAGCAAGGTCGATTCGAGCCGGACCGTGTCCTTCGACTACCTGGCCACACGGGCCACGGACCGGATCTTCGAACTCGACGCCTCGGAATCGGACACGGTGGTCAACGTCCTGGGGCGCCGGGTGCCCGACAACACCTCCTCCGGCACCCACACCATCTACGTACGGGCCATGGACACCCAGGGGGCCTATTCCGATGCGGGCCACCTGGGATTCACGGCCTGGACCTACACCCCGACCTCCTGGATCACCTATCCCAGGCTCGACCAGAAGTTCCTGAACACCGGGGGAAAGCTGGTCGTGCAGTGGGGGGGACTGGATCCGGACCCGCCGGACCGGGCCAAGCCGAACCCGGTGGGGTACCTGTACAAGCTCATCGACCTGCACTCCTTGACCCCCTCCCTGAGCGTCCTGAACGTGGCCGATCCGCAGAAGGTGGCGTTCGAACGGGCCGGGAAGATCCCCTGGACCTATGTCTCCGGAGACACCACCCACCGCGAGTTCTTCGTGAACGCCGGAGAGTACCTCTTCGCCCTGCGGGCGGTGGACGCCCTGGGCGGCGTGGAACCGTTCCTGGAGTTCCAGGGGAACGAAGGCGCCCAGGGGAACGCCTTCCTGACCCTGGCCAGTCCCGGAGGCGGGCGCCCGGACCTCACCGTCACCGAGCCCAACGTGGGCACCTTCACCTTCCGGGGGAACGGGCTGGCCGAGGAGATCGACTTCCCCGCCGGGCTCCCGCTCCGCTTCCGGTGGAGCGCCTCGGCCGAGTCCTACGGAGGTTCCATCGCCGGATACAGCTGGGGTCTCGACATCGCGGATCTCGAACAAGACACCGGGTGGTCCCAGTGGGGCCTGGGCCAGACCGCCACCTCGCCCCTCGTCTTCCCCAAGGCGGGCACGCACGTGCTCTACGTGAGGGCGAAGGACTCCGTGGATTCGATCACCATCGGCAGCATCATCATCCGCGTCTACGAGTTCACCTTCGACCGCGAGATCCTCTACGTGGACGACTACCTGAGCCTCTACCGTCCCCGCGACGACGAGGACGACGCCTTCTGGGAGGAGCTGTTCCGGAACTCCGGCCGGCTCGGGGAACGGGACCTGGAGCGGGACGTCCTCTTCCACGAGACCGGAGGCCCGGGGGACAAGTCCTATCCCCTGCCGCAGCCTCCCTCGCCCAGGCTTCTCGGCCGCTACAAGCTGGTGGTATGGAACGTGACCGGCGCCGGTTCCTGCGGCCGGTCCGGACTCTTCTACGCCGCCACCCGGACCACCAGCCTCCGGCTCTATCTGGCCGCCGGGGGCCAGTTGTGGCTGAGCGGGACCATGACCATGGCCCCCACCCGCGAGGGCACCCTCTGCCCGGACCCGAACAGCCCCTTCTACGACGGCCTGACTCCCCCCAAGCCGGCCGGGGAGACCGCCTATCCCCAGGCCTACGTGCCGGGCGACTTCGCCTGGGACTGCCTCAAGATGCACACCGAGGTGCTGGAGTGCGACAAGGCCAAGCTCGGCGAGGATCGATACTGGTACAACACCCTGGTGGCGGCCCGCGCCTGGAATCCGGCCTCGCCCGCGCTCCCCGACCTGGAGGTCGACGGGGACAAGGTGGGCCCCAACTGGCGGAACGAGGGGGTGCCCCTGACCGAGGCCGTCATCGCTCCCATCCTCTCGGCCGGAGTCGAGGGGTTCCCGGGGAAACTGGACTCCCTGTACGCCTACGAGGCGGCCGGCACCGTGCGCGATCCGGACAGCCAGGACGCCCGGTCGTACCTCCAGGGCACGCTCTGCGGCACCCGCTGGAGCAACCCGGACCCGGACCGAGAGCAGGGCCGGATCATGTGGTTCGGATTTCCCCTCTACTACATGAAGACCGACCAGGCCCAGGAGGTCATGAACCGGGCCATCGACTGGTTCCGGGAAGAGAGCCCGTTCGATACGGCCTCGGAGTGACCCGGCGGGAAGGCCCTTACCGCGGGCAACCCATCCGTGCCCTCACCGGGAGGTACCGGCGGGGAGATTCCCGCCGGTACCCGGCAAACGGGGACTCGACTGCTCACTGAAGGGAAACCGTGGCGCTGCCGTCCCCCGGGGCGTCCACCGCCACGATGGCGCCCAGAGAGCTGTTCGAGAGGAGGCCGGTGGCGAACACGCTGTAGATGGTCTGATTCTGGAGCGGCACCGCGTTGAAGGTGAGGACGGCGTTGTCCGTCCCCGCCAGTCGCACCTGGAGGTCGTAGTTTCCCCCAGGAACGGTGAGGAAATCTCCCGCCTCCTTGAACTCGATGTCCCCGAACAGGACGGTGCCGTCGGTCAGGGTGATGTCCACCGCCGGAGCATCCGGTCCGGCATGGATGAACCGGATCTTGGCCCCGTTCTGCTCGGTCCGGGGATCATCGACCAGCACGGTGGCCCCGATGGACGAGAGAACACCGGTCGCGACCACCGTGTAGTAGGTCCCGGCAGCCACGGAGAGGGTGGCGTCGATCACGACCGGGGTGGTGGCTCCAGCCGGGGTTACCTGGACCTGACGGCTGCCGGCCGGAACGCCCAGATACGGGCTGAAGCCCTCGAAGGGCACGTTTTCCAGGACCTTGGCCCCGTCGACCCAGACATCCACGGCGGGGGCATCGGGGGAGAGGTGGGCCACCCGGACCAGGGCATCGCCGCCTCCGGGGCCGGTGACCGAGTCGTCGTCCGAGCAGCCGATCGTTCCCGCAGCGACGGCCAGAATCGTGGAAAGGAAAACTCGCTTGAACATGGTGATTTCCTCCATGGATCCCCGCCCGTCCAGGGGAAGGCCGGGGTCCGCCAAGGGTCCCGATCGACTGGCGATCGGGACGTGGTTCAGAGCTACTTGGATTTGTTCTTCGGCTTGGGCAGGATCACGGTGTCGAGAACGTGAATAACACCGTTCGAGGTCAGGATGTCCGCCTTGATCACGGTCGCATCATCGATCAAGACCGCGTCCTGGTGGACCCGGATCGCCACCTCGGATCCCTGCACGGTCTTGGCCGATTGGAGCTTGACGACGTCCCCGGCCATGACCCTTCCCGGCACCACGTGATAGGTCAGGATGGACTGCAGGGTGGACTTGCTCTGCGGCTTGAGGAGATCTTCCACCGTGCCCTCGGGGAGCTTGGCGAAAGCCTCGTCGGTCGGAGCGAACACCGTGAAGGGGCCCTCCCCTTTCAAGGTCTCCACCAGACCGGCGGCGGTGACGGCGGCAACCAGGGTCTTGAACGAGCCGGCAGCGACGGCGGTGTCGACGATGTCAGCGATCTTGGGGTTCTCGTGCGTCTGAAGGGTCATTTCCTGTTTCTCCTGGCTCTGCGGACCGAGGTCCTGGACTCCGGCTGCAGGCGCGTTTGGCGGTGAAACTGTGTGTCCAACTAATGTCCAGGACAATATCTGACCTTGAAGGTGTTTGTCAATGTATTTTCCTCGACAATTTATAGACATACTGACCCAGCGTCGGAAAACCCGGAGGCGGATCAACGACTGCTTGGATCAACTAACTTATTGTGTTCACACCGGTTTCAAGGACGTAGCGGCGCGCGGAGCGGCAAGACGGCCCGGGGGTCGGGCACGGGACTTGATATCGTCTCGATTTAGACCTAGTATAAATCCATGGCCCATGACGAAGCGGCCCGGCTCCGGGAACACGGCATCAACCCGTCGGCCCAGCGACTGGCCATCGCCCAGTACGTCCTCCACACGGACACCCATCCCTCCGCCGAGGGGGTGTGGACCCACGTCCGGAAGCGCTTTCCCCAGGTTTCCCGGGCCACGGTTTACAACACCCTCAACCTGTTCGTGGAGAGGGGGCTACTCCGGCAGTTCGCGCTGGCCGAAGGACGGACGGTGTTCGATCCGAAGCTGGAGGACCACCACCACTTCATCGACGACGAGTCGGGGGCGATCTACGACGTGCCCTGGGAGGCGGTCGCGATCCCCCACGCTCCCCGGCTGGAGGGGTTTACGGTCCGGGAGTACCAGATGGTGATACGGGGAAAGAGGAACCGGACGCGGCGCTCGGGCTGAGCCGCACCCTGTTTTTTTTGAAACCGGATTGTAGACATTGTCCAACTCTGGACGTAATCCATACCGAGGAAGGAAACCACCATGTCGAAGCGACCGACCTTGACCACCGCCGGGGGCGCCCCGGTTCCCGACAACCAGAACAGCCTGACCGCCGGGGAGCGGGGCCCGCTCCTCGTCCAGGACTGGCAGCTCTTCGAGAAGCACGCGCATTTCAACCGGGAGCGGATCCCGGAACGGGTCGTGCACGCCAAGGGGTCGGCCGCCTACGGCACCCTCACCGTGACCGGGGACATCACGAATTACAGCAAGGCCAGGCTCTTCTCCCAGGTCGGGCAGAAGACCGAGTGCTTCCTTCGCTTCTCCACCGTGGCCGGGGAACGCGGCGCGGCGGACGCAGAGCGTGACGTGCGGGGATTCGCCTTGAAGTTCTACACCGAAGAGGGCAACTGGGACCTGGTCGGCAA
>Ga0307424_1001036_pt1 | contig 14779 bp, 12 predicted proteins | sample SalMarWE160320MG_FD_202157 | JGI IMG/M metagenome (GOLD analysis project Ga0307424, IMG submission 202157) | Salt marsh sediment microbial communities from the Plum Island Ecosystem LTER, Massachusetts, United States - WE1603-20 | ecosystem: Environmental > Aquatic > Marine > Intertidal zone >... | reverse complement strand
TTAATACCCGGGCATGTTCAACCCAATCGGGATCCTGCTCCGGGTGATCCATCAAGTAACGAGCCGTCTCCAGTGGGCTGTACTGCTCTCGATTCTCATTTTGAGGATCTTGCTGGATATCTTCGAAATACCCCTTCCAGCGCCCATTTTGCAGCGGGAAGCTCGACAACCAGCGCCAGGCGAGATCACGGGCTTCACACAACTGCTCACTGTTTTCAACCCCGAGAGCAGTGAGTTCGTCGAACAGCCGAATCGCTGCAATAACATGGCTGGAGTATGCTTCGACAACCGTGCCTGAGCGCACATCAACCCGGAACGGCCAGGGTGAATGGTCTTCATCTCCCGGTTGGCACTGACCTGCGAGAAGCAGAGCACAGTGCATTGCGTACTCAAAGAATCGCTCCTCAGCGGTCAATTTATAAAAAGTAAGATATGCAAGCGCCGCCTGGGCGACTTTATCAGGCTCGGTAACGTAGTGGCCATCCGCTCGTGCGCCAAAATAAACACCAAATCCAGGCTCGGCCGAGGCATACGGCACCCCCGGCCATGTGAAGTGCTCCGGCGTGTGGTAGGCAATCAGCCGGTCGAGCATCGTACGGACCACATCATGAAACCATGTTTCACCACTGTACGCGTAGTAACGTGTAAGCGTTTCGACGGCCATCGCTGACTTGCCCGCCGGGTTGTCGGGCCAGATCGTCGGTCGGAGCGGATCGGTCCAAAAACATGAGTAACCGATATACCAGGGCAGCCCACTGCGCTCATCCAGCGGACAGCGGCGGATGAAATCCATCGCCAGCCAGATCACGCGGTCAGCCTCTGCCCATGCGAGCAGACCCTCGTTCTCATCCAGAACGATCTCCCGACCGTTAATTTCGATCACCCGAGACTTTCACCTTTACCTCTGGCCAACTTACATTGCCAACAGCGCACTCCTGCAAGTGGGCGGTACTCAAGTGCAGATATATTTCAGACAGCTGGGCAGGAATCAGATCGCGATGACCTCGATTCCCAGCAGATCCGCCACTTTCTCCACCTGCTCACTTAGATGTCCATAAGCGAGTGCCATATGATGCGGTGAACCAGCCAGCAGCCAGTTATCGCAAAAATCAATGATCGAACCATTCGAATAACGGAAGAGCATCTGAGGTGCGGCAACCGGGCGAGGTGTCATCGGCAGTGATTCGCCTTCCCCAACGATCAGACGCCAATCACCATCTCCCAATGGGATCAAGGAGAGGATGGTGACATCACCGGGAGCGTAGGCAAACTCCAGTCCGGCACCGCGTCCGTTCACACCCTCGTAGTAGATGCTGGGCTTGATGCGAACCTGTTTCGGATCGGCAGCCATCGCCGGGTTACCGTGACCGTCATGAGAAAGGATGATCGCATCCTCATCAAAGTCGATAACGTAGTTTTCCAGGAAGGTGACCTCGCCTGCCAGCTCCTGCAGGATCATCATCGCCGTTAGCGTCGTAACATCAGCCTCGGTAGCAACGGGGATATGCTCGGCACACAGGATCCCCGTCCCGTAGCTGGGGATGATCCCCACCCTTGGATCGGTCAGCCAGATCTGGTCAAAAATCGCCAGGCCATCAAACTTGCCCTCGCGGGCGATATCAAGCATGGCCAATGTCAAGCGGACCGAGCGATCGAAGGATTCCGCCGGCATCTCGCTGGCGTCGTAGCGCTTGGATTGTTCATCCATGAATTTCTTGACGCGTTTGGCATCCATCGCCTCTGCCGCAACGGCAATCTTTTCCGGCTCGATCGGCCAGCACACTGGTCCGATCATATCCCGCAGGCTTAGATAATCCACCATCAGGTCGGTCATGCCCTCGAAGGGATGGCCGATGATGCCAACGCGCATCTTCTCCAAACGGTGGATCACACCGGCTGCAGTTGCATAGGCTCCGATCTGCTCGAGGCCGGCCGGGTCTTCAATATGACTGGTGACAAGCTGGAAGGGACGGCCAGACCGGATCAGCGCGCTGGTCAGCTCGGGGAGCCCGGCCATGCCTGAATTTTCCATAATCACATCAAAGTCGGCCTCTTCTGGCAGGCGCCGTATCTGCTGCGTGTTCCAGACCAGAATTGGCGCCTGGACGCGCAGCAGTGTGCGCATCGGAATGATTCCTTTCTGGTAGGCGAGCTCAATCGCGATAATCAAATCGACGCCTTCGGCGTTGAAAACTTGCGTTGCCCGGTCAGCATCGGGCTCATATTCAACAAAACCGGGGTTGACCACCTCACCGTAGGGAGCGAGGATCGCGGCAATCCGGTCGGTAGCCTGCGCCATCTTCGGGCGCATATGGCCGGTTTTGTTGTAATCGTCTTCCAGCAAAGCTGTTACAAACAAACCAATCTTCGGGCGTGTTGACATGGTTTTCCTCCTGCATCTCCGCTGCGTCTTGCTCTTCTGTACCTGAGTCCTTCTTACTCAAAGTCAGCCTGGAACCGCGGCGCCAGCGTTTCATAAAGCTGGATGTATCTGCCATATGCATCTTCATATAATGGACGGTTCGCCGGCAGGGGTTCAAGCCGTTCAGCCACCTTCACCATGGCATCGGCGGCCTCAAAGACTGTTGCAAAGTTTCTTGTTGCCACGGCAGCCAGAATCGCATCGCCCAGCAAGGCCGAATCCTCATGCGTCAAGGAAACAACCGGGCAGTTGCAGACGTCGGCCTTAATCTGGCGCCATAACCGGCTCCTGGCCCCACCGCCCGTCGCGCGGACTTCCTTAATCTCCAAACCGGTCGTGGTGACGAGTTCGAGGTTTCGGCGCAGCATAAATGCGACTGCCTCCATAACGGACCGCGCAAAGTGCGCTTTCCGGTGGGCGAGTGTAAATCCATAGAACACGCCACGCGCGTAGGGGTCGTATTCCGGGCTGAACGCTCCTGTTAGGTGAGGGAGCATCAGCAGGCCGTCACATCCAGGCTCTGCTTGTTCGGCCAGTTCCGTCAGCAGATCGTACGCATCGAGACCACCCTGGCGAGCGCGGGCTATCTCGACCTCACCAAAAACATCACGGAACCACTTGAAAGACATCCCACCGGTATCACAGACCGGATCGAAGAGGTACATGCCGGGAAGGGCATGCAGGTAGACCGGGATCTGCGCTCGTTCATCAATATCAGGTCGATCAACAGTTACCTGGATGGTCAACGCCCCACCGGTGCTCTCGGAGACGATTTCCGGCATCAGGTTTCCGGCTCCGACCGCCCCTGCGATCTGGTCCATGCCACCCAGGACGACAGGTGTTCCGGCTTGCAAACCCAGCATGCCGGCGGCTTTTAAGTTCAATCCGCCGGCAATCTCTCCTACCCGCTTGAGGGTTGGCAGTCTTTCTGGCGAAATGCCGACGGCGTTAAGCGCCTCCTGCCACCAGCTGTGGTTGTTAATATCCAGCAGGAGCGTCGTGCAGGAAACACCACCATCGGTCACGTAATCACCGGTCAGGCGATGGATAATGAAGTTCTGTGCCAGCAGAAACTTATAGGCCTGGCGGAAGATCTCCGGCTCGTGCTCACGAATCCAGGCAATTTTGCAGGCGGTCCAAGTTGGATTAACCTCAGGTATTCCCGTGTGGGCATAGACCCTGGAGCCAAGCTGGTCTGCGAGCTGGTTCGCCTCAGCCCGGGCTCGATTGTCGAGCCAGACCAGCGCCGGATATATCGGCTTGCCATCATGGTCCACGGTGATGACGGTTTCCCCCTGGCTTGACACGCAAATGGCAGAAATGGATTCCGGAGATATCCCGGATGTTCCCATGATTTGGCCGATGACCTCTACGGTCGACACCCAGTAGTGTTCTGGATCAAGCTCGACTCGGTCAACCCCGGGGGTGTTGAGTGCATAATCCTGGGCCTGCAAGGCTAAGCACGTACCGGAGGCATCAAAGACCGCCGCTTTGACGGAGGTCGTACCGATATCAAGCCCTAGGTAAGTACTCATGATTTGATCAGTTCAGCTCGAATTCGCGCGCTGCCCGGCTGGGAGATACACCGGCTTGCACAACCTGTTTCAAGGCACCTAACAGCTGTCCCGGCTTTCTAGCCTGGACTACATTCCGGCCGAAAACCACCCCCCGCGCCCCGGCCTCAACTGCATCTGCGGCTAATTTCAAGGCATCCAACTCAGTCGGCTTCTTCATCGCACCGAGCGCGAAAATCGGGATCGCTGTAGCGGAGGTAATCTTGCGGAAATTTTTCCCGGTGTAGAAAGTTTTAACCAGGTCGGCGCCCAGTTCGGCCGCCATCCGACAGCCGATCAGAACCTGCTCCTGCAGATCCTCTGGCTGAGCAAAATCGCCGCCGATCGGGTAAACCTCGCAGATCAGAGGGACACCGGCAACTTCCTTCTCCTGGACGTAGCGTGCAACGAGCTCAACATTGTGGGCATCTTCAGCTTGATCCGGTCCCTGCAAAGTCAGGCTGGCAACAACCAGATCGGCACCCAGGTGAAGCGCCTCATCAACTGTGAGCAGCGGCACGGAGTAGGAATGGTCATAGTTCCACTGCGCCATGTAATTCGTCGCCCAATTGAGGCGCGTAATCAGTGCCGGCGACCCGCGTTGGGAGAAGAAGCCGGCACAGTGGCGAATCATACCTGCGCTGAGCAGGATGCCATCGGCATTACCCAATTTACGGATCACTTTGGGGAGATCAATCAGCCCAGGCAGAGGGCCAAAATAAAGGCCGTGATCGATGGCGACGATCACGGCGTTCGTTGATCCAGAAAAAAGCCGACCCAACCGGATATCTTCTCCAACCTTCGTCATTATGGGTCTCCTTAAAATGCGCTTTGAACGATGTATGCAAGTCCCCTGCTCTATTCAGGATTGCGGACTGAACCTATCATAGCCGTGAAACTTCGGTTCGTCAATGTTTAGAATTATGGTCTTATTTGTTTATTCTTTGTTTTTACTTCGTTTTGTTGTATTATCAGAAGGTAGAGGCGGAACTTGGGGACGGTTGAAGCATGAATACATATCAGCGCAGGGACCTTATCGTCCAGAAAATCCTCGAACAGGGCCGGGTGCAGGTCTCGGATCTGGTGCAGGAGTTCGAGCTCACCGACACCTCGATCCGCAACGATCTGACCATCCTGGAGGAGATGGGCTTGCTGCGCCGTGTTCACGGCGGAGCGGTCTCAACCAGCCGCTCAATCCAGCTTGCCGCTTATAACACGCGCATGGAGCACAACCGCGAGCAGAAAGCCCGCATCGCGGCTGCTGCCGCAGCGCGGCTGCATGCAGTCGACATCATCCTGCTCGATTCGGGCACGACCGTGCAGTACCTGGCGCGTCAAATCCCGATGCAGGTCCAGCGGTCGGGAAGGCTGCGCATCGTCACCAACTCTATCCCGATCCTGGAAGAGATTGGCGGTTGGGCGCCCCACAACCTGCTCATGCTGGGCGGGATCTTCCTGCCCGAGCACCAGGCCACGGTCGGGCCGGAGACGCTGCATGGTTTGCAGCAGTTTAACGCAACCACGGCATTTCTGGGCTGCGATGGATTAACGCTCGATGGCGGCATCACCTCTGCCCACCCTCTGGTAGCTGAAGTCGGCCAGATGATGGCAGAGCGAGCCGAGCAGGTGATCGTCCTTGCCGACAGCAGCAAGCTCGAGCGGGCTGGCTTCGTCCCGATCATCCCTCTGGAAGATATCGATCTACTCATCACAGATGACGAATCATCCTCGGGAGTTGTGGAAGGTCTGCGTTTGCGTGGGATCGAAGTCGTGACGGTCTGATGATCCAAGTGACTATAGGGCTCGAGAAGAGCGCCAAGCTAATTAGCAGGGAGATCATGCTCCCGCAATGTGCTTTGAAGGCAGGTCGTTTTGGGATATCTTGACCTAATCCACGTAAATAAAAGCTACGCCAGTGTCCATGCCGTGCGTGATTTTTCAATTTCAGTGTCTAAAGGTCAATTCGTATCTCTGCTTGGTCCTTCCGGCTGCGGCAAAACCACCACGCTCCGGATGGTTGCAGGCTTTGAAAGACCGGACGCTGGAGAAATCCTCCTTGACGGGGAAGATCTCACCAGCGTCCCACCCAACAAACGTAGCGCCGGCATGGTTTTTCAAGCTTATGCCCTCTTCCCGAATCTATCTGTTCAGGGGAATATCGCTTTTGGCCTCGAGGTTGCTCGGCGACCTAAACCTGAGATCCGTGCCGCGGTCTCGGAACTACTCCAGCTAGTGCGTCTGGAAGGAGTTGAGGATCGATTCCCACATCAACTTTCAGGTGGGCAGCAGCAAAGGGTCGCCTTGGCTCGGGCACTGGCACTAAAGCCAAGATTGCTGCTGCTGGATGAGCCCTTGAGCGCATTGGATGCTAAAGTCCGTGTCTCCCTGCGGGCGGAGATCAGGCGCATTCAATCCGAGCTAGGACTTACAACAATCTATGTGACCCACGACCAGGAAGAGGCACTGTCCATCTCGGATCGCGTCGTCGTGATGCAGAGTGGCAGCATAGAGCAAGATGCTACTCCGACCGAGATCTATCGTCAGCCCGCATCGCGTTTCGTGGCAGATTTCATCGGAACGGCGAATGAGTTCGAAGGCATTGCCCTCGATAGTGGCATCGTTAAGGCACCGGGGTTTTTGCTCAGAGCACAGATTCCAGCGAACCTAATTGGAAAGAAGATCGTGGTTCTAGTACGCCCGGAAAATATTCAGTTGGTGGAGCATCCGTCTCACAAAGCATCAACAGAAAATGTGTTTATCGGCAGAGTCGAAAGCATCTCGTTCATGGGGCCCGTAACAAGGATCTCGATCGCGGCAAACGATATGCGCCTCATGTGCGATATCGGAGCCACGCAACAAACCCAGCTTGAATTTAACCAGGAAGTATCGCTTGTATTTCCCCCGGAGGCCTGCCAGGTGATGGAAGCCTGACGCGCAACCATTCGGAGATAAACAGGAATCTAGCAACTTGTGGAGCAGAGAAACGCGAACGTTCTATGAATATATTCCATGAGAAAGATGGAAATTCAAGAAGGAACGCTCTATGCAGTTAACAGTCCTGGGTGCTGGAACATGCGTGCCGGTTGCCGGGTTTAGTGCGCCGGGTTATCTCCTCGAGTTTAGTGGGGTTTCTTTACTGCTCGACGCGGGACCCGGAACGCTTGGGCGTCTTCCAGCTCATGACTTCAATTATCAGGATCTCCGCAATATCCTCATCACCCATTTGCATCCAGATCATTCCCTGGACCTGCTTACGATGATTCAGGCACTTGGCGCCACACCGGGCTGGACCAGGACCGACGAGCTTAACTTGATCGGGTGCTCTGGTTTGAGAGATTTCATCCAGCGGCAGCTTGAAATATTCCCGGATATCGGCCCAGAGACATTCTCGCTCAACACGATTGAACTGGAGGTAGGGACAACGCAGTTTCCGGGTTGGAGCTTGAAATCTGCCCTGACGGGGCATACCCCCTCCAGTCTGGCTTTTCGAATCGATGCGGACCAAAAATCCATCGTTTATACAGGCGATGTAGCCAATCCCGAAAGCCTCATAGATTTGTGTCAAAATGCCGATCTGTTGATCTGCGAATGCTCGTTCCCTGACAGCGATCACTCAGATGATCATCTCAACACGTACCAGGTCGGGACCCTTGCTCACGCAAGTCAAGTAAAAAGTGTGCTGCTTACCCATCTATACCCCCCCGCGATCCACTCAGATATCGTCAAGCAGGTGCAGCGACACTTTAGCGGTACGGTTGAGAAGGCCAGGGATGGCATGATCGTCTCATTATGAGTGAAATCGTTCCGATCCAAGCCGATAAACCGGCTACCCCAAAGCGCCTCCGTCTCTGGTCGGACTGGATCGCATTGATCCCGTTCTTTCTCTTCGGGATAGGTTTTGAAATTATCCCGATTTTGCTTGTCCTGAGCTCCAGCATGAAGAGTGAAGAACCCTGGTTTTTGTTCGCAAACTATCAAAGGGCGATGGCCCCGCTCCTCGCCAGGTCTTTCCTGAACAGCATCAAACTTTCGGCGGCAACGGCTTCGCTCGGGGTCCTGCTCGGCGGCTTCGTCGGGTACGCAATCTATTCGAGCAAGAATAAGATCATCCGTAACATCACGATTGCTCTTGCTGATGTCGCCACCAATTTCGGCGGCGCACCGCTCGCTTTTGCGTTCATTATCACATTAGGTTCGACAGGTATCGTCACCTTAGTGCTGAGCCGGTACTTTGGAATATCTCTCTATCCAACCTTTCGTATCTACTCAATCGCGGGCTTGGTATTGGCCTACCTTTACTTTCAAATGCCCTTAATGGTGCTCCTGATCCAGCCTCCGCTTCATGGTCTGCGCAGGGAATGGAGAGAAGCTGCTATCAACCTAGGCGCTTCCAACTTTCAATACTGGTTTCGGATCGCTTTGCCGATCCTAGCCCCGGCATTGATCGGTGGGTTCCTGCTCTTGTTCGCAAATTCATTCGGAGCCTATGCGACGGCGTGGACCTTAACTGGACCGGATATCAACCTGGTCACTGTACAGATTGCTGCTCTCGTACGAGGCGAGGTTCAACTGGATCCAGGTACTGCTGACGCAATGGCAACCATCTCACTTTTGATTATGGCCGTGTGTGTCGCTGGTTATCAATGGACCCACTCCCGGGCACAGCGGTGGCAACGATGAAGGGCTCAAGTTTCTGGCGTTTCCTCTTGATTGCCTTCTTCTTGCTCTATCTGCTCGTTCCGCTTATAGCGACGACCGCCTTCTCCTTCGCAAATCGCTGGGATCGATCGATCTTGCCCGAAGGGCTAACCCTGGATTGGTGGAGAGCGGTAACAGAACGTCGAGCATTCGGAGCAGCACTCAAGAATACGCTTTCACTCTCCCTGGCAACGATGACCCTTTCGATCTTACTTGTGACCCCGACCGCATACTGGGTCCACCTGCGGGTTCCTAAGGCGAAACCATTTGTTGAGGTTCTGACGATCCTCCCCTTCGGTATTCCCGGGGTGGTCCTGGCATTAGCCTTGATCCGAACCTATGCACGATTCGGGGGTCATATTATCTATAGTCCTTTCATGCTGGTCCTTGCCTGCATGGTGATCAGCCTGCCCTTCGTCTACCGCCCGATCGTAAGTGCCCTCAACAGCGTCGACATCCGGGCATTGACCGAGGCTGCACAAACCCTCGGTGCTGGTTGGTTTACCATCCTGCGGCGAGTCATCGTCCCCAATATCATGCCAGGAATTCTTAGTGGCGGATTGCTTGTCTTCTCGCTTGTCTTTGTTGAATTTACACTGGCCAACCTGCTTGTTGGGCCCCGCTTTAAAACCTTCCCGATCTACCTGGTTGAATTTACAAGGTTCGATGGCCGCCAAGCAAGCGCGCTGGCTGTGATGAGTTTTATCATCGCCTGGTTAACCTCGCTGGGTTTGATCTGGGTGGCAGGACGGGTTGGCGGTGATCGGGAGGAGGCGATTGGAGCTCGCTAGGGATAAGGGAACCGAATTGAATTCATCGTAAGGGATCTATGCTTTCCGTTCGTTTTGTACTTTATGAGCTACGAGCACTCCAAGGTCTCGGCGAAAACCATATCTGCCATCTTGGAGCAGGAAGGAGGCCTGGATTAAGGCGAAGATATTCTTTTCAAACTCACTCGTTGGATCCGATCGGCTGATATGTATTCCGCAGCCAACAGGTTACGTAACTAAGGAGCGAGGAAGATGAAATCACGAACCATACTCATGACCGTCCTGCTGCTAACTGCCCTCACCCTAGGCGCTTGCGGTCAGGCTGCAACAGAGGCGCCAGTCGCGTCTCTCGAAGAAGGTGCCAAACAAGAGGGCCAGATTTATAGCTATGGAATGTCGGATGACTGGGTGAACCTGGGATACATGTGGAAGACTATTGAGGATCGCTACGGCGTCGTTCATACCGATACCGATATGACCAGTGCGGAGCAGATCACCCGCCTGCTGGCCGAGAAAGACGCGCCGGTTTTGGACGTGGCCGATATCGGGTACGATTTCCTGGGAACCCTGCTCGATGACGGGCTTGCGATGACCTACAAGAGCCCCGACTGGGCATCAATCCCCGATCAGTTCAAGGATCCCGAGGGGCGCTGGGCGTCCGCGTACTGGGGAGCAATCTCATTCCTGGTTAATACAGATCTTGTGACTGACATGCCTGCGACCTGGGATGACCTGCTCAAGCCCGAGTATCATGACATGATTTGCTCACGCGACCCACGCGTCTCCAGCTATGCAACTGCATCTGTTCTGGCAGCAGCCTATTCGCATGGTGGCGGTGAAGGTAATGTTCAACCAGGCCTAGATTTCTTCCAGCAGCTTCGGGAGAGTGGAAACTGGCGAGAGGGCGTCGTCCTCAACGTTGCCGCCGTACAAAAGGGTGAATGCCCGATCTCGCTTGTGTATGACTTCGACGGCTTTGCCAAGCGAGATGCAACCGGGCTGCCGCTGGAAGTCATCATCCCCTCCGATGCGACCGTCGGGATGATATTCGCACAGTACATCAACGCTCTCGCGCCACATCCTAATGCGGCAAAACTGACGATCAATTACTTCTACTCGGATGAAGGTCAGATCGCCTTCGCGACTGGCTACGCCCATCCCTCACGAAGTGTTGATCTGCCCGCTGACGTCGCGGCTAAGATCCTGCCGGAGAGCGCCTATCCCAACCTGTATTTCCCGACCAGCCTGGATTCCTTCTCGGCGGCGGTGAAGAACATCGTCGATGGCTGGAACCAGATTGTGGGGGCCGAATAGGAGGCTAATCCGGACTACGGACCGGTTCGCCAGAATGGCGGCTTCCTGGTAGACAAAGGCCCCGTGCATGCGGTACTAGCACGGGGCCTTCTCCATTCCAGCAATTTGTGGGGAAACCTTAGATTTATTCCGAATTGGCCCGTAAGCCAGGTGGATTCCCTGCCCTTGCCAGATGATGTTGGGGTAAAGAATCTACGGTTGTTCGTCTCCATTTTCGATCCTCGGCAGCTCGACCGGTTCGGTCGGCGGGAGCATCGTCTGCCGCACGAACGACTGCAGCCGGCTGCTGCGGCGCTTGACGACGATCACGGTCACGTCGGCTTGCTTGGCGATCTGCTCGGTCATGGGACCGATGAGGATATTGCGGAAGATGGGCTCCTCACTGGCGCCCATCACGATCAGGTCGTAGGGTTTGGCGGCTTCGAGAATCGCCGGGACCAGGTTCGCCCCCTCCACAATGCTCTCCGAGATATACGGGTATTCGATGCCTTCCCGGGCGTAGCTCGTGATTTGCCGGGCGCGCACCCGTGTGCTGCTCTTCGATCCCGGAGGGACAACGTGAATCAAATCCACTGCAGCCGGTGTTTCCTCGGCCGCCGCCATAACCACAGCCATCTTCACCGCCCGCCGGCTGTTTGGCCCTCCGGCGACAGGGACGAGCACCCGCTTCACTGCCTTCTTCGCCCGGTAGCGGACCAGGGCGACATCCGCCGGCGGATCTTCGACGATCTCGTCGATCACCGAACCGAACAGCCGGCCGGCCGTGTTGGTGTAGCCCGGCCAGCCGAGCACGATTAAGTCGGAGGCGTTTTCACTGGCCGTTTTGCGTATCGCCTGGGCGACCTTACGTGAAAGCCGGATGATCGTATGAACGGGGACGCCGCGCCTCTTCGCTTGCTGGATGACCCCCTCCAAATGCCCGCGCCCCTCCTTTAGAAAGTACCGGCCTTCTCCCAGAGACAGCTGGAATGGAACCTGGAGCACGTGCAGTGCCAGCACCTCACCCTGATTGGCTTCAGCCAGGATGGCGCCAACCTCGCCCAAAATGCGAGCTTGTTCTTCCGTCGCCACCGGGACGAGCACGGAGTAATCCCGGGAAACCAACACCTCCTCATGCAGGATCTCCTTCGGTTTCTCGATCGCCTCGATCTTCGAGAAGTACGTGTAGTAGGCTAGCGCGCCCACGACCAGCCAACCGATGCCCGCATACCAGGCCAGGCTGCTGTAGGTGAAGAGGTAGAGAGCCAGGCCCAGATTGGAGATGATGGCGATGATTGGGACGGCCGGAAACCAGGGGATTCTGAAGCCTCGCTCCATCTCCGGGCTGCGGTGCCGCAGCACCATAACAGCCAGGTTTACCTGCATGAATAAAAGCAGGTACATGATGTCGGCCGCGGCCGCGACGGTTTCGATTGGAAGCGACCAACCGATGGCGATCATCAGGCCGCCTGAAAAAATCACCGCCCAGTACGGGGTGCGATTGCGTGGGTGAATTCTGCCGAAGAGGCTGGGTAGATCGTGATCACGCCCCATGGCAAACGAAACCCGGGACGAGGAATAGGTGGTCGCATTCAACGCCGACATCGTGGATGCCAGCCCGCTGAGGAGCAGCACCACGGCCCCGATGCCATATGGGAAAGTCTGCCGGGCGACCTCAACGATGGCCACCTCGCGCTGCTCGCCCAGGAACTGCCAGCTTGTCAGCCCTTCCGGTGGCTTGACAGCCCCGATGGAGGTGATGCCAACCAGGACATAGATCGCGACCGATATAGCGATTGAGATGAAGATCGCCCGCGGGATGTTGCGCTTGGGATCGATGACCTCCTCACCGGATTGGGCGATGATTTCGTAGCCTTCAAAGGCGATAAAGGTCAGGCCCATCGCGACCACGACGCTGAGGATGCCGTTTGGCATGAATCCGGTTGTAAAGCGCGTATGCCAGGCCTCGGTGCGGCCCATCGCAAAGATGCCAAAGACGACGAACAATCCCAGGATGAAGATCTTCGTCAGCGTGACGATATTGCCAACCGTTCCCGTTTCGGAGGCACCCTTGAAATTGATGTAGGTAAAAAGGGCGATGATCAGCGTCATGAAGATCGAAGAGAGCATCCCGACCGACAACCCGAACGTTGGCAGCCCGGTCATGATCAGCAGTTCCGAGGCGAAACGTCCAAAAGCCAGGGCATAGAGCGCACCTGCAACGGCCGGTGCAAACCAATTCATCCAGCCCGAGATAAAGCCCTGTACACCCCCCATGGCTTCCTTCACCCAAAGATAGCCCCCACCGGCTTCAGGAAACGCCGAACCCAGTTCCGCATAGGACATTGCCGTAAAGGAGGTCACGACCCCGTTCAGAAGGAATGCCAGGATCAGGGCCGGCCCGGCGACGCCAGCGGCGATGCCAGTTAGGACGAAGATCCCGGCGCCAATCATGCCACCGACGCCGATCATTGTTACGGTGAAAAGGTTGAGGTCTCGACTCAGCGCAACATCGAAGGAGCGGCTATTCGAGTTTTGCCTGGTTTCGTTCAAGGGGTTCGACACTCCACAGCCGCTCTATTCTGAGTCAACGATTGTTTCTCTCGAGTAATCTAATTTTCAGGAAACGATGTGGTCTTACATCCATCGGATTGAAAATGGTTCTTTTCCAAAGAGCAGGACGCCGTATTATACATGAGATCGACAAGCGGCTCCCTGAGGTGGCCGTGATAGGACTCTATCCGTCTGGTTCTATTGAAGGTATACGAAGAAACAGCGCGTACGGCGATACGCGCCACCAAGTGCAGTGGGCACACGGATGGCAATCTCCATCAAGCTCACCTCTTCCGGATCGGTAAGAAAATACGCCATATGAACGTCCAAAGATCAACAGCTTATGTAGCTGAAACTACTTTTACCCCTGGTCGAGTCCAGGCCAGCTCGATCGTAGATTTTCTGGGAGGGTTTAGCATGGTGAAAGCAATCTGGAACGGGCAACTGATCGCTGAGAGTGATGAGACAATCCGGCTGGAAGGCAATTACTACTTTCCAATCCATTCAGTAAACCGTAAATACCTGCAACCAAGCGATGCCCACACCACCTGCTTCTGGAAGGGAATCGCCAGCTACTACGATCTCAGAGTGGGCGAGGCCGTGAACCCCAATGCAGCCTGGTACTACCCGGATCCAAGCGAGCGTGCAGATGTCATACGGGATCACATCGCGTTCTGGCACGGTGTTGAAATCATCGACGGCGAGAGCTGATGGATCCTCAAATTCCAACAGTCACGACGGAACAGATGATAGAGGTCGACCGGCTAATGGTCGAGGAGTACGGGATCCAGCTAATCCAGATGATGGAAAATGCCGGCCGAAACCTGGCAGAATTGTCACGCCGGTTGCTGGCCGGGAGCCTGGAAGGAATGTGCATTGGCGTGCTATGTGGAGCCGGCAACAACGGCGGCGGGGGCATGGTCGCTGCCCGCCATTTGAGCAACCGTGGAGCGGAGATCCGCCTGAAATACACGCCGCATCCACCGGCAGCCAACTCCGTTCCCAACCTCCAGGCACGAATTCTCTCCAGAATGGGGGTTCACGAACAAGAGCAAATCGATTTTGAGCACTGCGATCTTGTCATCGATGCGATGATTGGTTACGGTTTGCGGGGTGATCCTCGCGGGGAGATAGCGGAGTGGATCCAGCAGCTCAACCGGTCTGGTTGCAAGGTGCTGGCATTGGATACGCCTTCCGGCCTCGACACCACCACCGGCCAGCCGGGCAATCCGTGCATCCGTGCCACGGCCACGATGACTCTCGCTCTACCGAAGACCGGATTACTCATGCCTGATGCGCGGGCTTATGTCGGCGACCTGTATGTAGCGGATATCGGCGTACCACCGCAGCTTTACGCAGCCCTAGGAATTGAGATGCCACCGATTTTCGAATCAGACACAATTATGCACATCCCAGCCTAGCTGAACGATTTTCTAACCCAGCCGAATTGAGGAAATTTCATCCACTGCTTGCAAAGAGACGGAAAGGGG
>Ga0307424_1001035_pt1 | contig 14790 bp, 16 predicted proteins | sample SalMarWE160320MG_FD_202157 | JGI IMG/M metagenome (GOLD analysis project Ga0307424, IMG submission 202157) | Salt marsh sediment microbial communities from the Plum Island Ecosystem LTER, Massachusetts, United States - WE1603-20 | ecosystem: Environmental > Aquatic > Marine > Intertidal zone >... | reverse complement strand
GATGGTGCCGCGACATCGTGAGAATGAGGTCGGCGTGCTTGATGAGGTCGCGCGTCAGCATGCGTGCGCGATGCGCCGAGAGGTCGAGGTCGTGCTCGAGGCCCACGAGATAGGCGCCCTCGGACGCGGGCGCGCCGTCCCACGCGCCGGTCCCGGCCGAGGACGCGGTGAGGGCGTCCAACCGCCGCGCCGCGGCCTCACGGCGCAGCAACACTTCCGCGAGCGGGCTGCGGCAGATATTCCCGGTGCACACGAACAACACCGCCGTCACGGCGCCAGCCGCCCCACGCGCGCGTGCAGCTCGGTGCGCGGCACTGCGCCCTCACGCACCAACCGCGGCTTGGTCCCCGTGCAATCCACGATCGTCGACGGGGGCACGTTCCCGAGCACCCCGCCGTCCAGCACGAGCAACTGACCCGCGGCGACCGCCGAGGCGAACAGGTGGACGATGGCGCCCACGCCGGGCGCGGGTGGACCGCCAGGGCGATTGGCCGACGTGGAGGTCACGGGCTCGTCCAGGTACGCGACGAGATCCGCGACCCCCTGGTGCGCGGTCCAGCGAACCGCGATGCCGCCCTCGGACCCACGCAGGCTGTCCGGGAGCCGCCCGCCGCCGGGGAGGATCAACGTCAGCGGTCCGGGCCAATACGCTTCCGCGAGCACATTCGCGCCCGGTGAGAAGAACAACCCAACTCGCTCCGCCATCGCGCGGGACGATACGAGCAGCAAGAACGGCTTTCCTTCCGGCCGGCCCTTGAGGGCCGAGAGGGCGCCGATGTCGGCGGTGACGGCGCGCGACCCCACGCCATACACCGTCTCGGTTGGGTACGCGAGCAGTCCACCGCCGCGCAAGTGCTCAGCCACGCGGGGGAACGCCGCCGTGCGGTCGGCCGGCTCGACAAACGGCAGAACGGTCACGTGGTGGCCAGCGCCTCGGCAACCGCGAAGTCGTCCGGCGTCGTGACTTTGATGTTGGTCGTGCGCCCGGGGACGAGCACCACGACCCCACCGGCGGCCTCCACCAGCGCCGCGTCATCGGTGGCATCGAGGTCGCCGGCCGCGCGATACGCATCCTCCAAGAGCCGGCGCGGAAACCCCTGGGGGGTCAGTGCCCGCCAGAGGCCCGCCCGGGGCTCGGTCCCGGAAACGCGACGTCCGTCCGCGCTGCGCTTGAGCGTATCGCTCACCGGTACGGCCGCCACGGCGCCGGTCCCCTGTTCCGCCGCGGCAATCACCGCGTCGATTTCCTCCCGCTCCACGAATGGACGGGCCGCGTCGTGCACCAACACGATCGTGCACGCAGGATCGAGGGCCGCCAGCGCGGCGCGCACGGACGCGGCGCGGGTGCTGCCACCGGGAACGACGCGCAATCGCTCGCCGAGCAGCGGGGCGAGCCACGTGGGCGCCGCGTGTGCCGCGTCGGCCGGGAGCGCCGCCACGATGGCGCGGACGCGCGGATGCGCGGCAAACGGGCGGATGGCGCGCAACAGCATCGGCACGCCGGCAATCGGCCGGAACTGCTTGGGGAGTCCCGATCCCGCACGTTCCCCCTGCCCCGCCGCCGGGAGCAGGACGCCCACGTCAGGCTGCGAGGCGGCCACCGAGATCGGCGACATGCGTGAGTGGAACCAACTCCAGCACGCCGCCCGGACGCGTGCGCGCGGACACGAACGCCCGCCGGAACCCGAGTCGGTCCGCTTCGGCGAGGCGGCGATCGATGGCGCCGACGGGCCGGATCTCTCCGCCGAGGCCGACCTCTCCGAGGAACAGCGTATCGGCTGGGAGCGGCCGATCGGTCAGACTGGAGACCAGCGCCGCGACGACGGCGAGATCCGACGCCGGCTCGACGAGACGGACGCCACCGGTGACGTTGACGAAGACGTCGAGATCGTGGAACGGGTAGCCCCCGCGCCGCTCCAGCACGGCGAGCAACACCGCCAGCCGTTTGTGCTCCAGGCCGGTGGCGACGCGTTGCGGCGTACCGAAGCCCGCCTTGGCGGCCAGCGCCTGGATCTCGATGAGCACGGGCCGCGTGCCTTCCATCAGGGCCGTGACGGCGGACCCGGCCGTCTCCGCTGGCCGCCCCGCCATGAACGCCGCGGACGGATTCGCGACCGGTTCGAGTCCGGCGGATGTCATCTCGAAGATGCCGACTTCATCCACCGAGCCGAAGCGGTTCTTGACGGCGCGCAGGAGGCGGAACCCGCTGGCCGGCTCGCCCTCGAAGTAGACCACCGTGTCCACCATGTGCTCGAGGGTTTTCGGACCCGCGATCATCCCGACGCGCGTCACATGGCCCACGAGGACGACCGTGGTCCCCGACGTCTTGGCGAAGCGCATCAGCCGCGCGGCACACTCCCGCACCTGTCCGACGTTCCCCGGGGCGCCGTCCAACTCTTCGGCATAGGTGGTCTGAATCGAATCCACCATGACGACGCGCGCCCCGACCGCCGCCGCGTGCGCGATGATGGCGTCCACCCGCACCTCGGGAAGCGCCAACACGCGGCCCGCGTCTTCCGCGATGCGGTCCACTCGGAGTCGGATCTGCTCAACCGACTCTTCGCCCGTCGCATAGAGGGTGGTGATCCCCGCCGCCTCGAGTCGGGCGGCGGCTTGCAACAGGAGCGTGGACTTCCCCACCCCCGGCTCTCCGCCGATCAGCACCAGCGAGCCGGGCACGAGGCCGCCCCCGAGCACGTAGTCGAACTCGGAGAGTCCGGTCCGCAACCGCGGCAGTCGCGTGCTCGAGACGTCCGCCATCCGCACCGGCACCGGATCCCCCGCCGCCACCCGCCGGCCCGCCAGCCCGCCGGCCCGCCCAGTCCGCTCGACGATCTCCTCGACAAGCGTATTCCACGCGCCGCACTCCTCGCACCGGCCGGCCCACTTGGGATGCTCCGCTCCGCAGTCGGCGCACCGGAACACCGAGCGCCGCTTAGCCGCCATGCTCGCCGTCCGCGTTGCGCGCGGTGAAGTTGTCGAACCGCGTGTACTGCTTGAGGAACGCGAGCTTCAGCGTGCCGGTGGGGCCATTCCGGTGCTTGGCGAGGTGGACCTCCGCCACGCCCTCTTCCGTGTCTTCCTTCTCGAGCTGGGCCGCGTACATCTCGGGCCGATAGATGAAGATCACGAGGTCGGCGTCCTGCTCGATGGCACCGGAATCCCTCAGGTCCGAGAGCACGGGGCGTCGGTCGCCACCGCGCTGCTCAGGGGCGCGAGACAACTGCGACAGTGCGACCACGGGGGTCTGGAGCTCGCGCGCCAGCGCCTTGAGCGATCGCGAGATGTAGCTGATCTCCTCTTGCCGGCTCTCCGGGCGTCCGGTGCCGCGAATCAGCTGCAGGTAGTCCACCACGATCAGCCTGATGTCGTGCTCCGCCTTGAGCCGCCGCGCCTTGGATCGCATCTCCAACAGCGTGAGTGCCGGCGTGTCATCGATCCAGATGGGCGCCGTGCCCAGGAGCCCCGCGGCCCGCGAGAGCTTCGGGTAGTCATCCGGGCGGAGACCGCCGCTCCGCAGGCGGTGCAGGTCCACGAAGGCTTCCGCCGCCAGCAGGCGTTCCACCAGCTGGTCGCGCGACATTTCCAGCGAGAAGACGGCCACCGGGATCTTGCCTTCCAGGGCCGCGTTGGCCGCGACGTTCAGACAAAAGGACGTCTTCCCCATCGACGGGCGGGCGGCCACGATGATCAGGTCGCTGCGCTGGAAGCCGTTGGTCTTGTCGTCCAGATCCTTGAAGCCGCTCGCGACCCCACGGGCCGACTCGTCGCCGCGGTCGCGCGCCTCGATCCGTTCCATGGCCTGCCACATCAGCTCCTTGATCCGAACGACTTCCTGCGTGCCACGCTCGTTCGAGACCTCGAACACCTTCTGCTCCGCCTCGTCCAACAACGTGCCGACTTCCTGACGTCCTTCGTAGGCCGCCTGGACGAGCTGCGTCCCCACCTCGATCAGCCGGCGGAGCAACGCCTTGTCGCGCACGATGCGCGCGTGGAACTCGACGTTGGCCGCCGTGGGCACGCTGTCCAGCAGCTCGGACAGGTACTCCACTCCGCCGGCCGCGTCGAGGTCGCCGCGGCGGTCGAGCTCGTCGCGCAGGAGCAGCGGATCGAGCACGTCCCCGCGATCGAGCACCTGCGCCATCGCCCGGAAGATCCGGCGGTGGGCTTCGCGATAGAAGCTCGTGTCCGTGAGCACCTGGACGGCTTTGAGGCCCGCGTCCTGGTCCAGCAGCATCGCTCCCAAGACCGCCTGCTCGGCCTCGGGACTCCACGGCGTGCGCCGGAGATGTTCCTCGCTACCGGTCGAGAAGCTGGCGGGCGATGCGGACGTCATCCCAAGTCGGCCGTTTCCAGTTCGGGTTCCGTAGCAGCGCCGCTGGATGATAGGTCACGATCAGCGGAGTGCCGCGGTAGTCATGCACGCGATTCCGTAACGCGCCCAACGCCCCGCGCGTGCGGAGCAGGGCCTCGGCGGCCGTCGCGCCCATTGCCAGGATCACCTTGGGACGGATCAGGGCGAGCTGCCGATGCAGATACGGCATGCACGCATCCATTTCATCGCCCTGCGGCTTCCGGTTGTCCGGGGGACGGCACTTCACCACGTTGGCGATGTACACCGTCTCGCGCGGACAGTCAATCGCGGCCAGGATGTCGTTGAGCAAGTCTCCGGCCCGCCCCACGAACGGCCGGCCTTGCGCGTCCTCGTTGGCGCCCGGCCCTTCGCCCACCACCACCAGCTGAGCGTTCGGCGGACCTTCTCCCGGTACGGCGTTCTTCCGGTTCGCGTGCAAGCGACAATTGGTGCACGCGCGGATCCGCGCCGCCAGGTCATCGAGGTCCGCGTCCGCCAGCGGATCGGCCATGAACAGATCGGTCACGGCGGGCGCCGGTATCACGATACCCGGCGGTGGGATGGGCGGCGGCTCGGCCTTCGCGGCGCTCTTGGCGCTCTTCTTGGCAGGGCGACGGGCCGCTTCGGGCGCGGGAGGCCGGGCCCGCTCAGCCACGCCCTGCGGTGGGGCGGCCGGCACTTGAAAGGCGGGCCTGGATGGCCCGGCCGATTTCGGCGTGGGGAGTTGCGGCGCGTCGTCGAGCACAAACGGCGGTTGCCCACGCTCCACCTGCTGTTCGAGATACCGCCGGAACAGACGGCGAGGATCCGTCACAGTCGCTGTTCGATCGCGTCGAGTATCCGGTGGGCGGCGGCGGCCTTGGACTCGATCGGGCCGGGCTCAGCGCCGTCCGCGGACACGAGCGTGATCTGGTTGGTTGGCGTCTCGGCGCCGGTATCGGGGCCCGCCACGTTGAGGACGACGAGGTCGAGGCCTTTGCGCTCGAGCTTTGCGCGGGCGTGGGCGACCGCGTCGTCGGTCTCGTAGGCGAATCCCACGATCAGCGCGCCCGGTTTGCGGCTTTCGCGCGTGCTGTCGAGCACATCGGGCGTCGGGCGCATCGCGAGCGTGAGGTTTCCCTCCTGCCGCGGTCGTTTGGCGGACGCCGGTTCCGCGGGTTGGTAGTCGGCCGGGGCGGCGGCCATCACCAACACATCGGCGTCTCGCAGGTGCGTCCGAACGGCGGCCGCGAGATCCGCCGTCGTCTCGACGCGAACGACGTGCGGGCCCGTGGGGACGTCGAGCGACGTGGGTCCCGCGATCAGCACCACGTCCGCCCCGCGCGCGTGGGCGGCGCGCGCGACCTCGAATCCCATACGACCGCTCGAACGGTTGGTCACGACGCGGATCGGGTCCAACGGCTCGCGGGTCGGTCCGGCGGTCACCACCACGCGGCGGCCCGCCAACCGGCTCTCCGCCGCACCGAGCATCCGTTGGGCGGCCAGGAAGATCGCTTCCGGCTCACTCATCCGTCCCGGGCGATCGCTCGGGCCCTCGGCGAGCGATCCCGTGGCCGGTCCGACGAACGTCCATCCACGGCCCGCGAGCGTCGCCAGGTTGGCTTGGGTGGCGGGATGGGCGTACATCGCGTCGTTCATGGCGGGCGCGACCAGCACGGGGCCCGTACGCGCCAGCAGGATAGCGGTGAGGACATCATCCGCGATGCCGGCCGCCGCGCGGGCCAGCAGGTTGGCGGTGGCCGGCGCGATGATGGCGAGATCGGGATCCCGCGCGAGCGTGATGTGGTCGAGGGCCCGCCCCCGGTCCCAGAGCGACGTCAGCACCGGCCGGCCGGTCAGCGCTTCAAAGGTGACCGGCCGAACGAACTCGGCGGCCGACGCGGTAAGCACCACGTCGACCGCCGCTGTCGTTTCCGCGAGTCGGCGCGCGAGCGTGCAGGCCTTGTAGCTCGCGATACCGCCGGACACGCCGAGGAGTACGTGCCGGCCCGCGAGCGTCACGTCTCGTGCCGGCGCCGGCGAATCAGCTTGTAAGTGAGCCCGCCCGCCCCGAGTTCTTCGAGGGCGCGGGTGGTCAGCTTCTTCTCGAGGTCCACCGACTGATCGCGGGGGAAATCATTGACGAAGCGCGCGAACTTGGCGGCCACCAGCACGCCGAGGTACTTGTTGCCCGCGCGCCGGGCCAGTTCATGGGGGGTGAACACTCGCATGTCCGCTACGTCCTTTCGATTGCCGAGGCCAGGTCCGCGAGGTCGCGGATCAGCGCCTGGAGTTCCGGTTCGAGCTCTGGCTGGCGTCGGGTCCGATGCGTTTCCGCGTCGATGATTGCCGCCACCTCCGCCACCGCCTGTGTGCGGTCGGCATTGGTGATGAGGTAGTCGTAGGACCCCGCCTCTGACAGCTCCTCGGCCGCCCGGCGGAGGCGCCGGGCCAGCTCCGCCGGTTGCTCCGTATTTCGCCCGCCAAGGCGCTCGACCAGCGCTCGTGCGGAGGGCGGAAGTATAAAGACACTCACCACGTTTTGGCACCGCTCCCGCACCAGCCGCGCTCCCTGGACCTCGATATCCAGCAAGACGTGCCGTCCCGCCGCGAGCAGCGCATCGACCTCTGCCGCCAGCGTGCCGTAGCGGTGCCCACCGTAGCCCGCCCACTCCAGGAACTCGCCGGCCCGCACCCGCCGGTCGAACTCGGCCTCCGCAAGGAAGTGATAGGCCACGCCGTCCGTCTCGCCCGGCCGTGGCGGCCGCGTCGTTGCCGACACGCTGAAGCCGAGATCGTCCCGCGCCGAGAGCAACGCCTGCGCGATGGTGGTCTTCCCCGCCCCCGACGGCGCCGAGAGCACCAGCAGGAACGGGATCACTCCACGTTCTCCAGCTGTTCGCGGAACCGTTCCAGCTCTTCCTTCATCCCGATCACCGCCTGCCCGATGGCGGCGTCGTTGGCCTTGGAGCCGATCGTGTTGATCTCCCGCAGCATCTCCTGCCCGAGGAAGCCCAGCCGCCGCCCCCCGGGGTCCTTTCCCTCCAGGATCTCGCGGGCGGTCCTGATGTGGGTCTCCAACCGCACGATCTCCTCGGCGATGTCCAGCCGCGCCGCCATCAGGGCAATCTCCTGCGCCAGCCGATCCGGATCCGGCTCCTTGCCATCCATCAATTCGCGCACCGCCAGCCGAAGCCGATCGCGTTCCTGGGTCACCCGTTCGGGCGCGCGGTCGCGGATGACCTCCAGCGCCTCACTCAGGCGATCGAGCCGGTGCGTGAGGTCCCGCGCCAGCGCCTCTCCCTCCTGGGCCCGCATCGCCAGCAGGCCGGCGATGGCCCCGTCCAGCACCGCGAACACCTCGGCCGCATCGATGCCGGGAACATCCTCATCCTCGGCCCCTTCGTACCGCAGCACGTCGGGTTGCCGCGCCAGGAACCCCAGATCCACCGTGCCGGCCAGGTTAAGCTCCCCGCGCATCTCCTCCACCGCTTTCAGCAGCGCGCGCGCACGATCCATGTCGACGCGAATGACCCCGTGACTCTGCGGTGGCTCCTCGATCCAGCGCATCCCGACGTTGATGTGACCGCGTTCGATGCGAGACCGGAGGCGATCCCGCACCGCTCCTTCCAGCCCCTGAAGGGCCAGCGGCGCCCGCACCTGCGCATTGAAGTGCCGGTGATTGACGGTTCGGATTTCGATCTGGAGGCGACCACCGGCGACGGGGCCGTCGCCGACCCCATAACCGGTCATGGACTGGGGCACGCTAGCTCCGCTCGACCGGGGGGCGGAAAATAGCCCCGGGCCGGGATTGAGGCGAGGCCGGGCGGACCCGGCGGACCCGGCGGTCCCGTTGTCCCGACGGTCCCGACAGAACCGAAGTCTGGATGGCCCCGATGCAGTCGGCAGTCGTCGCCAACGCGGTCGGAGTATCGGGTCCGTCGGGTCCGCCGGGTCCGCCGGGACCGCCGGGTCCGCCGGGCCCCCCTAGTTCCGGAACAGCCATTTCACCCCGAACGTCTGACGGTTGCGCGGATACTCGAATCCGGGAACCCAGGTATCGGTTGCGCGCAGGAAGTTCTTGAGCGAGTAGAACGCGTGGAAGTGCGCCAGCTCGACCTGGAGGTACGCGTCGGCGACCGACGCTCCCGGCAGAGAAACTGGAGCGCCCTCCGCATCCACCCCGGCCGTCCCCGCACCCCACGACTCCACCGCCACCTGCACCTTCAGGTCGAACGCGCCGCTGCGGAACGTGCGGATGAATTTGGAGCGAAACGTGAGCGCCACCCGGCTGTGCATCGGGGGCTCGAACGCGGGTGCTTTCCCGGCAATCGGCTGCGCCAGCGTCCCGCTCAGCGTCAACGACCCGTACTGAATCGACGCATCGCCCACGAAGAACGTGGCGGGCGGCGTCGGCGGAAGCGGCGGCAGACCGGCGATCTCGGTGATCGGCGGCGGCGTGAAGCCGTCGCGCCGCTCGAGTCCCCCGTGCACCGTCAGTTTCCGCGTCGCGAGCCCCAGGCGTCCGCCGAGATCGAGCGTCCGCTGGGCGGTGTCGGTGGCCAGCACCGGCGCGGCCACCGCGTCGGCCCACCGGGCGTCCCCGACCAGCGACAGCGGCCCGGCGTACAGTCCGAGACTTCCCCACGCGCTCGACGACTTGCGGTCGAACGTGTGGGTCTCGCGGCGCGCGCCCGCCGCGACCACCACCCACGGCAGCGGGGTCCAGCCCGTCGTCAGCTCGACGTCGAGCGGCGTGTGGTAGTCGGACGCCCGAACGGTCACGCCCGCCGATGCCAGGCCGTTGCTCACCCGGAGGCCGGCGAACACGCGATTCACCATGCGGCGCCCCAACACGGTGTCGGCGGTCGCGGAGTCCGCCGACCAGTTCGTGGACTGGAGGCCCGCCTCGTACGAGACCCCAAAGCGATTGGGGCGGGTGCTTCCCTGGATGCGGAGCAGCGTCTCGGTGCGGCGGTCTTTGCGCAGCGGTGTGGATAGGCCATTGTCCACGAGCGTCGCTTCCCGGTCCTGCGTCTGCACAGCCAACTGAAACGACGCCGAAAGCAGCGGGGACGGGGTCCAATCCGACCGCGCCCGCAGATCGAACCAGCGAGCGTTGCGCGTGTCGCCCTGCCCGCCCTTCGTATTGAGGTAGTCGGCGCTCATGTCGAGTCCGACGCCCGAAGGCCAGCGATACTGGAAGACACCCGCGTAGCCGGCCGTCCGGAAATCCCCGTTGAGAATGCGCAGGTAGGACCGCGCCCCCAGCCTGGCATCGCGCTCGGAGACCAGGTACACCCGCAGGAACGCCGGATGGCGCTCGACTTCGACGCGTCTGAGGCCGATGAGGGAGATACGGCCGGGATCGACGCTGATGGAGTCGACGCCGAGCGCGGTGAGGGGTACCCCGTCGTAGAAGATCTCGATGCCAGCCGTTCCCCGGCCACCATAGAGCACGGGAGTCGGCTCGCCCGCGTACCCCGTTCGCGCCGCGGTTACGCCGGGAACTTCGCTCAACAAGTCCGCGAGTGTGTAACTCGAGGTCCAGAGTATGGAATCGCGACTGAAGGTGATGCGGGATCCCGGGGCCAACGGTCCCGGCGCGATCTCAGCTGGGGGAATGGCCCCGATGACCGGTGGTGGTGGAGGCGGCGCCCGGTGAGTGGTGTCGGGCGCGGCGCGGGTGCTGTCAGGCACGACCTCCTGGGCGGCCGCGGCGCTCGCCGACAGCACGAGGAGGACCGCGACGCGGCGCGCCAAGCCGCCCGGCGCCGGTATCACCCCCGGGCGCGGGCGAGCACGAACTCGCTGAACAGCCGCACGCCGAGGCCGGTCGGGCCCTTGGCGAGCCCCGGCCGGGGTGCGTCGATGTAGGCCGTGCCCGCGATGTCGAGGTGCGCCCACGGGTAGCCAACCACGAACTCGCGCAGGAACCAGCCGGCGGTGATCGACCCAGCGGGCCGCCCCCCGGTGTTCTTCACGTCGGCGACGTCCGATCGGATCTGCTCGCGGTACTCATCCCAGAGCGGCAATGGCCAGCAGCGTTCGCCGGCGAGGTCGCCCGCATGGCGCACCTCGTCCAGCAGGGGATCGTCGTTGCCCATGAGTCCCACGGCGTGACTGCCGAGCCCGATGACGACCGCGCCCGTCAGCGTTGCCGCATCGAGTACGCAGGCCGGCTTGTAGCGGCGCGCATAGGAGAGCGCATCGGCGAGGATGAGCCGCCCCTCCGCGTCGGTATTGACGATCTCGATGGTCTTCCCCAGGTGCGACCGGACCACGTCGCCGGGCTTGGTGGCCGTCCCGGAGGGCAGGTTCTCCGTCGCGGGCACGAGACCGACCACGTTGATTTGCGGCTTGAGCTGGCCCAGCACCTCAAACGTGCCCAGCACGGCGGCCGCGCCGGACATGTCGTATTTCATCTCCTCCATGCGATCCGCCGGCTTGATGGAGATCCCGCCTGAATCGAACGTGACCCCCTTCCCCACCAGGCACACGGGCGCGTCCCGGCCCGCACCCCGATACTCGAGCGCGATGAACCGCGGCTCTTCCTGCGACCCTCGCGCCACCGACAGAAGGGCGCCCATCCCTTCCTTCTCCATCTGCGCGCGACCCAGTGCCGTGACCTTGAAGCCGTACGCACGTCCCAACTCCCGCGCGATCTCGACGAGGTAGCTGGGCGTGCAGACGTTGCTGGGCAGCATCTGGAGGTTGCGCGCCAGGCGCTGCCCGATTCCGAACGCCATGCCGCGGAGGCGCCCTCGATCGACGTCGCCGCGAATCTCCCGTGAGACGATGAGATCCAGCGCGTCGAGTGGCGAGGACTTGGGGTCGCGGACCGCCTTCAACTCGACAAACCGCCAGGCGCCCTGGAGCACGCCTTCGGTGACCACCTGCCCCATCGCCTCGGCGGGCACGCCGGGGTGGGTTTCCTGCGTCACGTGCAAGGCCATCGTCCGCGCGCCCATCTCGATGGCGCGCCGGGCGCCCACGGCCGCCGCCGTGCGCAATAACGCCCGCGTCACCTGGGAATGGTCGCCGAGTCCCAGCAGGAGCACGCGCGTGGCCCCGCGCGCGGGATAGACGACGACGGACTGGTCGCGCTCGCCGGTGAAATCCCCGGCCTCGACGGCCCGGCGGAGCCCCCCCCCGGCGGCGGCGTCCAGCCCCAGGAGCGAGTCGGGGAGCTTCTCATGCAGCTTCCCACTGGCGACAACGAACAGGTCCGTATGGACCTGTTCGAGTGCGACGACCTTGACCGTGACTCGCAAAAGTCAGCCTCCCATATGGTCGATGATGGCGGCGGCGAAGCCTGAGGATTTGACCTCTTTCGCCCCGGGCATCTGCCGCGCCAAGTCGTAGGTCACGGTCTTCGCGCCGATCGCGCCCTCGATTCCGTGGATGATGAGCGCGCCCGCCTCGGGCCACCCCATTTCCTCCAGCATCATGACCCCGGAGAGGATCAGCGAGCTGGGGTTCACCTTGTCCTGGCCCGCGTACTTCGGCGCCGTGCCGTGCGTGGCCTCGAACACCGCGTACCCATCACCGATGTTGGCCCCGGGGGCCATGCCAAGCCCGCCGACCTGGGCGGCACAGGCGTCCGAGAGGAAGTCGCCGTTGAGGTTGGGCGTGGCGATGACCGCGTACTCATCGGGACGGAGCAGGACCTGCTGGAACATCGAGTCCGCGATCCGGTCCCGGATGACCACCTTCCCGCCGGGTCCCTTCGATCCGAGATCGGCTTCGGTGATGGTCTCGTTGGGGAACTGCTCACGCGCGGCCTCGTAGCCCCAGTCGCGGAAGGCGCCCTCGGTGTACTTCATGATGTTGCCCTTGTGGACCAGCGTGACCGACGGGCGGCCCCGCTTGATGGCATAGCGGATGGCCTTGGCCACGAGTCGCTTCGTGTTGAACGCGCTCATCGGCTTGATGCCGATGGCGCTGCCCTTCCGAATCTTGGCGCCCAGCGTGCCGGTCAGGAACTCGAGCAGCTTGTCTGCTTCGGGCGTTCCGGCCTGATACTCGATACCGGAGTACACATCTTCGATGTTCTCGCGGAACAGAATGACGTTGAGCCGAGCGGGCTCCCGGACGGGCGACGGCACGCCCTGGAAGTACCGGACCGGACGCACACAGGCGTACAGGTCGAGCACCTGGCGCAGCGTCACGTTCAGCGATCGGATCCCACCGCCGACCGGAGTCGTGAGGGGACCCTTGATGGCGATCCGGTGCTCCGTGATCGTCTCGAGCGTCGCCTTCGGCAACCACTCGCCCGTGCTCTTGAAGGCCTTTTCTCCAGCCACGACTTCGCGCCAGACGATCGTGCGCCTGCCGTCATAGGCCTTGGCGACCGCGGCATCGAACACGCGCTGTGCGGCCCGCCAGATGTCCGGCCCGATGCCGTCGCCCTCGATGAATGGAATGATCGGATCGTCCCCAACCCGATAGGCGCCGTTCTCCCAGGTGATCGTCGTTCCCGTCATGTCATCATCCCCACCGCCCATCCCCGGGCGCGCAAAAGGTCTCGTACTCGATCAGTGCCACGTCAGGCCCAGCGTAAACACCACCAGCGACGCCGAGGAGTTGGAGAACACGTTGCTCTCCACATTCTGATACAGGAAATCCACCCCCGGCACGAGGAACAGGTTGGAGCCGATCTTGAGGTCGTAGCCGACCCCGCCGCCGAGCCCGAAGCCCCCGGCGGTCGTCGAAGTGGTGGTGTTGCCGATGCTGGCGCTTTGGGTCCAGCCGGCGAACCCGATGCCACCCTTGACGAAGACTCCCTGGCCGGTCGGGTACAACAGGGCGACGAACAGCACGTTGCTCTGGGTGACGGTCGATCCGCTGATCGAGCGGCCCCAGCCGATGACTTCGCCGCCGAGCAGGAGCTTGTCGCTCACCGTCCCGCCGAGCCGCACGTCGCCGCCGAAGCCGAAACGCGCGCCGGCGGCGGCGTCCGACAGGTTGGAGCCACCGCCGAGTCCGAATCCCACCCAGAACCCCTGGTGGGGGGAGCTGGGCCGAAGCCCTTCCTGGGCGGTCGCGGCGGAGGGTCCCGCCATCATGGCCACCGTCAACACCAATACCCGTGCGCGCATTACCGCACCCTCCTCACAGAAAGACGCGACCCTTGGTAAACGGCCAGTTCTCCCAGAATCGCGCGTAGTAGAATCGGTTCTTCCCTTGGGGAACCTTCCACCAAGGGTGGGTGGGATCCTCGCTCGGCGGTGTCACGCGATGGTCCGCCACGCGCACCGTCTCACCGCAGAACGAGCACCGCCAGGTCGTCTGGTCCGGGAACGCCCACCAGATGTAGGGTGCCCGGGCAATTTCCGGCCAATCCGCACACCCGTGGACCGTGGGCTGGGCCCGGCTCGCCAGACTGCCGGCCGCCTGGTGGAAGCCACAGAACCGGCACGCCCGGTAGCGCATCGCCTCTCCCGAGGCCCGCGGGCCGTAGAACCCCACGCGACCGCAGGCCGGGCATGGGAGGGGATCCCGTCCTTCGGCGAACGCGGCAAAGGCCTCCTCGTCCCATTGGGACACGGAATACGACACGCCCGCCACGGCAGGCGGGAGCGGAGGAGGGGATGGGCCGGACTTACGGGACACGGTTGGCAACCGATTCAATCACTCGGGATCCACGAGGTCGCGGGGGAATCTAAGGGAGTGAGCCCGGTCGCGGACCCCCGATGCAACCCTCGGCGGAAATCGGGCATCTAATCGGGTGTAAGCGGATGAACGAGCCGGAGCCGGCCGCGAGCGATCACGCTCGGGTGCTAGAAGGGAGAGATCGATGGCGATACTGGGCATTGCATTGGCGGGGGAGATCCACACGGGAGCATGTGTGGCCGTCCCGCGCGCTATCGCCCTCGCCGCCGCGGGGCTCGGAGCGATGTTTCCCGCCATGCCGCGCGAACGCGAATACTGCCTGCACGACGAAGAGGGACGGCCCGTGGGGGTAATCCGGGCACCGGAGGGCCGGCCGAAGGTCGGGGCGAACGAGCCCTCGGTCTTGCTGCGGCGACCGAGCTGAGTGCAGCGGGGAAGCGGCGGCAGGGCGGCAGAAACGACGAGGAGAGGGGCAGAGGGGCAGAGAGAAGGCGGGTTGGGTTGCGAACGCCGACGCCGCTTTTTTTGCCCCTCCGTCCCTCTTCTCTTGTCGCGTCTGCCCCGCTGCAGCGCTGCCCCGGTTGTCCAGCCGCTGTTCATCCTCCTCCCCCGTTTGTGACCCACGATACATGCACACCCGCCGCCAGCCACTATCCTGCCCCTCGACTCGGGAATGTCGAATGCACGCATCTCGGGAGGGACCGATGCCATTCGCGATTTTCTGGGCGGCTGTTGGGGCGTGGGTGTTCCTGATGGGTATCGAGCTGGTGGGACTGGTCCACGCGTGGCGGGAACGGGGGGACGGCAGGCGACCACAGGTCTAGGCACCGAGGGAGCACGCG
>Ga0307424_1001034_pt1 | contig 14793 bp, 14 predicted proteins | sample SalMarWE160320MG_FD_202157 | JGI IMG/M metagenome (GOLD analysis project Ga0307424, IMG submission 202157) | Salt marsh sediment microbial communities from the Plum Island Ecosystem LTER, Massachusetts, United States - WE1603-20 | ecosystem: Environmental > Aquatic > Marine > Intertidal zone >... | reverse complement strand
TCGGAAGAGCTGCTGAGAGTGTGCGTCGAAGTAGGAGGCACGCTCAGCGGCGAACACGGCATCGGTTTGGAGAAGCGAGACCTCATGCCGCTGATCTACACCGACGTCGACCTCGATGCGCAACGTCAGGTCAAAGCGGCGTTTGACCCGGACAATCGCGCGAACCCCGGCAAGATCCTTCCCTCGCCATGACATCGCTCGCCGCCGTCAGGAAGCATCTCGCAGCATTCGTCGTCGAACCCGCCACCGGCGCGCCGGGAGAGGCGATCACGGTTGCCCCGTCTACGGCGGAAGAGGCCGCCCGCGTGCTTCGAACGGCCGGGGAACACCACCTGGCCGTTGTTGTGTGGGGCGGCGGCACGCATCAGGGTTACGGCGATGCGGTCGAACCGTCGATCGTCCTGTCGACGAGAAATCTGCTGGGCATCGACTGGCAGCCGGACGACCTGACGGTCACCGTCGGCGCCGGTGTGACCGTCGCCGAACTCGAGCGTCGACTCGAAAGCCGAGGCCAGACGGCGGTGCTCCCGGAGCACTCCGGAGCGGCGACCGTCGGCGGTGTGGTCGCCGCCGGCGTGTCCGGCTATCGAAGGCTCCGCTACGGCCCCACCCGGGATCGTGTACTCGGGGTCACCTTCGTCACCGGAGATGGAAGAGTCGTGAAGGGAAGAGGCAAGGTGGTGAAGAACGTCGCCGGCTATGACGTTCCGAGACTCCTGACGGGGTCGCTTGGTCGTCTTGGGCTGATCACCGAGATCACGCTGAAACTGTGGCCGATTCCTGTGTCGATCGCGACGGTGCATATCGATCGACCGGAAGAAGGGCGCTGGTATCGGCCGTTCGCCGTGCTGGAGACGAATGGTCACGGAACAGTCGTGCTCGGAGGACATCCGGACGCCATCCGGGCGGACGCACCGGCTCACACGCCGGGTGCCGCGTGGCCGGAACCGATCACCGGCCCTGTCCGGGTCGAGGTCCGTGTACCGGCGCGCCACACGAGAGCGGCGATCGATCGGATCCCTCGCGCGTGGAGCTACCTCGCCCAGTTCGGCGTCGGAGTGGTCACCGTCGGGATGGATACCCCGGACGTCGATGCGGTGCTCGAGCTACGCGGGTGGGCGGAGTCGACGGGAGGCTCACTCGTGGTCGCGGCCGGGGGTCTTCCCATCGATCCTTGGGGAACCCCGCCAGCCTCGCTCGACATCCAACGCCGGATCGTCGAAGCGTTCGATCCCCATGGGGTCATGGCTGTCGGCAGGCTGCCGGGGGCACTCTGATGGGTTGGATCACTCCCGAAGGTCCTGGTCCGATCGATCTGTCCAGGTGCGTCTCCTGTGGACTCTGCCTTGCCGTGTGCCCGACCTACCAGCTCACCGCCGACGAGTCGGCGTCCCCACGTGGCAGGTTGTCGGCGATGGCCGCAGTGGCAGATGACACGCTGCCGATGGATGGCACGTTCGAGGAAGTCATCGGTTTCTGCCTCCAGTGCAGGGCGTGTGAGGCGATCTGTCCGGCTCTCGTGCCGTTCGGGAGCATGATCGAGGGTGTGCGGGCCGAGCTCAACCAGCAACGACCGTCGGTGACGAAGCGCGTCCTCGACCGGGCGCTCGGACGGTGGGTGTCGATGCCTGGCTTGGTCTCGGCGGGTGTGCGCGTCGCCACGACCGCCCATCGCCTCGGGATCGAGCTGCCCGGCATGCTGGGTGGCTTTCGCCGCGGCAACCGAGCCGCTTTGCGTGGCGGTGACTTCCCGGGGATCGGTAGCGAACGTGCGACAGTTGGATTGCTCCTCGGATGCATCATGGAATCCGGCTTTTCCGACGTGCACGTCGCGACGATCGAGGTGCTCAGACGTGCCGGGTACCGGGTCGTGGTGCCCGATGCGCAGGTTTGTTGCGGCGCACTCGCCGCGCACGAAGGTGCGGCGGTCGAGGCACACCGGCTTGCGGAGAGGAACACGGCTGCGTTCGGCGACGTCGATTTCGTCGTCGCAGACGCGGCGGGGTGCAGCGCGCACCTCAAGGAGTACGACAAGTGGGCTGCCGGCTCGCCGATGAGAGCCCGCGACGTCACCGAGGTCGTTGCAGAGGCCATCGAGGAGGGCCACCTTCCGGTCTCGACCGTCCAGCGCGGTCCCATCACCGTGCACGATCCATGTCACCTACGGCACGCTCAGCGGATCACAGAGCAGCCACGGACAATCCTGCGAGCCGCAGGGTATGAACTCATCGATCTCGATGATTCGGCGCTGTGCTGTGGTGCGGCGGGAGCGTGGGGCGCGCTCAACCCAGCTGCTTCCAAGGAGCTCGGTGAGCGCAAAGCGGACCTGATCCGTTCAGCAGGGTCGACCCTGGTGGCATCGGCGAACGTCGGCTGTGAGATGCAGCTTCGATCCCACCTTGACACGTGGTATCAGATCGCGCACCCTGTCGAGGTCTACTGGAGGGCGCTGACCGACGACGGACAGTAGGCTTTACGACTTGGAGGCGGCGGTGCACGAACTCGACACGTCAACGGTCTACGTGAGTCCGATGCGACGCCGCGTACGACTCTTCTGGCGTGTTCTGGGCACCACGTTCGATGTGGGACTCATGGTCGTGGGAACGGCGTTGGTCGCGTTCGCTGCGGTGATCCTCCTCGACGGATTCGATGTGGTGAACCGTGGCCTTACGACCAGCACGGGAGCGATGCTTGGATCGAGCCTCGTGATCGCCGTGTTCGGGGCGTTTGCGATCGGCGTCGCCGTTGAGGGCCCCGTGAAGGAGTTCAGGGAGCTCTCCGCCAACGAGATCGAGCTTGCCGCCGCGAGGGGGCTCGCGTTGATCGTCACCGGCGTCGTCTTGCTGATCATTGGCAGGCTGGCGTTGGGGTATGTGAGCGATCTCCCAGTGGTGTTCGAGCAATCCCTGCAGATCGTCGTCGCGAGCGGAATCTCAGGTTTCACCTGGACGCTGGTGGTCGGCTTGGTTGCGCTGTGGGGCGTCCGGCGGGTGTTTGCAGATCGAGGATGGCTCGACCAGATCGAGCTGCCACTGCTCTATGTGGTGTGGGCCGTCGGTCTGGCCATCGTGTTCGGGATGATCACGAGCTGAGCTTCGTCATTCTCTCAAGCGCACATTCGATCGTCGCCTCGTCCTTGCAGAACGCGAACCGAACAAGTGACGCTCCGTCCTCCCTGTGGTGGTAGAACGCGCTCGGTGGGATCACTGCGACACCGATGTCCGCAACCATGTGGCGGGCAAACGCGACATCGTCGGGGAATCCGAACGGAGTGTGATCTGCCAGCGCGAAGTAGGTTCCTTCGGGTGTGAAGACCTCGAATCCGAGACTTCGTAGCCCATCGGTGAGCAGGTCCCTGCGCCGCCTGTACGCCGCGGTCAACTCGTCATAGAACGGCCGCGACGCCCGGAGTGCTGCTGCTGCTCCGTATTGGATAGGCGTGGCCGTGGCGAACGTGACGAATTGGTGAGCCGCACGGATGCCACGTGTCAGAGCCTCCGGGCCGATTGCCCACCCAACCTTCCATCCTGTCAGCGAGAATGTCTTGCCGAGCGACGACAGCGTCAGCGTCCTCTCCCACATTCCGTCGAGCTGGGCAAGGGAGAGGTGCGATCCGTCGAACACGAGGTCCTCGTACACCTCGTCGGTGATCGCTATCGCATCGTGTTCCTTGCACAGACTCGCAACGAGCTGGAGCTCGTCGCGCGAGAAGACTCGGCCTGTCGGGTTGTGGGGTGTGTTGATGAGGATCGCCCTGGTCCGTGGGGTGAAGGCCGCGCGGAGCATCTCTTCGCCGAGCTCGAAGTGAGGGGGTACGAGTGTGACGAACCTGGGGATCGCCCCCGCGAGGGCGATATCTGCGGGGTACGAGTCGTAGAACGGCTCGATGACCACCACTTCGTCGCCGGGGTCGATCAGGCCGAGAAAGGAGGAGGCAAGTGCCTCGGTACACCCCGAGGTCACGGTGACGTTGCCGTCCGGGTCGACGTCGATGCCTGTGCGTGAGGTGAAGCGTTCCGCTATGGCCCTGCGTAGGCCTGATACTCCCGACAGCGGTGCGTACTGGTTCTTCCCGGACCGAATCGCGTCGATGGCGGCATCTTTGACGAAGTCAGGGCCGTCGAAGTTGGGGAACCCCTGTCCCAGGTTGACCGCGTCGTGTTGGACGGCCAGGTGGCTGATCTCCGTGAAGATCGTTTGGCCAAATGCCTGAAGGCGGCGGGCAGTGTTCATCTGCTCGTTTGTGTGTGATGCACGACCATGGTTTCCTCAGGAGACATGAAAGCACGACCCGACCCTCAGGAGTACTGGAACCAGCGGTACGTGGAGGGATGGTCTCAGGAACCGACAGCGTTCCTGCGCTCGATCGCCGATCTCGTGCCTTCCTCCGGGCGGGCGCTCGATGTAGCCGGCGGGAACGGACGCAACGCCCTGTGGATCGCCGCGCGTGGGTTGGATACGACCGTCGTCGACATGTCAGATAGGGCGCTCGGTCTTGCCCAGGCTGCCGCCGACGATCTGGGGGTGCCGCTCACATGTATCCACTCCGATCTGCGATCGGAAGGACTTCCCTCCGGCCAGTGGGATATGATCCTTTGCTCTCACTACCTGCAACGGGATTTGTTCCCCGAGATGGTCGGGTCACTCGCCGTGGGGGGGCTGCTCGCCTGCGCAATCGCGACCGTTCGCAACCTCGAACGCCATCCCCGGCCCCCCAAGGAATTCGTCCTCGACGAAGGTGAGCTGCCGGATCTCGTCGGTGGATTGGCGGTACTCCGGTACGAAGAGGGCTGGTTCGGCGACCATCACGAAGCGCGAATCGTGGCTAGGAAGTCATTGCAGGAGCAATGACTTCCGTGTTTCCTCCCCCAGGGAGCGAAGCGACCGTTGGGGGAGGTGGACTCGGCCGTAGGCCGAGGACGGAGGGGGCCGTCCCCACCAACCCAGCAGCTCGCTAGGCGGGCTGAAGGCCTGCGAAGCGGGCCTTACTCGAACGGATTCCCGAGCCCGTCGGTCAGTTCGGGGTGACGCGCGTAGAACTCCTCGCGGATCTGATCCATCACCACGTTGTCGAGCAGCGTGCCGTTCTTGTAGATGGCGTTGTGCATCCTCGCTGCGATCTTGAAACCGACTTTCTCGGCGAGACCGATCGCTCTCGGGTTTCCGCTGTGGGTCCACAGCTGTACGACCTGGACTCCCAACTCGACGAACAGGAACGTGACCAGCAGTTCGTTGGCCTCTTCCGCGTAGCCCTTTCCCCATGCGTTCTTGGAGAACATGACGCCGATCCCTACGGAGTGGCGGCGTTGCAGGCCGTTGTACCCTATGTAGCCGATGGCGGTCCCGGTCGATCGTTCTTCGACGATGAACCGTCCTTCGAGGGGGTCGTAGTTGAACTCCCGCGTCTCGTACCGCTTCCGAAGCATCGGTACCGTGTAGTCGGGTGGGAGGGTCTTGCTCCAGGCCTGGGTGTCGAGGTCGTTGCGGAGTGCGGCGAGCAGCTCGGCGTCGCCTTCGCGTTCCTCCCGGAGGGTGACGAGGGTTCCTTCAATGGGCATGTGCCGCCTTCCAATCACCACGAAGCATCTCCACGGGGATGGAGTCGGCGAAGCGGCCGTCGTGGATGCTGGCCCTCCGGACCCGTCCGGCGGGCGTGAATCCGAGCGACTCCGAGAGTCGTAGCGCGGGTTCGTTCCAGTCGGCGATCCAGCTGTGGATTGCTGTGGTCGGCAGGTGTGTGAATGCCCAGTCGATCAGCAGATTCGCCGCTTCGGATCCGTATCCGGAGCGCTGGTGGTCGGGCGCGATCACCACATCGACGAAGGGGGTCAGTGTGTCCCAGCCGTAGTCGACGGTCGCGTACCCAACAGGATGCTCATCGACGACAACTGTCAAGTAGAGCGAGTTCTTGGCCTCTTTGGACTTCTCTAGGTGTCGTTCGACATCGGCGGTCGAGAGCGGCCGTTCTTCGTCGTCGTCCAGGTAGCGGCGTCCGCGAAGCTCGGGGTGATTCATGATGCGATGCAGGTCGACAGTGTCGCCTCGTTCGATCGCTCTCAGCAATACGTGTGGACCTTCGAACACGCCAACAGACTACTCAGGGGCCGGCATGTCGGCCCGTGAGGTCTTGGTTCTCGGTTGTCAGAGTTCGGTAGGACACTCGCCCCGAGGTCTCGTAGCAACGCGGCCCGCGCTCCTACCGACAACCGTCGACTGATGACCGACTGCGGCGGGCGTGGCCCGCCTAGATGGCCTTCTCATACACCAGTAGGTCGTGCCGAGAAGCAAAGCCGGCCCTCTTTGCAGCGCGATCGAGCCATTGGGTCTCCGGCAGCATGACGACGATCCGCTCTGCCCCGTCTCCGGAACCCCGGTCGATTGTGGCTCTGAGGAGGCGGTAGGCGTCTTCTTCTGCCGCCATCACCCACGACACCCAGAAGGTCGTGGGGTCATCGTCGTCAGTGTCGCCGATGAGCCAGCCTGCCGGGCAGTACCAGAAGGCCCGCCGTCGGACGGCGTCGAAGAGATCGTCCGGCCGAAACCGCCGCCATGTCCAGCGCTCGGAGATGAGCCCGTGGCTCGCGGCAGCCAATGATTCCGCGGACCATGCGAGGAACGCCGGCCCGACTTCCGTCTCCCTGGCGGGCATGAGCCGTTCTTCAGCGGGGACCCGCTTGCCTCCATTGCCGGCTACGCCCGGTGCGGCGTCGCCGACCGACCGCATCCACATTCGCCACCGGGACACGAGCCGGAACCCTGACTTGGTGACCTGGCCCTGAGCGGCCGTGTTCCAGACCTCGGTGACCAAGCGCATCACCTGGGCGCCGTGTTCGCTCGCCCATCTCTCACCGGCCTCCGTGAGCGCGCTCGAGATGCCGCGTCTTCGGTGGTCGGGATGTACTCGGGCGCCTTGTCCCCAGATCTCCGTGGGGGAGATGAGCGTCCAGCGTGCGATGCCGATGGCCGTATCGTCTTCGTCGGTCGCTACCAGCGTGACTCCGCTCGTGTCCGCTTGCCATTCGTCGAACACGTCAACGACGTAGTCGCCCCAGTCGAATGTCGTGTCGGTGAACGCGGCGATGGCGTCCTTATCGCCAACGCTGGCCGGGCGGATGTTCACGGCCTACATGCGTGCCGGCACCGCGATGCCGAGCAGACCGAGGGTGAGGGTCAACTGATCGAGCGTCGCGGCAACCAGCGTCAGCCAGGATGCCTGGCGATCGGCGTCGGGTTCACTCAAGATGTGGCACTGTTCGTAGAACCGATTGAACCGGGTCGTCAGATCGTAGGCGTACTCTGCGATGTGGTTGGGTGCGCGCAGCTCGGCTGCACGATCCAGAACGTCGGGGAGACGGTTGAGGAACAGCATCAGGTCGCGCTCCGCTTCGATCGACGGAGCCGTGATGGGACCCGGCTCCAGCCCCTGCTCTTCGGCTCTTCTCAGGATCGACCTGATACGGACGGCGCCGTACTGGAGGTATGGGCCGGTCTTGCCTTCGAACGAACTGAACCGGTTGAGATCGAACACGTAGTTGGACGTCCGGTGATTGGAGAGATCGCCGAACTTCAAGGCTGCGATACCGACGGCATGTGCGATGGCGGCGCGCTCCTCAGGCGAATACGCCTCGGCGATCTTGGCTTCGTCGAGCCGCTGCATGGCCGCACCTGTTACCAGGTCGATGACATCCCCCAGCCTGACGATGCCACCTTCCCGGGTCTTGAATGGCTTGCCGTCGGTGCCGTTCATCGTTCCGAAGGAGATGTGCTCGAGGATCACGTCGGACGGCACGATGCCGCTGAGGCGCGCGGCTCTGAACACCTGAGTGAAGTGCAGGGACTGGCGGGCGTCGACCACATACACGATGTCCTGGCGATGCAACTCGTCGACACGCTGCTCCAACGTGGCGAGGTCGGTCGTCGTGTAGAGGAAGGAGCCGTCGCGTTTCGTGAGGAGCAACGGCGGGATGTCCATCGAGTCGTCTTCCTGGGCAACCGGAACGACGAGTGCACCATCGCTCACTTCTGCCTTGCCGGACGCCTTGATACGATCGATGAGCTGCTCGATTCGGTCTTTGACGGTGCTCTCGCCGTACCAGAGATCGAACTCGATGCCGAGTGCATCGAAGTCGGCGCGGTGAGATGTCGTACTGACATCGTGGAAGTGCCTCCAGAGCGCCTGATATCCTGCCCGGCCGTTCTGAAGCTCAGCGGTCGCTTTGCGAGCCCGCTCTGCGATCTCTGGATCCTCGGCCGCCCTCGCGGTGACGTTTGGATACATGTTCTGGAGGTCGTCCAGCGTGACTGGTGACTCCTCCGGATAGGGGCCTTCGAAGGATTCATCGAAGTAGGGCAGGTCGGGATGAAGGCGCTCCGTTTCGATGAGCAGCATGCCCATCTGGGTGCCCCAGTCACCCATGTGGATGTCAGTGATGACGTCGTGGCCGAGGAAGCGGAGGAGCCGTTGAATCGAGTCGCCGATGATGGTCGCTCGAATGTGTCCCACGTGCATGGCTTTGGCGACATTCGGTCCGCCATAGTCGACGAGATACCTGACAGGTCTGGCGACTGGTTCACATCCGCATCGGTCGTCATCGGCGATGCGCTGCGTCATCTCGGCGATGGCGGTGTCGAACAAGGTGAGGTTGATGAATCCCGGGCCGGCAATCGAGACGCCGGAGAACAGCTCGCTGCCCCGCAACGACCTCACCACTGCCTCAGCGATGTCCCGTGGGCTCCCAACCGTCCCGTGGGCTGCGGCGAGCGCACCGTTGCACTGGAACTGGCCGAGGTCGGGCCGCTGTGAAACGACCACCTCGCCGTGAGAATGATCGAGACCGGCGGCGACGAAGGCGTCACCGACGACGGCGGATAGTCGCGTGAGCAGAGACATCCGATTCAGGCTACTCGGGTCGATCCGTCAGTACTTGGCGAGGTCCAAGGCGTGTTCGACGATTCCCTTGGTGTTCGGCATGACCATCGCCTCGAGCTTCGGGTTGTACGGAAACGTCGGGACGTCCGGGGACGCGTACCGGCGTACCGGCGCGTCGAGCGACTCGAACGCCTTGTCTGCGATCTGCGCCGCCAGCTCGGCACCGTAGCCGGCGAACTCATTGTCTTCGTGGACGATGAGGACGCGGGCCGTCTTGACGATCGACGCCTCGATGGTCGGCCAATCGAGCGGCTTGAGTGTTCGAAGATCGATGACCTCCGCGTCGACTCCCTGTTCGAGGAGTATGGCGGCCGCCTCGAGTGAGAAGTGAGCCATCGTGCCGTACGCGATAATCGTCAGGTCCGTTCCCGCCCGTCTGATGGACGCCTTTCCGAGTGGGACGCGATGCTCGCCCTCCGGGAACGGCCCGGTGGCGAGCCGGTACAGCTTCTTCGGCTCGAGGAACATGACCGGGTCGGGATCCTCCACCGCCGACCACAGGAGGCCTTTGACGTCGGAAGGAGTGGACGGAATCACGACCTTCAGGCCGGGGACGTGTGTGTAGAACGCCTCGATCGACTGGGAGTGGTACAGCGCTCCGTGGATACCGCCCCCGTACGGCGCACGGATCACCATCGGGCAGTGCCACGCGCCCTTTGTCCGGTAGTGGATTTTCGAGACTTCGGAGACGATCTGGTCGAAGGCAGGGTGGATGAAGTCCGCGAATTCGATCTCGGCGATAGGCCGCTTGCCCGCCGCAGCCATCCCCACTCCGATACCGATGATCAGGGACTCGGCCAGAGGCGTGTTGAAGCTGCGATTCTCGCCGTACGCGACTTCGAGACCCTGAGTGGCCTTGAACACGCCACCTTTTGGATCGGCGACGTCTTCTCCGAACACGACCGTATCGCCGTGCGCACCCATGACCTCGTGCAGCGTGCGGTTGAGAGCGGTGATGAGGTTGGTCTCTTCGCCGGCGACAGGTGGCTCCGGGCTGGTGGCTGCCGCGCCGGGAATGATCGGGTTCAGGTACACGTGGCTGAAGGGGTCGTCGGGGTCGGGGGCTGCCTCGGCGGTGTCGACTGCGTTCTTCACGATGGCCGCCACTTCGGTTTCGAGCCGTTCGTCGTCCGCATCGCTGAGGAGTCGCTGCTCGATCAGGTAGACGCGGAGCTGGCTCAGCGGATCGCGCCGCCGCCACTTCTCAACCTCTTCCCTGGTCCGGTAGAGGGTGTCGTCATCGTCGGATGTGTGCGCGTAGTACCGGTAGGTCTTCGCCTCGATCAGCGTTGGCCCTTCACCTCTGCGAGCGCGGTCTGCTGCATCCTTGGCAACCTTGTAGACAGCGAGTGGGTCGTTGCCATCGACGACCACTCCGTGCATCCCGTACCCGACGGCCCGAGCGGCGATGTGCCCGCCGACTTCGTCGCGTTCGGGCACCGAGATCGCGTACTGGTTGTTCTCGATGAGCACGATGAGCGGGAGTTGGTGGATGCCGGCGAAGTTCATGGCCTCGTGCCAGTCGCCTTCCGAGGTCGATCCTTCGCCGCCCGACACGAAGACGATGGCGTTGCTGTCGTCCTGCTGGAGCGTTTTCGCGATGCCGACCGCGTGTGGAAACTGGGTCGCGATCGGTGAGGAGTGGGTGAACATCCGGCGTTCTCTGAGCGACCAGTGGGATGGCATCTGCCGGCCATCCGACGAGGGGTCGCCTGCCTTCGCCATGACGCCGAGCAGCACCTGGGTGGGAGTCATGCCCCACGCGAGGACCGTGCCCAGGTCGCGGTAGTACGGCAATGCCCAGTCGATCTCGGGATCGAGTGCCATCACGGGCGGTATCTGTGATCCCTCGTGGCCCGAGGCGGACACTACGAACGCCGCCCTTCCCTGCCTGTTGAGTGCCCAGATGCGTTCGTCGAGCCGGCGGGCGAGCAGAATCCTCCTGTACATGTCCAGGACCTGCTCGTCGCTGAGTCCCAGTCCGTGATGGTTCTCCTGCAGCTGGGCAACGACTTCCACGATGCTCCTTTCAGTCGGTCGGCGCGCAATCGTCAGAAAAAGGTTCGGTCCCGCCTTGGGCGGGACCGGTACGTGCGGGGCAGCTCGCAATGAGGAATAGAGAAAGGATGACTCCTCTCTGGGGGGTGGGTACACCCACTTGCCGCTGCTCCAATCTTGGGGTGAAACCAGTCTAGTGGCAGGCGCAGCGGACGATCTGGTCGAACGTGGACGATATGATGCACGCCATGATTCCAACCTCCGCGTTGCGGGTGTACGTCACGGCTCGGACGCTGCCAAGCCACGTCGTCGCTGAAGAGGCCATCATGGCCCCGCTTCGTGATGGCGTGTATGGCCTGCTTGCGGAGTCTATGGAGGACGACGCGCTGGTCGCCGAGTGGAACGGTGTCCGGTTCGTGTGCCCGAGGTTCCCACGTCTGCGGGTCTTGGAGGGCGTACTGGCGTTTCACTCAGCGTATTCGGAGATCGGTGGCGACCTGATCGTTCCGGAGCGGATCGCTCAGAGGGCCGCCGAGGAACTGGAGAAGCTTCGCCGCTTCCAACCGTCAGCGCGTTCCCATATTCTGACCGCACCGTGGCATGTTCCGGTCAGATGGTTCGTGATCTTCGACGCCTCCGAGCGTGACATCGTCGAGCGAGGCGGTCGAACCTCGATCCGTTATAGAACATCGCTGGTGCAGGCAACCGACCGGGTGGCGTCCGCACTCGACACGCTGCGGGGCGTCGGCATGGACGACATGGTGGTGGAAGAACTGGACGATCTTCGTTCCTGGTTGGAGGATTTTCCGGCGACCGCGATGGTTGAGCTCGACTACGGCGACGTCGCGAATCTCTTCGCTGCCGCCGACCTCGTATTCGACGAGACCGCAGCCGATCTCCAAGCCTCGCTCGAGGCACTCGACATGGATGATCTGAAGGCGGCGGGCGAGCACTATGGCCGGGCGGTCAATCGGTGGGCGCCGCTGATGGCGGTGGGCCACTCCAACTGACTTCCAGTTCTTGCGCTCGAACGGCGCACGATCGCTACCCGACTCGGAACGGGTGGAGGGACGGGCGTAGCATTGTGAGATGTCCAAGGTCGACGACCTTCGGTTGGCGTTCCGTTCGTCCGGCGATCCCGAGGCGTTCATCACGGAGCACTCGGGTCTGCCCGGACCCCGTGGCAATCTTGAGCTCGCGGCCGCGGTAGCCGAGGAAGGCGACGAGGCGTTGTTTCAGCGGTTGGTTCGCTGGACGGTCGATCGGGCACCGGTGAACACCCCGGAGGAGTTCTTGATGGTGTGCGGTGTCGTCGGGTTTGGTGCCCTCGTTGCGCAAGGACACCTGGATCTCGTTCCCAGGCTGCGGGCTTTCGCCTCGGATCCCCGCTGGCGTACCCGCGAGGCGGTCGCCATGGGGCTCCAGCGGTGGGGTAAGGCTGACATGGCCGGACTGGTCGCCGAGATGTGGGCATGGGCAAATGGCAACAGACTTGAGCAGCGAGCGGCCGCGGCCGCGCTCTGCGAACCGGTACTTCTGCGTGACGAAGACCACTGTCGAGCGGTGCTCGAGATTCTCGATCACATCACCCGATCGATCACCGGCGCACCCGATCGTCGCGATGACGAGTTCAGGGTGCTACGTCAGGCTCTGGGGTACTGCTGGAGCGTGGCAGCGGCGGCATCGCCGGAAGTGGGGATCCCGGTGCTGGGCACGTGGATGGGCTCAACCGACGCAGACGTGCGCTGGGTGATGCGGGAGAACCTGAAGAAGAAGAGACTGCTCAGGATCGATATCGCCCCGATCGAGGAGTGGATGGCACAGACACGCTGACCCGTCCGGGTGGGCCGGCTACCGACCCCCGAGCCCTCCGATCAGTCTTCGTCTTCGCGGTCGATGAGGCGCTTGGGCACCACTACGAACGCCACGAACATCACTGCAAAAGCTGCGATCGCAACGAATCCCATAGTTCTCCTCCTTCCTGTCGATCAGTTCTCGAAGACATAGCCGGGCTGTGCGAACTCGGACGAGTCGAGGCCCGCAGCCTCGTCGGCGGCCGAGACCCTCAGTCCGATCGACCGCTTGATGAACCAGAACACCGCTGCCGAGGTGATCCCCGTCCACGCGACGACGGTCACGATGGAGACGAGCTGGGCAAGGATCTGTTCGCCGTCTCCCGAGATGAGACCACCAACGCCGCCGTAGGTTCCGTTGGCGAAGATGCCGACGGAGAGCAGGCCCCAGAGGCCGGCTGCCCCATGACAGGCGACTGCCCATACCGGGTCGTCCAGATGGAGCTTGCGTTCGAGTGTCTCCGCAGCCCAGATCACGAGAGCTCCGGCAATGCCTCCGATCACCACGGCCGCCCACGGATCGACGTAGGCGCAAGGGGCAGTGACTGCGACGAGGCCGGCGACGAGTCCGCTGACGGTCACCCCGATGTTGGCTTTTCGATCTCTTGCGAGACTGATGTAGTAGGCGACGAGTGCCCCGGCGATTCCTGCGAGGAACGTGTTGACGGCGATGACCGAGATGCGGAGGTCGGTGGCGGCCAGCGTGCTCCCAGGGTTGAAGCCGAACCACCCGAACATGAGGATCATCCCGCCGATGACCACATACCCCATGTTGTGACCGGGCATCGACCGTGGCCGCCCTTCGTCATCGAACTTGCCCCGCCGTGGTCCGACCATCAGCGCCCCGACGAGGGCTGCCACTCCACCGACCGCGTGCACGACACCGGATCCGGCGAAGTCCTTGGCGCCTGCGCCGAGCGGGAGCGTGGAGAGCCATCCGCCGCCCCACACCCAATGGCCATAAATGGGGTAGATGAGTGCGCTGATCAGGAAGCTGTAGGCCATGTACGCGTCGAGCCGAGTGCGCTCCGCGACGGCACCGGAGACAATCGTCGCGGCGGTCGCCGCGAACACCATCTGGAAGAACCAGAGGGCCATCGTGCCGACGTCGTTCGCCTGTCCCGAGAGGAAGAAGCCCGAGGCTCCGATCAAGGCGTTCCCGTCACCGAGGCCCGAAGCGAGCTCCGACCCGCCGAACATGAGCGCGAAGCCGAACGCCCAGAACGCCAGGCCGCACATGCAGAAGTCCATCAGGTTCTTCATGAACACCGACCCGGCGCTCCTCGATCGGGTCGAGCCGGCCTCCAGAAGCGCGAATCCGGCCTGCATGAAGAACACGAGGAAGGCGGCCACCAGCGTCCAGGCGTAGTTGACGCCGGCGACCGCTGCGATACCGGGGTCCGTGGACACGTCCACGGTGGAGGCCCCAGTCGGGTCGGCCGCCCACGCTGCTCCTGCCGGAAGGAGGCAGATGATGAGCAGCGCGAGGGCCAGCCAGAGTCGCCGCTGTCGTGTCCAGGCTCGTAGAGTCTTCATTCCCATTCCCATGTCCGCTCGTCGGGACATGATCTCGGAGTCCTGTTGCAGGGCCGTTTCTCGTGCGTTACAGGTCGAAGAAGCGCTTGTTACGTGCGTGTGAACGGATGTCGTCAGGTTGTACGCTGAGAGGGATCGTGAGAACGGAGGTGGAGGTGCGGCTTCTGGGCAACATCCTGTGGCTGCTGCTTGGCGGGTTGGAGATGGCCATCGCCTACGCGCTCTTTGGCCTGTTGGCCTTTGTGTTCATCATCACGATTCCGTTCGGGGTGGCCGCCTTTCGTCTTGCCGGCTTCGCCCTATGGCCGTTCGGACAGGTGCTCGTCGAGAAGCCGACCGCGGGGGCCGGTTCGGCTCTCGCCAACATCGTGTGGATGCTCATCGCAGGGATCTGGCTTGCGATCGGCCACCTCATAGCGGCTCTCTTCAACGCGGTCACGATCATTGGCATCCCGTTTGCCGTCGCACACGTGAGAC
>Ga0307424_1001029_pt1 | contig 14846 bp, 8 predicted proteins | sample SalMarWE160320MG_FD_202157 | JGI IMG/M metagenome (GOLD analysis project Ga0307424, IMG submission 202157) | Salt marsh sediment microbial communities from the Plum Island Ecosystem LTER, Massachusetts, United States - WE1603-20 | ecosystem: Environmental > Aquatic > Marine > Intertidal zone >... | reverse complement strand
AATTAGACCGTTAAAGTTTCTAAGCTCACTTTTTGAACTTCGTTTACTGGTCTCCCTAAAAATGATTCTGCTACAGTTTTGAATGTTATGGGAATATCGCTCACAAAAAATTCACTTTTCCCGGTTTTTTGTTTATCGTTTTCTAATCCTTTTTCCTGAAGCTCTCTTTTTATTAATTCCGCAGAAGCAACACCGGAATCTATCAGTGTTAAATTATTGCCCATAACTTTTTGAATAACACCTGATAAAATCGGATAATGTGTACAGCCTAAAACCAGAGTATCGATATCGAGGTTACGCATTTCTTCAAGATATTCATCTGCAATTTCATAAGTTGCTTTATGACCGATCCATCCTTCTTCTGCAAGTGGAACAAATAAAGGACATGCTTTTTCAAAAACACGAACGCTGCCGTCAATCTTTTTTATTTCTTTTGAATACGCTTGGTTGCTTATTGTTGATCTTGTTCCGATTACACCAATACGTTTATTTTTTGTTTTTTTTATGGCCATCTCAGCACCGGGCTCTATCATTCCTATGATCGGTATATCGAACTTCTCTTTCAAATCATTTATAGCAACGGACGAGGCAGTGTTGCATGCAACAATTACAGCCTTTACATTTTTACCTAATAAAAAATTTGTATCCTGGATAGAATATTCAATTACAGTGGAATTTGATTTTGATCCGTAAGGAACACGGGCTGTATCGCCGAAATATATTATGTCTTCGTTTGGCAGGGTTGCAGCAAGTCTTTTTACAACTGTCAAGCCACCGATACCAGAATCAAAAACACCTATAGGTTTTGTTGAACTCATAAACTTAGTTTTATAGAATTTCTGAAATTGCTTCTGTTAATTCCTTTTTAATAAACTCAGAATCGTTCTGTGAAATTTTCCTGTAGTTCCTGTTCAGTACATAGAATGAATCTACTATATCATCTCCTCTTGTTGCAATTTTGGCAAAATAAATGTTCAGCCCGAGTTCATTCATCTTGCTTGTAACCTGGTAAAGAAAACCGATCCGATCCGGAGAGAAAACATCTATTATCGTATACTTTTCCTGTTTTTCGAAAACAATTTTTACCTGACCGGATCGTTTAAATAATTTGCTTTCTATTCTCCACCATTTTGATTTCATCGAAGCAACTTCTTTGCTTAACTGAAGCATCCCTGATACAACCTTTTTAAGATCCCCTTCAATTTTATCGTATCTTTCTTTATCAACAACTTCACTGGTGCGGAAATCGGTAACGTTGAATGTGTCTATTACAATTCCGTCTTTTCTTGTAAAGATTTTTGCATCGTGAATGTTTACATCATTTATGGTAAACACACCGCAAAGTTTTGATAACAGAGAAGGAAAATCTTTTGTTAATATTGTAATGTTTGTAAATCCATCCAATTCCTTGAAATCGACGGTTATGGAAGTTCCTCTTCTTATTTCTTCAATATGCCTTGCTATTTCTTTTACGGAGAACTGCTGGGCATAACTGATATCGTTAATAGATTCGATGTGTTCCTTTGCATGCATTTCGGTTATTAAATCGGAATGTTCCGAGATATCTTTCGGCAACACTGAAGTAGTTGAGTACAACAATTCTTCACCGGTAACCTGCTTCTTAAGCATCTCATAACTTTTCTGGTATAGTTCAGAAAGAAGATCGCTTTTCCAGTTTGTCCACACTGCGGGATTCACAGCAGAAAGGTCAGCGTAGGTAAGAAGATAAAGAAGATCCAATTCCTTTGTCGAATTGAATATCGAAGTGAAATTATTAAGTGTTTCTGGGTCGTTTAGATTTCTTCGGAATGCTACCTGTTCCATCAATAAATGATATCTTACTAAAAAGCAAACGATGGTTGTTTCTTCATCGCTGTAACCCAATCTATACATTATAGATGAAGCCATCTCCGCTCCGATTATTTCATGCCCGGCAATATCAATAGGTTTAGCAATATCATGGAAAAGTAAAGCGAGGTAAAGAATTTCTTTATCCGGCAGCCGTTTGTAAATTAATCCCATTTGCGATGAATCATTCCTGAGATGTTCAAGATTTTTAATTGTCATCAAACTATGTTCATCTGTTGTGTAGCAATGATAAACTCCGTGTTGTAAAAATCCGTTGAGGTCTCCGAATTCAGGCATAAATGTTCCGAGAACACCAAGCTCGTTCATAACAGAAAGAGTTTGTCCAACGTTTTTAGGGAGTTTCAGAATCTCACGGAAAAAAACAGAAGAACCGCTTTCGTTTGCTAATGAGTTATCTGCGGATTCTACCTGCGAAACAATTGATATTCTCAAACCTTCGTCGAAATGGGCAGAATGTAAAGCACGGTAATAAAACGCTCTCAGAATATCCGAAAACGATAGTTTGCCATTTCCGTTGTATGATATTGTTTTACCCGTGAGTTTGAAATCATCATCTAGTACAATTGCTAATGAAGCCGGTACGGGTTTGCCTATTTCCTCACTATATTTTTTTATGATCGATTTTGAAAACCGGTTTAGCGCATTCGAAGCTTCAAAGTACTTCCGCATAAACTGTGTTAGTTCGGATTCTTTATAACCAAATATCTTTGCGATTTTTTTCTGCGCATTAAATTCAAATCGGTCTGTTCGCTGGTTCGATGTCAGGTGAAGCAGATTCCTGATAGAAAGAATAAGCTTATAACTTACAAACAGTCGTTTACATTCTTCTCTTGATGTGACCTTTTCTTTTAACAATGTATGAATAAAAGCTTCTGCCTGCGTGGTTTCGTGCTGTTTTTCAAGGAACGTTTTATTTTTAAAAATGTACATCCATTCAATGGACTGGAAATCACGTAATCCCCCGGCAGATAGTTTTACATTCGGTTCGAGCACTTTAGGTGAATCTCCGTACTTTTCATAACGTAGTCTGAAATCTTCAAAAATAGAATTTAAAATCTTAATACGTACTTTATCTTTTAATACTTTAATCAACTGTTCATTCCATTTTTCATAGATCGTATTTGAACCAAGAAGATAACGTGTTTCATAAAATTGAGTTAAGGTATGAAGATCGGAGGTTAAGTATTTTTTGATGTCTGAAAAATCTCTTATTGTGTGGGCAGCTTCTATTCCGCTGTCCCAGAATGTTGTAACAAGATTGGAAATATCTTCCTTGGATTCATCCAGAGATTCTGTAATAAACATAATGTCGATATCAGAGTAAGGTGATAACTCTCTTCGGCTGAAGCTTCCGGCGGATGCCAAAACAAATTTGTATTTTTTATTTCCCGCGATTGCACGAATAAATTCTTCAACAAGCATGCTATACTGAACACTAAATTCAAGCAGATCAGTTTCATGAGAATTTTTCTTGAATAATTCTTCTCTCTTTTTTAAAAAATTATCCGTTATAGAGTTGGTTTTATGCATAGGTTAAAATGGAAAACGATTTAGAGAGTGATACTTAAATATTATTTCTTTCTCTTCTTTGATTTTGTTTTTATATACTCTGCTTCAATAATTGATGAAATTCCTCCGCGCACGTTAAACTCTGCAGTAATTAGCATGTAGCGCGGTTTGCATACTTTTATAAGATCGTCAAGTATCCTGTTTGCAACGCTCTCATAAAAAATTCCATCATTCCTGAAGGAATTTAAATACAGCTTTAATGATTTTAATTCAACACAAATTTTATCGGGTACGTATTCAATTGTAATTGTTCCAAAATCCGGTTGACCTGTTTTTGGGCATAAGGATGTAAATTCGGGAGCAACATGAATAATGTTATAATCTCTGTTGGGATATTCGTTTTTGAATGTTTCAAGTAAGTTTAATTTATTCTTCATTTTCTCCTCTTAGAACTTTCATTTTCATTCTTAGCTATAAACCGGTTTTTGTTTATACGGAATCGGATCTTCAATTCCAGCTTGTTGGAATCCTCTCAATCTTAGAGCACAACTATCACAAGCACCGCAGGCCACATCTTCATTCTGATAACACGACCAGGTAAAATGGAAAGGTGCATCGAGATTTTTTCCTTCTTTAATTATTTCTGCTTTCGATAACCTGATTACCGGTGTAATAATTTTAATGTTTGTTTCCGGTTTTGTACCGAGCTCTATTACTTTATTAAAAGCATCAAAATAATGCGGTCTACAATCGGGATAACCGGAAGAATCTTCAAATACGGCACCGATAAAAATAGCATTTGCCCGAATCACTTCCGCCCAGCTTACACAAGCAGATAATATGTTTGCATTCCGGAAAGGAACATATGAAGAAGGAATAATCTTATTTGATAAATCCGCCTTTGATACTTCTATATTTTTATCAGTGAGTGAAGAGCCGCCGATTTTAGACAAATGAGTAATATCAACTATAAGACGTTTTTCAACATTGTAAAAATCAGCAATATCGTTAAAAGCTTTTAATTCTCTTTTTTCGGTTCTCTGTCCGTAGTTAAAATGTACAAAAGCAAGTTCGTATTCACGATTTGCCATAGCAGCAGTTACGCAGCTATCGAGTCCACCGCTGACTGCAACTACAGCAATATTTTTTCTCTTTTTGTCCATTAAATCAGGTTATGATATTTTAAGTCGCAAAATAGCTATTTTGAATGAAATAGGAGAATTTTATGAATAACTATTGTTTCCGGAAAGCTAATTAATTCTATTTCCTGAATTTTAACGAAAGAATCAGAACGCCAACTACTAAACTAACAACTGCCGACAACAAAAAAGGAACAGTTGAACCATAACTATCCCACAAAATTCCGGCAGTAAATGAACCAAGCATAATTGAAAAACTTGATAGCATCGTTACCAAACCGATTGCAGAGCCGCGCATTTCATCTGAGACCAAATCTGAAATCCACGCTTTTGAAATTCCTTCTGTCGAAGCTGAGTAAATACCATAAAGTGCAAAAAGTATCCAGATAAAAATCATTTCTGTTGAAAGAGCAAATCCAAAGTAAATGAGAGAAAATATGAGTAAGCCAATTCCGAAGATCAGGTTTTTTCCAAATTTATCTGATAATTTCCCAAATGGATATGAGGTAACTGCATAAATCAAATTGTAAAAAACATAACCAAGTAGTGCTAAAATATCCGAACCTGAAATTGATTTTGATTTTAAGATGAGAAAAACATCGCTGCTGTTTACGAAAGAAAAGATGACAATTAAAACAAGTAATACTTTGTATTGTTTCGATGAAGTTTTCCAGAATATAGCGTAACTTAACTGCGATTTTGATTTTCCTGTAGTAGTTCGGTCTTTTACAATAAATGTAAATGAAACTGCAATAACTGATGGAACAAATGCTGCAAGAAAAACCAATTGAAAATTATCCGGGTAAAGATAGAGAAGAAGAATCGCAGCCAATGGACCGATTGCTGCTCCGAGCGTATCCATTCCTCTATGAAATCCGAAAATTGCTCCACTGTTTCCTTCAGAATAACTTCCGAGTAAAGCATCGCGCGGAGCAGTTCTTATCCCTTTTCCAACTCTGTCAGTTGTTCTCGAAATTATTACACTGGAAATATTAGGAAAAATTCCGGGCAGCGGTTTTGATAATGCTGATAAGCTGTAGCCAATTACAACAAATATCGAACGTTTACCAATTTTATCTGAAAGATTACCGGCGTAACCTTTTAATAAACCTGCTGTTATTTCTGCAATTCCTTCGATTATCCCGACTACAGCCATTGAAGATCCGAGCACGGCGGTTAGAAAAATAGGAGTAACAGGATAAAGCATTTCACTGGCTATATCTGTAAATAGACTTACCAGACCGAGAATTACTACCTGCTTTGGAATTGATTTCAGCTTCATCTAAATAAAATAAGATATTGTTTGCTAAAATAGTATTAATTCATAAAGCACATTCTGAATTTGCTATCTTGAAAGAATTCTGTTACATATTTTAATCTTCTTTATTAAATGAAATTATTGATGCAAAGAGCAAGCTTTAGTAATTTTGAACTCACAAAAATTGTAGAATAAAAAAAAGAGGATACAATGCGTAAAAAAGTTATTGCCGGCAACTGGAAAATGAACAAAGACCTTAACGAATCACAAAATCTTGTATCGGGAATAATAGATGGATTAGGTAATGATAATAAATGTGATGTTATTGTTTGTCCGCCATTCACCTCTTTAAGCGAAGTTCATTCACTAATTAAAAACACACCTGTTAAGCTCGGTGCTCAGAACGTTTATCATGAAAACGATGGTGCTTTTACCGGAGAAGTATCGACAGGTATGTTAAAATCTGTCGGATGTGATTATGTTATAATCGGGCATTCTGAGAGACGGACAATTTTTGGCGAAAAAGATGACCTCATAAATAAAAAAAATAAAAAAGCTCTTGCTGACGACTTAAAAGTTATTTTCTGTATCGGAGAATCTCTTGCTCAAAGAGAAGAAGAAATTACAAACAGTGTTGTTGAAAAACAGCTTCACAAAGGACTGGATGGAATCTCATCTGAAGAATTGAACAATATTATTATCGCTTACGAACCAATTTGGGCAATAGGAACAGGTAAAACCGCAACTCCCGAACAAGCTCAGGAAGTGCACTCTTTTATAAGAAATTATATTTCACAAAACTTTTCAAAAGAATCCGGGGGAAAAATAATTATCCAGTATGGCGGAAGCGTTAAACCTGATAATGCTGCATCTTTGTTATCTCAACCCGATATTGATGGTGCATTGATCGGGGGTGCCTGTTTAAAAGCAGATTCATTTTTAAGCATAATAGCCTCCACCTGAATTATAATTAATTTATTGTGATATGCTTAAATAGCAGCGATTTTGAGGTCCCAGATGCTGTGAATTCCGTTGATTTCGCCTCGTTTCGTTAGTATATTTGCAAGTTTTATATATTATACTTAGGTGATACATCCCGGATGCTGACTCGCAAAAATATCCTGCTATTTTATTTTCTTTATGCTATTATTTTAAATTCATTTACTTCGGCACAGGTGGTGTTCCGGGGATTACCAAATTACAAACCCGACCTACTCGATCATTCATTTTTCGATATCACAGAAACCAGGGAAGTTACTCTCTTAAACGGAAGATGGGAAGTATATTCCGCGACTGAAAAATCCGATAAAAAAGTATCTGTTACAATTCCATCGGTTTTCGAAGGTGAGGGCGAATTCATTTTTGAAAAAAAATTCTCTTTAACAAGAAAAGAACTGCAAACCAATTCGTTTGAACTTATATTTCTCGGACTAAACTATCGAGCCGATATTTCGGTAAACAATGTTATAATTTACAGGCACGTTGGTGGTGAATTTCCTTTTAAAATAGATCTCTCAAGGGATATTCTTCAAAGTGACTCAGCAAATATTCTATCAGTAGATTTATTTTACAAACTGGATTCCGAAATCACAATTCCACTTAAACAGAGGTTCTGGTTTTCAAAAAATTACGGCGGAATACTTCATGATGTTTACATTCATAAAATACCGGCAATAAATATAAGCAACCTTGAACTCGGCAAATCGATAGGTAAAAACGGAAATGAAGCAAAGCTGAATATTCATGCATCGGTGATAAATCGCAGTGTGATTGTGAACAATTCACCGAATACTATTTCAGGATTGGTTCTAAAGTATCATGTTCTTTCTCCTGATAGTTCATTTAATTATGAAATCGGGTCTCAAATATTTGATTTGAGACGGAACAGAGAAAAAACTGTAGATAATTCAATTCAAATTAGAAATCCAATGTTATGGTCGCCGGAAAATCCCGGATCATATATTGTACGGGTTGAGTTGTGGCATGAATCGAACCTAATAGATGTAATAGAAAGAACAATAGCTCTTTATGATCTTATGGTTACGGATAAGGCAGTGACCTTGAATGGAAAGAATTTCAAGATTAAGGGAGTTACCTATATCCCTGAGTTCAGAGTATTTGGTGATATGATGGATTATAGTCAGTTTGAAGACGATATAAGATTGATAAAAGATACTGGATTTAATACTGTTAGAATCGAGAAGAAAGTACCTCATCCATATTGCCTGCATTTGTGTGAGAAGTATGGACTGCTTACATTTATAGAAGTTCCTGTGGGAATGATTCCTGAGAAGATAAGTCAGGATCAGAATTTTGTTACGCGTTGCAGATATTTTCTCTCAAGCTATATTAATGCTTATAAAAAATATTCTGCAGTAGCTGCCATTGGATTAGGCACAACATATTTGACTTCAATCGATGCACATCGTTCTCTGTTAATAAATCTTGGTGATCTTGTTAAAAAAAATACAAGCTGGATTACCTACGCCACGTTTGGAAATTTTAATATTCAAAATGTTCAGAATTTGGATATGTACGGACTTGAGCTGATAAACGAACTTCCCTCCGATAAGGAAGACGAGATTACAAAGTTACAAAGTGAACTCGGTACGGGCAGAGTATTTATAGCGAGTGCAACGTATACAGTTAATCAGGGTAACAGTGATGGTTATGTTAACAAATATTCTTACGAGGCTCAGGCAAAATATTTTGCGGATTTAATTGATTATTCTCAAAACCATTCCGGGTTTGGGTATTTTATTAATAGTATTATGGATATCAGCGGTGATTATTCTTCTCTCTTATTCGGTTATAATAGCGGAAATATTTACAACTTCGGTTTGGTAGATGAAAACAGAACAACAAACAGGCTGGCATTCAAAGTAGTATCATCAAAATTGAACAATACTGAAAATGTGACAATCCCGATAGGTAGCAAAAAAGATGATGCACCGATGGTTTTTATTTTGTTCGGTCTGGGGTTAGCTCTTTTAATGGGTGTGCTTGTTAATTCAGGCAGAAAGTTCAGGGAGGATGCATCGAGAGCATTATTAAAACCATACAATTTTTATGCTGATGTTAGAGATCAGCGGATCATGTCAGCTTATCATACTACATTTTTAGGCGCAATAATCGTGATTGTTAATGCACTGATTATCGGTAATATTTTATACTATCTGAAAACGGATTTAATTTTTGAAAAACTCTTACTTGCATTTGGTTATCCTGTTCTCCTTAAGGTTGTAAACTTTCTTTGCTGGCATCCATTTAATGCAATAGTTTGGATTACAATTCTTGGAATATTATTTATATTGATCATTGCACTGATAATAAAAACCGCTTCACTTTTTATAAGGATGCGTGTTTATTTAGCAAGCATTTACTTCACGGTGATATGGGCATTGCTTCCCATGGTTTTTTTAATTCCACTTGGTATTGTGCTTTATCGGGTTCTGGTAGCAAATGTTTTTAACATGTACATTTATATTGCTTTGGTTGTTCTTTCTATATGGATTTTATATCGTTTATTAAAAGGCATTTATGTTATTTTTGATGTTAATCCCGGGGCAGTTTATTTTTATAGCGCTTTGTTTATCCTCCTGTTTGTTAGCGGAGTATTATTTTATTTTGAAATTAAAAACTCTGCAATACAGTATATCCTTTTTACACTTAAACAATACAGTATTTTAGGTTGAGGTAAGATTTGTATCTGTCGGGTATAGAAATATTTGGTTTTAAATCTTTTGCAAATAAAACGAACATCAGGTTTAATGAAGGGATAACCGCAATTGTTGGACCGAACGGTTGCGGTAAAACTAATATTGTTGATGCACTCAGGTGGTGTCTCGGTGAGCAGAAAAGCAATATGTTGCGAAGCGACAAAATGGAGAACGTGATTTTCAACGGCACTTCGGCCAGAAAGCCAATGGGTATGGCCGAAGTATCTCTCACCATTCATAATACAAAAGGAATTTTACCAACAGAGTATACTGATATAACAATTACCCGCCGTATTTTCAGATCGGGAGAAAGCGAATACCTTCTTAATAAAAATCTTTGCCGCTTAAAAGATATTACAAATCTTTTTATGGATACCGGAATTGGTGCAAATGCTTATTCGGTTATTGAATTGAAAATGGTTGAGACTATTCTCAGTAATAAAGCCGATGAAAGAAGAATGATGTTCGAGGAAGCTGCTGGTGTTAAAAAATATAAACACAGGAGACGGTTAGCTCTCAGGAAACTTGATGAAGTTAAAAATGATTTAACGCGAGTGAATGATATTGTGACGGAAGTTTCAAAGAAAGTAAACTCACTTGAACGTCAGGCTAAAAGAGCGGACAGGTATAATAAGTTTTCATCAACTCTTCGTGAACTTGAGCTGGATTATTCTGAAAGAGAACTTGCACTTTTTGATAAAGAAATTAAAACTTCCAGAGTGCAGAGGGAAGAAAAGCTTATCAGGAAGGGTGAGATAGAAAGTCAGATGACAATGGTATCGGGTGATCTGAGCGATCTGAAGAGAAATCTTAAAGAGCTTGAAACCGAATTAAATGGGAAACGCCGCGAAATATCCACACAAACGGAAAAGATATATTCTCATCAAAGTGCTGTTTCAATTTCTGAGGAAAGAAAAAATTCATTGGGGAAAAATATTGAAAGATATTCCGGTGAAATTTCTGAGTTAGAAAACCAAAAAAATCAATCCATCGAAATAATTAAAAACAGCGAAGAAGAAATTTCAGGCATATCTGATCAGATAGAAGGCAGCATACAAAAGATCGAGGAGTTGTCTTCAAATCTGAACGGGTATAAAACAAGGCTTGAAGAAAAACAATCAGTTTACAAATCAGGATCAGAAGAACTAATTGAAAAATTAAAAGTTGTATCCGGAAAAGAAAATGAACTCGATAATCTTGAAAAGAAACTGGACGAAAAGAAGAAAATCATAAATAAACTAAATGATAAAATTCTTGAGATAACAAATAACGTTGCAAAAACAGTAGGTTATATTGAGGATCTTGATAACGAGAGAAAAAGTGTTAATGAAAAAATAAAATTATCAGAAGAAACCTATTCACAAAAACAGGAAGAGAAGGAAAATTTAGAAAAACAGCTTAATGATCTAAAAACAAAAGAGCTTGAACTCAAAGCGACGATCAATAATGTTAAAGATAAAATTATCTTTATCCAGGACCTTGTTGAAAATCTTGAGGGATTTTCTGCTGGTTCCAAAGCACTGATTGAAAATTCCGGCTGGAATAAAAAGGAAGCGGTGCTGCTTGCAAACAGCGGCAATGCAACATCAGAATACAGGATTGCGGTTGAAGCCTCATTAAAAAATAATCTGAACAATATTTTAGTTGAATCACTCGATGATTTGAAAAACGGAATTGAATACCTGAAGAAAAACGAAGCAGGTAAAGCTTCGTTTTATTTTTATTCGAACGGAATGAGTAATCATAAGGGAATAGTTGCCGGGTTAGAGCGTTGGGCTGTAAAACGAAACAAAAAGAAATTGCAGAAAGCAAAAGATGTTTATGGTTTTGCCAGGGAATTTGTACAAACTACAGCAAAGTGGGAGCCTTATTTCGATAGCTTACTGGAGAATGTGGTAATTGTAGAAAACCTGGAAACAGCTTTGCAGTTATCCGGGAAATTTAATCTTTTCAAATTTGTTACGAAGGATGGAGATTACATCGATAGCAACGGAATTATTGAAGCCGGATCAATCCCAAGAGTAGATGATTCTTTATTCGGCAGAAAACAGTTGCTTGATGAAATGAAAAATGAGCTGCCTGTTTACCAGAACAAACTTTCCGAAATTGAAAAACAAATTGAAAAGATAGAATCACAAATAAACAGTATTGATCTGAAGAATATAAGTGAGCGGGGAAGAATGCTGTTTAATGATCTCGCAAACATTGAAAAGCAAATAGCTCAGTTCGAATTCGAAAAAAATAAGTTTAATGATGAAATTGAAACTACGCACATCCAGGTTAGAGAACTTGCTGCTGAATCGGTTAACATTGATAATGAAAGATTAAACGTTTACGAAGAGCTTGAAAAACTGATTGAAGATAAAATGAGTACGGAGAAAAGTTTAAGTGATATAGAAAATGCTGTTAATGAAATTGATCATGAATATAATGCCACAGTTGAATCACATAACAACGAAAAACTTCTTCTTGAAAGACTCCAGGGAAGCAAACGTAATCTTGAAAACCGTAGAGAGAATGCAGAAAATAATATTAATAGTATAAAAGGCACTATTGAAAGAAGAAAAGAAGATATCAACAAGGCAAATGAAGAAATAAAGAACATCGAAACGGATATTGAGAAAAAATCGATTGAGCTGAAAGAATTGTTGAACATAAAAGATTCTATGCAGATTGAAGTTGGAAAGATTGAAGAAAAACATTCTGCATTAAGAATTAAAGTTGATGAACAGGATAATAAACTAAATGAGTTGAGAAACGAAAGAGAGTCACTTTCGGATGAAATGCATTCAATCGATATAAAACTTAACGAACTGAAGTTAAAATCTGAAAACCTAATTGAACATATAAATGAAAATTATTCACTTAAACTCGAACATAAACAGTTTGACGATCTTGATATATTCAACTTCAGTGAGCGGAATGCAGAAGTGCATGAGTTCAAAGACAAAATCAAAAACCTTGGTCCGATAAATCTTCTTGCCTATTCGGAATATGAAGAAGAAAAACAGCGCCAGGATTTCCTGTTAAAACAAAGAGAAGATCTCCTTGAATCCGAAAAGGACATTGTTAAAACAATTGAAGAGATTAACAATACTGCACAGGAAAAATTCACAAATACCTTTGAATTAATAAGAGGTCATTTTATAGAAATTTTCCGCGGTTTATTCAATCCCGGTGATGAAGCTGATCTGAAACTGGAAGATAATATCGATCCGCTAGAAGCTAAAATTGAAATTATAGCAAAACCGAAGGGCAAACGCCCAACTTCAATAGATTTATTATCCGGAGGAGAAAAAACACTAACCGCAATTGCATTGTTGTTCGCAATCTATCTTGTTAAACCGAGTCCGTTTTGTATTCTTGATGAGATAGATGCTCCGTTGGATGATGCAAACATTGATCGGTTTACAAAAATACTCGAAGACTTCAGCGGTGCTACGCAATTTATAGTAGTTACACATAACAAACGGACGATGGAAGCTGCCCAGACAATGTATGGTGTTACAATGCAGGATGAAGGAGTTTCGAAACTTGTTAGCGTACTCTTTAATGAAGACTTTGATTTTGTTGCCCAGGGATAATGTGGAAATGCCTGATTACTATGATAAAACTGTTGATAAATAAATGGGCTCCGTTTCAAAGTTTAATAATTTTTTCTGTGGTTGTTCCTTCCTCATTTGGTCAGTGGGTGAGCAATCCCGAAGTAAATACTGAAATTGTAAGTGATGTTTTAAATCCTGTAAATCTTTCCGCTGTTACCGATGGAAGTGGTGGCGGATTTGTCTTCTGGCAGGATTCAAAAATTGATGGTCTCAAGAGAGTTTACTTTATACATTTTGATAATGATGCAAGTATAAGCTTTCGTACGGATGGAAAGAAAGTAACTTTTGCAAAAGGACAGCAGATTAATCCAACTGCTAAGTATGGTAGTGATGGAAATTCAGTTGTGTTGTGGTATGGTATCGATGAGAAAGACAGAGGTGATTTATATGTTCAAAAATTAACTTCAAAAGGAAGTCTTTTGTGGTCCGATAGCGGGATAAAAATAACGAATACTCAAGATGATGTAAGTGATTATTCGATGATTGTTGATAAAATAGGGAATTTGTACATAAGCTACCTGGCTAAGGAGCCAGGCTTTCTTGGCGATTATAAAGTTATGTTAAAGAAAATAAATTTTGATGGAACATTGGACAGTACAGATGTTCTGATTTACAGGTCCAATAACAGGATGAGCACAACTAAATTAGTAACCGATCATGACATCGGAGTATTTGTTTTCTGGATGGAAAACTTAAAAGGTAAAAGTATTCTGAAGTGTCAGCACCTAGGATGGAAATTAGAAAGTATTGGTAATCCAGGTTTGATGATTTCATTTACAAATAAGAGTGTTAGTAATTATTCAGTGAGTTCGTTCGGCAAAAACAAAGTTTATGTTTGCTGGCAATATGAAGGAAATAAAAAAGAAATCAGCCAGAGTTTATACTCGGGTAAACTTGAACCTTTCTGGAGCAAAAATCCTTTTCTTACCAATGATAATATTTCTGAGAAGAAGGATATAACATTATTCTCAAATAATGAAAATTTATGGGCTTCCTGGACTTCGAACTTTTCAGGAACTGAATCAGTTGTGGTTAAAATCCAGGATAAAAATGGTAAGGTTGTTCCTTTTAATAATAACGGTAACAATACACTTGAATTGAAAAATGCATTCAAATCCAGAATAATTTCGGACGAAAATAATGGAGCTCTGTTAAGTTGGTTTACAAACAGATCGGATGGAACTTCACCCAGGATTTTAACACAGAGATTTTCTGCCACAGGAGAAATGTTGTGGGAAAAGGATGGAGTTACAGCCAGCTCATCTGATAATTCGGTGAAAAGTAGTTTATCAATTGTGCCCGATCTTAACGGTGGTTCATTTATTGTCTTTAAAGATTTCAGGAACAGAAAACCAGGAATTTATGCACAAAGAATATTCAGCAACGGAACTTATGTTTCACAAATTGTTGGATTCAATGCAACTCTTCAAAGCGATTCAGTTCATATTTCATGGTATGCTGCTAATGAATCAGATTCAAGTTATTACATTTTGGAAAAGATGAATTCCAGTGACACCGGTAGTGTAAAGTGGTGGGTGGTCGATACAATTTACGCCGCCGGTGAAGATCATCTTGCTTCTTACAACTACTATGATGATCCGGGAAGTGTTGGTACAATCTATTATCGTCTTTCGCATAATGATGCTAAAGGTAACTCACAGTATTCGGAAGTTGCAAGAATAAATTATATAAGCACGAGCACAGAAATCATTGTTGCGCAAAACGATCCTAATCCGTTTTCCGATTC
>Ga0307424_1001028_pt1 | contig 14847 bp, 23 predicted proteins | sample SalMarWE160320MG_FD_202157 | JGI IMG/M metagenome (GOLD analysis project Ga0307424, IMG submission 202157) | Salt marsh sediment microbial communities from the Plum Island Ecosystem LTER, Massachusetts, United States - WE1603-20 | ecosystem: Environmental > Aquatic > Marine > Intertidal zone >... | reverse complement strand
ACATTGGGCTTACCGTGTGCGCATCCTGACAGTGCAAGGCCAAAAACGAGTAGCGCCCACACGAGCGCAAACCACAGAAGTTGCTGGCGGTGTGTCATGCGTAGTAGCTCCTTGTGATCTTCCATTCGCCATTTGCGCGGGTCTCAATGAGGACCTCATCATCTGCGCCGAGCCATACGCGGTACGCGGGCTCGCAAACTTTGAGTTCAGCGTCGAGCGCTTTGTGCAGCATAGGCAGCTCGCGCAGCTCGTCTGCGGTCCATTCGATGCCGTTCATTGCGCCAGGCCGCAGCTCCAAGACCATCGCGTTCCATGCCTGTGCTGCTTCGCCTGATGTGGTACGGTGGGGGCCTTCAACGCAGCCGCCCCCGACAGGGCGTTGCCTAATGCAATACAGACCATCCTTCGTGTAGTGCGGGCAGGGCGGACTCCATTCCTGGAACATCTTGAGTAGCTTCATGATCAATTCTCCTCAGCCAAAGATGATGCTCTCATTTATACGGCGCGGATCCAAATTTGTAAAGAAGAAATTTGGGAGGGTCAATATTTACGCCGCATCTTTCTGGCGGAGCTTGGCTGGACCGCGGCGGCTGCGTGATCCGCGGCGGCCATTTGCCTATTAAGGTGGTCAGGGTTCACGCACTCGGGTGTTTCGCACGTAGCGGCGGCTTTGTAGCGCACATATGGGGGGAGGCGGCACCCTCGCACGTGCTCAATCACTGCGTGGCGCGTCGTCTTCTGAACGCCATTGATGTAGACCTGCTTGCGGTGAGGAATCCAACACTGGTCTTCTTCACCGAATTGGAAGACCGCGGCCTTTAGAATTTCTTCGGGTGACGGCAGGGGCCGGCTCTCTTGGAACTCAACTTTGTGGATCGGATTGAGGCAGTCAGAATTCAAAGAACACTCGCCGCGGAAAAGCATCAGCTCCCCAGGAACCGCTGCGGCGGTCTCGGCAATCCAGCACCGCGTCTTTGGATCGGCACGCAGCACCTTATCGGAAATCAATTTTTCGAAGTTGTAAATGTTCATCTTGATATTCTCTCGTGGGCGTCCCATTGAAATCTCCTTTTGTGAAACCGATCATTTTTGACCGGCGCGGTTTACCAACTACAACCAGTTTCCACAGTAGCGCAACAACATCGGTAAGTCAAGAAGCGATGTTTGGCCTGTTTCACAAACTTTCACAAGGCTTCACAAAGAGATGTTTGTAAACTCGGAGGGGGCGCTTTTGCGTTTCATGCGGGTTAAATAGGTGGTACGTCCCGAATCTGCAAATTTGTAAGGCTGGTGCCGCAGGCTTTTCACTTTCGCAGAACCCCATAGCGGCTTTTGTTAATATATATATATATATCTTTATTCTTTATAGATAGTAAAATCGCTACTATAGCTTTAGCTGCGCGCAGAATGAAAGACTTTCACGCTTCTTGGGCCTTCGATCGAAGGTCGCTCGCGCTCACCGCCCTCCATGTGTTGCGAAGATTGCGCTGCGATGGTATCTTTGGTGCATAGTTGGCGATCGGGAGTTGAAATGAAGGCGCAATCAAAAACATCGGCGCGCTTGATGCTGGCCGCGGAGCGAAAGGCGAAGGCCCTCGATCTTCGCATACAAAACAAAACGCATCGTGAAATCGCCGAAGAGCTCGGCGTTACCCCGCAGGCTGTGAGCAAGATGCTCAAGTCGGCGCTTGCAGATTTGTGCGCGGTGAGCGCGGAGCGCGCCGAGCACGTGCGGCAGATGGAGCTCGAGCGATTGGATAAGATGGCTGCGGGGCTGCGTGCGCAGGCGGAGCTCGGGAATCCAAAAGCGGTGTACGCATCAATCGCAGTCATGAATCGCAGGTCACAGCTTCTCGGCCTCGACGCGCCGTCGAAAGAGCAGCACGAAGTTTTTGGCAAGGACGGAGCACCGATCGGGAAGTTTGTGATTGAGCTCGTGGACAGCAAAGGAGAGGACGATGGATCTGGATCTTCGTGATGCGCAATTTTGGTTTGACCTCGGGATGCGTATTGGACCGCGCGCTAAGCGCGTGCGCCGGAAGTACGATGAAGCACGGTGCAGCGGCTACAAGACTCGGGACCTTGCTTTGTACCTGCGCAGGTTGATTGCGATTGAAGAGCGCGACTTGCGCTTGGGGGACGCTCATGAAGGCTGACCGCCGCGCAGAAGCGCTGTGCGATTACCATCGAAAAGGTGTCTCGGCGAGCCGCGGTAAAAAGCTGCGCTGCGTTCAAGCGCTACCGACTGACGGCATTGCTTTTGGACGGCGGGATCCGTACTTGAATCGTGCAGAGCCCATCCGTGAATGGACGCACGAGGAAATCGAGCAGCGCAAAGACGAGCTTGGGGTGCCGCGCTGAGCCAGTCGCCGCGCATCGCAGCCGCTCAGCTTCCGAAGAAGCTCGGATTTCTTTTGGAGCCCGCGCGCTACAAAGTCGCGTATGGCGGGCGCGGTGGTGCGAAGTCTACGAGCTTTGCGATTGCGCTTTTGGTGATGGGGGCGCAGCGCACAATGCGCATTCTCTGCACGCGCGAGTTTCAGAATTCGATTGAAGAGTCGGTGCACGCGCTGCTCAAGCAGCAGATCGAAGGGCTCGGTTTGCAGGCCTACTACCGCGTGCAGAAAACAAAGATCTTTGGGGTGACGGGCACTGAGTTTATTTTCTCGGGGCTTCACAACAATGTCACGAAGATCAAGAGCTACGCCGATATCGACATCTGTTGGGTTGAAGAGGCCGAGGCAATTTCGGCGGACAGCTGGCAAATCTTAAAGCCTACGATCCGCAAAGAGGGCTCGGAGATTTGGGTTAGCTTCAACCCGCGCCTCAAGACTGACCCGACGTACCAAGACTTCGTGCTGAACCCGCCACCCGACGCGAAGGTTGTGCAGATCGGTTGGCAGGACAACCCGTGGTTGCCCGAGGAGCTGCGCAAGGAAAAAGACCATCTCTACGCTGTAGACCGCGAGGCGGCGGAGCACGTGTGGGGTGGGCGCACGAAGGAATTCAACAAAGCGGAAATCCTGCTCGGTAAATGGCAGGCCAAAGCATTTCGGATTCGGAGCTTTTGGGACGGGCCGTACCAGGGCGCAGACTGGGGCTTCGCGCGCGACCCCAGTGCACTGGTGCGCTGCTACATTGCTGAAGAGACGATCGACGGTATTACGTACCAGGATTTGTATGTCTCACACGAGGCCTATGGGGTGGGGGTCGAGATCACGGACCTCCCTGCATTTTTCGCAGAGCGTGTGCCCGGGGCTGAAAGCTACGTCACTCGAGCGGACTCGGCGCGCCCGGAGACCATCAGCCACATGCAGCGCCACGGATGGTCGCGCATGGAGCCGAGCAAGAAGGGCAAGGGCTCCGTCGAGGATGGCATCATGCATCTGCGCGGCTATCGGCGTATCTACATCCACCCGCGGTGCAAAGAGACGATTCAGGAAGCAAAGCTGTGGTCTTGGAAGACAGATCGCAAATCTGGTGATATACTGCCGGTGCCAGTAGACAAGCACAATCATGTTTGGGATTCGGTGCGCTACGCATTGGAGCCCGTCATGCGGCACGAGGGCGATCGCGGGCTGCTTGTAATTTGAGAGGGGAGGATCATGGCAAAGCTTGAAACGAAAATCCAAGTCGACCTTCTCAACATCGGGGTCTTTTCGGATACAGCTAAGCTGCTTCTTGAGGTCTACGTAGATCTCGTAGATCTCAGAGATAGCATGCCGGTGTGCAGTAATCGCCGTTTGGTTGTAGAAGAGGTTCTCGGTCGTATGGAGCGCGGCATGTGCAGGATCGTGCAGTCGACACAGGATTTGCACAAGGCGCCGCGGCTGCTGAATGAGCTGGCGCGGAGGCCGGGAGCCATCAACAAGGAGTAACGCATGAATTCGAAGTACAATGATCCAAAACTAGATGAGCTGGCCACGCCGCGGCAGTTGCAGTACCTCCAGGCTACGCGCAAGCACGGCTCCATGCGTGCCGCTGCGAGGCATCTTGGCTTGAGTAAAAACTCTGTGAGCAACGCGCTCACCCGCTTAGAGCAACGCGCTGCGCTCCAAGGCTACGCGCCAGATACAGGCAACGTGCGCCCGGTCCCTCCCGGGTTTGCGTTGTCGAAAGTGACGACGCTCGCACGCCCCAACGGCGAGGTGGTTGCGGAGTGGACGCAGAAGAAGCCCATCAAGATGGAATGGCTATCTGTGATCAAAGAAGCGATGGAGGAAATCGTAGAGCTCGGCGCAGGACGCCTCAAGCCGATGAAAGCGCCAAAGACCATCGACGCCGATCTCCTTGCGGTGTACCAGTGGGGGGATCTGCATTTTGGCCTGATGGCGTGGGCCAGGGAGACGGGCGCAGACTTCGACATCCAGATTGCTGAGCGCACCATGCGCGAGACGTTTGATCGTGTCATCGCGTCTACCCCTCCCGCAAAGCGCGCGCTGCTCATTGTGCAGGGCGACTACTACCACACGGATGGATCTGCCAACGCAACAACACGCGGCACTCCGCAGGATGTAGATTCGCGCTGGCCGAAGATCGCGAAGCGCGGGTTTGATCTCATGTGCGCCGTGATTGATCGGCTGCTGCAAAAGCACAAGCAGGTGGATGTTTGGGTGCTTCCGGGCAACCACGACGCAGACGCCGCTGTGATGCTCTCCATCGCGGTGGAAGCGCTGTACCGAAAAGATAAGCGTGCTGTTGTAGAGCTCGACCCGCAGCCGTTCCGAAAACTGGTGTTCGGGAAAAATCTCATTGCGGCGACGCACGGTCATCACTGCAAGCCGGAGAATCTGCCCGGGATCATGGCCACGGATTGGCCGAAGGAGTGGGGTGAGACGCTGTTCCGCTTGTGGTTCGTCGGGCACCTCCATCAGGAGGGCTTGAAAGAAGAGAGTGGTTGTAGCATCATCACGTGTCGATCGTCGGGAGGGAAGTCGGCATGGGAGCACGCGTCTGGCTACCGCTCCGGGCGCGACATCAAGTGCCATGTGATCCACAAAGAGCGTGGTCCTGTTTTGACTATCAAGCAAAGGGTGGTGGGGTGATGAACCCAGGTCTTGTCTTTGGTGTTATTGATCCGTGGTGGTTTGCGTTTGGCGCGGGCGCCTTCGCAATGGGCTCCACGGTGCTGGTCATCACGGCGCTGCGAGCGGCGTTTGCAGCGCGGGATCATTACACCGAGGTGTCGCGCTTTTGCGGCCACCAGCCCATTAAATCGGTCGGAGATCCTGGGCCTCCTCCTATCGGTGGTAGCAACGCTATGCTTCCGAAGCAAAAGCCGCGCGTGTTGATACATAGATACGAGGTCAAGCTATGAGCTTCTGGGATATCTTCAAGCGTCGCCCGCAGGTGATTCAAGGCCCACCTCCGCCCGCGGAAAAATCTTTTGACAACGGCGTAGGGTTGTCCGTGATCTCCGGCATGCAGTACGGCGCCACGCGAAGAGGTGTTGGGGAGACGCTTGCGGCATTTCAAACGTCGCCCTGGTTTCGCGGTGTTGTTGCACGCGTCGCATGGGCTGCTGCGGTGGAGCCCTGGAAGGTCATGGCTGTGCGCGCAATGCGCGGGAAGAAGGATTTCGTAAGCCACTGGCAATTCAAGCAGGCGGCCTCATTTGAGACACGAAATAAAATCGAAAAAGAGCTGAAGCAGGCTGGGCGTCTGGTGGAGATTGAGGACCATCCATTCGTCAAGCTGCTCGCAGATCCATGCCCCGCGCTTACCGGCGTAGATATGCGGTTTGTGCTTTTCGGGTCGTTGGCCGTCGCAGGGGAGATCGGCATGTCGCTGGTCCGCGCCCCTGGGAAACCACCCGAGGAAATGTGGCCTGTGCCGGCGCATTGGATCGTGCGGCGCCCGGGGGATCCTGGGTCAAGCGGTAACTGGCAAGTTCGTATTGGGAATTCGATCCGCGCCTTCTCCGAGGATGAGTTTATTTTGTTTCGCAATCCGACGCTAGAGAATCCGTATGGCAGGGGTTCGGGGTTCGGCATCGCGTTGAACGACGAGCTGGAGCTTGATGAGTACATCAGCAAATATGAGAAGACATTCTTTCAGCACCGTGGGCGCCCCGATCTGGTATTCACTGTCACCGCCGGGGATGCTGGTGAGCTGCGAAGGCAGAAGGAGCGGTTCCAAGAAGAGTACGGAGACGCGCGCAAGAGTGGCCGCTCTATGTGGGTGCGTGGTGATGACATCAAGGTGCAAGAGCTGTCGCAGAAGATGATCGATATGGATGCTACGCAGAAGCGCACTTGGATCAAAGATCTTGTGCGCGAAGTGTTAGGCGTACCTCCGGAGATCATGGGCGACGTAAAAGATTCGAACCGCTCGACAATCAATGATGCGCGTTACATTCTTGCTGAGTTGTCTACCATCCCGATGCTGGAAAGGCTCTGCGCACAATTTCAAAAGCACGTAATCCCGATGTATGATGATCGGCTTGTGTGCGCGTACGCAGATCCGCGGCCGGACGACCGCGAGTACAAGCTCAAGGTAGCGACGGCTGCGCCGTGGTCCATCACGCGCGGCGAGTGGCGCGTGATGAGCGGGCACGAAGATCGCGGTAAGGCGGACAACGTCCATGAGGTGCCACAGAATTTGATCGAGGTGCCGGGGCCTTTGTTCGTGCAACGATCAATTTCATCTACGCACCGTGATCTTGTGCTATCTGCGCTCCGACAAAAAATGGTCACTGATACCGACGTCAATGCGATTGCCGATGCGCTGGATGGGTCCCCTCTCGAGACTGAGATGTCCCCCGAGCTCGAGCAGACGGTTTCGACCTGGGGCGCGCGAACAATGGCCGCGGTTGAATCGGGCGCAGCATTTGACATGGTGGACCCTGCGGTGGTGGCGCACCTCGAGGATTTTAGTGCTGCACGCGTTGGAATGATCAACAAGACAACGCGCAAGGCGCTGCGTGCAACGCTCGGCGCAGGCGTAGCCAACGGGATGGGCGCAGATGAGCTGCGCCGCGCAGTGCAAGATCAGTTTTCACAATTTAGCAAGACCCGCGCGATGAACATTGCGCGTACCGAAGTGAACCGGTCTGCAAACTTTGGTGTCTTCGAAGGTCACCGGCAGAGCGGCGTTGTGCAGCAAAGGGGCTGGCTTGCTACTTTGGATGATAGAACTCGTGATTTGCACGCGGGGCTTAACGGGCAGATTCGCGCGATTGACAAGCCCTTCGAGATCGAGGGCTACAAAACAATGTACCCTGGTGGGTCTGGCGACGCAGAGTTTGATGTTGCTTGCCGCTGCACAACGTACGCTGTTGTTTCCACCCCCCGCGCGGCGCCAGCTATGATCTTGAAAAGCTTCATCGATGAGACTGACAAAGACGAGCGCCGGGTTGTAGCCGCAGTGCGCCGGGCTTTTGCGCAGCAGCTTGATCAAGTGCTCGGTATGCTGGAGAAGTTGTCATGAGCGAAGCAAAGTCTGTCGATATCCGGCCGAGGTGCGAGAACCCCAAGTGCGGCGCGCATGAGCGCGGGAAGAAGCGCGGGGCAGGTCGGGTGCTTGCTGAAAAGCTCACCCGCCCGTGGACCGTCGTGTGCCCGAGGTGTGGGTGGAGGAACGCGCGATGATGCCACGCCACGTCAAACTGCCCGGTGCGTTTTTTTGCTTGCAATCGTAGCACAAAGATGTCATAAATAGAGCAGCGATCCTCCCCAAGCGGTGGCCGCCCCGGATGTGCCCAAACCGGGAATGCGCGGTGATTATTTCACTGCGCATTTTTTTTGCTTGCAATCGTAGTGCAAAGATGTCATAAATAGAAGAGCGATTCTCTCCAAGCTGGTGGCCGCCCCGGATGTGCCCAAACCGGGAGCTCGGAGCTACCGGTGTGTCTTACAAACAGGTACTAAAAGCACTCAATGCCGCTCGTCATGGCGAGGTCATTGATCTTTCGTCCATCGCGATCTACCGCGCTGCGGGGGGGATGATCGGCAAAGCCCCGAGCGACGGGGGGCGCACGCGATCTTTTATGTGGAGCGATGGGTCTGTTGACCGCGACAATGACACGATCAGGCCGAAGGGTTGGGTCCTCAATCGCTTCCGGAAAAACGGTGCAATCCTCTGGGCGCACGACAGTCGGCAGCTGCCCGTTGGCACCCCGAGTGGCTTCAAGGTCGTTGGTAAGGGCGAGGCCGCGCAGCTCGTAGGCGATGTGATTTTTTCTGAGGCCAACCCCATGGGCTCGATGCTTTTGGCCATGGTAGACGAGGGCGCGCTCAAAAGCGTAAGCGTAGGGTTCCGCGCGCTAAAGTGGAACTACAACGAGGAACGCGGGGGTATCGACTTCATCGATCAAGAGTTGCTGGAAGGCTCGCTCGTCCCCGTAGGCAGCAACCCCAACGCGATGGTTTCTATCGCCCGCGCGTTTGCGCCCGAGCTCGGCAAAGCTTTTGCTGATCATGTCGAAGAGCTTTTGGATCTCGATGAGACGCCCTTTGGTGAAGACCTCCACGAGATTCACAAAGCGTTTGGCGAGTGGCGCGCGTCACCTTCGGGGGTGCTTGTGAAGGGTGGAGAGCCAGAGCCAGAGCCAGAGCCTGAGCCAGAGCCAGAGCCAGAGCCTGAGCCAGAGCCAGAGCCAGAGCCAGAGCCAGAGCCAGAGCCAGAGCCAGAGCTTCAAGAAGAAGAGCAGCCAGCTGAAGAGCAGCCAGCTGAAGAGCGGCCAGCTGAAGAGCAGCCAGCTGAAGAGCAGCCAGCTGAAGAGCAGCCAGCTGAAGAGCAGCCAGCTGAAGAGCAGCCAGCTGAAGAGCAGCCAGCTGAAGAGCAGCCAGCTGAAGAGCAGCCCAAAGGCTACAACGCAGATGAAGTACGCGGCATGGTGAAGACCGCGCTTCAAGAATACAAATCGGAAAAGAAGACACCCCTCACTGTCGGGGGGATCAAAGCAGCCGTCCGCGAAGGGGTCCGTGAATACCTTGCGGACCTTTACACAGCGACGGGAAGACTTCCCTAAAGGAGACAGCGATGGGACTGGCAAGTAACAGTAACCTCAGCGCGAAGGAAATTCTTGCGCCTGAGGACATCAAGCAAATCATCAAGGATACCCTGCGCGATGAGATTCGCGCAGATGAGATCATGGACACCCGCGCGCGGGAGCAGGCCAAGAGCGACGATGACCGCGCGCTGGAAGTAGCGCGCGCGAAGTCGGCGGAGATGGGGCAGAAGGCCGCAGCCGCGTCGGTGTACACCGGAAGTCGGGACCGCCTGGCGGTCAAGGATCCGGATGAGATGGACGCCGCTGAGAAGGCCCTGGTGTTCGCGCGCGGATTGCAGTGTCAGTACCGCGCGTGGAAATCGAACCGGTCTATCATTGATGTGGCAAAGGCCCACGGTCAGGAAAGCCTTGTGCACATGATCAAGTCGGTGCAGGCCACCGATTTTGACAGCGGCGGGTTCCTCCTCCCCTCCACGATGTCGATGGCGGTGATTGCCGAGCTCGTAGCAAAGTCGGTTTATCTTCGCGCAGGCCCAAGGACTCTTGATCTTCCCGAGGGCGGCCTGAGCATCCCGTATATCAGTGATGGTGCTGATGCGCAGTGGGCTGCGGAGGGCACTGAGGTGTCTGCCGAAGAAGTCACCGGTGGGCGCATCAATCTCCAGGCGCGTAAGCTGATTACTGTCGTTGGGGTCTCCAACGACATGCTGCGCGGGCCCGTTGGAAGTAACGGGCAGTACATTCTCGACACGATTGTTGATGGCATCCAAACCAAGCTGGATGGCACTCTGATCAACAGTGACGGGTCGGAGTCGGAGCCCAAGGGTCTCGACGGGCTGCTATCTTCCAGCAACTACTTCAGCGTCACTGCCGAGTCGGGCTTGACCCAGGCAATTCTGGTTCAAGAGCTGCTCTACATGCAGACTCTTTGCGAGCAGAACAACATCGACATGGCCACAGCCAACCCGTTCTATTTCATGAGCCCGCGGACCAAGAACTTTCTCCGCGCGCAGATTGCGACGGACGGTCGGCTCTTCCCCGAGATGGACCGGGGCATGCTGCAAGGTGCGGGCTACGACGCGACTTCGAATGTGCTCAACACCATTTCCAGCACCTACAGTGAGATCTTCTTCGTTTGCCTGGCGCACATGCTGCTTGGCAAGCAAGAGGGGATGATCGTCGACATGTTCGACGGCGGCACCTACAACAACAGCTCCGGCACCAAGCGCAGTGGCATCAGCGCCGACGAAACTGCCGTTCGCGTGATCAGCAAGTGGGATCACGCGGCTGGACAACGAGGCAACGAGATCGCCCGCGCAGACGACGTTGATTGGCAATAACAGGAGGCTACCATGACTTTTCCTTTGAATAGCTTTTCGCAGTACGTCGTTGTTAAAGACGCGTGCTCTAGTGAAAACTCCGGCGCCCCCTCCGTGATCACTGCGGCTGCGGGCCTCGATAACGTCAAGGTCACCGGGCAAACCATCGACCGCAAGCAGAGTAACGGTGCTCTTGCCCATAGCATGAGTGTCTGCACTGCGTGGGTCGCCGCTTTGACCGACACCAAGACAATGAGCCTTGCCCATGAGATCCAGGAGTCGGACGACGGCTCTACGTGGGACACTGCCGAAGCAATCGAGGCCGCGACCGTTAAGGTTACTTCGGACGGCGGCGGGAACGAGCGCGGCGAGGAAGAGTATGCCGTTGATCTGATGAGCCGCAAGCGCTACTTTCGGATCAACGTTACGTTGGATCTCAACGCGGCGAACACCGATACCGCCTCGTTCCACACCGTCGCAGTGATGGGCGGTTTTGATATCCTTCCGCAGTAAGTGAGGTTGGTGATGGCAAAGAAAGAAGGGGATCGACTCGCTGAACTGGAGGCGGTGCTTGGGGAGCTCAAAAATGAGCTCGCCGAAACAAAAACCGCACTACAGGATGAGCGGGATTCGCGAGAGCTCGAGCAGCTTGACCATGAAGAGCGCATGAAGGATCTTCAGGCGCAGCTGACGAAAAGAGCTGCCGCGGAGAAAGAAGCTCACGGGATGGGGAAATCCTTCCGGTCTTCTCAGGCGCAGCAGGCTTTTGATGAGCGTATGGCGCTTCGCCGCGAGGCGAGCAGGCAGATCCAAGCGCGCGAAGCAGCGCGCCTCGGTCCGCTTGTTACTGTGAAGTTTCGGAAAAATTGGCGGCAGTACTACGCTGGGCGCCGCAGCTACGGACTTCCGAAGTCTTTGGCCGAGCGGCTGATCAAGGCGGGGATTTGCTACCCGCTGGCGAAAGCTGCCGAAGTAGAAGCCAAGAAGGGCCCCAACACTCCTCCGTGGCAGAAGAAAGCTGCAGAGGAAAAAGCAGCCAAGGAGAAGGCTGCTGCCGAGCAGAAGAAGGATTCTGCAGAGTAGTCTGTAGAAGGGTGGTGCCGCGTGACTCTATCAGCCCGAGCGTTGTGCAAACTGGGTGGCGATACTGATGGCAATGACGGTCTTAAAGACGAGATCGGCCTTGCGTCGGACGCTACCTACGACGCACGACTCGAGCGGCTGATCGAGTCCGCTACCCGCCAAATTACCCGCTACTGCGGGCAAGAATTTCATTACGAGTCGGCCCGCGTGGATGATCTGCGCGGGTACGGCTCCCCCGTCCTCCACGTTTCCAAAACACCGCTGTTGTCGATTGGGTCGATTGTCTACGACCCGAACGGCTCCAACGAAACAATCAGCTCTGACAACTACGAGCTGGACAGCGAAGCCGAAGGGCGCATTTACCGTGATGGCGGTTGGCAGTGGACCGCGGCCCGCGCGTCGTGGATGACTGTCACTGCGATTCCAAGCACCGAAGAATCGCTCTACCGAGTGACCTACGAGTGCGGGTACAAGACGCGGCACCAAATAGACAACCTCAGCATCACGGGAAGCATGTCGCTCCCCGAAGATCTCGAGGATGCCTGTCTGATGCTCGCGGCGATGCGCTATCGGTGGGCCCCGCGCAACTCAGTGATCAAATCGGAAAAGCTCACTACATGGAGTGCCACGTACAACGGCGCAGCTGACTCGGTGGGAATGCCGCCCGAGGTGGCTGCGATCCTCGATGGATATCGAAGGCCGGTGTGGGCATGAGTCGGGCTTCGCATTTACTCACTGAGACGATCACCTACGCGGATGTGTCGTCTACGGATGGGTACGGGGATCCTACGTACGGGACGCGAAGCACCGCGCCCGCGCGCATCGATTATGGGATCTTTCGTACAACCAGCCCCCGCGGCGAAGAGGTTATGTGCTCCACCCGCGTTACGACTGAGACTGCAGTGCCGCACCGTGCGCGAGTGTGGCTCCCGGACGATAACGCCGCAGTGGCCAACGAGGCGCGACGCATCACGCGGCGGAAGAAGTCGATCACCCCGGACGCGTCTTTGACGATCTACGAGCTCTATCTTACCGAGCGCGGAGGGGTGTCGTGATGGAGTGGAAGGGGCTCGAGAAATTTCGACGGAATACGCGCAAGGCTAAGCGCGACTACGAGCGAGCTTCGGGCCTGGCTTTGTACCTGGAAGCCGAAGCCCTCATGTCTGAGAGCAAGAAGCAGTGTCCTGTTGACTTTGGGTTTTTGCGAGGGTCCGGGTACGTCACGCAGCCGTCGTACGGTAAAGAGCCAGTTGTGGAAGTGGGCTACGGAAAAGAATATGGACCCCACGTACATGAGCGGCGTGGGTTGAGTCACCCAGTGGGGAAGGATCACTTCCTCAGTGATCCGCTTGGCGCTGCGCGACCAGGTCTTCTGCGTCGTGTTGGTAAGCGAATTGATGGTCTTGTAGAATCTGGATCCGCGCGCTGGCGCAAAGGTTCGCACCCAACGAGGCCCAAATAGCGATGCCAGAGCCAGCTAAAGATCTCGCCACCTACGTGGCAACGAACCTCGGCACTGCCACGCTGGGCACCAATGCGTTCTACGGGCCCGTGAAGTCACCTGATGACGGAGCCCCCGCGAAGGCTGTGTATTTCATCGACGGCGGAGGCCCTCCGAGTGAGCCGAGCTGCGGGACGTCGAAAACGATTTACCGCGCGACGGTGCAAATTTGGGTGCGCGGTGATGCGGATGATTACGGCGCGGGTTTGGCCTGGGCCAATTCTATTTTCTCGGAAGTAGAACATGCCCCGGTGTCGGGGTATATCAACGTGCGCAATCTTCGCGCGCGACCGAGCTACATGGGCAAGGATGCACGTGCGTACCATGAATGGAGTTGGGACGCCGAAATGATTTTCGAGGAGACAATTTCATGAGAGTGTACGTACCGAAAAAAATCGAATGGGCTGACGCGCGGGGTGTTGGCTACCGTCGCAGCCCCGGCTTTTACAATCTCGCAGATGGCGAGGCTTTAGCGTGGCTCGCAGATGGGCGCGCATGGCGCGTGTCTCCAGGGGATGTGCCGATCGAGCCTCTTCCTTCACCACCTGAGCCAGAGTTCGACGTGACGAAGGAGGAAGACGATGGCTAGATCAGATCTGACAGTAACCGTTGTTCCCGCGTGGGGCGACGGTCTTGCTGATGCGGGATTTGAGGCTGCGGATCAGGCGAACGGCAATGCGTTTGCGATCGGAAAACCTACGGTTGTGCTTGTGAATAATGGGAGCGGCGGGCCAATCAACGTGACCATCAATCTGCCAGCCTCGCGCTACACCGCACAGGACGCAGCGACGAAAGTCACAGCGGTGGCGGATGGAGACATCGGAGTTTTTTTGCTGCTCCCGGGGCTGCATAAGCAGTCAGATGACAAGGCCTGGATCGATTACTCAGATGACACAAGCGTGACCGTCGCCGCGTGCGAGCTCACAAAAACCCCCCTATAAGGAGGATTGAGAGATGGCAAAATTTCATGGACGTGGCGCAGGGCTCACTTTCAGCGGCGACGCTGTTGGTGGCATTGATGAGATCAGCGCATCGATTGAGCGCGCAGCGCTTGATGCGACGGATCACGATGACGCTTCCCGCACGTACATCTCCGGTCGTATTGGCGGCACAATTGATTTGTCGTTGAAGTACGACTCTGGAGACGCCGGGCAGGTCGCGCTGAAAGACAACATTTACAGCGACACCGGTGCAGAGGCTTTTGTGTACGTCATGGGCGACGGGCGCAAAATTTCGGGCAGCGGATTCGTCACTTCCTGGAACCCGAGTGGCCCCAATGACGACGTCGGCATGGTGAGCTGTACCATTCAAATCTCTGGCACGATTACGGAGGCCTCAGTCTAATGCTCGAAGGAAGGGATCGCATTTCCGTCACGCTGAAAGATGGTACCCGGAAGTTCATTCAGTTTACGGGGCCAGCCATCATTGAAGCGGAGAAGTTGCTTGGGCGTTCTATCATGTCGCTCTTCACGGGTGTGAGTGAGGACACGATTCTGGAGCGCTTCAGCTTTACCGAGCTCTCCAATCTGGTCTACGCCGGCATGAAGGGTGCGGGTGGAACTACATCGCGCAGCGTTGTGCAGCAGAAAATGCACACCGACGTCGAGCATTTCTTGGAGTACATCAATCAGGTCTACGAAGCGCTGAGCCTCGCGATCTTTGGCGTTTCCTTCGAGGAAGCAAAGCGAAAGGCAGAAGCCGAGGCGGAAGAGCGCGAAGCGTCTGGGGAGGCGGAGGCTTCCCTCGAGGACCCTCCTCAAGAGATATAGATTGGGAGGGTGCGGTTATCGACACTCTTGCAGCAGGGATGAGCATGACGGAGCTCCGCACATCAACGCCCTACGAATGGGCGCTTGTACGACGTGGATACTTTCGTCGCCTGGCGCATCAGCAGGTCATTGCTGAATACGCCGGTGCAGTCTCTGCGCACCCCCACTATGTAAAAGGCACCCCCCAACCTAAGCGGCCAATCAAGGCGGAGCGGTAGCTGT
>Ga0307424_1001027_pt1 | contig 14847 bp, 10 predicted proteins | sample SalMarWE160320MG_FD_202157 | JGI IMG/M metagenome (GOLD analysis project Ga0307424, IMG submission 202157) | Salt marsh sediment microbial communities from the Plum Island Ecosystem LTER, Massachusetts, United States - WE1603-20 | ecosystem: Environmental > Aquatic > Marine > Intertidal zone >... | reverse complement strand
CGACAATGCGGGCGATGGATTGGTCCACGTTGCAAGCGATTGGCCAGGCGTCGTAGGGGGCGATGGAAGCGCCTTCATCTACCAACTGCTGGATGCCGCGTCCGGCGACGCATTTGGCGGCCTTCTCACCCGGCTGGTCGACGGGGACACCGGTGAGGGCGGACAGTTTGCGGTAGATGGCCTGAATTTCCGCCTGGCTGTCGGGGAGCAGGGCCGGCGTGATGGCCACATTGAACGAGGGGATGTTGCGGACCAACAGCGAACCGTTGCGGTCGTAGATCACGCCGCGCGGTGCGGGAATGTTGACGGTTTCCAGACGATTGTCGGTTGCGGCAGTCACAAAGTCGGGGCCTTGCAGTATCTGGAGCTGATACAGGCGAAAGATGAACACGATCAGCAGGCCGCCAATGGCCGCATACGTCAGCCATACTCGATAGGCTGGAACGGGATTGGTATCGATACCACCGCGCATCAGATCTGTACCTCAGGAGGATAGAACGTTTCGGCCAGGCTCGATGCCGCCTGGGTTGCTGGCAGGGCCAGGATCAGATTGAGAAAAGTGCTGGGCAGGACGACGCGGCCGAGCGCAAAGCTCAGTTCGAGCGGTCTGCCCAGGGCCAACAAGACCGCCAGCGACAAGCCATGGAAGAGCAGAGAACTCCACAAGACAGTTGTCAGCGGCATGAGCAGGTTAGCCTCCCAGAATCGACCCGCGGTCAGAGAAACCAGATAGACCACCGTGATCATGATAATGGCCGTGGCACCCAAAGGCAGTCCGGAGAGCAAGTCGATCAACAGGCCGCCGAACAATGCGCCAGCCATCGCCTGGCGGGCATGGCCAGTCAGTGCCCAGGCGACGACAGCCAGCAGAATCAGATCCGGAGCGCCGTCCAGCAAACGAACATTCGACAGAACCGTGGCTTGAATGACTGCCAGGAGCACAAGCAAGGGAACACCGACAATGTAGGCCATGGATGCGCGTCACGGACCGATGGATTGATTGAATGGTAGCGGCTGGAAGTTGGTGATCACCAGCACCAACTCGAGCTGTTGGAAATCGACGCTCGGCTGGAGCACGGCCTGCTGAAATAGCTCGTAATCTCGGCGACGGACCGAGGTGAGCGTGCCGACGGGGATGTCCGGGGGATAGTTGCCGCCCAGGCCGGAGGTGAGCACGATTTCCCCTGGGCTGACCTCGGCATCCTGGCTGATCATGCCTACCCAGATCTCACCATTAAGTTGAGGCTGGAGCGCCCCGTCGGCGCGAGATGTCTGCAGGCGAACATTGACCACGCTGCTGGGGTCGGTGATGAGCTGGACCCGCGACACGCTGGCGAAGACTTCGACCACACGGCCAACCAGCCCCCGATCGGTCACCACCGGCATCCCCTTGGCGACACCGTCGTCCGACCCGGCCCCGATCCATACGGAACGCAGGAAGGGGCTGACGTCGCGGCTGATGACGCTTGCCGCCAGATAGCGGCTGTCCGGCTGGGATCGCGCGTATTGGACCAATGCCGACAGCACTTCGGCTTGGGCGACCTGTTCTTGCAGGCCGATGATCTCCTGTTGGAGTTGAGCATTTTCTGATTGAAGCTCGCGAACCTGGCCTCGCAGGGTGGCCACGTCGGCCGGAGATGCCAGCAGATCGCGCACAGCATAGTAGCGTACTGCCAGCCAGGATTGCGCACCGCCGATGGGCCGCAGCACAAGGCTTTCGACAGGCGAGAGGAAGCCGCCCATGTTGAGGACGAGGAATCCAGCCGCGATCATGATTAGGATCAGTGCGAAAAGGGCTTGAGAGGACGATCGAGACATAGCAGGTTGGCCTCAGGCGGGCGAAGTCCGCTGAAGCCGGATAAGGCGCTCAGACAGACGTGCGTTCCAGGCCGACCAGGAAGCGCCGGTTGTTTTCAAGGTCCTCGAGGATTCTGCCGGCGCCGCGGGCGACACAGGTCAAAGAATCCTCGGCCAACCAGACACGCATGCGCAGTTCATTTGTCAACCTTTCTGGCAGGCCCTGGAGCTGTGAACCTCCGCCCGCCAAGCACACGCCGACTTCCATGAGGTCGGCTACCAACTCAGGGGGTACCTCGTCAATGGCGTCTCGAATCGTGTCGACAATGATCTTAACCGAATTCGCCACCGCCTCGCGTATCTCTACCGATGAGATTTCCACCGCTTCAGGCAGCCCGCTGACCAGATTTCGACCCCGCAATACCTCAGTCTTCTCTTCCTTGAGAGGGTAGGCGGAGCCGATGCTCATCTTGACCCGCTCTGCCATGCGCTCGCCGATCAGCAGGTTGTACTTGTTGCGGACATAGTCGATGATGTCCTGGTCCATCTCGTCGCCGGCGACACGCAGCGAGCGGGACACGACGATTCCCCCCATGGAAAAAACGGCGACTTCCGACGTACCGCCGCCGATGTCGACCACCATCGTGCCGCGCACTTCACCGATGGGGAGGGAAGCCCCGAGCGCAGCCGCCGTTGGCTCTTCAATGAGGTAGGCCTCCCTGGCGCCGGCTGCCATGGCAGCATCGTAAACGGCTCTCTTTTCCACTTCGGTGGCTCCGCTGGGAATGCCCACCACGACCCGGGGCCGGGGAACAGGCACGATGCTCTGCTCGTGGGCCTTGCCAATGAAGTACTCGAGCATGGCTTCGGTGATGTCGAACTCGGAGATCACGCCGTCCCGCAAAGGGCGGATGGCGACGACATTGGCAGGGGTGCGGCCGACCATCTCTTTGGCTTCGGCTCCAATGGCCAGCGGCCGTCGGCTCTTCTTCTCAATGGCCACCCAGGAAGGCTCGTTAAGGACGATGCCTTTTCCCCGCACGTTGACCAGGGTGTTGGCCGTTCCCAGGTCGATTCCGATGTCCAAGGAAAACAGGCCCAGGAGCCAGTTGAGGGGGTTTAGCGGCAAGAGAGCTTTCCTCCGGGGGGCATCGAAGGTGAATCAGCCAAGCGGCGATTATACCATACGGAGCCATTTCGCAGGCTTGCCGGGCGCCCAGGCTGCCGGTCTTGGCGCCCCAGAATGCTATAATCCGCGCGCCATGCAGTTACTGCAGGAAGTGGCGGATTTCATCCGCCAAGAACGGCTCTTGGAGCCTAGCCAGCTGGTGATCTTGGGGGTGTCCGGTGGCGCGGACAGCTTGTGCCTGTTGGATGTGCTCCACAGGCTGGGCTATCCGTTGGTGGTGGCCCACTTTGACCACGGTCTGCGCCCCGAAAGCGGCCAAGAAGCCCTGCGGGTCCAGGAGATGGCGGCCTTCAGAGGTCTCGATTTTGAGGTGGAGAGGGGGGCTCTGACCAAAGAATCATACCTGGATGGATCACTTGAGGCCGCCGCGCGTCATGCTCGCTACCGGTTCCTTCTTCGTGTAGCCACAGAAAAAGCCGCCCAACGTATCGCCACCGGTCACACAGCCGACGATCAGATCGAGACTCTGCTCATGAACCTGCTCCGTGGGGCCGGGCCGGACGGACTGCGGGGGATGAAGCCGCTGACGCCGATCGGACGCTGGCCAGAATTTGGCCCGGGTGTCCAATCTGACGTGCAGCTTGCGCGCCCCTTACTGGGCTTGGGTAGAAATCGGACTCGAGACTATTGTGCGCGCCATGGTTTGTCGCCGGTGTCGGACGCGTCCAACCAAGATCGGCGATTCCTCAGGAACCGAGTGCGCCATGACCTCTTGGAGTCCCTCGAATACTACAACCCTGAGGTTCGCCAGGCTCTGCTGCGAACAAGCCGGATTATGGGTGATGTGGCAGATTTGCTCGAAACACTTGTTGACCAGGCTTGGGAAAACTGCGTCCGCTCTGCAGGCGCCGGTGCCCTCGCTTTCAATGCGGCTGTATTCACCAAAGCACCTTTGGCGATCCAGCGGCGTATGCTGCGGCGTGCCGTTGCACAACTGGGCGTGCCGACGAGGGAGGCCGGTTTCGAAGCGGTCGAACGCGTGCGGACGGCGATGCTCGGTGAGGGGCCATCTCAGCTCAACCTGCCGGGTCGCGTGGCTGTCGAGCGGGTGGGAAGTGAATGGCTGCTGGCCAGGCCAGACGCCCGGGTGACCTTTCCTGATTATCCGCAGCTCGATGCTCCGACTGCTGTTCGCGTTCCAGATTCAGGATCCGTTGAACTGGCACATGGCTGGCGCCTGAGGGTAGGCTACCAGGCGATGGAAGACGGCGCCCAGGATCACGTATCGGATGAGACGACTGTTGTGTTTGATGCCGACCAGATCCCGCATCCCATCATCGTGCGATCCTCTGTTTCAGGCGAAAAACTAGCCCCCTTTGGGATGCACGGCAGGGTGAAACTGTCGGATGTCTTCATCGATCACAAGGTCCCCAGGCGGCTGAGAGCGCGTTGGCCCGTGGTCAGTTCAGGAGATGACATTCTTTGGGTCCCGGGACTGCGCAGGGGCAGTCTTGCCCCGGTGGGTGCCTCAACTCAGCGGATTGTGGAGCTTCGCCTGGTCCCGCCTCGAGCCGAGGGTTAGGCGAGCAGATGGATGAGAGCCATCCCGATAGGTTGCCATAAGGATCAGGATCCGTGCTGATTTTGCCCGTGCGATTTGGTGTGAACTGGTGCTTGACCAGAGCGGGTCTCGTTGCTAGAATGTCCCCTGTCCGGTGAGTTCCGGGCAAGACAACTGAATATGGGAGATCAGCGTATGGGTCTCAGCGGCAGCTGAGACAACGAGGTGGAGGTTCCCTGCCTGTCCGCAGGGCCAACCCAGGCGAAAACTCTGGGGAAAATCGAAACCATCAGCGGATGCCTCCGAAGCCAGCCACAGGCTTTCCTCTCCCTTCCGGAAAGCAGCGATCCAATACCGCCTGGTGACAGGTGGGGCAAAAATCGCCGCCGTGGCCAGACCGACCGACAAAGGTGGGTTTGAAGATGTATGGAAGGGCGCCCACGGCAAACAGGGCACGCCCTGCGTGCCGTTTTGTTTTTCCTGACTGTCGTGAGCGCGCCTCCAAAGAGAGGCGAGAAGTATGACCTACAAGCGCTACCACATCCCCGTGGCGCCGGCCCCGAACTCGGCGCCGCACCCCCGCCGCTTTAACGTCAATGTTTCGAAAATCGGTCTGGCCAGCCTGCTCGTTCGTGAAATATTTCACTATCGCGGCGACATGAGTACGGTCCTGAGCCGCCCGTGCATGTATGGCGTTTTTTCGGGTCCGGTGGGCGGCTTTGCGCCGAGACCGGACAACTGCGTGGGGTGCCTCCGCTGCACCGTGCAGTACCCAGACATGGTGCGGGTCGAGCCCAACTCCGACCGGCTGGAATTGGGAGATTCCTACTTCACGCCGGACAATGTGGACACGGTGCTCTATGAAGCCGCCACGGGTAGGGTGCCGGTCAAAGGCGCCGGGTACCGGGGGCGCTACGGGGGTCCTGGCTGGGATGGCATGTGGACCGACATGTCGGAGATCGTCCGGCCAACGCGGGATGGGATTCACGGTCGCGAATTCATCTCCACCCAAATCGATATCGGTGAGCGGCCGGCCTGGCTCAGCTTTGACGAAGAGGGCGGTTTGGATGGCGACCCGTGGCAGGTGATCCGCCTTCCGCTGCCCATGTTGTTTGACCGCCTGCCGGACAGCCTGCTATCTGGAGGTTGGGAGGCGGCGCTGCTCGATGCGGCCGGTTCCCTTGAAACGCTGGCCATCGTCCCTTGGAAAGCCTTGCGAGAGATGTCCTCGGCGCCTTCGGCGCTGGTTCCGCTGGTCGCTCCGGCTGAGATCGACCATTTGTTGGAGGCCGCCTGGCGGCCCCGGATGGTCGAGATCGAGGGCTGGGACGCAGGGGCCTTCGCCCGATTGGGGGCTGCCTGGCCGGAATGTGTCGTGGCGGTTCGCCTGCCGTTCGGTGACCCGATTGACGAGCCTTTGGCTTCCGGCTGTCGGACTCTTCATTTTGTGGCTGACTACCACGGACGGACGAGCTCTGGGTTCGTACTTGAGTCCATCCGAGAGGTGCATGATGCGCTGGTTGCGCGCGGTGTTCGGGAGCAAACGACGCTGATTGGCAGCGGCGGGTTGACGGCAGCGGAACATGTCCCCAAGGCGATCATCGCCGGGCTGGACGCGGTGGCTCTGGACACACCTCTGCTGATTGCTCTGCAGGGCCGCTTCCGAGGCGAATGCCGGACTGCGGAAAGCTGCAAGGTGGAGATGCCCAACGTCGATCGGGCGTGGGCGAAACAGCGTCTGATCAACCTGATGGGATCGTGGCGAGATCAGATGCTTGAGATCTTGGGCGCCATGGGCATCCGAGAAGTGCGGCGCTTGCGAGGCGAGGTGGGCCGGGCCATGTTCCAGGCCGACCTTGAGAAGGAAGCGTTTGGGGAGATCGAAGGATATGTCCATGTCTGACCGAGATGATCATCAGATGCGGGCCGTCACGGACAAGCACACACATGCTCTGCGCTCTGGATTCGCCCGTTGGCCGAGGCGAGAGGCGCCGCCACCCGCCATGGGGGATCTTCGCTGGCCGGCAGACCTGATTCTGGCGACGTGGGATCAGGCGGGCACCGGCGCGCCACCTGACGGGCCCGACGCGCATACGCACGGCCTCTCAGAGGGCGGTTTCGATCGGCTGGGTTTCAAGTGGCTTCCGGATGGGGAGCAGTTTGGTTCAGCAACCGAGATCGATTTGACGATCCCGCTCAATCGACGGCCGTATGATCCGCGCATTGAGATTCCCGTGCCCTGGTACGGGGCCGGCATGTCGTATGGCTCCGTGAGCGAACAGGTGATGCTGGCGCGCGCCAAGGCTGCCAAAGAGTGGGGCACGTTCACCAGCACAGGGGAAGGTGGCTATCCCGATTCCCTTTTTGAATACAAAGACCACGTCATCACCCAGGTGGCCACGGGGATGTTCGGCGTGCGTGAGGCGACATTGAAGGCGGGTCGGATTATTGAGTTCAAGTATGCGCAGGGGGCCAAACCTGGACTGGGTGGTCACTTGTTGGGAGACAAGGCCACAGTCTCGGTGGCAAAAATGCGCCAGTCGGTGCCCTGGGTGTCGCTGTTTTCGCCGTTTCCTTTCCACAGTGTCTATTCCGTAGAGGATCATCGCAAGCATGTCGATTGGGTGAAGACGATTAACCCAAAGGCCCTGATCTCCATAAAGGTGTCGACGCCGACGGATGTCGATATGGTGGCAGTCGGAAGCTACTACGCTGGTGCGCACATCCTTCATATCGACGGCTCCTACGGGGGGACGGGTGCTGCACCTGAAATCGCCAAGAAGAATATCGCCATGCCGATCGAGTATGCCATCCCGAAAGTGCATCGCTACCTGCTCTCAGAGGGCATTCGGGATGAGATCACTGTGATGGCGAGCGGCGGCATTCGCACGGCGCACGATATCGCCAAGGCGATCGCGTTGGGTGCAGATGGCGTCATCCTCGGCACCAGCGAATTGGTGGCCATGGGCTGCACGCGCTGCTCCAACTGTGAACGCGGCCGAGGCTGCCCATTCGGGCTGACGACAACTGACCCCGAACTCTCATTGCTGATCGATCCGGTCTGGGGTGCTGAACGAGTGAGCAACCTGTACAGCGCGTTCGCCCAGGAACTGTCCACCATCCTCCGGAGATTGGGGCTGCCGAAAGTCGGTGACCTTCGCGGCAGAACGGATCTTCTGACCTATTTGCCGCACGATGTAGGAGTCAATCATGTCCACCAGGGATGATCGAATGCTCAAGAACAAAGTGATCGGCTCTCGCCGGCGTCTGGTCGAGGACATGCGCGGGCCGCTTCCCACGCACAGTGCCGAGGCGGAGGGCGGCTGCGGTGTCATCGGAATCGCCAGCAGCGAACGGATCCCCGGGCGTCACCTGCTCCAGGCTCTGCGGCAGATGCGCAATCGCGGGAATGGCAAGGGGGGCGGGGCGGCGCTGGCCGGGTTGGACCCAGACCAGTTTGGTGTCACTCCAGAGATTCTCCGGCAGGATACCTTGCTGGCGATGGCCTACCTGCAACCTGGCGCACGTGAACTGGTGGAGGAGAGTCACATCCGGCCAGGATTCGACATACATCACATCCACAACATGCCGGTGACAAACGTGCCTGGATTGGAGACCCGACCCCCAGAGGTGGTGCTCTATTTTGGGCATGTTCGCGACGATGTCGTGGATGGTTTCGCAGAAGAGCACGGCCTTGAGGCTCTTCCCCGCGAAGCCCTAGAGGACGAGTGGGTCTACCAAAACAGCTACGCTCTGAACAAGGCCTACTACGCATCTCTAGGGGAGCAAAGGGCGTTTGTGCTTTCGCATGGGAAGGACCTGCTGGCCCTAAAGATGGTCGGCTACGGCGATGACGTGATACAGGCCTATGGCTTGCATGATGTCCGGGCCCACGTGTGGATCGGCCATCATCGCTATCCGACCAAGGGGCGAGTCTGGCATCCCGGCGGAGCACACCCCTTCGTCGGCCTCAATGAGGCGCTCGTTCACAACGGCGACTTCGCCAACTATGCCTCCGTGTGCGCGTACCTGGCCCAGCAAAACATCCGCCCGTTGTTCTTGACGGACACCGAGGTCTCGGTGTTGGTCTTCGATCTACTCCACCGAACCTATGGATACCCGTTGGAATACGTGATTGAGGCGTTGGCGCCGACGACCGAACGTGACTTCACCATGCTGCCTGTCGAGAAACAGGAAGTCTACGAGCGTCTCCAGACGGTTCACATGCACGGATCCCCGGATGGCCCGTGGTTCTTCCTGATCGCGCAATCCGAGGCCAAAGGCGACGCGCCTCGCACGTCTCGTCTGATCGGGATCACCGACACGAGCATGCTGCGTCCACAGGTGTTCGCGCTGCAAGCGACAGGGGCGAACGGGCCGTCGATCGGATTCGCCGCCTCTGAGAAACAGGCCATTGACGCCGCCCTGAGCAGCCTGGCCTCCGAAGATGATCGTTTCTGGTCGCGGCCTGATCGGGTGTGGAATGCACGCGGCGGGAGTCATACCGACGGAGGGGCGTTTGTATTCGACGTCATCCGCGGGCGCGACGGCCGGGCCGATCTGGTGTGCCGGGACAAGTTCGGCACGGTGATCGAATTGCAGGCTGAAGCTCCGCCGCATGCCAACGGCCGGCCCAGGCCCCAGAGTTCGCCGGTATCGCTGGAAGGCTCGCTGCAGTCCATGTTCGACGGATATGTCGAGGGGCTGAAGACTTGGGACTATGGCGAAGTTGAGAGCTTCCTAGAGTCAATCATCGCCCCAAGGGAGGAAGGTTCCACCATCGATCGTCGCCGTGCGCTGGATCTCCTGGCCTTGATGATCGACCGCCGTTATGCGACGCACGCACTGCGGCGGAGTGCGCTCCTAAGCATGATCGACAGTGCGCGCGAGCGGCTGCTGGAAGCCATCCATCAACGATCAGGCGAAGGTTACGTCGGTCTTAGGGAGGGGGATGACCTGCCGGCGGCGGATCCAGGCACGACAGTTGTCGTCGATGCGAGAGGCTACGCTCCGGAAGGCCCCGGCTCGCTGGCAGACGTCATCAATCAGCTTGCTGCCGCAGGTGTTCGAAGCATATTGGCCCACGGCGTGCGCGGCCACCGATTCATTGCCAACGGCCTTGGGAAGGATACCCAGGGGCTGCGGATCGACGTCTATGGGTCACCTGGCGACTATCTCGGCTCGGGGATCGACGGGGCCGAGGTGGTCGTGCACGGGTCCGGCCAGGACCAACTGGCACAGATTATGAAAGCCGGAAAGCTGGTGGTCCATGGCGATGTCGGTCAGACGTTCATGTACGCGGCCAAGGGAGGCGAAGCGTATGTGCTGGGGAGCGCTGCCGGGCGCCCGCTGATCAACGCCGTGGGAAGCCCTCGGGTGGTCATCAACGGCACTTGTCTGGACTATCTGGCGGAATCGTTCATGGCCGGCGATCCCTTGAACGGAGGCGGATTCGTTGTGCTGAATGGTATGACGTACTCGGACGAAGGCACCTGGCGGCCCATGGAGACCCCATATCCCGGGGGTAACCTCTTCTCACTCGCGTCGGGCGGCGCCATCTTTGTTCGGGATCCCAAGCATCTGGTGGGAGAGGATCAGTTGAACGGCGGCGCCTTTGTGGCCTTCAGAGAAGAACACTGGGCGTTGATTGAACCCGTGCTTAGAGAGAATGAGGCATGGTTTGGCCTGCCTCTTGAGACGTTGCTGACGGTCGATGGAGAGCGGCGTTCCCCGCGCCAAGTCTACCGGGCGATCATCCCCATGCAGCAGAAGGCTCTGATGCCGGAAGAGGCTTGGGTTTCCCACCATGGGTGAGGGGACATGAGGAGCAGAATTTCGGCAGAACTGGATCGTGGGTCAGAGGTTGACGGGTGAGCCAAAGCGCTTGAGTAAGTGGTGGGCGGCAGCTGGCGCTACCTAGGCGGCCTGCTCCATGACGGCGGCCTGGCTGACCGGTTCTTCTTCCGCCGCTCGCATCGCCTTGAAGGCGGCGATGGCGACTTCCAGCATGCTGTCGTCCGGGCGGCGGGTGGTCAGATTCTGAAGCGCCAAATTGGGCGCAACAAACGGCCATATCCACCAGCGGTCCAAGAATCGGGACGTCAAGCGGATGTACTCATAGGCGACCGATGCCAGCACGGGCAGAAGCAGCAGTCGGCTCACCAGGCGCGGGATAAGGGCCATTTCCCCGAGCAGACTGAAGAGGATCACGGAAAAGACGACCACCGTGAGCAAGAAAGCCGTGCCGCAGCGCGCGTGCTGCCTGGAATAGCGGCGCACACTTTCGACCTGCAGATCGGCGCCGGCCTCAAAGGCGTTTATCGTCATGTGTTCGGCACCGTGGTAGCCATAGACGCGCTGGATGTCGGGCATCAGCCCGATGCCCCAGATGTAGCCGATCAGCAGCAGGAGTCGGACCAGCCCCTCGATGATGTTGACCCACCCCGATGAGAGCGGGGTGAATTGTCCGACCAGGTAGGCGCCGCCTGCCGGAAGCAGGAAGAACAACCCCACGCCGAAGAGCAGCGAAAAAGCCATGGTGATGGCCATTGGGGCGCCCTCGAGCTTGGTGTCTTCCCCGGTCTGGACGTTGGCGGAGAAAGTCAGGGCACGCATACCCAGCCCCAAAGCGTCCCACAGAACGAGCAAGCCGCGCAGGAAAGGCAAGGTGGCCCAACGGCTGCGATAGACCGACGACAGGGGAAGGTCTTCCACTTGGATGGCCTTCTCGGGAGTGCGAACGGCCACCTTGCAGGATGAGCGTCCGCGCATCATCACGCCTTCGATCACTGCTTGGCCGCCATAGGTCGGCAGGCTTTGGGGTTGCGCCGCGGATGTCTTCATCGGGTGCTTGTCACTCCGCCATTTCGTGGGTGAAGTGAATATAGGTCTCAATGCCGCGGAAGTAGTTGGGCAGATGGAGCTTCTCGTTGGGGGCATGCAGGTTGTCGTCAGGCAGGCCGTAGCCAAGCATCAAGCTTCCCGCCCCCAGCCGCTTCTGAATGATCCCGACGACGGGGACTGAGCCACCCTCGCGATCGAATAGGGGAGCCTTCCCCCAGGTCTGCAGAAAGGCCTTGCTGGCCGCTTTGACTGCGGGGGAGTCCACATCGATGATGGATGGCTCCCCGCCGGCGTGATTGATCAGCTCCCAAGAGATACCTGCCGGCATGTTTTCCTCAAGGTACTGGCGCAGGGACGTCTCGGCTTCGGCCGAAGTCTGATCGGGCACCAGGCGCATCGAAATCTTGGCCATGGCCTTGGCCGGAAGGACGGTCTTTGAGCCTTCGCCCGTGAATCCGCAGAGCAGCCCGTTGACATCCAGCGTGGGCCTGGCCGAAGCGCGTTCGGTGGGCGTGTATCCGATTTCGCCGGTGAGAACGTCCGAACCCGATTGTGCTTTCCACCAGGCTTCATCTTCCGGCAGCTTGGCGAGCTCGTCGCGCTCTTCGTCCGAAAGAGGGCGCACTTTGGTGTAAAAGCCAGGCAGCGTCACTCGGCCTTGTTCATCGTGCATACCAGCAATCAGCTTGGCGAGCGCATTGCCTGGATTGGGGATCGTTCCGCCGAATCGGCCGGAGTGCAAGTCCCTATCGGCGCCTTGCAGGCGGATCTCGAAGTAGGCCAGCCCGCGCAGCCCGTAGGTGATGGCGGGTATGTCGGCGGCGAGGATGCCGGCATCTGCGTTCAGGCAGACGTCACAGGCCAGCTTGTCTTTGTGCTGCTGAATAAACGCTTCGATGTTCGGCGAGCCGATTTCCTCTTCACCTTCAACCATGTACTTCAGATTGACCGGAAGGCCGCTGGTGTTGATCATGGATTCAACAGCCATCAAGTGGGCGACAATCTGCCCCTTCATGTCGGAGGCGCCCCTGGCGAAGAGATCGTCCCCGCGAACGGTGGGTTCGAACGGATCAGTTTCCCAAAGGTCAAGTGGATCTGCCGGCTGGACGTCGTAGTGCCCGTAGACTAGGATCGTTGGGGCATCAGGTCCGGCTTCCAAATGTTCGCCATAGACCACAGGATGGCGCTTTGTGGGGATGATCTCAACTTCGGAAAAGCCCAAGCTCCGCATGCGTTCTGCCAGCCATTCGGCGGCCTTGGCCATGTCTGGTTCGTTCTCTGGCAGGGTCGAAATCGACGGAATACGCAGCAGCTCATTTAGTGAGTCAAGAAAAGCCTCGCTGTGGTCCTTGGCGTAGTCGATGGCGGGCGTTCGATCAGACATGCACTGGCTCCTGTGATTGTGGTAGACCGTCCTGGCGGCTGCATCCTCTCCTCCAGGCAGTGCGCACCCACCAACTCTGGCCGCCTCCGCCGGAGGTGACCAAGGGGGATGGGGCGTCGAACGGCAATCATTATACTCTTTGACGGTTGCCAGAATGGCTGTCGAGGCGGCCAAATCTTGGCCGACATCTCAAACCGTGGTACGCTTTCGACTAGCGGATTGATCAGAAGGACCGAGCTCAGCATGTCACCCTTGGGGCTTAACGCCTCCTTCGAAAACAATGTCTTCGACGATGTTGCCGGAACGATCGGCCGGACGCCTTTGGTCCGTCTCAATCACGTCGCCCGCGGGTTGAAATGTTCCCTGTATGCAAAGTTGGAGATGTTCAACCCAGGCGGCTCGATCAAGGATCGAATCGCTTTCCCAATGATTGACGGCTTTGAGAAGAGCGGGGAGCTCCGGCCAGGGGGCACCGTTGTCGAAGCTACGTCGGGCAACACGGGGGCTGCCCTGGCGATCGCCTGCGCGCTGCGCGGATATCAGGCCGTATTCGTGATCCCAGACAAGATGTCAGATGAGAAGATCAGGCTTCTGCGTGCCTACGGGGCGCGGGTCGTGATCACACCGACCGCCGTCGCCCCGGACGATCCCCGTTCGTATTACTCCGTGGCACGACGACTCGTTGAAGAGACGTCCAACGCTGTGCTCGCAAACCAGTATCACAATCCAGACAATCCACAGAGCCACTACCACTCGACGGGTCCCGAGATCTGGGAGCAAAGCGAGGGCAGAGTGACAGATGTCGTGATTGGCATGGGCACAGGAGGAACGATCACGGGCGTCGCCAGATACTTGCGCGAACAGGACACAAATGTGCAGATTGTGGGGGTCGATCCAGAGGGCTCCTTGCTTTACGAAGCGTGGAAGCGGGGAGGTTCGGCTGAAGGACTGGACGCGACCACGTACAAAGTGGAAGGCATTGGGGAGGATTTCGTTCCCAGCACTCTGGATCTTTCACTGGTTGACCAGGTCGTGCAGGTCGACGACGCAGAGTCCTTCCTCTGGACTCGCCGTCTGGTCCGAGACGAAGGCATCTTTGCTGGCGGGTCCAGCGGGTCGGCGCTGGCAGGCGCGCTGAAATATGCGCGTGACCTTCCAGAAGACAGGCTGGTGGTGGTCATCTTTCCTGACACCGGCGCCCGCTATTTGTCCAAGCTCTTCAACGACGACTGGATGCGCGAACATGGGTTCCTGCCGGTCGACACACGCCGCATCAGCGCTTTGGAGGTTGCTCGAGCCCGCGGACTGTCGGCGCTGATCACGGCCTCCAGAGGCGACACGATGCGGGATGTGATCGGAAGGATGCGTCAAAACGGCATTGACCAACTGCCGGTGGTGGACGAAGATGGCGCGTTGGTAGGATTGGTGACGGAGCTCGAGCTGCTCAATCACATGTTGAGCAGCGATCACGACCATCCGCCCGATGAGACCATCGAGGGGATGATCAACACTGACGTCCGAACCAGTCGGTCGGCGACTCCCTTGGTCGAGGTTTTGCCCGATTTGATGCAAAGGAAGGTGATCGTGCTGGTTGATGACGGTCAGCGTCCAGTCGGTATTCTGACGATTATTGATGCCTTGGAGTATTTGGCGCCCTTGGAGAAACATGAAACGCCTGCCTGACTTGCCGCACCTGGCAATCGTCCCCACGGACTCCCTACAACCACATGAACACACCGATCCACAGCGGGCCCGACCTCTGGTTGAGGCTCTGCGCCGGGACGGTATTCTCAAGAATCCACCCGTTGTCCTCCCGCTCGGCGGTGAACGGATCCGCTATGTGGTGCTCGACGGGGCCAACCGGGTTCTCGCTCTGACGTCATTGGGGCTCCCCCATGCGCTGGTTCAGGTGGCGCATCCGAATGGTGACTCAGTGAATGTCAAGACTTGGAACCATGTCGTCTTTTGTCCGGACCCAGATGAGATTCTTGAGAGGTTGGAAGCCGATCCGGAACTTGCCCTGGTAGAAAGCGATCACGATCAGGCCACCGAGGCGCTTGAGGCCGAAGCCGCCGAGGCCTATGTTGCGGTACGCGGAGGGGCGGTGTGGAAAGTTGAAAATGGATTGAAGAG
>Ga0307424_1001026_pt1 | contig 14854 bp, 16 predicted proteins | sample SalMarWE160320MG_FD_202157 | JGI IMG/M metagenome (GOLD analysis project Ga0307424, IMG submission 202157) | Salt marsh sediment microbial communities from the Plum Island Ecosystem LTER, Massachusetts, United States - WE1603-20 | ecosystem: Environmental > Aquatic > Marine > Intertidal zone >... | reverse complement strand
AAAAATAGGAAAATGGTAAAGAACCCCAGGAACATATGAAAATTGCTCTGGAAAAAATAGGGGGCATAACTCGCGCTGTGCCAGCCCGGCATCATGGTCATTTCAAAATCCCACGCCACCATCGAACCGTAAAGAAAATAGCCAAAGGGGATAAGCAAGGCAATATTGCGGAAGCGGCGCTGCGCTCTATAGCTGTCATCAATTGAACTAAGATATTGATATCTGATAAACAGCCCGTACAGCCCGCCAACAATCAGGAATCCTAGAATTTCCCTGCTTACGAGGAATGTGTAATTGTGCCATCCCGGCAGATGATGTTCACCCTCATGGGCATGCGACAACCATTGAAAGGTGTGTTCGCCGTTTGCCAGCAAAATCAGCAGCAATACACCTGCAATCGGGAATAATACAAACAATGAGCACGCGAGATAACGAACCTGAAACCGCCATTTGCCGTTCGCCAGATGTAGCACCGCGGACAAGGTCACCCCACCAAGCGCAAGATACAAGATGACTAAAAAATCCGTTGTTAAAACTGACCAGCTACCAAAACCACTAAGATTTTCTTCCATCGGCTGCGCGCCTCACTCTCTGAATATGTTGTTTAGTTATGTTAGCCCTGAATCAAGCGGAAATTCCCCACTACTGCGACTGCGCAGTGTGTGTTCCTTCCGCTTTTGCATCCTTGGCCAACTGGTGTTTCACGTAATTCACGATATTCCACCGTTCTTCCACCGTTAAGTCATTGGATCCACGCTTGTCTTCCCTCGCTGTCGGGACACCGTAGGCAGGCATAATGGCGCTGCCAAAGGAAATAGTACCGAATATCCAGCCTTCGGTGAGGGTATCCTGCACGTAAGATTCAGTCAGGTTTATTGCGCCGATCTTGGGGCTGACAGGCGAATCCGCCTGACCTGTCAAGCCATGACAGGCTGAGCAGATAATCCTGAACAGTGTCTTGCCTTTTTTCAGCGAGGCCTCCGTGAGCGGAATCGGGTTTTTTAACGACTTGGCCTCTTCGCGATTGGCAACCTTCGTCGGGAAACCAGTGACAGGGACCGATCTGGTGGGAAACGGTTCCATCTCGGGATACGGAGATGTGATGGCTGATTCCTGAGGCTTGATGTTCGGTTGATTCATCATGTCCGTGGACCATGGCCACGCAAACACCACGGAAGGAAATAACAGCGCCGCAATTATCAGCTTTAATCTCATCTCGCAACCTCTTCGCGAATCTCAAGTACGCCGTGTTCCTTGAACAGGCGCTTGATCGGTTCAATATATTTTTCTTCAACCTCAAGTTCAATGCCCACCTGGTCAAGGGTCACCATTTCACTGTACAGGCTCCTTCTCTTCCTTAACAAACGCGCGCCGATAATAAATCCGGCCACTGTAAACAAGACACTGAACAGAATCAGCATCTCATAGGTCAGGACAATATTGGACGGTAATGGAATCACAGCTTTTCCGCCCTGTGGTTGTACCAGAAACGTTGCCTGTGCCGAGGCCAGAAACAGAAACCCGAATGTCAGGCCAAAGCAAGCACCGGTCAATGTAAACTTGGGGACATGCGAGGGCCGCTCCCCCAGCACTTCTTCGATCTCAGGGTGTTCTATCGGCGAAATTACGGTGACATCGTTAACGGATACCCCTGTTATCTTGTGCAGGCGTATTTCCGATATGGCGTTGAAAGCCTCATCAAAATTACTGAACAATCCAAGGATTCTGCTTTTTTTCATGGCTATGCTCCCTCCAGACCCGGTCTGCCTGTAGCGGTCTTGGTCTCCCCTTCAGGGCGATGCATGATTTCCTTAACATCTTTATGTGCTAACTGCCTGCGATGGAAGACCATTTCTTTCACCTCATACATGGATACAGACGGGAACACCTTGACGAACACCAGGAACAACAGGCCAAACCAGCCGAAACTGCCCGCCACGATAAACCACTCCACCCAGCTGCCCCACATCACATTCCAGGCGATCGGGTGATAGGCCAGCGACAGCGTGGGGGCAACGATCATCCAACGCTCGAAGAACATCCCGAGGTTTAGAAAGAGTGATACCACGAACATCACCGGAATGTTGCGTCTGAGCTTTTCAAACGTCAGGGTAAACGGCAAGACTGAACCACAAAACATCATGGTCCAGAAGATCCAGGCATAGGGACCGTTAAACTTGGCGATCAGGACCTCCTTGGAGGCTTCGTCATGGCCATACCAGACGGCGCTGAATTCAATCGCATTCAGATAGGTCCAGACCATCGCAATCGCAAAGGTCAGTTTACATACCTTTTCCAGAATCGGAATGGTCATGTAATCTTCCCACCTGAAATAGTATCTGAGTAACACGAACAGCGTGATGATGGCCGCACATCCCGAATACAGCGCGCCGGCCACAAAATAGGGCGGGAAGGTCGTCACGTGCCAACCCGGCATGATGGACATGGCGAAGTCCGACGATACGATGGAGTGCACGGACACCGCCAGCGGTATGAGATAACACGCCATCAACAGGTAGGTCTTGCGGAAATTACGCCACTGCCGGTCATCGCCGCGCCAACCCAATGATAATACCGTGTAGAGTCTCTTCCGCCATCCCTTGGCATTGTCGCGGCAGATGGCAAGATCCGGGATCATGCCGATAAACAGGAACAATGCCGATGACGTCAGATAAGTAAACACGGCAAAGGCATCCCAGATGAGCGGCGACCTGAAATTAGGCCAGATGCCGCGGTCACTGTAATAAGGCAATGTCCAGTAAATATTCCACAAGCGTCCGACGTGTATGACGGGAAACAATCCGGCAGTCAACAGGGAAAAGGTCGTCATGGCCTCGGCGAACCTGTATATCGGTTTGCGCCAGTCGGACTGGATAATATGCAAGATCGCCGACAACAACGTGCCGGAATGGCTCATGCCGATCCAGAAAATGAAACTCGCAATATAGAGATCCCACATGTGCGGCCAGTTAAGATTGGCGGGTCCCATGCCCGTCGTATACTGGTGTACCTCTCCAGTTATTCCCAATGCCAACAAACCCAGGCACACCCCAACGGACACCCAGTATCCCATGCGGGGATTTTCCAATGACCGCAAGATGTCGGTATTAATCTTCGCCCATTTAATATCTTCGTTAATATCTCTATCTAGCATGATGTATTCCGCTGTTGCTGTTTATCTCTTACGGCGTCTTTAAATTCATACTTGCTTGAATGTGGTCGCAATGTCCCCCGTGGATGTCACACACCACGCTCCAAGCCCTTAAACCATTAAAGACACACCCCTAAAGATCAAGATTTATAAATAATTAAACTTCCCGTACCCGTTCCAGATACATAATGCATGGATCCGTATTCAAGGCTTCGAATACGCGGTAACCACGCAGTTCCGGATTTTGTTTTTTCTGTGCGCTCTTGCCCAGTTCGACCTGGTGTTTACGCCATAACCCGCTTACCTTGCTTTCAGGAACATCGTATTTCGCATTGAACATATGCAACAGATCCCCGAATGCCAGAGCCCCCGTCGGGCAGGTCTGCACACAGGCAGGGTTGAATTCACCATCCTGTAATTGACGGTGCTCCATCTGTGCCTTGTCCTTCGCCACACGGATGCGCTGTATGCAGAAAGTACACTTTTCCATCACGCCCTTGTTACGCACCGAAAGGTCGGGGTTCAGCTGCATATTCAATGGCGCCGGCCAGGAGTCTTCGTAATACGACCAAAAGTTAAAATAGCGCAGGCGATAGGGACAGTTATTGGAACAGTAACGTGAACCGATACAACGATTATAGACCTGGGCATTGAGGCCATCAGGGGTATGATAGGTGGCCGCCACAGGACACACGGGTTCGCAGGTCGCTGCGTTACACTGTTGACAATTCATCGGCATGAAATTCGCGCCGTAATGCTGGTATTCAGCTACTTTTTCATCGCCGATATCAGGCTCGTCCCAGTAGCGCTCGACCCGCATCCAGTGCATCGCCTGGTGTTTTTCAAATCGATCTTTGCCGACGATAGCGAGATTATTTTCAGCATAACAGGCGACCGAGCACGCATTGCATCCGATACATTTATTGAGATCGGTGACCATGCCCCACATGTGTTCATAATCCTGGTTACCAGCATCATCCTCGCGGGTACGACGAAAATGTGACCAATTGAATAAAACATTTTTAAGCGACATGATCACTACCTCCTTCTACACGCTCATATTGATCGGCGGTTATGGTGGCCACAATCTTGCGGCCCACTTGCGTTTCACTGCCGCCAAATCGCACCAGGGAGTCATGTGGTTTATCGAGTTTGGCAAGCTGGACTCGCGTGGCGTGCGATGCCAATTCACCGGTCTTTTTGTCTGTTACCGGATCCAGTATTTTCAGAGGATTAACCCCACGACCTTTTGCATAACGCCCATACTCCTCATGGCCCTGACCGAGGGGTACGCCGACGGCATCAGGATGTATACCTTTATAAATATAGACCTTGGCCTCGATGCTTCCCGACGCGGAGGCAATCCGGATCAAATCGCCTTCTTTCACGCCCAGCTTTGACGCGGTCCTGGGGTGGAGTTCCACCCAGGCATCCCAAACTACTTTACTGATCTGGTCAGGGGCCTCCTGTAACCAGGGGAGATTCGCATGACGACCATCCCATAAACCCAGGCGTGCCGAAGGGACCAGATGATAGGGATAGTCAGCATTCTGGGCATACTCGGGCAGGTTGATGTTTACTATCTTGGCGGTCAGCGATGCTTTCGTCCTGCCGACATCGAGGAAACCCTGCTGCAGGGTTTGATTCCAAAATTCTTTTTCGCTGCCGGCCTGCATCTTGAGCGAACTCGGCAATGCCGCAAAGGCATCTCTCAGATAGGCATAATAGTCATCATACTGGCTGTATGCCTTGGCGTTACGCATTTTCAACAAGGCAATCATGACATCACCAAAGCCCCGGGTCTCGGGATAAATCTTTTCCATCAAAGGTTGTTGAATGCCGATGATACCCGTGCCTGCCTGGTAGGCCACTACATGGGTCCCCCAGTCTTCAAGGTAAGAGGCCATGGGTAACACCAGGTCGGCTTGCGCCGCCGTTTCATCCATAAAGGAGGTAAATGACACCTTGAACGGGACTTTCTTGAGCTTTTCTTTTAAGCCAAGAGCATCTGGTGCGGTATACACGGGGTTCGCCCCGTGAATGAACACTACATCGAGGCCTTGATCATCGACGGCCTTGGCGAACGCCAGCAGATCACTGGTGTTGCCGGTCTTCGCCACCAGCTGTGGGAAAGGAAATGCGCCGCTGGACTCGATTGTCGTGCCAACATTGCCGAGTATGATATTCAGCAACATGACAGCGGCGACAGATTCATAGCCGTGTTCATAACCCTCCGCAGAGGCTCCGGCCAGTACCAGGCTTGGTGAATGTTTGTTCAGCATATCAACGACACGCATGATATGTTCACCTGACATCCCGCTGATATCTTCCACTCGTTTCAAATCGTATGACTTGATGAGTTGCTGGATCTCTCCAGGCAATCCCGAGATATCCTTGTGGTATTTAGTAACAAGTCCATTGGCGATACCCAATGCCACGGCACCTTCTGTGCCGGGACGATTTGCCAGCCACAGATCGGCGTTGGCACCGGTCAAGGTCATCTTCGGTTCAACCTGGATCAATACACCGCGTGGCGAGGTACGGAAATGTCCGTATTCAGTGGCGAAATGTACAGGGGATACCCAGGTACCAAGAAAATCCGTGCCAAACGACAAGATGAGTTTTGCCTTGTCAAAACGCAACCGCGGATTGGCATCGCCCAGCATGTCATGAGATACCTGCTGCCAACCGGCATTGTGAATGGTTTCATGTACAAAATGATTTTGCGAGCCAAGCGCCTCTAGATGGGCGTTCAGCAACACTGCCTGATGACCACTGACCGACTGCGTCATCCAGGCGAAACGGTTACCCTGTAACCCGGAAGAACTGCCTGTTTTGCTATCCAGCAGTTCCAGCGCCTCACCCCATGTTGCTTCCGTGAGCGCGTCACCTTTGCGTATCATGGGTTTCTCAACACGATCGGGGTTATAGTGCGTTTGCACCCCTGACTGGCCCATCTGGCATAATTTGCTGCGATTGATGGGAGAATCCGGATTACCTTCCAGTTTCAGCACACGCCCTTCACGCACCCGGCCATGCACTCCACAACCGGCGGAACATTCCTGGCAGGTCGTAGCGTAATAGACACCGACGCCCGGAATAACAAACTCTTCGGGCGCAAGATATGACGTAACGGTTTCCTTGCCTTCTTCCTCCGTCACCGTCGTAGGCAGATCACAACCCGCCAGAGTGGTGCCTACACCACTCCATCCCATGATTTTAAGAAAATCTCTGCGCTTCAGTTTATCTATATTCATGGTGAATCACCCTGTATGTCGTTTTGCCTTTGATGAGCCCATTACACACCTTTTGTTGTCTCATCATTTATGGCACTTCCAACAATCGTGCGGACCATTGTTCGCCTCGTGACAACGCCTGCAAAATCCCATGGTAAGAGGCTTGACCTTGTGAGCTACTGTCATTTTCTTGACCTCGCCATGACAGAATGCACATACTTCGGAGACATTTTCGACCTTCATGCCCGGGTTATCAAAGACAAATCGTCTCAGATGCTTTTCGTGAGTAAAGTGGACGAAATCCGGGACATCATGCACCTTTTTCCAAGGTGGTGGCTCATGTTTTTCCCAATACTCAGTCAGTTTCTTGATGCGGGGTTTATCGGTAGCAATGATACTGTGGCATCCCATGCACTTGCTGGTCGGTGGTATACCGGCAACCTTGCTGCGACGCGCGTAGGTATGACAATACATGCAGTTGATCTTGTTGATATCTGCATGGATGTAGTGTGGAAACTCTATGGGTTGCTTAACGTCTTCGCCATCATAGGTACCTACCGGCGGTATAGCATTCGGCACCTCGGCACGGACAACGACTGGAAATGACACCAGCGCTGCAACGAATACAGCGAGGCATAATATGAATAATAGAGGATTTTTATGAAACCTTAAGACTTCAGTTCCCACCTCACGGCTTGACGAGCATACCAATGATGAATTCTGAGTAACTGACATCATCCCCCTCGACCCTCAAAAACGTAAAAAATTAAGAATCATTACTACACGACAAATGCAGGCTATTATTTTATTGGCGCGTGATAACTTCCACACACCCTCATCCCTCATCCCGTAGTCATGGCTCTCCCAAAACAAAAATCACCGGAACAACTCCACCGGTGACATGTGACACTTACGATCTTGATGACAACAGCTTAATACGACAGTTTAGCTCAACGATATATCTGTAGACTTCATACTTGTCTCGGCAATAACCTTATTTTTATTGTTAGAAATGTCCGTAACTTTATAAGGGTGTCTGATATGATCAAGAAATGCTAGAACAATTTAAACAGTGATGTCAATGTTAAATAACAACAATTACTGTACAAAAAATTACCGCGGCTATAGTTAAAGTATGTCAATGAATCAATAAGTTCATGGTGGATATTTAAATTCGATCCGGCCTGGACTCTATTATCTATCGATAAAGTATACTAATTTTTAATCACAAAAGGATTTGGCAATGATCTTCAGACCGGATTATCGATATCAATAAACTGATGTTTCAAAGCAAAATTCTCCGCCAGGTGCGCGCCTAACGCCTGGACACCGTAACGTTCCGTGGCGTGATGGCCGGCAGCGAAAAAATGGACGCCCGTTTCACGTGCTGTATGGGTGGTTTGCTCTGAGACTTCACCAGTGATATAAGCGTCCACCCCCAGTGTCACCGCCTGATCAAAATAATCCTGTGCGGCGCCCGTACACCAGGCAATGGAGTTGATCGTGGATGACCGTCCTGCAATATGTAGTGGTTGTCGTCCCAATTGATGCAGTATGTGTGCTGACAATTCTGCAGCAGTCAGCGGATTCGTAATTTCACCATACATGGCGATTTCCGGCTTGCCGTCATGACCGAATTTTCCGCGCGCAATGAGCCCCAATCTCTTGGCCAGCTGGACATTGTTGCCAAACAGCGGATGGGCGTCCAAAGGGAGATGATAGGCCATCAGGCTGATATCATGCGACAAGAGTTGCTTGATGCGGACATGTTTCATCCCGGTTATGCGGGAATCTTCACCGCGCCAGAAATAGCCATGATGCACCAGGATGCAATCCGCACCGACCCGCACCGCCGCTTCTATCAGGGCAAGACTTGCGGTGACCCCGCTTACAACATGTGTGACCTCTCCTCGGCCTTCTACTTGCAGTCCATTGGGAGCGTAATCCTCAAACTCCGCGATATTCAGAAGTCCGTTTGTATATCCGACTATTTCACGCAAGGCTACCATGTCGTATCCACGAACGATTGACAATTACCCGATAATTGGCGGTAACCAGTCTCAAGTTGCATGGCCATACCTTGCGGAGAAAACTCTCATTTTTAATAAACTTCTTATGCTACAGTACACATTATATGCAGATTCGCAAATTATTCCCTTTTTTAATACAGGGCGTCTCCGTTGGCGTGATTATCGGGGTCATCTTAATTGTGTTTCTGCCGAAGATTACCTCACAAACAAAACCGGTCGTTGAATTAAAAGAGGTTGAACGACAATTACCGGCAACCGCGGCATCACCTACCGCACCTGCCCCACTCTCCTATGCCAACGCCGTAAAACTTGCGGCCCCTGCAGTAGTAAATATATATACCACCAAGATAGTGACAAGGCGCGCTCATCCGTTCTTCGACGATCCAGCCATCCGACGTTTTTTTGGCGACTCGGCATTGCCGCCACAAAAACGGCTTGAAACTAGCCTTGGATCTGGCGTCATTGTCAGCGAGCAGGGTTACATCATCACCAATCATCACGTCATCGACCAGGCCGACGAAATCCTGGTGGCACTGAATGACGAACGCACCGCGCCGGCCAGCGTGGTCGGTGCCGATCCCGAATCCGATCTGGCGGTATTGAAAATATCTCTGAGCGACATTCCATCCATCACCATCGGCCATTCGGATACCATGCAGGTCGGTGACGTTGTCCTCGCCATTGGTAACCCTTTCGGCGTTGGGCAGGCGGTCTCACAAGGCATCATCAGCGCCACGGGTCGCAGCCAGCTTGGTATCGCTACATTTGAAAACTTTATTCAAACCGATGCCGCGATAAATCCCGGCAATTCAGGTGGGGCACTTATCAACACCAACGGCGAACTCATAGGTATTAATACAGCCATATTTTCACAATCGGGCGGTTCGCAGGGTATCGGATTTGCGATCCCCGTTGATCTTGCAAAAAATGTGATGAAACAGATCATAGAACACGGTCAAACAACCCGTGGTTGGCTGGGAGTGGAAATCCAGACCTTGACGCCCGCGCTTGCCGAATCCTTTGGTCTGGAAGACGCAAAAGGAGTCGTGATTGCGGGCATTATTCGCGGCGGTCCGGCAGACCATGCACAACTCATGGCGGGAGATATCATTACCCGCATCAATGATCACCAAGTCAGTGATTCGACAAGCGCGTTGAATCTGATTGCGCAAACACCGCCTGAGACCGAAATTAAGCTCACCGGATTACGTAATGGAAAACCACTCTCCCTGACTGCAATGGTCGGCGTCCGGGCCCATCCGGAGTAATACATAAAACGCACTGTTAAATCAGAGCATCCACTTAGAATCATTTTGATTGTTCTGAATCATTTTTGAAGTTTTCATCGTCATCAATGTGACCAGCACGACTGGCCACCGGTGGATCAACGGCGACATCGTCTGCAGGCTCTGTGTCCTCTGCTGCCGCGTCCTGAGTTTCCATCCTCTTGGCAAAAAAGATACCTAATTCGAATAACATCCACATCGGGACGGCCAGCAGGGTCTGTGAAATCACATCAGGCGGGGTCAGCAGCATACCGACCACAAAAGCAGCAACGATGATATAGGGACGCTTTTTAACCAGATCTTCCGTGCTAATAATTCCGGCTAGCACGATCAGAATAGTGGCCACTGGCACTTCAAAGGCAACACCAAAGGCAAAAAACATCTTGAGGACGAAATCCAGGTATTTGCTGATATCGGTCATGACCGTGACGCCCTGCGGGGCAATCCCCACCAGAAATTTAAACACCAATGGGAAGACGACGTAATACGCAAAGGCGATACCGGCATAGAAAAGCAGGGTGCTCGAAATGACCAGCGGCAAGGCGATGCGACGTTCTTTTTGATACAAACCCGGGGCAATAAACGCCCAGACCTGATAAAGCACGAAGGGAATGCCGATAAAAAAGGCCAGGACAAGGGTAAATTTGAACGGCGCCAGAAACGGTGATGCGACTTCGGTGGCGATCATCGTACTGCCTTCCGGAAGATAATGCAGCAACGGCTTTGCGAGGATGGAATACAGGTCGTTGGCAAAAGGAAACAGCAGCAGAAAGATGACCGTAACAGCGATCAGAACCCGTATAAGACGATTGCGCAATTCGATCAGATGATCGATCAACGGCTGCTCGGGTTCAGGCGGGTACTTATTTAGACGTGCCATGTGGCGGTTGTACAGAGGGATCCGATGACTGAACCGTGTCAGACTTTTTCTTTTCGGTCTCCTGTTGAGCCGTGTCCGTTGTATTCTTGGATGAACGATGAATGGTAACGGTCGGTTTCGTGGCGTCGATATTCTCGTGAAGCTCTGCGATTTCGGCTTCCTTTGTCATTAAGCGCTTTAGTTCATCCACCTTGTTGATCTCCTGATCGAGATCCGCCTTCGCCTCCCTGATAAATCGGCGTACCTTCTTTACCAACGCACCCACAGTACGCAACAAGTTGGGTAGTTCGTTCGGACCCACAACCAGAAGGGCAACAATGGCAATAACGGCAATTTCCCAGAACCCGATATCAAACATGGCATTCCCGGATTTCTAATAGTCCACGATCAAGCGATTACTGATTAATTGAGAATATTCTGACAAGAAGTTTTGACTGACTATCAGACTTTATCCTTTTCCTTGGATGTAACCTCTCCTTCAATGACACGATTGGAAGTATCATGACTCATTTCTTCGTTGTCGTTGTCGTTGTCCTTGTCCTTGTTCTCATCACTGTCATTTCCATCACGCATGGAACTGCGAAATCCCTTGACGGCACCGCCTAGATCCGCACCGATACTGCGTAATTTCTTGGTGCCGAAAAGAAGTAGTACGATCAAAAGAACTATCAATAACTGCCACAGGCTAATACCCATAATCATTCTCCAGACTGTTCATTCAATATCAATACAACGAGCAAGAATAATCAACTTTGTATATGGCGTCGGGCTTTCTCGTCCAGCCCTGACGTACCGAACCTTTTCTCAAGCTCTGCTATAACCTCATTAACATTCAACCCGGAATGTGCCAGCAGAACAAGCGTATGAAACCATAGATCGGCTGTCTCGTATATAATCTGATGATGGTCACCGCCTTTGGCCGCGACGACCAGCTCAGTCGCCTCTTCACCAATTTTTTTCAGGATGGCATCAAGACCTTTGCTATATAGGCCTGCCACATAGGATGTCGCAGGATCAGCCTGCTTTCTCTGCTCCAGAATTTGACTGAGTTGTGCCAGAATATCGCTCACAGTATGGGACATTATACCTGAAATGGTAACTGCATCAGTGACCTGAATTATGATAGATTTCCGACGGATCCTTGATAACGGGTTCGATGATACGCCATTGCTTATCCTGTAATTTTCTGAAAAAGCAGCTGTGTCGCCCCGTATGACATGCAATACCCCCCTGCTGCTCCACTACCAGCAAGATGGCATCCGCATCACAATCAAGGCGAATCTCTTTTACATACTGAATATGCCCCGATTGTTCACCTTTATGCCATAGCTTTGCGCGCGAACGCGACCAATAAACGGCTTGACCCGTATCGACCGTCAATATCAGTGCTTCACGGTTCATCCAGGCAAACATTAAAATTTTGGCAGTGGATGCTTCTGCGACGATCACCGGTATCAGACCATTGCCATCCCACTTAATCTCATCGAGCCACTGTTCGGTCATAATCCACCAAATATGTAATAAAATCTTTAAAGCCTGACCTCGATATGATGACTTGCCATATAGCGTTTGGCCTCTTCAATGGTGTGCTCGCCATAATGAAAGATACTGGCAGCGAGAACGGCATCGGCCTTACCGTCAATAATGCCCTCAACCAGGTGATCCAGGGTACCAACGCCGCCTGAGGCAATCACCGGTATCGGGATCGCATCACTGATCGCCCGCGTCAATTCGAGGTCGTATCCGTCCCGGGTGCCGTCCCGGTCCATACTGGTCAGCAGAATTTCACCCGCGCCGTAGGCAGACATTTTTTGTGCCCAATCCACGGCATCGATCCCGGTCGCCTTGCGCCCGCCATGGGTAAAAACTTCCCAATGTCCCTCGCCGTTACCAACCCGTTTGGCATCAATGGCGACCACAATACACTGCGATCCAAATCTGTCCGCCGCCTGCCTGACAAATTCCGGTTTTTCCACGGCGGCGGTATTGATGGCAACCTTGTCAGCACCCGCCTTCAACAATAAGCGGATATCGGAAGGTTCCCTGATCCCGCCGCCGACAGTGAGTGGTATAAACACCTGGCTGGCAACGTCTTCGACCACGTGGACAATGATTTCGCGCTGTTCGGCGCTTGCCGTTATATCCAGAAACACCAGTTCGTCGGCGCCTTGTTTGTCGTAACATTTGGCGACTTCTACAGGATCGCCGGCATCACGAATTTCAACAAACCTGACGCCCTTGACGACACGGCCTTTATCGACATCGAGGCAGGGAATTACACGCTTGGCCAATCCCGACATTAATTACGCTCATCCACAATCTTCTGGCACTTGGCGAAATCAAGAGATCCTTCATATAGTGCGCGGCCAATGATTGCGCCCATTATCCCTTCATCAGCAACCTCGCACAGGGCGTGTATGTCATCCATGGTGGATATACCGCCGGAAGCGATAATGGGAATATGAATGGATTTGGCCAATTCAACTGTCGATTCGATATTGACCCCGTTCATCATGCCGTCACGGCCGATATCCGTATAGATAATCGCCTCAACGCCGTCTTTTTCGAAACGCTGGGCAATATCATTGACGGCGTGATTGGACAGCTTGGACCAGCCATCAATGGCCACCTTGCCGTCACGGGCATCGAGCGCAACGATGATATGTCCTGGAAATTCAAGGCAGGCATCACCCACAAAATGCGGCACATTCACTGCGTTGGTCCCAATTATGGCATAGTTGACGCCCGCTTCCAGATAGGCCTGGATGGTGTCATCATCGCGAATCCCACCACCTACCTGGACGGAGATGTCGGGATACTGCTGGACAATTTTTCTGATGACCTGCGCATTCACCGGTTTACCCGCAATCGCGCCGTCAAGATCGATAATATGCAGACGACGGGCGCCTGCCTCTACCCATCGTCCGGCGACCGCTACGGGGTCATCGGAAAAAACTGTATCCTCTTCCATTCTCCCCTGACGCAAACGCACACATTTACCTTCCTTAAGGTCAATGGCCGGAATTAATAGCATAATTGTGTCCTCGAGCACATGATGGTTGATAAGAACTTTATATCGGTTTTGGATTTTCCGTAATCAGGCCACACCGTCCCAGCGCATAAAATTGGCCAATAACTCGAGGCCTGCATGCTGGCTCTTTTCGGGATGGAACTGTACAGCGAAAATATTTTCTTGTGTGATGACGGACGCAAAGTCGCCGCCATAATCGGTGGCGCCGACAATAATGTCTTTAGAGTCAGGTTCAACAAAATAACTATGAACGAAATAGAAGCGGCTATCCTGCTGGATATTCTGCCACATCTTGTGATTCTTTAACTGCTTGACCTGATTCCAGCCCATGTGTGGAACTTTCAATTTGGCACTGGTCGACTGGTTTTTTAATCTCTCGTTGAAATGCACTACACGTCCGGGAATCATGCCCAGTCCCCTGGTCCCCTGATTTTCCGAACTGTAATCCAGCAGTGCCTGCATGCCAAGGCAAATTCCCAAAAAGGGCTTGCTGCGTATACACTCTTTTATCACGTCATCAAGTTCCAGGCGTTGTATTTCGGACATACAGTCACGCAAGGCGCCCACTCCGGGAAATACGATACGCTCCGCAAGTATTATCCTTTCCGGATCATAGCTGACAATGACTTGTGAATCACCACCAACATATTCGAGTGCTTTAGATACGGAGCGGATGTTGCCCATTCCGTAATCAATGACAGCCACCGTTGTCATATCTTCTCTTTCGCTGTGTCTATTTAATTAGAAAGAAGACTCTCTGTCGTCACAGGTGTCCCTTGGTTGAAGGTAAAATACCCTCCATCCGCAAATCAGGTTCGGCTGCGGCACGTAATGCCCGCCCAAACGCCTTGAATACGGTCTCGGCTATATGATGTGCATTAACACCACGCAGATTATCGATGTGCAAAGTCACCATGGCGTGATTGACAAATCCGCCGAAAAACTCACGAAAAAGATCTACGTCAAACTCACCGACGCGCGCGCGTGGAAAATTGACGTGATATTCAAGACCGGGGCGGCCGGAAAAATCGACCACCACACGGGACAATGCTTCATCAAGCGGCACAAAGGCGTGACCATAACGCCTTATCCCGCGCTTGTCCCCCAAGGCCTGCAGGATGGCCTGCCCCAGAGTGATGCCGATATCTTCCACCATATGATGGGCGTCAATATGTAGATCACCATCTGCCTTGATATCCAGATCGATCAGACCATGTCGCGCCACCTGTTCCAGCATATG
>Ga0307424_1001025_pt1 | contig 14860 bp, 13 predicted proteins | sample SalMarWE160320MG_FD_202157 | JGI IMG/M metagenome (GOLD analysis project Ga0307424, IMG submission 202157) | Salt marsh sediment microbial communities from the Plum Island Ecosystem LTER, Massachusetts, United States - WE1603-20 | ecosystem: Environmental > Aquatic > Marine > Intertidal zone >... | reverse complement strand
CAACGGGGATGACGACTCCGCTCCAGCGGCCACGGCGACTGCAACGCCCGCTGTGTCAGACGGGCTGCCCACGGCGGCCCCGGATGCCGATACGGGCACGCCGGTCGCGTCCGGCGGCTCCACGGATTCGTTCTCGTACCCCGCGTTGCCCGACCCGGCGACCGAGCCCGCGCTGCTGACCGACGTACGCGTCGGCGCACACCCCGAGGACGGCGGCTTCGACCGCATCGTCTTTGAGTTTGACGGCGTGCGGCCGTCCGGTCTGGTTGGCTACCAGGATGAGGTGTCGCAGTGCGGCTCCGGCCAGCCGGTGAAGCCTCAAGGCAGCGCGATTCTGAAGGTGCACTTCGACTTCACCAACGCTCACAACGACGCAGGCGAGATGACAATCGACTCCAACACGGTTGCCGGGCCAGGCAACTCGATTCTGGAATCGATCAGCAGCTGCGACTTCGAGGCGGTGGTCGAATGGGCCGTCGGCACGGACGGCAAGAAGCCGTTCACGGTAACGCTGCTGGAGAATCCGTCGCGCGTCGTGATCGACGTGGCGCACTGAGTTCGGCCAGACGCGCTATAATTGTTAAAGCACTGATTTCAGCGAAAAGCGGCTCTCGGGCCGCTTCTTTGCCCCGTAATGACAAGGCGCCACTATATGACCAAAGCCCCCATACTCGACACCCTGCAGCGTCCGCTGCACGACCTGCGCATATCCGTCACGGACCGCTGTACCTTCCGCTGCACTTACTGCATGCCGAAGGAGATCTTCGGCCGCGACTACGCCTTTCTGGCTCGTGACGAGCTGCTGAGCTTCGAAGAGATCACCCGCCTGGCGCGCGTCTTCGTCAAGCTGGGCACCAAGAAGATCCGCCTCACGGGCGGCGAGCCCATGCTGCGCCGTGACTTCGAGAAGCTGGTCGAGATGCTCGCCGGCATCGAGGGCCTGGACGACATCGCGATGACGACCAACGGCTCGCTGATGACGCCGGACCGCGCCCGCGCCCTTAAAAAAGCAGGCCTCTCTCGTGTCACCGTGAGCCTCGACTCGCTGGATGAAGCCGTGTTCCAGTCGATGAACGATGTCGGCTTCCCGGTCGCCAGGGTTCTCGCCGCCATCGACAACGCGGCGGAAGCGGGACTCGCGCCGGTCAAGATCGACATGGTGGTCAAGCGTGGCGTCAACGAGGATCACATCATTCCCATGGCGCGCCACTTCCGCAACAGCGGCCACATCCTGCGCTTCATCGAGTACATGGACGTCGGCACGACAAACGGCTGGCGTATGGAGGACGTCGTCTCCGCCAAGGAGATCCTCGCCACGCTGGGCCAGGAGTGGGAGCTGGAGCCCGTCGAAGCGAACTACTTCGGCGAGGTCGCGGAGCGCTACCGCTACACGGACGGCGGAGGCGAGGTCGGCATCATCGCCTCGGTGACGCTGCCGTTCTGCGGCGCCTGCACCCGCGCCCGCCTCTCTGCTGACGGCGAACTTTACACCTGCCTCTTCGGCGTCAAAGGCCACGACCTGCGCAAGCTGCTGCGCGACGGCAGCTCTGACGAGGCGTTGGAAGCCGCGATCCGCGACATCTGGGGCAACCGCAGTGACCGATACTCCGAAATCCGCAGCGAAGATACGATCTCACTGCACAAAGTGGAGATGTCGAAGATCGGCGGCTAAGGTGGGCCACTTGTCATTCTGAGCCCGCAGGCGAAGAATCTAGTTCTATGTGCAAACGGACCGTAAACTCACGGTCCGTTTTTCGTGATGGACTGTTGCATGTCAGAAGGAGACCGCATTGAAGTACGCGATCACCATGTTCCCGACTGAGTACACGGCGCCCCCGGACGAGATCGGGCGCAGGGTGGAGGAGCGCGGCTTCGAGTCGCTCTGGTTCCCGGAGCACACCCATATCCCGGCGGCGCGCAAGGCAGTCTGGGCCGGCGGGCCGGTGCTGCCACGCGAGTATTACCACTCCTATGACCCCTTCGTAGCCTGCACGGCAGCAGCCGTCGTCACGCGAGAGCTCAAGGTTGGCACCGGAATTTGCCTCGTCATCCAGCGCGACCCGATTACGACCGCGAAGGAGGTTGCCAGTGTCGACCGCATCTCCAATGGCCGCTTCCTGTTCGGCATCGGCGGCGGCTGGAACTGGGAAGAGGTGGGGCACCACGGCACCAACTTCAAGACACGCTTCGCCTTGCTGCGAGAGCGCATCCTGGCAATGAAGGAGCTCTGGACGCAGGAGAAGGCGCAGTACCACGGCAAGTACGTCGACTTCGACGAGTCGATCATGAACCCGAAGCCGGTGCAGCAACCGCATCCGCCGATCTTCATGGGCGGCGACGGCGCCACGACCTTCGACCGCGTCATCGAGTTCTGCGACGGCTGGTTTCCCATCGCGCGCGGTGGCGTGCCCGCCGGGCTCGCCGAGAAGGTGACGGAGCTGCGCCGCCGCGCCGAGGCCGTAGGCCGCGACCCGGACGCGCTTTCGATGACGCTGTTCACCTGCCCGCCGACGCGGGAGGCGGTAGACGAGGCTGAGCGCGCCGGCATCGATCGCGTCATCTTCGGCGTCACGCCGTCTGAGGACGTTACCGAGGTCTGGAAGGCGCTGGATGAACGCGCCAGGCTGATCCGCTAGAAGCTACGGAGGGTCGAGCAAGAACGCAGGCGAGCGTCCCGGCGATAGCATCTCCTGTGGGCTGAGCGGGCCGCAGCCGAGGCCGATCGCCGTCAAACCCGCATTGCTGAACGAGAGCGCGATGGCCGGCATGACCGGCTGCTCAGGGACGTCCGTTTCCGCGAGGACGACCTGCAGGTTGCCGCGGAAGAAGTCGTTATCGGGCGTTGGCGGGCCCAGGTCGGCCACGCTGTAGAGCGCCCAGGCTTTGCCGCTGAGGTCTTGCAGCGTTTGGGGGATCGCCGCCTTCCTTTGATAGAAGCCCTCGCATTGGCCCATCGGCAGCACGTCGAGTACCGTCCCCAGAGGCTCGCCCCCTTCGCAGAACGGCGGCCCACCCATGCCCACCGGCTCGACGATGCAGCTGACCTGCTGGTAGACGACGAGGTCGAGCATCGCCGCGATGTCCCCCGCTGCCAGCGCGTTGAGGAACGTGTCGACGACCTCTATGCCGGATCGCCGCGCCGCGTCGAGGTCCGCAAGGTCGGCCAGCGGCGGCGCCGGGTAGGACAGCGGCGGGTAGAGCGACGTGACGTAGGTCGAGTCGCACAGGTCCAGGCCCGTGATACGGCCGTCTGCAGTAGCCAGTGCCGCGATCTGCCAGTGATAGGGAGACTGCTCGAGGATGAGGAGCATGAGGTGGTCGCCGGCTTGCGGATGGCCCTCCGGCAGCCGCGCGACGGAATGCAGGCCAATGACCTGCTCGGCGATTGTGCGCAGTTCGTCCTCCGCTCTCGTCTGGTCGTCTTCGCGTGGCAACCGGCACTCACGGCGCGATACCTGCGGCGCCGTGAGGTCGATCAGGCCCTCGCCATCGTGTTCCGCCAGCAGCGCCAGGATGGTGTCTACGCCTGCGTTGCCTGTTGTGGTGGTCAGGGCGTGCGAGGGCGGCGCTTGCGGCAGCTCCGTCTCCGGCGGCAGCACGAGATACAGCTCGTAGAAGAAGCCGATGTCGCCCGTGTAGGAGGAGTATGGCGAGTCACCGCCGACCAGCAGATCGACGATCTTGCCTCGCTGGATCGCGAGCCTCCAGCCGGTATCCAGGCCGCCCGGCTCCGTCACGCTGAGCACGATGTTCACGTCGCGGCTCGGGGAGATGCCGGAGTCCTCTCGCTCCCGGAACACGGCGTAGAGCGAGCGCTCCGATCCCGCCAGACGCGCCGCCCACACGCTGACGGGCAGGATGTTGTCGCTCTCACCAGTGAACTCGCGTGCGGTGACGTCCGCGTAGGCGTTTGTCAGCGCCGTGGCATCCAGTGTCAGGAAGTCGTCGATGATGCGGTCGAGCGCTGCGTCGCCGGTGCGGCCGTCCGGCGCGAAGGTGGGCTCTCTGACCTCAGGCGTGGGCGTCGCGGCGGGAGTCGGCGAAACAGTCGGTGTCTGCTCGATCGATGGCGCCTCGGCGGCGTTGTCGTCGAGGACGATGATCGCGAGGATAGCGATCACGACCATCGCTGCGACTGCCAGGAGGAACGCCGCCAGTTTACTTCGCATGCAATCAATCTAACACGGCACGATAAGACGCCTGGAACGCAATCCGCGGGCGCGCCATACTACGGCGCAGCCTGAGGTGTTCGAGTCATAAGGAGTATGCGGTGGCGGAGTTCGTCAAGATTGGGTCGCTGAGCCAGTTTCTGCCGGGCGTGGTCAACGAATGCGATGTCGATGGCAGGCGCGTCATCGTGGTCAACGTGGGCGGCACGCTGCACGCCGTAAGCAACGTCTGTCCCCACGTCAGCCTGCCGTTGGGTGGAGGCTTCGTCTCTGAAGACACCATCGTCTGTCCCTTCCACGGTTCCGTCTTCAACCTCGCGACGGGCGAGTGCGTGGAGGGCCCCGCCGCGGGCGACTCGATAGACGTCTACGCCGTGCAGGTCGAAGGCGACGACGTGTTGGTCGCGAGAAGTTGACGTCCAGGGGTTCAGAGGCTCTCCTGCTCAGCCGATTATGTCGGTAGTGAGACTTTTGCCTGTCCGGAGAAATCTCTTCTGACTCTCTAGTTCCGTAAGAATTCGCCGATAACACAGTCGAGCTATGCAAAGGACGCCCGAGAAGCGTGCCTATGTCTTGCATCTCGCTAAGTGAAGGTACGGAACATATATGGAGATAAGAAATCTCGCCCCAGTCAAATGGTTTGTGGTCTTTTTGGCCGCGTTTGGTCTGCTATTGGCAGCCTGTGCCGGAGACTCGACGCCCGCCGCCGAGCCCGGTGGCTCATCGATGGCCCCGCCGGATCAGCAGGTGCTGCGCCTGCGGATTCAGGGCGAACCCAAGACAATCGACCCGCAGCTCAGCAATCAGGCCGAGGAAGTAACACTGACGCGATCGCTTTTCGATGGGCTCTTCACCTACGACGAGAAACTGGACGTGGTTCCCGACCTCGCCGTGGAGATGCCCACCATCGCTAACGGCGGTATCTCTGAGGACGGCCTCACCTACACGGTCAAGATCAACCCCGATGCCATGTGGAGCGATGGCAAGCCGGTTACGGCGCAGGACTTCGTCTACAGCATGAAGCGCGCCCTGGACCCGGAGATGGCCGGCACCTACGCATCTTTCTTCTACAGCCTCACGGGTGCCGCGGCGTACAACTCCGCCATGGGCACACCGGACGAGCCGCTGACGCCCAGCGAAGCCGAGCTCGCCAGCCTGCGTGAGGGTGTCGGCGTCAACGCCAAGGACGACCACACCGTCGTCTACAAGCTGACTCAGCCCAACCCCAGCTTCCTCAACCAGCTCGCGCTCTGGACGGCCTTCCCGGTGCGTCAGGATATCGTCGAGAAGTTCGGCGACAAGTGGACCGAGGCCGAGACCCTTGTTGGCAACGGCCCGTTTGTCCTCTCCCAGTGGACGCACGGCGAGAAGCTGGTCCTGCAGCCCAACCCCTACTGGTTCGGCGAAAAGCCCGCGCTTTCTCGCATCGAGTTCAACGTCATCGCCGATGACGTCGCGGCCTACCAGGCCTACAAGGCGGACGAGATCGACGTGGTCACAGTCCCTCCGGCGGCGATTGAAGAGGTCTCCCAGACGGGCAGCCCCTTCTCCGACCAGCTCACCATCGCGCCCGAGCTGGCCACCTTCGCCCTGTTCATGAACAACAACGTCGCCCCGTTCGACAACGTGATGGTGCGCCAGGCCTTTGGCACGGCCATCGACCGCGACGGCTACGTAAACGGCGTCCTGGCTGGCAGTGGCGTTCCCACCACCAGCTGGATCCCGCCTGGCATGCCCGGCTACAACGCCGAGATCGGCTCGCAGTACAAATTTGACGCGGCGAAGGCGAAGCAACTGCTGGCGGACGCCGGTTACGCTGACGGCAAGGGCCTCCCCAAGATCACCTTCACGATGGTCAATAACGACACCAACCGGCTCGTGGGCCAGTTCGTCCAGGACCAGCTGAAGCAGAACCTCGGCGTCGATGTCGGCTTCGACTACGTGGAGCTCAAGGAGTACTTCCGGACCTTCGCCACGGGACAGCACCAGATCGTGATTCAGCGCTGGGGCGCCGACTGGCCTTACCCCGACAACTGGCTGCCCGACCTCTTCACCACGGGTACGCCGAACAACTTCGACGGCTACAGTAACAGCTCGTTCGACGCGCTGATGCTGCAGGCGGCGGCTGAGACCGATAACGCGAAGCGCCTGGCGCTTTACGACCAGGCTCACAAGCTGATGATCGATGAGGCCGCTATCGTGCCGTTGTACAACCCGGTGACCTACGTGCTGGTCCGGCCGGACGTGATGAACTACGTCATCACCGGTGTGGACGGCTACGTCAAGGGCGACCTTAACTTCGACAAGGTCTATATCTCGGGAAGCTCGAACTAACGGATCGGGAAACGGGGGTCGCACGAAGCGACCCCCTCCCTTCTTAGCATGGCTGCTTACATCGTCCGACGTTTTCTCTGGCTGGCTCTCACCCTGCTTTTCATCTCGCTCGCCACCTTTGTGCTGATGCACTCCGTCAAGGGGGGGCCGTGGGACACGGATCGAGCGGTGCCGCCGCAGCAGGTTGAGAACCTCAACCACAAGTACGGCCTGGACCAGCCCCTGTGGCGGCAGTACACCACCTTCCTCACCAACGCACTGCAAGGCGACCTCGGTCTGTCCTTCCAGCGCCAGGACAAGCCCGTCACCAGCATTATCCTCGATGGCTTCAAGGTCTCGGCCGTGCTCGGCCTGCTGGCGTATACGCTCGCCGCGGTCGTGGGTGTGACGCTGGGCGTCTATGCCGCGCTGCATCGCAACCACCTGCCCGACTACGGAAGCACGCTCGTCGCGACGTTGGGCGCCGCGGTGCCGGCCTTCGTGCTCGGCATCTTCCTCAAATCGCTGTTCGCGGTTGAGCTGGGCTGGTTTGCCACCTTCGGCTGGGATACGCACGGCGGTCTCGTGCCGGGCTGGCTGCCGCGCCTTGACCAGCTCGTGCTGCCGGTGATCACGCTGGCGGCTCTGCCCGCGGCATACTTCGCCCGCATGACACGCGCCAGCCTGCTGGACGTCTTGCGACAGGACTACATGCGGACGGCGCGCGCCAAGGGACTCGGTCCGCGTGCCGTGATGCTGCGACACGGCCTGCGCAACGCCGCGATCCCGGTGCTGACGCTGGCAGGGCCTATCCTCGCCGCGCTGGTTACCGGCTCCTTCATCGTCGAGCAGCTTTTCGAGGTGCCGGGCATCGGCCGCGCTTTCGTGAGCAGCGTTTCAGACCGCGACTACGGCATGATCATGGGCACGACGCTGTTCTACGCCTTCGTCATCGTGCTTGCCAACCTGGTCATCGACATCTCCTACGCCTACGTCGACCCGCGGGTGCGTTACCGATGACGCAGAACGTGGCGCCGGCGCAGAACATCAGCTTCCCATTCGCGCAGGCGGCGCCGTCGGCACGAGGTTACTGGTCGCGCGCTTGGGGGCGACTGCTGCGCAATCGGCTTGCCGTCGTGGCGATCACCGTCATTGCGCTGCTGGCTGCCGTCGCGCTGCTGGCGCCGCTGATCGCCCCGCATGATCCGACGACACAGGACGTGCTCAACGCCCGCCAGAGCCCCAGCCTGTCGCATCTCGGCGGCACCGACAACCTGGGCCGCGACGTGATGAGCCGCCTGATCTACGGCGCCCGCGTGTCGCTCAGCGTTGGCGTGCTGGCGCAGGCTGTCGTGCTTGGCATCGGGTTGCCCTTGGGTCTGATCGCGGGCTTCCGCGGTGGCTGGGCCGACACCGCGATCATGCGTTTCACGGACCTGGTCTACGCCTTCCCGGACCTGCTCTTCATCATCCTGCTGCGCGCCGTGCTGGGTGGCAATGTCGTCACGCTCTTCCTCATCATCGGGTTCGTGACCTGGGTGGACATGGCGCGGCTGGTGCGAGGCCAGACGCTTTCGTTGCGCGAGCGCGAGTACGTCACCGCCGCGCGAGCCATGGGCGCCACGGACCGCGAGATCATGACTCGGCATCTGCTGCCCAACCTGACGGGCCCCCTGGTGGTGCTACTGGCGTTGGGCGTGCCGCGCGCCATCTTCATTGAGGCCGCGCTCAGCTTCATCGGCTTCGGCGTCGACCCCCGCACGCCGAGCTGGGGCTCGATGATCCAGGAGGGGCAGACCGGCATCGTCGGCGGCAACCTGCATCTCGTGATCTTTCCCGCCGCGGCGATCGCGCTTCTAACGCTGGCGTTTACGTTTTTCGGCGATGGCCTGCGTGACGCGCTCGATCCCAACGTGGATGACAACCCGCGGCCCAGCCTCGATGCTGAGACACCGCGACGGGGCCGCGACGCCGGCACACCGCAAGAGATGCCGAAAGCCGCCTGACTCTCGTGGGCTCAGGCTTCGGGCGGTAGGAGGCGCATGAAAGTCAGCATCGCGACCGTGCCGACTGACAGCGCGTAGATGACCAGCATCCAGGAGGTTCCGGCGTCTGTGCCACTGAATACGCCGTGCAGCGTCACGGCGATGAAGGCCAGGAAGCTGCCGTAATGCACGTAACGCCAGGCGCGATAGCCGATGAGTTTCCGGGCCCAAAAGCTGGCGTAGATGATTGCGCTGCCGTAGAGGCCGAGGATGCCCAGGGCGACGGATACCGGACGGTAGGTTGAAGCGAACGGCACGAAGACCTGCGTTGCAGAAAAGCCGACGTAGTTATCGACCAGCAGGGCCAGCGCGTGGAAGCCGCCGAACGCCAGGACCAGGAGCGCCATGAAGCTGTGCGTCTCGAAAATGTCGACGCGGATGCGGCCGGCCGGCAGGATTCGATTCGAGATCAGGAGGCCGCAGACCACTGTCAAAGCCAGAAGGACGTAGGCAATTACGCCAGCGGCCCGGATGACGTACCAGACCGTCTGTGAGCTGGCGCCGGAGGTCGCGATTGTGATGTCCAGGACCAGCGCGGCGGCCGGCAGGAGAAACTGCCACCAGGTGGGGGCTGCTTGCTCTAGCTCGGCCTCGAGTTGGGTCGGGCCCGCTGGCGCTCTTTGCATGGACATAGATTAGTCTCGGCGGTCGCGCTTGAGCAGCCTACATTCGCCCGGGGCGACGGACGCCTGCGTCGGGTGAGCCAGCAGGACGCCTATGAGCCACGAGTACGAGCGTGTGTCTGGGGCACACTTTGCTGTGTCGTGGGCGCCGTGCGTTGAATGCTGGAGCCCTGCGGCAATGCGGATGATGTGACCGCGGCCGTGCTGTTTACGCTGGACGCCGCCACGGTGTCGCCGGGCCGGATCTGGCCGAACAACGGCACAAAGGCAAGCAGGCTTGCCGACAGGATGGCAGCGCGAATTATCTTTGGGCGTGAACTGGTTGCTTTTGCAGTCTTGCTCATCGGGAGTCGCCTCCACCTACCACGTTATCGATCCGCTCTCGATAACGAGTTAAGAGGCGGCGACGAGAGTGCAAAAATTCAGCGAACCTCCGGAACGCCCGGAAGCTGCCGAATCGGCCTGAGCTTTGCCTGCTATGCGGCTAGCCTGCGTTTAGACGCGGGCCGGGGTGTGGTCGCGCAGGAACTGCTTCATGCGCTCCGTGGCGGCGGCCAGCGCGGCGCCGTCCTTCCACTCAGGAATGAACTCCGAGTTCGGCAGCAGCCGCGCGATTTCTTCGGCGATGGCGAAAGGATGCGCCTCGTCGTTGCCGGCCAGGACCAACGCGGGCGTCTGGCAGCTGGCTACGAAGTCGCGATCGACGCTGTAAGCGAAGCCGGGGCCGTAGAGGTTGGTGTAGAAGGCGTCCAGGACGTCGTCCGTGGCCTCGGGGTGGTTCTGCAGTCCCTCGGCCCATGTGTTGAACAGGCCGCCGCGCGGCGGAAGCTGTGGGTTAACGCGTCCGATAGGCTGGGCCAGGATGGCGCACGGGAAGCGCTCTGGCTGCGCCTTGAGCAGGCTGAGGATAAACGGTCCGCCGATGCACTGACCGTAGAGATGACACTGCTCGATGCCGAGGTGGTCGAGCAGCGCGATGTGGTCGGCAGCGTAGGCGGGCCAGCCGTCCTGCGCCGTGATCGGCGCCCGCGAGCGGCCCGGTGCGTTGCGCTGGTCCATGGCGATGACGCGAAACTCCGGCGCGAAGGCGGTTGTCGGGTTCACCGGCGAGGCGGGTCGGCTCCAGAAGTCAATCGTCGAAAGCAAGCCGCCGGGCGCGAAGGTCAGGATCGGGAAGCCCTGGCCGTACTCCTCGTAGTAGATGCTGGCGTCGTTGTACTCAAAGGTCGGCATGACGTGTCCTTTCGAATTGCTAGATGCGAGGCAGGGCTCTAGGGGGCTTTCATGAAGATGACCTCGCCGAACATTGTCTTGCTGGCGTCGGTCACCAGAAACAGAACAGGGCCGACAACGGACTCGGGTTCTTCAATGCGGCGGTTTGGTGGCACCGTCGACGGTGGCTGCCAGCCCTCCGGTCGTCCACCTCGGAACAGCGGCGTTTCTGTTCCCCCAGGCGCGAGGGCATTGACGTTGATGCCGAAGTCCCCGAGCTCCATCCCAAGGGAGACCGTCAGGGCGATGATGCCGCCCTTTGAGGCCGCGTAGTGAACGCCGTTTGTCGCCCCGGCTACCCCACGGCCCGAAGCGAGGTTGACGATCTTGCCGCTCCCCTGGCGGATCATGTGTGGGACTACTGCCTGGCAGCAGAGAAAAGTCCCTGTCAGGTTGATGTCCAGTACACGCCGCCACTCTGCCTCGCTAACTTCGAGGAAGGGATGACGTGGCCAAATCCCGGCCGCGTTGATCAGGATGTCGATTCGGCCTGCGGAAGATATTGTGCGATTCACGAGTGCGGCTACCTGGTCTGCCCGGGAAACGTCCGCCGGTATCGCGAGGGATTTCTTTCCGAGCTGCGAGATCTCTGATGCGGTGGCTTCGGCCGTTGGTTGGTTGACGTCGCAGACGATGACCGTTGCGTCCTCCTGCGCCAGGCCGTGGCAGAGCGCACGCCCTATCCCCGAGCCACCTCCTGTAATGACCGCGACCTTGCCGGAGAGTTGTCCTGCCAACGCTACCTCCTCTGTCGCTGGACGCAATTTGCGCCGCCTGACCTAGACACCGGAGCGCGGGTGCTAACCGCGGGCTCATTCTAAATGTCTGGGAAGATCACTAGTCGAGGCTGATGCGCCACACTGCGGCGACTGTTCTAAACCACGGCTCGCAGAGGCACACAATCGTCAGCAGGTGTCCGTCTGCAGGTACAACCCGAGCTTTAGAAGACGATGACCAGGCGTCCTCTGACACCGCCGGCCGCCAGTCTCTCATGAGCCTCGCCGGCACGCTCCGGTGGGAATGTTTCGGCCACACGCAGGGTCAGTTTCCCCTGTGCAACAAGCTGGCCTAGCCGGTCGAGTGCAGCATGGTTTTCGGCGTATTCCGTTACGCGTACCAGATGGATCGCAATTCCGCGTTCGGTCTCGCCTTCGAAGCCTCGGACGGCCGCTAGGCCTCCACCATCGCGAACGGCCGGCAGGATCGGTGCTCCGATGACGGCGGCATCGATTAGTCCGTCGACACCTCCGGGTACTAGCTGCCGAATTCGTTCGACGGCATCTTCGCCGCGAGCGACGACGGCTTCAGCGCCAAGTTTCTTGAGCAAAGCTTCGTCGCTGGGCGCAGCGACCGCGATGACGCGTAGACCATCGGCCACGCCAAGCTCGACAGCGTAGCCGCCGACTGCCCCGGCTGCCCCGGTGACGGCGAGTGTCTCGCCCGGTTTCAGGCCAAGTTGATCGAGCGCTAGACGTACTGTCAGGCCGTTCATCGGGAGCGTCGCCGCCGCCTCAAGACTGGTGCCCTCAGGCACGCGAGCGACCGAGCCAGACGGTACGACGACTGACTCCGACATTGCTCCGCCCTCCGGCCGTCTGGGAATGACGATTGCCATGACGCGGTCTCCGGGACGCCAGTCGCTTCCGGGTCCGACGGCGTCGACAACACCGGCCAACTCCATTCCCGGGATGTATGGCGGCTGCAACCCGGACGACTGTGACGACTGCCTGCCAGATCGAAAGCCGATGTCGGTGGGATTGACGGTCGCGGCAGCAACCCGAATCCGGACCTGTCCGGGTCCTGGCTCACGCTCCGGGAGGTCTAAGACCTCGAGGACTTCGGGTCCGCCAAACTGGCTGAAAGTCACGGCTCGCATCGCAGATTCTCCTTGTGAAAGTCAACGGCCCTCGGGCCAGAGTGACTATAAGCCAGTTCGCCCCTCAGGAGCTCACTCGCGTCTGGTGATACGGGGCGCGCGTGTGGCAAAGCCGATTGTCGGCGCGCCTAGATGAGGTAGAGTTGCTCGAAACAGGGATACCAGCGGGGGGAGAGTCAATGCCGTTCTACGAAAGAGGAGACGTTCGGATCCACTTCGAGGAGGCTGGCTCGGGGTTTCCGCTATTGCTGATTCCTGGCGGTGGCTTGAATTCCAGCATCTCCGTTTGGTCCAACATGGGGCCGTTCGACGCGATGGAAGAGTTCAAGAACGACTTCCGCTGCATCACGATGGACCTGCGCAACGCCAACGCGGGTCAATCGACCGGCCCCGTGGTGATGGAGAATGCCTGGAACGCCTACGCCGAGGACTACCTTGGATTGATGGACCACCTGGGCATCCAGGAGTTCCTCGTGCTCGGCTGTTGCATTGGCGGCCCTTTCATCCTGAAGCTCATGGAGGCGGCGCCTGACCGGGTGGTCGCCGGCGTTCTTTGCCAGCCAAGCGGCTACCGTCCTGAGATGCCGGACCTGTTTTGGGAGACCAACACGAAGAATTGGGGACCTGCGCTGTGCGCCCGCAGGCCTGACGTCACAATGCAGATGGTTGAAGCTCATCTGCACAGCCTGTATCGCGTACAGCCAGACTTCGTGTTCAGCGTCACGCGTGATTTCGTCCGTTCCTGCCAGACGCCGATGCTTGTCATGCCGGACGACGTGCCGGCGCATCCTTTCCAGGTTTCGATGGACATCTTCAAGCTGGCCCCCAACGCCGAGGTCTCGATGTATCCCTGGAAGCAACCGAAAGACCTGATCCCCGCGGCCGTTGCTCGAGCCAGGACCTTCCTGAAGGCCCACGAGCCCGTGGCATCGAGACGCTAGATACCAAGGGCCGCCACTCCAACACCTCGTCAGCCGAGGATAAGCAGTCACCGAGTGGGTGGCGGAAATGGTGCCTCAGCCAGGATCTCGCCGATGATCCTGGCTGCTGAATCTAGCAGCCTACAACGTGCGGCGGCCTGGGTCCCGGCACCGCGATTCCACCGCTCGCATCTAGAACAACTCGTACAACCACAGTCAGCGTGGCAGTGCCGAGAGGCTGCGGAACTTGCCGGTCGGCTGCATCATCAAGCAACCCCCCCCGCTGCAGGACAGCTTAGCGTAGGCAAGGGTGATATCGAAGTTGTATTGGCAGGAGTCCGGAAACTTGGGATCCGGGCACCCGGCAAAAGCAAGTTCAGCGTTTTTCAGGACCAACGGGGATGGAGGTGCACCTCCATCACGCTGTGTTTCGATGAAGTCAGCCAGGTCGGCTCCGCACTCATCGGCGAGGCCCTTCTCCCGATCGGGGACGTCGAGAGAGCGCAGGAAGGGCAGCTTGTTGAGGCCGGAGCGCATGAGGGCTTCGACGGCGGCAGCGCCGTCGGCGGCGTACTCATCGGGTCCCCAGGTCCCGACGGCGGCCGCGGCGAAGATGTGATACAGGGGCCCGAGCTTGTCGAGGCGGCCGTTGGAGTTAGCAGGGCTTTCGATTCGCCAGGGCTGAAGATGAGCGGCCGGTTCGCCGTACTGCCTAGGGACGCTGGAGTTCTGCTCGTCCGGATCGCCGTACTGCCGGCCGAGGTAGGCAATGTCTTTCAAGTAGTTATGAGCCGCGAGTACACCCAGGGGAACATTGTTCCCATTTGCCTCAATCGCGATTTGGAGCATCTGGGCAGGAGAGACGGGCTCCTCGCTTTCAATCACCCGGCGGTTGATTTCCTCCTGGGAGTTACTTGTTAAGTCATAGAACTCTTTCCAGTCCGGGGTTAGAGATGGCGCTTCCGCATTGAACAGGAAGCGCGCCAGGCGGTAGTAGTTGTAATCAGGGGCCAACTTGTAATTCTCCGCGTCGGTGTAAGCGCTGAGGACGGTTTGGAACTCACCGCACATCTCCTCCTGGCTTTGGGGCGGGGAGTTGTATTCGCCGTTCTCGCTGAGGCCGTAGAAGTCCTGCGTCCACTGGTCCCCAGCGACAACGCGTTGTCGGTGTTCCTGCTCCACGGCAGTGCTTTAATTCCTCTCTCGCAGGTACTCGACAGCTGCCGGGATGGCGGTAATGAGATTCTTGGAGAAGTGCGTGATTTCGACGCGAGCCGTGTTGCCGGGAGGAAGGTCCAGCGGGACCCACTCGCCGTCCACCAACTCAACGATGCCCGGAAGCGCCTATCCACCTCAACCCGTCGCAACCATAGTGGTCATGTAATAGCCGATCGCGCCCGAAACCTGCGCATAGGGCCCTTCGGCCCCGTAGCAGGGGACACGATCCCTACTAGGTCCTTCTAAAGGTGTCGATTCATAAGTCATGCGAAGACAGAGCAAGTCCTGGGGCGGGCTCGAGTGACGTACACGATGAAGTGATTGGATTCTTGGTGTCGTGTGGATCCCAAGTACGCCGTTGGAAGAGCTGCTCCGACAGCACTCGCTACCTACCTTTCATGCGAGAGACCTATGCCAGCTAAAG
>Ga0307424_1001024_pt1 | contig 14862 bp, 11 predicted proteins | sample SalMarWE160320MG_FD_202157 | JGI IMG/M metagenome (GOLD analysis project Ga0307424, IMG submission 202157) | Salt marsh sediment microbial communities from the Plum Island Ecosystem LTER, Massachusetts, United States - WE1603-20 | ecosystem: Environmental > Aquatic > Marine > Intertidal zone >... | reverse complement strand
TCAGTAGCTCCTCGATCTGTCTGACCGCCTAACCGCCTGACCGCCTGACCGCCTATACCGCGTACTTCCCCGCCTCCACGATCCGCTTCGCAATCGCCGCGTGCAGTTCCGCGCGGTTCACCGGATCGTGCTTCGACAGCCGGCGGAGGCCGGCGAGCATCGTGCGGAGCTCGTCGCCCGATGCACTCTGGGCCAAGGCGTTCCGGCCCAACGTCGCTACGTGGTCCATCGCGTCATGCACATACAGGGTGAGCATGTCCGCCATGAGGCGAGCGCCGTCCTCGCCGTCCTTGGACGCCTTCTTGAGCGTGCGCAGCAGCCCACTCTCGCAGGCATACGTCTCCATGACCATGTCCGCGACGTCGGCCAGGACCTCCTGATGGTCCTTCAGATTCTCCCCGAACTTCTGCGCGGCAAAGCCGAGCGCCGCCACACAGGCCTTCTTCATGGCCTTGACCAGCTTCGCCTCGACCTCGAGGAAACCGGGCTCGCCCGCCTCTCCGAATTCCGGCGGCCCCAGCAGTTCCTCGGCAACCTGCTTGGCGGCCGCGAAGAACGGCAGCTCCTTCTTGAGCGCCTTCCGCAGGATCATTCCCGGAATCAGCATCCGGTTGATTTCGTTCGTGCCCTCGAAGATCCGGTTGATCCGCTCGTCCCGGTAGATCTGCTCGAGCGGATAGTCCTCGCAGAAGCCGTAGCCGCCCAGCATCTGGAGACCTTCGTCGGCCGCAAACGCGAGCGCCTCGCTCGCGAACACCTTGATCATCGAGCACTCGATGGTGAACTCCTCGACCTTGTGAATCGTCTGGCGCTCGAAGTCCTCCGCCGTGCGCTCGAGACTCTCGATGGCGCGATCCATCAACCCCGCCGTGCGGTACACCATGGACTCGGCGACGAACGTGCGGGCGGCGATGTCGGCGATCTTCGCCTGGATCAGCCCAAAATCGCTCAGCGGATGTCCGAACTGCTGCCGCTGGCTGACATAGGGAATGGCGTGCTCGAGGACCACCTTGCATCCGCCGACCGTCCCCGCCCCCAATTTGAAGCGCCCCACGTTCAGGATGTTGAACGCCACCACATGCCCGCGCCCGATCTCGCCGAGGACATTGCCGACGGGGACCTTGGCGTTCTCCAGAACCACCGCGCAGGTGGACGAGCCTTTGAGACCCATCTTGCGCTCTTCCGGCCCGACCGTGAGGCCGGGCGTATTCCGCTCCACGATGAACGCGGTGAACTTCTCACCGTCGATCTTTGCGAAGATGATGAAGAGGTCGGCGGACCCGGCGTTGGTGATGTATTGCTTGGTCCCGGTGAGCTGATAGTGCTGCTTGTCGTCGGTGAGAAGGGCCGTGGTCCGCGCGGAAAGCGCATCGGAGCCCGCGCCCGGCTCGGTGAGCGCGTAGGCGCTGACCAGTTCACCGGTCGCCAACTTCGGGAGGTAGCGCTCCTTCTGATCCTCGGTCCCGAAGTACACGATGGGAAGCGTGCCGATGCCGGAGTTGGCGCCGTGCCACGCCACGAAGCTCCCCGCCCAGGCCATGATCTCGCTCACCAGCATGATCGTGGCCTTGTCCGCTCCCATGCCGCCGTATGCCTCGGGCACGTCCACCGACAGCAGGCCCGCTTCCCCCGCTTCACGGAGGAGGGGTCTTCCCAGCTCCACCTTCTTCTGGAACTCCAACTCCTCCCGGTGCGGCACCACGCTGCGCTCGATGAACTCGCGGGTCGTGTCACCGATCATCCGCTGTTCTTCGCTGAAGTCTTCCGGGGTGAACACATCGGCTGGCGCGGCGTCCTGCAAGAGGAACTGGCCGCCGGTGAGATACGTCGCTTCCGTGAGCATTGGAGTTTCCTCTCAAATCAAGGCCGTGGCCAAGTGCCGTGTCCAAGTCGCGCGGTGGGTCCCGGAGTACGCGTCAGTGAGCGGTAGCCGTAGATACCAGCCGTCCGTATTCGCGAACTGCCGCGGACGGAGGGACCCACCACGCGACTGCCGCCGAGCAGCTACGCGGCCTCAAAGATCCCCGCCGCTCCCATCCCAGTGCCGATACACATCGTGACCATCGCATACCGCCCCTTGCGACGCTTGAGCTCGTGCAGCGCGGTGGCGGTGAGTTTCGCACCCGTGCATCCCAGCGGGTGGCCGAGCGCAATGGCCCCCCCGTTGCTGTTGATACGCGGGTCTTCGAAGGCCAACTGCAGGCCCTTGAGAACCGCGAGGCTCTGGGCGGCAAAGGCCTCGTTCAACTCGATGACGTTCATGTCGGCCAGCTTGAGCCCCGCGCGCTTCAGCGCCTTCGGCACGGCTTCCACCGGCCCGATGCCCATGATCTCGGGTGGCACACCGGCCACGGCATAGCTCACCCAGCGCGCCAACGGCTCCAACTTCAGCTCGGCGGCGATCTCGGGCGTGGTCAGCAACACGGCCGCCGCGCCATCGGTCATCTGACTCGAGTTGCCCGCCGTGACCGTTCCCTTGTCCATGAACGCGGGCTTCAGCTTGGCCAGCGCCTCCAGCGTCGTGTCGGCACGCGGACCCTCGTCCCGGTCGAGCACGATCTCCTTCACCGCAGGCTTGCCGTTGGGCCCAGGCTCACTCACCGCCGTCTTCACCGGCACCAGCTCGGCGTCGAACTTGCCGCCGGTCTGGGCCGCCACGGCCTTCATGTGGCTACGATACGCGAAGGCGTCCTGCGCCTCGCGACCGATCTTGTCGCGCTCCGCCAACCGCTCGGCGGTGAGGCCCATGCCGAGGTACGTCCCCGGTTGCTCGGCCACCATCGTGGGATTGGGCAGATACCGAACGCCGCCCATCGGCACCAGCGTCATGGACTCCACTCCGCCGGCGATGGCGACGTCAACCTGCCCTAAGGCGATCTCGGCCGCCGCGATGTTGATGCTCTCGAGACCGGATGAGCAGAACCGGTTCACCGTCATGCCGGGTACCGTGTTCGGCAATCCGGCCAGGAGCACCAAGTTCCTGCCCACGTTGAGCCCCTGCTCGCCTTCGGGCATGGCGCACCCGAAGACCACATCGCCGATCCGAGCGGGATCCAGATTCGATGCGCGCTCGAGGAGCGCGCGGATCACCGCCGCTCCCAAGTCGTCGGGACGCGTCTGGCGGAAGGTCCCCTTCTTCGCCCGACCACCCGGGGTCCGGAGCGCCAGGGCCACTACCACGTCTCTCATGGCTGTCTCCTTCCTTCCGTCAGTTGCGGAGCGGTTTGCCGGTTTTGAGGATGGCCTGCATCCGCTCGAGGCTTTTCCGCTCCCCACAGAGTTTGAGGAAGGTCTCGCGCTCCAAGTCGAGCAGGTGCTGCTCGGACACAGTGGTCGGCCCGGGCACGTTGCCGCCGCTCAGGATTCGCGCCAGCTCCCCGCCGATCTTGCGATCGTGTGCCGAGATGTAGTGGCCCTCCTCCATGTTGAAGAGCACCGACTCGATCAGCGCCACGCCCGCGTTCCCCATCACGGGGATACTCTCCTGCGGGCGGGCCGGCTCGAATCCGGCGCGCGCCATGCCAAGGGCGACGTCCTTCGCATCGGCAATCCGATGGTCGCCGTTCATGGACCACGTGTCCTGCGGCCGCAGGAACCCCACGTCGCGGGCCTCGTCGGCCGAGGTGGCGACCTTGGCCATCCCGATCGTCTCGAAGGTCTTCTTGAGCGCCGGATACACGTCGGACCCATCCGACTGCGTGGCCACGTTGCGCTTATAGAGGCGCATGCAGCCTCCGCCCGCCGGTATGACGCCGGCGCCCACTTCCACCAGGCCGATGTACGTCTCGGCCGCGGCGCGGACGGCGTGCCCCGCCATGGTGACCTCGCAGCCACCACCCAGCGTCAAGCCATGCGGCACGGTCACCACCGGAACGCCACACTGCGCGAGCCGGCTCGTGGCGGTTTGGAACTGGCGGACGATGGCGTCGATCTCGTCCCAGTTCCCTTCCTGCGCTTCCATCAAGAGCAACATCAGGTTGGCGCCGGCACTGAAGTTCTCACCGTGGTTCGCCACCACCAGCGCCTGCCCCTGCGTCTCGGCCTCCTTGCAGGCCGTCATGATCATGGAAATGGTGTCCTGCCCGATCACGTTCATCTTCGAGTGGAACTCGAGGCAGAACACCCCATCGCCCAAATCCAGCAGGCTGGCGCCGGGGTTGTGGCGGATCTCGTGGGTCCGGTGGAGGACCTCGAGGTCGTGCACCCGCGGATCCACCGGCACCGTTGCCAGGACGCCAACCGTGGCGGTCGGCGCCTGGAGACCGTCATCCTCGCGATGGTACAGCGACTCGGCGCCCGTGCAGTACAGCGCCGTCACCCATTCCGGCAACTGGTACTTCTCCGCCTGCAAGCGCTCCGTCACCTTGCGGAAGCCCAGGGCATCCCAGATCTCGAATGGCCCCTGGTTCCAGTTGAAGCCCCAGCGCACCGCCCGATCCACGGCCGAGATGTCGTCACAGATCTCGCCGATCCGCATGGCGGCGTAGGACAGCGATGCCGCGAGCATCTTCCACGCCGCCTCCGCCGCGCGTCCCTTGCCGAAGACCAGCTTCGCCAGGCGCTCGGTTGGATCCTCGATCGTCTTGAGGTCCAACTCCGGGAACGAGGCCTTCTTCCCATCGCGGTAGTCGAGCGTCTCCAGGTCCAGCGTCAGGACGCTGCTGCCGTCGGGGCCTTTGACTTTCTTGTAGAAGCCGGCGCCGCTCTTCCGCCCCAGCAGGCCCTTTTCGACCATCTTCTGGAGGAACGGCGGCGCGACGAACATGTCGCGGCTCTCGTCGTCCGGCGCGTTGTCGTACACGTTGGCGGCGACGTGCAGGAACGTGTCCAGTCCCACCAGGTCCGCGAGCCGGAACGTGGCCGTCTTTGGCCGGCCCATGGCCGGTCCGGTGAGCGCATCCACTTCCTCGACGGTGAGCCCCATGTCGAGCATCACCTTGAGCGTCACCATCACGGCGTGCACCCCGACGCGATTGGCGATGAAGTTGGGCGTGTCCTTGGCGGGCACGATGCCCTTCCCCAACCGCGTGCGGGAAAACTCGTGAACGAACGCCACCACGTCCGGCGCCGTATCGGCCGCCGGGATCACCTCGAGCAGCTTCATGTACCGCGGCGGATTGAAGAAGTGCGTCCCCAGGAACCGCGGCTTCAGCGCGTCGGGGAGGACCGCCGCCATGGCCGCCAACGAGAGACCCGACGTGTTGCTGGAGAGGACCGCGTCCGGAGCGATGTGCGGCGCGACCTTGGCGAGCACCTTCTTCTTGATGTTCAGGTCTTCCTTGACCACTTCCACGACCCAGTCCGCCTCTTTGAGGCGCGCCAGATCGTCTTCGAAGTTCCCGACCTCGATGAGCCCTAAGCGCGCCGGCGTGAACAGGGGCGCGGGCTTCGCCTTGAGGAGGGCGTTTACCGAGTCCGCCGCGATGCGATCACGGACTGCCTTGTCCTCGAGCGTGCGTCCGGCGGCTCGCTCGCCGTCGGTGAGGTCGTGGGGAACGATGTCCAGGACCAGCGATGGGATGCCGGCGTTCGCGAAATGCGCCGCGATGGCGCTGCCCATGACACCGGATCCGAGGACGGCCACCTTGCGGACCTGCCGCTTCATGGAGACCCCCACGGTTGAAAAACTGAATGCCTGTTCAGTATCCTAATACATGGGATCGTGCTGTCAATCGGAGGCATCCCTCGGGTCCCCGATGTGGCCCCATTAGTCGCGCCGTGCAATATTTCGCGGCGGAGATCATGCCGGTCGTGCGGCTCGCGGCAGGTACCGGTCGAACTGAGCGGTCATTCACCAGGATCGCCCCTCGGGAGGTCCCGTGAGTCTGAAGGACAAAGCGGTCAAGCGACAGCGGATTCTGGATGCGGCGGTGCTGGAAATCGCGCGCCGCGGGTATTACGGCACCAGGGTGGCGATGATTGCAGGCCGCGCCGGCGTTGCCGACGGGACCATCTACCTCTACTTCAAGAACAAGGAAGACATCCTCATCAACGTCTTCGAGCGCGCGATGGGACGATTCATCGACGAGGCGCGCCACATCGTCGAGGACACCGCGGGTGCGGAGGAGAAGCTGCGTCGCTTCATCACGCTGCACCTCACGCTGTTGGGAGAGGATCGAGACCTGGCGGTGATCTTCCAGGTGGAGTTCCGGCACACGCTCCACGTGCTGGAGCTGTTGTCGCGGAGCCGCATCCAGGAGTACCTCGGCCTCATCGCGCGCATCGTGGACCAGGGAAAGCGTGAGGGGATCTTCCGGGCCACCCTCAATTCCCTGTTCACCGCCAAGGTCGTCTTCGGCATCCTGGACGAGATGGCCACCGACTGGGTGCTCTCGAAGAAGAACACGCGCATGGCGGCGCGCGCGGAGCCGGTGACCGACTTCATTCTCGACGGGTTGCGACGGGCATAGCGGTCCGGCCGGGCTGGAGTCCTACGTCCGCGGCTCCTTCAGCGCGCGGAGGATGTCCTCTCGAGAAAACGGCGTACGGACGATGAGCGACGCGCCCAATTGCCGCGCGGTAGCCGAGGGGTCGGCCGACCGATAGGACGGCTTTGGGGCCAGCACCACAATCCGCAGGTCCGGGTAGTCGTGGCGGAGCACCCGGATGAGTTCCTGGCCGTCCATCTCCGTCAGGGAGAACGGGTCCATGATCACCACGTCCGCGGGGTTCTCCCGATGCACCTCGAGCGCCGCCTCGGCGTGGGCAGGCTCCAGCACCTCGTGCCCCGCAGCCGAGAGGATGCCTGCCAGCATCCGGCGCACGGCGGCGATGCGCGTCACGACCATCACGCGCAGGAGGATGCAGTCGGTCACGACCGTGCCGCGGCCGCAGTGCGCGCACGTCGCCTGCCGCACCGTGCCCGTGCCACGGACGTCGACGGGTCCGAGCGTGAACGGACCCTCGCAGATCGGACACGTCACACCGAATCCCACCCGCGAGAGCATCTGCTGGACGCGCGCGTTGTCTTCCACGGAATAGACCGGGTGGGCGCCCGAGCTACGGTGCTTCTTGTATCGGGGGTCGACATGGCGCCGGCGGTCCAGGATCTTGCGCCTTGGGGGTCCCCGCCGCTCCTTGCCACTCCGGCGGTCGTCGTCGACGTCCTGACGGCGGTAGCGGCGGCCCGTACCGCGGCGCTCACCTCCGCCGCGCCGGTCCTCGCCCGAGCGCCGGTCGTAGAACTCGTGCTCCTCTGGAGGGCGCTCGTCACCGCTCTTGGGATCGTCGGCCATGGCTCCTGGGGTCCGAGGACTCAATACGACAGGCCAATCCTGGCACCCGCCGTGCTGGGTAGAAACGCTGATTGCGACGGCTCACACACCAATTCCAAATCTGCAATCGCCGATCAGCAATCAGCAATCCCATGCCCGGGGCAGCATTCGAACCTGCATGGTGCTCGCTCCCCTAGAGATCCTCTGAGCGTCGCCCGTACGACACCATACGGAACGACCCGCACCTGAGCTGTTTCCCCGCCCCGGTGTACGCGTGAACACATACCCACACATGCAGAATCGTTCACTGTTTGGACCGCCGCCAAATAACCCCGGCAGGATTCCGGAGTTCGAGGACGTCGCCCGCCAGTTGATACAACACGAGCGCGTCCTCCCCACCCTCGATGGCATAACGAATCTGAAAGCGGTCGCTGGGCCCACCTGGCGGTCGCTCGACACCCACCACGGGGTACCACATCGCGGAGTCCCCTCGCCCGACCCGGAAGCCGACGGACGTTCCGGCGAATTGGAGTGTCCGTCCGGCGTACCGCGGATCGGTCGGAATCCAGCGCCCCACAAGCTCCGCGGGCACGACAACCGGCCGCGGTGATCCGTGCGGGATCTTCGTGACGACGAACACCAGGATGAGGATGGCCAGCACGGTGCCAAGCATCTTGAAACGCGTTCGGCGCCATGCCTCTGTCCGAATCGCCGCCGATGGTCGCCGCAACGGCCCCGACGGGTGCGGTCCCCAACTCTCCCGGTGCAAGGACGGGTCACCCGGCATCCGCAGCCTCGTGTGCGCCAGGTCGTGCAGAGACCGGTCCCGCCTGGCCGAGAACGCGCGCCACCGCAGCGGTCAGCACCTCGATCTCAAGGGGCTTCATCAGCACTTCGCGCAAACCACGTTGGGCAAGGTCCTCCCGACTCTGCAGCTCGCTGTAGCCCGTCATGAGCATCACCGGCAACCCCGGCCGCAGGTCGCGGACCCGGACCGCGAGCTCCAGTCCGGTCATCCCGGGCATCGTCTGGTCCGTGATGAGCAGGTCGCAGCGAAGGGTCGGGTCGCGCAGCAGCTCGACCGCCCGGCCCGCCGCGGTCACCTCACGGACCTGATACCCATACCGGCTGAGAATCCGCGCGACGAGCCTGGCCACGACGATGTCGTCGTCGACCACGAGGATGTGACCCTCACCACGGAGCGGCTCGCTGGAGCGCGGCGCGATCGCCCCCGCCGGCCGAGCCGCTTCGGCAACGGGGAGGAACACGTCGAACTGGGTACCCTCCCCCGGCGTACTCGCGACGGTGATGGCGCCCCCATGGCGCGTGACGATGCCGTGCACGATGGACATGCCAAGTCCCGTGCCTTCGCCGGGCGGCTTGGTGGTGAAGAACGGCTCGAACAGGCGCTCGACCGTCTCGGCACTCATGCCATCCCCCGTGTCTCGCACCGTCAGACAGACGGCTTGGTCCGCATCGAGCTTCGGCTGGATCGCCACGAGGCGTGGACTCACCGGGACCAGGCCGAGCCGCACCTCGAGCACACCGCCGTGCTCCCGCATCGCGTGAAAGGCGTTCGTGCAGAGGTTCATGAGAACCTGATGGATCTGCGTGGGGTCGCCCACCACCGGGGGCACGGTGGCGGCAATGTCCGAGCGGATCTCGATGGTCGCCGGCAGCGACGCCCGCACCAGCTTCAGGGCCTCCTTCGCGACCGGCTTCAGGTCCATGGTGCCGACGTGCGTTTCGGATCGCCGCGAGAAGAGGAGGATCTGCCTCACCAGGTCGCGGGCGCGGAGCGCCGCCTGGTGCACTTCCTCGAGCTCCGGTCGCAGCGGATGCGCGTCGGGGACGTCCCGCAGAGCCAAGTCGATGTTGCCCAGGATTGGCGTCAGGATGTTGTTGAAGTCATGCGCAATCCCGCCCGCCAGGGTGCCGATGGTCTCCATCTTCTGCGCGTGGCGGAGCTGCGCTTCGAGCCGCTCGCGTTCCTCGGCGGCCCGGACGCGTTCGCTGATGTCGCGGATGAAAATGGTGAAGACCGCGTGGCCCCCCGCGACGGCCCGACTGTGCGCTACCTCGGCCGGGAAGGTCGTACCATCCCAGCGTCGAGCCAGCACCTGGAGCATGGGGCTTCCGAGATCGGCCACCGCGGCCGGCATGCCGCCGGGACCAGACCCGAGCGGCGTCGCGAACAGATCCGCCACCGGGCCTCCCACCGCCGCGTCCCGCTCGCAGCCAAACACCCGCTCGGCGGTGCGGTTGAACGACTCGATGATGCCGCCCTCCGAGGCCGTGACCACCGCGTCGGCAGCCGTCTCCAGGATCGCCGAGAGGCGCGCCTCTCGGTGGCGGAGTTCCTCGGACGCCGCTTCCAGCTCCCGGTGGAGGGCCTCCGCCTCTTGAAACTGCTCCTTGAGGCGCGCGCTCATGGTGTTGAAGGCCCGCGCCAGGTCGCCAAACTCATCGTCGCCCGTCACCTGGACGTCGCGGTCGAACTCTCTCCGGGCGACGCGCTCCGTTCCCGCTTGCAGCGCCGAGAGGGGACCGAGACTGCGCCGGATCTGCACGCTGGAGAGGAGCCCGACGACGAGCAGGGCGAGGATACCCGCCAGGGGGAACGTGTGCCGGAACCGCGCCAGCGGCTCGAGGATGTCGGCCTCCGGCTCCGCGTACACCACGCGCCAGTCTGGCGAGGCGTATCGCGACCCGAGGAACAGCGACCAAAAGGCCGCCTGGTACCGCCGCTCCCGCCCCCAGGCGAAGCTCCCTGCGCCGTCCGGCCCCAACGCCGGGGTGAACACGCCGGCTCGGAGCAGGTCTCGCGCTCCCGGGCAGTACACAGGGCGCCCATCGGGCAGCAGAATACAGGCGGGACCGGGCAGCGTTGCCGCAATCTCCGAGAGCAGCGACTGGGCGATCACCTGCGAGCGAACTCGCACCCACACGGTCCCGAGTTCCGGACGGTGGGCGTGCACCGCCCGCGCCATCAGGATGGCGGGCGTCCGATCACCGGTCACCACCACGATCGTCCCGCCGCCCTCCAACTGGCGTCGCTGTGGGCCGTCGAGTGGCGGCAGACTCTCGACACGTCCGCGGAGACGACGCATGGAGGTACCGGGCATCGTGACCACGACCGCTGCGAAGCGGTCGTCGAATACATGGGCGATGGTATCCGGCCCCAACCCCGTTTCCTCCGCAACGAGCCCCGCGACGCCCGCGACGCTCGACTCCAGGTTGACCAGCCGATCGAAGAGGGCGGAGCCCATGCGCTTGGCGGTCAGACGGACGCGCTCCTGCCCCTGCTGCCGCAGCGAATCGGCGACGCTCACGTAGGCGCTCACGCCGAGGACGGCCACCGGCAGAAGCGCAGACAGGATGAACAGCAGCAGAATCCGCCGGCCGACGCGGGTCTGCACCAGTCCGGGCTCGAACACAAACCAGCGGCGCTTGAGGGTCACTCAGTACCTCGAGGCGAGGCCGATGAAGGAACCGTCGTTCGCCCGGAGCACGTCGTCTCGGCTCGGCTTGGCCGTCAGCGGTGGCGAGGAGGCGCCGTCCCTGCCCACGCTGTAGAGGTCATAGTCGCTGTTCAGCGGGACCAGGAACCGGTCCTTTCGCGCGCCGCCGACGCCCTTCTTGCCCTCCAGCTTCAGGTACGTGTATGGCCGCCCCCACGGATCGAGGTACGAGGCCCGGCCGACGGCATCCAGCGTTTGCGGAAGGGAATCCAGGGCGGCGAGCTCAATTTCGATGGTGCGAATATCACCGATCGCGCGGGCGACCCGCGCGCGCTCGATCATCTCCTGGAAGCGCGGGGTCACGATCGCGGCCAACACTCCTATGATGGCGACCACCATGAGGAGTTCGATCAACGTGAACCCCTCGGGGACCGCCGACGCGCCGCCCGAGCGTGCCATGACACCTCATATGCAGCGGGACACGAGTTGGCGCAAGCACGCGCCCACGATGTCCGCGCCTTCAAGGAGCCGGTGCGACGACCGCCGTTTTCGTTGGGGAGTGCCTAGTTCGCGACTTGCTGCATGCGCGCCACGGTGGCACGACCTGTCCCGTGGCCCACGTCGGCCTCCGCCGTCACGCCGCCGCTTCGTTCGAGTTCCCGGCTCGCGCGGGCGAACGTGTCGCGGTGTCCGAGAAAGACGTCCAGGATCTCAGAGGATCGAACCGGCGGCCACGATCGACTTCCTTGAGCGCGACACGTCCGCGAACGGAATCCGTCCCCCTTGACGGCCGGTCGGTGGTGAGCGCGTCAAACACCTCCGCGACGGCACAGATCCGACCGGCGAGTGGAATCACGCGGATGGTCGGATACTTCAAGGAATCCTGGCAGATCAGCGAGGCGGAGAAAATGGGGTACACCTTGGGGCACACTCGGCCCGGACTTGCGCTCCTGCCTGAAGATGCGGCAGGGCGCTAACTCGTTACAGCGCTTAGTGCCCGGGGCAGGATTCGAACCTGCACGAGGATTGCTCCCCTAGGGATTTTAAGTCCCTTGCGTCTACCAGTTTCGCCACCCGGGCTAAGCTGTTGGCTTCGAAGGCCGGTGCTCCGCAGGCACGGCCCGGTCCCTCTCGATTCTCCCTGAGATTGTCCCGACGCCGTTCCCTGCCCTGCTCAGTCCCCCTTCGAGCCGTCCCAAAGATACCAGGGGTCTCTCGGCAAGACGTGCAAAACGGACGGAACGCCTTGCTCTCCATGCCCGACGGGTTGGGCGGTCGCACGGAGACTACACCGCGTTCTGCGCAGCCTGGGCGCGCGCAAGAATGGAGCGGACCACGCGGGACTTGGCCTTGGCGTACTCATCCACGGAAGTCCAGCGCCGCCCCGCCAACTCTCGCTTTGTGTCCTCGTAGAGCCGCCGCTCGACTTCATGTGTCCGCAGCCAATCTCGAAGCAGCAGCATTCGCATGAACTCCTCGCAGCCCGACGAGAAGACGTGCACGTTGCTCGCGGCGTCGACCCCGCGAAACAGCCGGTGTTCGTACCACGCTGGTTCCCGGACCACGAATCCGAACCCCACACGCTCGAGGTCCGGAGCGTAGGCAGGCTCGTCCGCCGAGTCGATGACGACGAGTGCGATGTCAATGACCGGTTTTGCCGCCAGCTCAGGCACCGCTGTGGATCCGACGTGCTCAAGCCGAATGGCCTTCGTCCCGAGCGCGCCCGCGATGCGGGTGGCGCAGGCTCGATAGACCGCCGGCCACTGGGCGTCGTACGCGGCGAGGATGATAGGTACCGGTTCAGACACTTGGTCGTGCACCCGCCTGACGCGCCGCGCGTCGCGAAGTACCCTCGTCGTCAGCGCTGATCGAACGCCCAGCTGTTGAGGTAGTCGAGTGCCTCCTGCTGGTCCCGCACCTGCTGTGCCAGGATGTCGCCACTGGTGATGATCCCGCACAGCTCGTCCCCCTGCATCACCGGCAGGTGCCGCACCCGCTGCTCCGTCACCAGCCTGCGACATTCGTCGAGGTCGGTGTCTGGCCGACAGGAGATCACCGGACTCGTCATCACCTCGCGCAGCCGAGTGGTGGCGGACTCCCGCCGCTCGGCCACCACCCGCCGCAACACGTCCCGCTCGGTGAACATCCCCACCACCTGCCCGCCCTCCGTCACCACCACACCACCAATGCCATGCTTGTTCATGAGCAGCGCCGCGCTCAACACCGGCTCATCGGCGTCCGCCGTGACGACCTGCGGCCCTTTGACCTTGAGGATCGCCTGGACAGTGGGCATGGTGCACTCCCGGCTGGGGTAGAGATCTATTGTGCATCGGGACCGGCGGAGGGGCCAGAGGCGGGGGGCAGCGAGGCAGCGCGGCAGCGGGGCAGCGAGGCAGAAACGCTGGATGAAGAGGGGCAGAGGGGCAGAGAGTAGGCGGACGTCAGCGTCCGCGAGGATCCATCGGGACCGCCGGGACCGCCGGGTCCGCCTAGACCGCCTCCTGCCGTACGCGGATCAACATCGCGGTCTCGCGGTCCACGGCCAGCTCGGCGTACCCCAACCGAAAGACGAAGGCGGGCCACCGCTGGACGAGCTGGAGTTCGGTGCCGGGTAGGACGCCCGCACTGGCGAGCCGGATGGCGGCGGGATGCTCGGGGTGTTGGAGGCAGCTCACGCGGGCCATCTCCCCTTCGCGGAGATCCGTGAGCGACACGGCATCGCAGTCCGGACACGGGCCCGACAGGGGCACCGACGTTCCGCGCGGGCAGCCGTCTCCCCACGGACGGGATCGCAAGGCGCCGAGGCCGCGCAGCCACTCAACCGGTCTCATGCAGCCCCCACCACGCGCGCAACCTGGTTAGCCACGGCGGCTCCACGGGATTGTCGTATCCGCAGTACGGACACCGAACGAACGCGCACCCGGATCCCAGGGGGCACGACCGGCATGCCGGCTGGGCGCGGTCTTCGGCGAACGTCTGGCGACACGCGCCGCAGGTCACTGTCGTGGTTGCGGTACTCATGACAGCACTCCGAGCACCACCCGAACGAGGAAGCCCATCCCGAACGCGAATGGCGTGATGAACGCCAGCATGCCAAGCGCCGTCCGCACGCCGCGCTCCTTGATCATCATAAGCAACTGGGCCACGCACGGCACGAACAACGTGAGCGTCACGGCGGCCACCGCTATCTGGGTGGCGTCCAGCACGCCGGTGCGGCTCAGGTCGAAGAGGCCGGCCGCGCCGTAGTCCCGACGGAAGAAGCCCAGCAAGAGCACCCGCGCCATCTCGGTCGGCAGCCCGAGGAAACCGAGCAGTGGCTGCATACCTTGGACGATCCAATGGAACAGCCCCGACTGGTCCAAGGCCCAGAGAATCACGCTGGCCAGCAGGAACAGGGGCAGGACTTCGAGGAAGTACCACTGCATCCGCGTCACGGTCTTGATGACCACGTTGCCCAGCCGCGGCAGCCGAAGGGGCGGCACCTCCATCTGGAATGACGACGACGTGCCCGGCAGCAGCTGAGCGCCCAGCCATCCTACGAGCACGAACGATCCGAAGACCGCCGTCGCCCAGGCCACGAGCGCCACCGGGGAGCCCGCGAGCACGGCGAGAATCACGCCGAGCTGCGCGGAGCACGGGACGGCCAGCGCCAGCAGCATCGTGGCCAGGACCCGCTCGCGGCGCGTCTCCAACGTGCGCGTCACCATGGTCGCCATCGTATCACAGGCGAATCCGAGCACCATCGGAATCACCGCTCGGCCCGACAGCCCGAGCTTCTTGAAGCTCCGATCCAGCAGGAGCGCCAGGCGCGGGAAGTAGCCGGAATCCTCGAGCGCCGAGAAGAACAGGAAGAACGCGCCGACGATTGGCAGAATGATGGCCACGGCGTACCGGAGGCCGAGCGTGAGCAACCCATAGTCGCCCACGTACAGCGCCCGCACCGGCTCCCACGGGATCCCCGCGAACAGCCGCTCGAACAGCGGATTGATACGCCCCTCGAACAGGGAGTGCTCGAGCCAGTCGACCACCGTGCCGCCACCGAGCACGCCGACGAACTGATAGAGACCGACGTAGAGAATCAGGAGGAGCACCGGGATGCCCACGAGCGGCCGACTCAGCGCCCGCCCGACCGCGTCCACCCGGCGGTGGTTGGTGTCGCCTCGCTGATCCACGAGGCCCATGAGGAG
>Ga0307424_1001022_pt1 | contig 14871 bp, 17 predicted proteins | sample SalMarWE160320MG_FD_202157 | JGI IMG/M metagenome (GOLD analysis project Ga0307424, IMG submission 202157) | Salt marsh sediment microbial communities from the Plum Island Ecosystem LTER, Massachusetts, United States - WE1603-20 | ecosystem: Environmental > Aquatic > Marine > Intertidal zone >... | reverse complement strand
GGCGACCCAGGACTTCGAGGATCTCCGGATCCGTGGCTTCCACAAGACTTTTAGGTTCCATGCACACTCTCAGAGTGCGTGGTCAGACATATACATCCTCTTGAAAGCATCATGCCGTTGGGGGGGAGGCGTCAAGATATCATAGAAGTCCGATATTGCGCCTTGTGGATCTCGACAGGACATATATATCTGACATCCCGGACGTGCGGCAGTGCGCTCTACCGGGATAGGGGCGAGAGGACGGCCCAACGAATAGGGGCGGGGCTTGCGGACCGGGCGGTCTCGGGTTGGGACAGGACGGTTGGCTGTCCGGTCGGTGCGGTGTGCGAGCACGGGCGCCTCGGGTGGGGGCTTGCCGATGGCGACGACGGCCGGGCGGTCTCGGGCGACCCACCTGCGGTGGGTGCCCCGGGGCGAGCACACCGTGGTATCGGTGACGGTGCATCCGAGGCGGGGGAACGAACCTGCGCCAGCGCCCGGGCACCGGGCGGCTTGCCGTCCGCGTCCCTGGCAGGCTTCTTCGTCGTTCTCGTCGTCGTGCCTCACAGACGCCCGCCCCGCTTCACCACCATCGAATCGCCGGCCCGCCCGGGACGGCCGGTGCCGCTACCCCAGCCGGTTCTCGAGGAGGGTCCAGTGGATGTGGACGATCCGCCAGTGGGTGTCGATCCGCCGGAGAACCTGGGTGCTGCGCCAGCGCGTCCTCAACTGGGAGTCATCGGCGGTGGTGTAGGACGCGAAGTCGAAGGCCAGCACGGCCACGTCATCGAGCACCTGGACCGTCGGGTTGACGAGGTCGAAGTGGTCGTACGACGTCTCTCCCGTCGGAGGCCCGTACATCTCCACCAGGGCCGCACGCCCCACGAGCAGCGAGTCGAATTCTACGGAGTAGTAGGTGACGTCATCGGCGCAGGCGTCGGTGATTCCCGTGGGATCTCCCCTGCGCAGCCCATCGAGGCCCTTCCTCACGAGCGCGATGACGTCCTTTGCGACCTCGGCGTCGGAGGGCCGGGGCACGGCGTCCGACGGCGCCTGGCATCCGCCCGACAACATGAGGATCGGGAGCGCGAGACCACGTGTCCTTGCGGACGCGCCGGTCATGCGCGCCTGCGCACCATCAGCATCGCCAGCACGACACACGCTCCGGAAGCGAGAACCAGGCCGACGAAACCCTTGGGTCCCGGGAGACCTTTCACGAAGGCGACCGCGCCGAAGGCACCGCCTCCGATGACCGTTGCGAGCCCCGCGGCGCGAAGGTCGCCGCGGGGCTCGCTCACCAGGGCGTATCCAGGCGTGCCAGGATGGCGAGCAACTCGGCGGTGGCCACCCCGCTCGCGAATACCAGCACGGCCGACAGGGGATCGCTTCCTCCCTGTCCCTCGAGGAGGCTGCCCACGAGGATCTCGCCGGCGATCGCCTGGCCGGCGATGTCGGCCGGGTCGAACGAATAGGTATTCGAAGCGCCCTCTTGGGCCAAGGAGCATCGTAGGGAGCGGGTGTTGTTCGTGGGGCTGGGCCGCGCCCTGCCCGCCGGTGCCGAGCCGGCCCTGTGGAGAAGTCGAGCCCGGCGGGGCACATGCCCCGCCGGGCTCGCGCGCGGGCACCGGCGCGCGTCTTGCCTCAGCATGGAGGCCAGTTGCGTGACGGAGCGCACAGACCCCAGCTAGGAGAGCGGCTTCCGCCCGTGGTGAGCGCGTTGGGTTGGACCATGTAGAACTCGTCCATCCGGCGGAGGCTTCCCTGCCCGTCGATGACGTCTTCGTCGCGCACGAAGACGGTGCTCCTTCCGTCGGGCGCCCAGGCCGGCTCGGTGTCGTACACCGACTCCGCCGTGAGCGTCACGCGGTAGTAGGGGAGCGGGTTTCAGGTTGGCTGGCGGGGTCGCTCCGGCCTCGTCCACGATCCAGATGTCCGCGTTCGCGGGGCCGCCCTCCGCGACGTCGACGATCTTGCCGGGCCGTTGGACGACGAGGCTGTGCCGGTCGAGGTGGTGGGCGTCACCAGTTGGTCCCCTCCATCAGATCGGCGCCCGCGATGACGGGCCCCGACGTACCCCTGCAGCGGGTCAGAACGCCCGAAAGCGGTGACGGTTCTGAGGGGGGACGGAACCTGACGCCGGGGCGCCGGCTCGCATGGTCGGCGCCCCGGAGGTCAGCGCGTGCCCTGGGGGGCGTCGGGCTCCGGGAGCACCTGCCAGATGTCCTCGACGATGCGCCACGCTCCGTCGGCTTCCCGCCTCCAGATGTGGAAGTCGCGCAGGTGCTCGGCGGTAGGCGCGCCATCCGGTCCGGCGAAGGTGAGCTCCAGGAGGTTCAGCGTGTACCCCATGTCGCCCCCCCGGGCCACGTCCATAGTCACGGGGCTGGCGGTGAGGTGGAAGCCCGCCATGGCCGAGACCCGCTCGGCGAAGGCCCGGATGGCCTCCGGTCCGCCCGCCGGCTCCCCGTCGGGGGGATAGCGGGTGGCGTCCGTGGCGTAGAGGGACACGATGCCCCCCACGTCGCCTGCATCCATGACGGCGGTATAGCGGCCGTCGGCCTCCTGCAGTTGCGAACGAAGCGCGGCGAGGTCGGGGGAGGGCGCGCACGACGCGAGGAGCAAGAGGCAGCACGGAAGGGCGGCGAGACGGCTCGTGACGGACATGGTCTCCTCCTCTGCGACGGGCGCGTGACGGGACGACGACCTCACTCCTCCCGAAGCGCCTTCATGGGATCGATCCCCAGCGCCCGGCGCGCCCGCACGAAGCTGGCGACCAGGGCGGCGACAAGGAGTATGGACGTTCCGCCGGCGAAGGCCAGGGGGTCCACGGGGCTGACGCCCACCAGCACCACGGTGAGGATGCGGGCGCCAAGGAAGGCGAACACCACCCCGCACCCCAGGCCCACGATCGCGGGACGCATGCCGGCCCGGATCACGGCCCCGCCATGACCGCGCCCCGTTCGGCCCCGATGGCCAGGACGCCCTGGAGCCGGCTCCAGTGATCGGGCTGGAGGAGCGTCGCTTCGTGGAAGAGAGCCTCACGATTGTGGCCGTCGTCGCCTCGGGAAAAGACGCCGTCGAGGACGACCAGATGGAAGTGGAGATGGGAATTGAGGGAGGAGCCGAAGCGGTGCAGGAAGCTGACGGCGCCGAGCCGGGCATCGATGGGCGCACCGGGACTGGCGTGACGGAGGGTGTGGATCGCGCGCAGGAGAATCCGGAGGACGGCTCGCGTCGCCCGCTCGCGTCGCGCGCTCCTTCGCGAGGGTCCGGCCACCCACCCGGCCGGCTCGTCGGACGCTGGCAGGCGCCGGGCCGCTGCGGGTGTGGCACCGCACCGGGCAAACCTCTGCTCCTGCGACCGCACGAAGACTGCCCCGGTCGGTCGTCACCCCGAAGAGGAGGATCCCATGAGGATGCAACGCAGCTCTCATCCGTCGCCCGTGGGAAGCATGTCGTTCGGCATCGTGTGCGCCGGCGCGATGCTACTGGCGCAGGCGTGTACGCAGGATGGCGCTCCGACGAGGGTCACCGCGCCATCCGAGGACGTCGCACCGGGAGGGATTCCCGGTGCCGTACTCTCGGGGTCTTCATCGGGCATGGCCTCGTCGTTGTCCGTAGTATGTCGCGCAACGGCGAAGTACCACGCCCTCTCGGCGGCCCTCGCCGACGGGTACCAACTCGGCTGCCGCGGTGTCGTCACCGGATGCATCGAGCTGCCCGGCGTCGGGGCTAGGAACTTGGCGTCACCACACGGACTCGCCCCATCCCGCGGCGGAGCGGAGTCGGCTGGCGTCCGCGCTGACGGGTCTCGACCCGGCGGTGAATCACGTCGAAGTGGAGCGGCTCGACAGCTTCGTGGACGACCAGGTGAGACCATGGCGGCTGGGGGCCGTGGTGCTCACTCTCACCGCAGCGCTGGCCCTGCTGGTTTCCCTGGTGGGCGTCTACGGCGTGGTCTCGTACGGGGTGGCCCAGCGCAGACGGGAGATCTGCGTGCGCCTGGCCCTGGGCGCGACGTCGGCATCCGTCGGACGCCTGGTGCTCCGCCACGGCCTCGTCACGGGCGTCGTCGTCGTGGCGGTGGGTCTGGCATCGTCGCGGGCGCGTCGCGGTGGCTGGCTCCCCTTCTCTTCGAGACGTCCGTGGTCGGTCCCCTGGTCGCGGCCTCCCTGTGCGCACTCCCCGTCACATCCGCCGTCGTCGCGTGCGTCCTCCCCGCCGCCGAAGCGGCTCGGGTGGACCCATGACCTCCCTCAGAGGCGAGGGGTGAGGCCGGCCGCGACGATCCTGGCCAACGCGCGGCCTGTCAGGCAATGGCCGCACGGACTGCGCCACCGTGATGGGCGCGGCCGGTTTCCGCCTGCTCGACGGAGGGATGCGGCGTTGTGGCCCTGCCCGTGCCTCACGCCGGGCACGAGCAGGACCATCACCGACCAGTGGCTGCCATCCTGAACGGTCAGCGGCCCACGGCGAGCCGCATGCGGGCCAGGTGATGCCAGCTGTGCCTCATCGCGTGGTCCTCCACCACGAACTGGGCGGTGACGGGCGCACCGAAGCTCAATGAGAAGGGCGCCGCGGTGTCCAGCTCCTCGTCCGTGAACTCGCGAACGGCCTCTGCCGCTTCGTGACCGTTCCGGCGCAGGAGATCCAGGGCCACCTCCCTGGTCGCACCGGCGTGTTCGCGAGCGTGCTCGGCGTTCATTGCAGCGATGGCTTCCCACGTCAGGTCCACGACCGCCGCGCCGCTGGCGATGGTTCGCGCCACGTCGACCTCGATGGGATAGAGGGTGGCGACATGGTGGACGAGCACGCCGAGGGACCGCCGGTCTCCACTGCCATTGCCCACGGGGAGGGTCCACTCCGCCGGGGAGAGACCTTCGGCGAACGCGGCCAGGCCGGCAGCGCCCTCTTCGATCCGGGCGGCGAGTCTTTCTGAACGACGAATCACGATGGCTCCTGAGAAAGGGTAGTTGCGAAGGGCCGCTCACGGTCAGCCGGACGGCTGCACGCGGGGCGCTTGTCGACGGGCGTCACGGTTGGACGACCACGCTTCCCTGCATGGCCGGATGGATCCCGCAGTGGTAGGTGTAGGTCCCCGCCGTTGGGAACGTGATCGCCTTCGACGACGACGCAAAGTCGGCCACGTCACCCGGACGGCCGGCCACGTCGTCGAATCGCACGTTGTGTGCGATCGCGGCCGGGTTGTTGAACGTCACCGTGTCGCCAGCCGTGATGGTGATGGCCGTTGGATTCCAGGCGGTCACCCCGACCGCGTTGACCACCTTCGTGCCACCTTGCTGCGGGCCGGTACCGTAGTCCCCGCCTCCACACCCGATGGAGAGAATCGTCAATATCGAAAGACCGATGGAGCGCATGATTGACCTCGTGAAAGGGCTGAGAACGCCGAGCACGCTGCCTGGCGTGGCGAGACGAAGCCTCTCGGCTCGATCTCGGTTCCATCACCGCGACGCGTGCCGGCCGACGCGTTCGGGCGCCAGGGATTCGCGGGGCGGCGATTCCGGCGTCGAGACCGTGAACGCGACATCGACGTGGATCTCGGCGGCCACCTTCAGGAACATGATCCGAGGAATCTCGATGCCGTGATCCGCGAGCCGGACCTCGAACGCGCACTTCGCCCCATAGCTTCCGCCGGCGGACACCACGTCGCAGGCGATCTCGCGCTCCGTGGAGACACCGTGCACGGTGAACGTGCCGGTCGCCGTGACCTGCGTCGCACCGTCTGCACGCGAGTCCACGTGGACGACCCTCCCCCGGAAGGAGGCGTAGGGGTACTTCTTCACCTCCAGGTAGTTGTCGCGCATGTGACGGTCGCGGAGCCCGATGCCGGTGGTCAGGCTCGCCAGGTCGACCTCGAAGTACATCTCCGCGCCGTCGTCCCCTGCGGCGGACGAGAGCGTCCCGCCACGCAGAAGGACGTAGCCGTCGATCCTCGCCGTGGCCCCCTCGAAGGCGTCCAGCTGAGTCCGGGAGCTGAAGCGGGCGACCCTCGAGGCGCCCATGTCGACGTGCAGTTCCCGCGCCCCGACCGTGGGTGGGCCGTGGCCCACCGCCAAAGCGGTGATCGCGATGCCCCACGATGCTGCGACTGAAGATCTGGTGCGCATGGACGGCGCCTCCCCCCGGTTCGATTGGATCTGGACGACGACGAAGTCCAGACACCGAGCGGGAGTTCCAGGATTGCGCCGGTCGTTCAGGACATATCTGAATCGAGGGGGCCCGGCATCGCAGCACCCTGCGCGTCCATGCCGGAACCGAGCGCAGGGGACGGAGACGCCTTACGGCGCCAGGCGCCAGGCGCCATACCCACGGATCTCTTGAATGCCCGGCTGAACGCCGCTTCCGAATCGTAGCCGGCCGCGGAGGCCACGGCCGCCACCTTCGCCCCGCTCCGCGACAGGAGCCCGGCGGCGAGCTGCATCCGCCATTGCGCCAAGTACCGCATGGGAGGCTGGCCGACGTAGGCGGTGAAACGTTCGGTCAGCTTCGAGCGTGACGCCGCAACCTCGCGCGCCAGCGCCTCCAGGGTCCATGCCCGGCGTGGGTCGGCGTGCAGGAGGCCGAGAGCACGTCCCACCGTGGGGTCACGCAGGCCGGCGAGCCAACCAGTCTGTCCCTCCGGCAGCGACTCCAGGTAGAGCCTGAGGACCTCGATGAACATCAGCTCGGCCAGGCGCGTGAGCACGCAATCCGCGCCCGCGCGTCCGACCCGCGACTCCTCCACCACGTGCTGGGTGAAGGTGGCGAGCCACCCACGGTCGAGCCCGCGCATGAGGATCTGACGCGGGAGGTTGCTCAGGAGCGGATTGAACGGCCGGCGATCGCAGCCGAGGAAGCCACAGACGAAGGTGGCCGCCGGGCCCCCGCCGGGCCCCAGCCGTAACGTGCTCGGGTACCGGGCCGGCGTCGAGCCATAGCGCTCCAGCGGAGCACGCTCGTCCGGACCGTCCGACATGCGGTGGCCTTCGCCATGTGGGAAGACCAGGACGTCGCCGGGCAGCATCTCCACCGGGTTCTCGCCGATGAGCCCGCCCCAGCAGCGTCCGTCGGTCAGGATGTGGTAGGAGATGAGGTGCTCCGCGTCGGGCAGGATCCGCGGCACGAGCTCGGCTGCCGGCACGACCTCGATGCGCCATGGTGCGGTCGCCTCGACGGAATAGAAGAACGCGCCGCTGAGCCTCACGGCACGGAGCACATCGGACAGGGGATCCACGAGGCTCCGGATGCGGGCGAGCCGCCGCAATGGGTGAGCAGGAACACGCGAGACCCTCGTACCCCCGATCATCAGATTCGGACGCGCAGTCATTCAGCGCATTCCGGACCTCGCGTAACGTGGAGGCACGAACCAGCCGACCACCTCCATTCGAAGCGATCCATATGCCCACGGTCCCATCCGCCATCCGTTTCACCTCCGGAGACCCCACGAGCCAACGTCCGGGAGGCAGCGGCGACGCGCAGGATTTCGAGGAGAGCGCCCTCCTTCATCTCGACAGTCTCGCGGGGTTCGCTCTCTCCCTGGCCCGGAGCAGGGTGGATGCCGACGACCTGATCCAGGAGACCCTCCTTCGTGCCTTCCGGGCGTGGCACACCTTCACCCCGGGCACCAACTGCCGGAGTTGGCTCTTCACCATCTGCCGCAACACCTTCACCAAGCTGCGCTCCCGCGGCAGCGCCAGGCTCGAACGACTTCTGGACGACGAGGAGGCGCGGCCCTCGGCGAAGGTACCCGGCCAGCCCGGGTACAGCGGTCTGGCCGACCTCCTGGACAGGACCCACGTGCGCCCCGCTATCGTGGCCGCCGTGGACGACTTGGCCGAGCCACATCGCTCGGTTCTCGTCCTCGTGGACCTGGAAGGACAGAGCTACGAGGAGGCCGCCGCCGCGCTGGACGTCCCTGTGGGCACCGTGCGCTCACGGCTCAACCGCGCCCGTCGTCACGTCCAGGGGCCGCTCCTGGCCCACGCCCAGGACATGGGCATCCGCAGCAGCGGCCGGGACGCTCGGGCAGAAGGTCGGGACGTGCGGTCATGGGAGGGACGCCCTCCCGCTCCTACACTCCGGCTCGCTGGTCGACGGACCCCAACTCCCTGCAGGTGAACATGTGTTCCATACGTGACGTGGTCGCGTTGCTCACGATGGCCGCGATCTCCCTGGGCTGCGATACGTTCAGTCCGCTCGTGCCCGGAAGCGTGGCGACCATAGAGATGTCGTTGGTCGAGAGCTCAATCGAGGTCGGCCAGACCACGACCGCCGCCGCGGTCGTTATGGACCGTGGCGGCGCGTCGATCGACGGCGCGATGGCAGCATTCGCCTCGGATGCACCGGACATCGCCGCCGTGAACCCGACGACGGGGGCGGTGGTGGGCATCGCCCGCGGCACGGCACGGATCACCGCGACCTTCCGCGACCAGGCGGACGGGAGGACGATCTCGGTCGTCGCTTCGCCGATCAGGATCAACGAGATCTACCCGAACGCCGAGCGGCCCGGGGGATACGTCGAGCTCTACAATCCGACGACCGATACCATCGACCTGTCGAACTGGACCGTCACCGGGCGCGACGTTTCGCGGGGCTTCACGATCCCTGTGACAGCGACGATACCCCCGTTCGGCTTCGTCCTCGTCAACGAAGGCCTCTTACCCCAGGGCCTCGGGACGGCCGGTGAGGCCCATCTCTTCAGCCGATTCGGGGCGCCTGTGGATTCGTACGCATGGGGGGTGAGTGAGGCGGCCTCCTTCGGCCGTTGCCCGGATGGCGGCGGACCCTTCGTCGCGCTGACCTTGCCGACTCGCAAGAAGGAGAACGCCTGCTTCACGGCCCTGGGGAGTCCGGGCCCCCGGTAGAGCGCTCCCCATCGCCCTGGGGGCGTGCGACGACACCAAGGTCACCGCTCCCGAGACCCCGCAAGGCGTCGATGAGCTTCGCACGTCGCTCGCGCCCTACGCGAGCTTCGGCCAGGCCACGAGCGCAGGATACGACACCGCTCTGACGGACTGCATGTCGAACGGAGACATCGGTGCCATAGGAACCAGGGGAGCCGCACCATGGGCGGCTTGTGGAACGCGCAGGCGCTGGCCCCGATGACCAGCAGGTCCATGGGTCCGCAATACGGCCCTCCATGGCCGGTGCTGAGACCTACGGGTCGGACACCCGCGGGAACGGAGCAAGGAGCGAGAGGTGCTCAGGGATTGCGTCCGTCGCGAACTTCCGGCGCAGTGAGGGTGACCCGCGGCCCTGCTTGCGCTCGAGCCCGGCGCGCCGCTCCGCGTTGCCCCACCGGTCGCGCACCAGATAGCGACCTAAAGGCGGCGAGGGGTCCTTCGGGGACGGCAGGACCGGCGCGTCCCCTATCCCGGGCGCGTGCCTGCGGGCTATCTCGAAGGCCCCGCGCGCCCGGGGCGTCATGGGCGTGACGTGCTCGCGACCGGTCTTCTCGTGCTCGACCCACCACGTGATCCGGCCCTGGGCCAGATCCACGTCCCTCCAACGCAAGTCTCGGATGGCTCCCATCCGGTGGCCTGTCTCGTGGGGGAGCACCAGCGCGACGTGAAAGCGCCAATTCATCTCCGGTGCGATCGCGAGGAGCGCCTGATACGCCTCCTCGCTCAGCGCCACCCGCCGAGGGTTCTTCTGAACCGTGCGCGCTCCTACCGCGCTCCACGGCCCTTTGCCCGGGCCGGTGCGGCCTGATGCCCGGTCCCGCGTGAACGCATTGAATCCCGCCCTCAGTCCGCCCTCAACGTCGCCGCCGGATCCAGCGTCGTGGCCCGTCGCGCGGGCACGAGGTTCGCCACGAGCGCCACCAGGATCAGCACAGCCGGTACGCCGACGAAGGTCAGCGTGTCGGCGGTGCTGACCTCGAAGACCAGGTTGGCGAGGAGGCGGGTCAGGGCGAACGACGCCAACAACCCGATGGCGATCCCCCAGCCCAGGAGCCGTGCTCCCTGGGAGACGATCATCCGGCGGACGTTCCCCCGCTCGGCACCCAGCGCCATGCGGAGGCCGATCTCGTTCTGCCGCTGCGATACCGAGTACGACATGACTCCGTAGATGCCGATGGCGGACATGAGCAGCGCGAAGACGGCGAAGGTGACGAACAGGGTCACGAGGGCGGTCATGTCCGCGTCGTTTTCGTAGATCGCCCGCTTCAGCGTGCGTATGGCGTCCGCGGGCTGGTCCGCGTCCACCCCGCGGATGGCGCTGCGTACGGCGCCGGCGACGAGGCCGGCCGGCGTGGCCGTGCGGGCCACCAGGTACATGCCCTGGCGCGCGTCCTGGGTGAAGGGGAGGTAGATGTTCGGCGCGCCCTGCTTCGTGTCGGCGACGTTCCGCACGTCGGAGACCACCCCCACGACCTGGATCCACTCTTTCTCGCCGGACACCTGGAGCCGCTGGCCCACGGGGCTGGCCCCCGGCCAGTAGCGGTCTGCCAGGGCCCGGCTCACGAGGGCCACGGGCAGCGAGGTGGCGTCGTCGGACTCCGCGAACCCGCGCCCCTCCTGCACGGGCATGCCCGCGTAGTCGAAGTAGCCCGTGGACACGGTCACCAGCAGGGCCGTCGGCTGCGCCCGCCCCTCGACGACCTCCCGCCCCTCCACCACGAAGGAGCGCCGCCTGCCCCCATCGATTCCGGGAAGGGCGCTGACGAGCTCGACCCGGTCGGAGGAGAGAGCGCCCGCCGTGGCCGCCTGCGCCTGGCTGAAGAAGATCCGCCGGCTCTCCGCGCTCTCGTAGCCCGCGTCCGGAAGGTCGATGCGGACCGTGAGGAGGTCCTCCGGGTCGACGCCCAGGGGGCGCGTCTGGAGGTTGATGACGGTCCGGGTGAGGAGGCTCGCCACCACCATGAGCGTCAGCGCCAGCGACACCTGCACGGTGACCAGCGCCGCCCGGGCGCGCTTTCCGGCGCGCCCGCCGTCGCCGGAGCGTCCGTCCCGCAGCGCGGCCTCGGGGCCGCTCGCCGACGCCCGGAGTGCGGGGAAGAGGCCGAACGCCAGGGGTGCCACCAGGGAGACCAGGAGGGTGAACTCCAGGACCCTGCCGTCGAGCTTCGCCATCTGGAACACCGCTTCCTGGCCCGCGGAGATCAGGACGAGGGCTTTGTTCAGCGCCCAGGCGAAGCCGAGACCCAGCGCCGCCGCGGCCACCGAGATCATGAGGCTCTCGGTGAGGAGCTGGCGCACCAGACGCCCCCGGCCGGCGCCCAGCGCGGAGCGTACCGCGATCTCCCTGGCCCGGGCGGTGGCACGGGCCAGCAGCATGTTGGCCACGTTGGCGCACGCGATGAGGATCACCATGCCCACGGTGAGCTGCAGGAAGAGGAGGATGGTGTTGCCCTGCTTGTCCAGGAGGGAGTCGCGCATGGGCTTGGCCCAGATCCGCCACCCGGCGTTCTCCACGGGATGTTCACGAGCCAGGTCGGCGCTGACGCGGTCCACCTCCGCGGTGGCCGCCTGCTGGGAGACCCTGGGGGCCAGACGGCCCGCGACGAACAGGTAGCGGGTGCTCCGGTTGGGATCGGCGTGGTTCAGGATAAGCGGCGTGATGACCTGGGCGCGGCGGAAATCCGCGAACTCCAGCCCGGGATCGGTGACGCCGATGATGGTGTGTTCGACGCCGTCCAGGCGGATCGTCTTGCCCAGCACGTCGGAACGGCCGCCGTACCGGTCGTGCCAGTATCCGTTGGTGATCATCGCCACCGGCGGTGCTCCCTCCCGGTCCTCCCCCGCGGCGAAGCTCCGCCCGAGGATGGGTGGGAGGTGCCAGGTCTCCGTCAGGCCGGCCGTGAACTGAAGCCCCTCCACCCGCATGGGAGCGTCACCGCCGGTCAGCACCCACTGGGTCTCGGTGAGGGCCGAGAGGGATTCGAAGCTGCGCACCCGCTCCACCAGATCCAGGTAGTCTCCCGGAGACACGCTTCCCTGCTCGATGTCCAGGTCCGCGTTGGCGGTCCGGATGAGCGCCACGGTCTGCGTGTCCCGCATGGGCAGGTCCGCGAACACGATGGCGCTTACCAGGCTGAAGATGGAGGTGTTCACCCCGATGGCCAGCGCCAGCGTGAGGGTGGAGACGATGGCGAAGCCGGGGCTCTTCAAGAGGGCGCGGATGCCGAACCTGAGGTCCTGTCGGAAGGTTTCCATACGGATTCCGGAAGGGTTGTCGTTGCGGGTCTGATAGCGGAGGCGCAGCGTGGCGGGCAGGGACCGGAGCACCTGCCGGACGTACCAGCGCCGTGCCGCCCGAGCCGAGGCGGCGCGCCGTAGAAAGGCCTCGTGGAGGTCGCCGAGGTGCTCGTCGCGGTACTGCCACGGGAGCAGGGCCGCCAGCAGGCGGCTCGCCCACCCGGGCGGCTTGGGCGGGTGCGGCCGACGGCTCATGCCCGGGCGCCTGGGTCCAGGTTCAGCCCGTCCCAGAGGGTGGCCAGGACCTGGCGGGAGCGCTGCAGGGCGTCCACGCCGGCGGGGAGGAGCGAGAAGAACCGCTTGGCGCGGCCGCCCCGCTCCGGGGTTGGCGCCCCGATCTCCGACTTCACCAGATGACGCCGTGCCAGCCGGTCCAGGGCCGCGTACACCGACGCCACCGCGGGCTCCGAGCCGGTGGCCAGGGCGAGCTCCTGCACGATGGCCATGCCGTAGGCCTCACCCTCCAGGCGGGCCACGGCCAGCAACACCATCTGCTCGAATTCCCCCAGGTAGTCCCCTCTGGGCATCGTTTTTTTCCATGACTGCGAGGAAATGGATGCCGGACCTTACGGGAGGGGGCTCGGAGGGGTTCAGGAAGAACCTCCCGTGGACGTCCATCTCCGTCCCTGCGGTCAGCTGATCACCGGTGGTACGATCGCTCCCCCCCTCAGCATCGAGGTTCGCCCCGGCCTTATCATCGCGAGTCTCGATCTAGAGTCCGACCGACAGGGCAGGAGACCATGCAGGTGCCCTTCGCGGTCGGAGAGTGGGGGCGCAGTCGCTTGGGCAGGACAGCACCCATTGCCGTACGGGCAGGTGCGGCAGGACGTGGTCGGTGAGATGGGCGGCGACCTCGGCCATACGCCGGGTGTTGCACGAGGGGCAGATCCCCCGCCCCTTGTCAGCCAGACGACGTCCTTCGCTGGGTTTCGTGGTGTAAGGAGGTGGAGAAGGATGGTGGAGACGACGGACGAGGCGAGACCCCTCGACAGAAGGAGAGAAGGGATCCACCGTACCGAAGTTCCCACGGCCCGATGATCCAGGGAGACTTCCAGGGAGACATGGTCGCACGCAGCGTGGTCGTCGTTCGGCGTGCGAGCGGTGTGGTGACGGGCGTCCGCGGGTGGCCCGCACTCCTGCTGTTGGTGGTCCTTGTCACCGCTGGCCGCGCATCGGCGCAGTCGGCACTGGATCGGCCCGCCCGCGTCAACGTCGAACGCGCGCCTCTGGAGGAGGCCCTCCGCCTTCTGCAGGAGCGCGCGGCCGTGGGGCTGATCTTCAGTACGGACCTGCTGCCACGGGTGGCGGTCTCGTGTCCCTGCGATGGCCGGACGGTTCGAGACGCGCTGGAGCTGATGCTCGACGGAACCGGGTTGACCTTCCGCGTGGCGCAATCTCGGATTCTCATCGTTCCCCGGGCCCGGGCCAGGCCCAGCATCGGGACCGTCGTCGGCAGAATCTCGGACGCCGGAATGGGGGGTCCGGTTTCCGGCGTGGTGGTTCGACTCGAGACGGGCCGGAGTGCGCTAGTAGACCGGTCCGGGAGGTTCGTGCTGCGGGACGTGCCGACCGGCGTCCACCGCCTGGAGGTGACAGAGATCGGTTGGGAACCGTGGATAGAGGAGCTGACCGTGACGGCGGGAGACACGGTCGCTCTCGACGTACGACTCCGCCTTGCCGCCGTGCCCCTGCCCGAGATCATCGTCACTCCGGGCACGTTCGGGATCCTCGAGTCCGTTCCCCCGGGTGCAGTGAAGACCATGACCCGAGAGGAGATCGAGACCATGCCCCAGGTGGTCGAGGACGTCTTCCGCTCACTCACCCGACTGCCCGGTGTCACATCGCACGACATCTCCGCGCGTCTCAGCGTCCGCGGCAGCCTGGACCGTGACGTGACGCTCCGTCTCGATGGGCTGGAGCTCTACGAGCCCTTCCATCTGAATGAATGGGGAGGGGTCCTGGGCATAGTAGACCTGGCCACCTTGGCGGGCGTGGAGCTGAAGGCGGGTGGCTTCGGGGTCGAGGACGGGCCCCGGGGCGCGGCGGTCTTGGACATGAAGTCGGCGACGGCGGTTGGGCCCGCCCAGACGGCAAGCGACCTGAGCCTCAGCCATCTGTCGCTGATGAGCAAGGGTGGATTCGACGCCGGCAGAGGGAGCTGGCTCGTCTCGGCTCGGCGCGGGCTGCTGTTTCCCAGGATCGCGGAACATCTCTCCCCGGCGTTCTACGACGTATTCGGCAAGGTGGCCTGGGAGCCGGCGCCGGGGCAGCTCCTGACGGTTCACGTGCTCGGAGCACACGACGACCTCAAACTCGATGTCGAGGACCCCGACGGAGTCACGGCGGGACCGGGGATCGAAGGGGGCCGCATGCGGTCGAGATGGAGCAGCGGCTACGGCTGGATCACGTGGGATGCGCGGGTGGGGAAGGCAGCGTCCTCGAGTGCGCAGCTCTGGTTCGGGAGGGTCGCCCGGAATCGCGTGGGCAACGTTGAGGACCGGGGAACGGTGGGATCTCCGGAGCAGATCGCGGTGAGCGACCGGCGCGGCTTCGACTTCGGCGGGGTGCGCGAGCAGGTGGACCTGGAGGTTGCCCCCGGGTTGCTCCTCCGGCTGGGCGCCGAGGTGATGCGCGGAACCGCCGACTTCACGTACGCCGGGCGCACGGCGACGCCCACGTTCGCGCCCGACGG
>Ga0307424_1001020_pt1 | contig 14876 bp, 10 predicted proteins | sample SalMarWE160320MG_FD_202157 | JGI IMG/M metagenome (GOLD analysis project Ga0307424, IMG submission 202157) | Salt marsh sediment microbial communities from the Plum Island Ecosystem LTER, Massachusetts, United States - WE1603-20 | ecosystem: Environmental > Aquatic > Marine > Intertidal zone >... | reverse complement strand
GCCTACTACCAGGCGTGGCTGGCTGCCTATTACTCCATTGACTATATCAACCCGCTTTCCGCTCGGACTGGTATATGCATGGTCACATTTGAATCTGTCCGCCTCCTGCCTGGTCTACCCACGTCCTGCGATCCCAGGCATGGAGGTTGTATCATCTTCATCGGACAAGGACGGTAACAAGTCTTCGCAGAAAACCGGGCTTGATGATTTTCTCGGTTTTCGCAATTATCACCTCGGTGATTCTCCTCGTCACATCGACTGGAAAGCTGTGGCGCGCGGCCAGGAAATGTTGGCCAAGCAATTCTCGGATAACGAAAGCCGGGAACTTTGGCTTGACTGGAACATGTTGCAAGGGCTCGAAACGGAAGCGCGTCTCAGTCAGTTGTGTCGCTGGGTAATAGATATCGATGCCTCAGGCAATCGTTATGGTCTGCGACTCCCCGATCGCGTAATCCACATGGGGCAAGGCGACGAACATCTTCACCTGTGTCTTGAGGCGCTGGCATTGTTTGAGGATGTCCCGTGAAGAATAACTATATTGTTGATAATCGCCCGGTCAACAAGGAGACCATAACCTGGCTGATGTTTGCGCTGGCATTGGCGCTCGCGCCCCATGTCATGCGCCTGCCGCCCGTCATCAGTCTGTTCTGTATCCTGTTTGGATTCTGGCGATTAATGGCGGCCCGTTACAACTGGCCTTTACCCGCCAACGGTGTGCGCACCGTATTGACACTCGCGGCAATCGGCGGACTTTATCTCAGCTTTGGTACTATCTTCGGCCGTGACGCCGGCTTCGCCATGCTGGCCATCATGCTTGGTCTCAAGCTACTCGAAATGCACACTCTGCGTGATACCATGTTGGTGATCTTTCTCGGTTACTTTCTCGGTATCACTACGGTGATTTATACCCAGTCGATAGGCATTGCGCTGTATATGTTGTTCGTAGCCTTGATCATTACCGCCACATTGATCGGCCTCAATCAATACAAGGAAGGGCAACAATACACTTTTAACCTGCGACTGGCGGGCAAACTGTTTGTCCAGGCAACGCCACTCATGTTGCTGATGTTCTTTTTGTTTCCACGGGTACCTGGACCGTTGTGGGGGCTTCCCAATGACGCACACAACGGAAAAACGGGTTTATCCGACACCATGTCTTTTGGCAGTATCAGCCGCCTGGGACAATCCGATGCGGTTGCCTTCCGTGCCAAATTCGACGGGCCTGTGCCAGCTTCACCGATACGTTACTGGCGTGGTCCGGTGTTATGGTACACCGACGGCAAGAACTGGCGTTCAGCCGGTAACCTTATCGCGCCGAAAATATTACCTGCCGAAGTAAAGTTTGAAGGCATCGGCAACCCCATCAGCTATACCGTCACACTGGAACCGCACAACAAGACCTGGTTGTATGCCATGGACCTGCCGGCCACGATACCCCCCAGCAGTCACATGACCGACGATTTTCAATTACATGCGGATCAACCCGTGGTCAACCTGATGCGCTATGAAATGAGCTCTTACCCGAATTACCGCGCAAATATAATTACCAGGAATGAATGGCTACGCGGATTGCAGCTACCCGCGAACACTAATCCACGGACCCAGGCGCTCGGCAGGTCATGGGCAGAATCCATCAGCTCCAAACCCGAAATCGTCCGCCATGCCTTGCACTACTTTAATGAGCAGCCGTTTAGATACACCCTGAATCCACCGGCGCTGGGTGATAATCCGGTGGATGATTTTCTATTCAACACGCGCAAAGGTTTTTGCGAACACTACGCCGCCAGCTTTACCGTGCTGATGCGGGCGGCCGGGATACCGACGCGAATCGTGACCGGCTATCAGGGTGGTGAATACAATCCCTTGGGAGATTATCTGATCGTACGGCAATCGGATGCCCACGCATGGGCCGAGGTGTGGCTGCAAAACAGTGGCTGGATACGCATCGACCCGACGGCAGCCGTAGCACCTGAGCGCGTTGAAAGGGGCATCGACAGTGCGCTTGCGAACGAACGTGAAAAAACAAACCTCAGTGTGTTCCACAGTGATGCACTTACCAAGATGTGGCAACGCATGCGCTATAGCTGGGATGCGCTCAACAATGTCTGGAATCAATGGGTGCTGGGTTACGGACAGTCATTGCAATCCGAATTTCTGTCAAACTTTGGCATCAAGTCATGGAAAGGTATGACGCTGTGGTTGATGATTGGTGTAGGGATTATCGTGCTTGTCACCGCAGCGCTGATGTTATTCAGCGTGCGCGGCAAACATGATCCGGTACTGCAAGAGTACCTGCGCTTTTGCAACAAGCTGGGCCGTCGCGGTATTCGACGCGAGCTGGCGGAAGGCCCGCTGGATTTTGCGGCGCGGGTAGCTGCATTAAAACCCGATCTCGCCAATGATGTCCACATCATCAGCAAGCTATACGCTGCACTACGTTACGGTGATCACTATACGGCGTTACGTTTGCGCCGACTGCGCCACCGGGTCACCGCATTCCATCCCTGACAGTCAATGCTAAAGATTATTTGCCGATGCAAAAACTGGCAAATATCTTGCTCAGTAAGTCATCCGAAGTAAATTCACCCGTAATTTCGCTAAGCGCGCTTTGCGCCTGACGCAGGTCCTCGGCCACCAATTCGCCCGCACGTTCGTGCAATCGCTGTTGCGCGCTGTGGATATACATGCGCGCGCGATCCAGCGCATCAAGATGACGCCGTCGCGCGATGATTGTGCCTTCGCCGCCATCCTTGAATCCGACACATTCCTTCAGATGACTGCATAACAGATCAATTCCCGCGCCCGTCCTGGCCGAGATCACCACTTCCCAGCTATCTTGATTCTTGATTATGGCTGCAGTCTTGCCTGTCAGATCAATCTTGTTACGCACCAGAGTATAAGATTGATGTGCAATCTGTTGCTCAAACTGTGCAACAAACTCCTCTGATGAAGACTCGCTGTCATCTATGACCAACAACACCCTGTCGGCACGGCTGATCTCTTCCCATGCGCGACCGATACCAATTTGTTCCACCGGATCGGGGCTATCGTGCAGACCTGCGGTATCGATGATATGCAGCGGCATGCCGTCTATCGTAATCTGCTCATGCAGTACGTCACGCGTCGTACCGGGAATATCCGTTACGATTGCGCTATCGCGTAGGGACAGACAATTCAACAGGCTGGACTTGCCTGCATTTGGTCTGCCGGCGATCACAACGGTCATGCCATCACGCATCAGGCAGCCTTGTTGTGCGGCAGAGATGATCGTCAGTATTGCAGCCGCAATGATCTGCATACGTTCAGCGATATGACCTGCATTGAGAAAATCAATCTCTTCGTCCGGGAAATCGATCGCAGCCTCGATGTACATACGCAGTTCAATCAGCTTGTCCACCAGCGCATGAATCTGCCGTGAAAATTCTCCCTGCAGGGAGTTTATCGCTGAACGCGCTGCCTGTGTCGAAGCGCTGTCGATAAGATCTGCAATGGCTTCGGCCTGTGCCAGATCGATTTTATTATTCATAAATGCGCGCAGCGAAAACTCTCCCGGCCGCGCCGGCCGCGCACCGAGTTGCATCACGCGCCGCAACAACATATCCATTACCATCGGCCCGCCATGGCCCTGCAGCTCGAGCACATCTTCACCGGTAAATGAATGCGGCGCGGGGAAATAGAGGGCAATACCATTATCGATGGTTTCGCCCTCCTCACCCTTAAAGACGAGCAGCTCCGCATGTCTGGGTTGAGGTACATGGCCTAATACCGCCCCGGCGATAAACCCGACAAGTGGTCCACTGATCCTGACGATCCCGACACCCCCTCGTCCCATAGGCGTGGCCACGGCGGTGATGGTTTCGTTATCAGTAATCATGTGGCATCAGCCGGCGCGGGAGCGTTGATTTATGCCCGGTAAGACGAGGTGAAATCTATGATGTCTTGTGGGCAGCCTTTTCAATACGGCGGGTGATAATCCATTGTTGAAGGATCGACAGCAGGCTATTGGATACCCAATACAGCACCAGTCCGGAAGGGAAAAACGCAAAGAAGGCGGTGAAGATGACCGGCAGCATTTTCATCACCTTGGCCTGGATGGGATCCGGCGGTGCAGGGTTTAATTGCTGCTGCAAAAACATGGTGCCTCCCATCAACAGCGGCAGGACGTAATAGGGATCCTTGATCGACAGGTCATTTATCCACAATATGAATGGGGCCTGACGCAGTTCCACGCTTTCGAGTAACACCCAGTACAACGCGATAAAGAACGGAATTTGTACCAGTATTGGCAGGCAGCCCCCGAGAGGATTGATCTTCTCTTTTTTATACATCTCCATCATCGCCTGGCTCATGCGTTGCTTGTCATCGCCGAAACGCTCCCGCAACGCCTGAATCTTGGGCTGCAGGCGGCGCATATTGGCCATCGATTTGTAACTCGTTTCGGAAAGTTTATAAAAAACCAGTTTGATACACATGGTCAGAACCATGATGGACCAGCCCCAGTTACCCAGCAGCCCATGGATTTTTTCGAGCAGCCAGAACAATGGCTGTGCAATTACCGTCAACACACCGTAATCCACAGTCAGCTTCAGGCCCGGCTCAACCTTTTCCAGGCGATGTTGTTCCTTGGGTCCGATGTAGAGCCGGCTTTTAAACTGTGTGGATTCTCCTGCGCCCACGCTGACTTCGGGTGATACCATCCCCAGTACATAAGGATGGTCAGCAGGGGCTTTGGAATAATAGTGATCTGTCTCGTCTGCCTGCGGAATCCAGGCGCTTACAAAATAGTGCTGAATCATCGCTGCCCAACCCGCCTTTATCTCGCGGCTCAGGTCTTTCTTATCCATGTCATCGAATTTGATCTTCTCGTACTTGTTTTCATCACTGTAGATCACGCCACCGGTATAAGTTCTGGTAAATGATGATTTCTCATCCTCGCCCGGTTTGGTGCGCTGGAACTGGCGGTAAGCGTGTCCGCGCCACTCGGACTTTGAGCCGTTGCGTACCTCCTGGGTCAAATCGATGGCATAACTGTTGCGATGAAAGGTGTAGGTCTTGACGACGCTGATCCCGTCAGCGCCACGCCATGTCAGTGGTACCTCGATCTTGTCCTGATCGTTTGCCAGGCGATATTCATTTTGTGTGGCCGTCAGTTGTGTATGATGGGTTACGGCCTGTTGTTTCGACAACAAACCACTCTGGGCAATAAAAACATGCTGGCCCCTGTCCTGCATCAGCTGAAATGGTATATCAGGCGTTTTAGCCGCCACCGGGTAGGCACGGAGATCGGCCTGGCGAATATCCCCACCGATGGTATCGATCTCGACATCCAGCAGGTCCGTGATGACATGGATACGTTGCGCGCTGACCAGTGCTTCATGAACTTCGGCGGGCACCGCAGGCGTAGTCGCAAGTTGATCGCTCAATGCCGCCTGGCCGTCCGCCGGCGGAGACAGTGGCACGTCTTCAGGAGATGATGGTGGTGAAGCCTTGTCCTCAGCAGTCACTGCAGAGATTGCAGCAGGTTGTGGCCCATAGTCCTGCTGCCAGGCCTGCCACAGCAACAGCAAGATAAATGACAACGCAAAGAATAAGATGAGCTTTTGATTATCCATTGCGTGACGAGGATTTATTCTTCGGCTTTGCCGGGTACATAATCAATACCACCGGGATGCCACGGGTGACACTTTGCTATCCTGCGCAACGCCAGCCAGGTGCCATGCAGAGCGCCGTGTTCCCTGATAGCATGTTGCGAATAACATGCGCAACTGGGATAGAAGCGACAGTTATGTCCCAGAAACGGACTGATGGCGTATTGATAGGCCTTGATTATAACGATCAATATTTGTCGCATTGACTTATTTCATTCCACAGTCTGGATAATATGACCCGTAACTGATAACTGGGTTTTTTCGCAACCCCGGATTGTCCGATGATAATGATGTCGTGGCCGCCAAGCATCTCCTGGTTCAAGCGAAAGCTTTCCCTGACAATCCGTTTAATACGATTTCGTAATACGGCTTTTCGTGAACACTTTTTAGAAATGATCAGGCCAAGTCGCGCCATGCCCAGCTCATTTGCACGTACCAAGGCGTTAAAGCCATTGCCGGCAATTTTTTCTGCGCCACTAAAAACATGCTGGTACTCGACTGGCTTGGTGAGCCTACAAAGTTTGGTTAAGCGTCTGCTGACTGTGCGCAATATGACATCACAACGATTTAAGCGCTAAGGCGGGCACGCCCTTTTGCTCGGCGACGCTTCAGAATTAAACGGCCTGCCGCCGTTTGCATTCTTGCCCGGAATCCATGTGTACGTTTACGTTTTAAATTACTGGGTTGATACGTTCTTTTCATATGACTTCCTGCAAAAATAAATCCGGATTATGGCGTGCGGCATATACAGTAAAAAAGACGCTTAAAATACTCGTGTTTCGGGGTGCGTGTCAATATTTCGTTAATTATCAAGAAAAAATAACAACGGTGGATTAGCTCAGAAATCGGGTATACACTTCTCGTTCTTTATCATTATTATAAATCGTTAAAGGGAGTGGCAACGTGGGGGTTTCACTTTGGAAAAGGTGTTTGGATCATCTTGAAGGCGAACTCACCACACAGCAGTTTAATACCTGGATCAGACCGTTGCATGCGGTGGAAGAGACAGATAATTTACGGCTGCTGGCACCCAACCGATTCGTGCTCGACTGGGTCAATGCACGCTTCATCGGACAAATTTCGGAATACGTCTCCCAACTGAAAAACGGTAACGGACCGCAAATATCGCTGGAGATCGGTAGCAAACAGGCGAGCTTGGGCGTTGTGCCCACAACCAGCACATCATTACCAAACATCCACGCAGGCTCTGATTTCAGACGTAAAAATGATGCCCCTGTCATTACCCACGTTTCCTGCCTAAGACCGGAATTTTCCTTTGAAAACTATGTCGAAGGCAAGTCAAATCAACTGGCGCGTGCGGCGTCAATCCAGGTGGGCGAAAATCCCGGTGTTGCCTATAACCCCTTGTTTATCTACGGTGGTGTCGGCCTTGGCAAGACGCATCTCATGCATGCCGTTGGCAATCTGATCGTACAACGCAATCCCGCCTCAAGGGTGGTGTATATACACTCGGAAAGATTCGTTGGTGACATGGTAAAAGCGCTGCAACACAATGCCATAAACGACTTTAAGCGCTACTACCGTTCCGTCAATGCGTTGCTGATCGACGATATACAGTTCTTTGCTGGCAAGGAGCGCTCACAAGAGGAGTTTTTCCACACCTTCAACTCCCTGCTTGAAGGCCAAAGCCAGATCATCATGACATGCGACCGTTATCCGAAAGAGGTTGGCGGCCTTGAGGAAAGGCTCAAATCACGTTTCGGTTGGGGCCTGACGGTCGCAATAGAACCTCCCGAGCTCGAAACATGTGTTGCAATACTGATTACCAAGGCCGCACAAGTAAATGTTGCGCTCCCGAACGATGTGGCCTTTTTCATTGCCAAGCGGATGCGTTCAAATATCCGCGAACTTGAAGGAACATTACGTCGCGTCATCGCTAATTCGCGTTTTACCGGTCAACCGATATCGCTTGACCTTGCTAAAGACGCGCTCAAAGACCTCCTTGCTTTGCAGGACAAGCTTATCAGCATCGGCAACATCCAGAAAACCGTGGCCGATTACTACAAGATCCGTGTTGCCGACCTGTTATCAAAGCGTCGCTCACGCTCGGTCGCGCGGCCACGGCAACTCGCCATGTCGCTGGCCAAGGAATTGACTACTCATAGCCTGCCAGAAATTGGTGATGCCTTTGGCGGTCGTGATCACACCACCGTGCTTCATGCATGCAAGAAAATCAAAGAGCTTCGTACTGCCGATATGCGCGTCACCGAGGACTATGCAAACCTGTTAAGATCACTATCAACATGAGCTGGAAATCCTGTGGACAAAATTCCCTGTGTGGATAAATCTGATATTATTCACAGCTTGTAATCCTTGTTCACCTATCCGAGTACAATAGTTTTACACAGGGTTCAGCGTTGTTAACCTTTTGATATAATAATAAAATATTGAAATTTACATGAAATCTACGGATACTTAATAAATATAAATATAATCTTAAATATATGAAATTTATAATTGATAGAGAGACACTGATAAAGCCATTACAGGCCGTAAGTGGTGTTGTCGAACGTCGACAAACATTACCAATACTTTCGAATATTCTTATTAGCGTGAAGTCCGATCAACTCTCAATGTCTGCAACGGATCTTGAGGTTGAAATGCAGGCACAGGTTGCTTTGAAGGGCGCAAAACCCGGCGAAATTACACTGCCGGCAAGAAAGTTCATGGATATATGTCGTGCCCTGCCCGAGCAGTCGAAAATCGAGGTTACCCTTGATGGTAGCCGCGCTGTCATACGCTCGGGAAAGAGTCGCTTTGTTCTTTCCACGCTACCGGCAAACGAATTTCCAAACATTGAAACAAGTAAAAACATTCTCACTTTCACCATATCGCAAGGAAAACTGAAACAGGTTATTGATCGCACTCATTTTGCAATGGCACACCAGGACGTTCGTTACTACCTGAACGGTATGTACCTGGAAACCGACGATGGCCTGATACGCATGGTAGCCACAGACGGACACAGGCTCGCATTGTGTGAAACCGAAGCAAAATTAAGGAGCAAGGAAAATCAAAATATTATAATACCAAGAAAGGGTGTGCTGGAATTATTGAGATTATTGGAGGACAGCGAAAAGCCTGCCCAGGTACAACTGGGAACCAATTATATCAATATCACTACCGACGATATGGGACTGACGTCAAAGCTCATTGACGGCCGCTTCCCCGATTACCAGAATGTCGTGCCCAATAGTGGTAGCAAGGTAGTCACCTGTGCAAGAGAAATGCTTAGGCAGGCCTTGAATCGGGCCTCTATCTTGTCCAATGAGAAGTACCGCGGAATCCGTTTGCAATTCACTAAGGGAATATTGCGCATATTTGCGCATAACCCTGAGCAGGAAGAGGCAGAAGAAGAGATGGCCATTGACTACAACGGTGAAAACCTTGAAATCGGTTTCAACGTCAATTATCTGCTTGATGCGATAACGGCAAGCTCCGCGGAGCAAGTGGAACTTGCGCTATCGGACCCAAATAGTTGCTGTCTCATACACGGTGTCGGCGAAAAAGATTGCAAATATGTCGTGATGCCCATGCGATTGTGACGTACGGCTTATCCTACCACACCTCCTTAGTACAAATGCAGGGTAATATCACTGCTGAAACAATAGCATAACGGACCTCGAGACAATATACATGCGTCTGCAAGATCTCAAGGTCCGCAATATAAGGAACCTCAAGCATGTCGAAATCCGGCCTGCCGCCAAGGTAAATATCGTCTATGGCGCCAATGCCAGCGGAAAAACCAGCCTGTTGGAATCAATCGCACTCCTAGCTAGAGGCAAGTCATTTCGTACCCGCCACCTTGCCAATGTCATGAACAGGGAAAGCACGACGTTTAGTGTTACCTCAAATATTGTTCCACACAATGGCCATATCATAGGTCTCGGTGTTGAACATCGCGATGGCCAGTTGAGAATGAAAGCGGAGGGCAGTCTCCTTAAGCGGGTATCCGAACTTGCCGTCTACCTGCCCTTGATCACCGTACATCAGGATTGCCAGCAGTTGTTTAATCAGGGCCCAAAATTGCGGCGCCTGTTTTTGGACTGGGGAATGTTCCACGTGGAACATTCCTTTCTAAGCGTGTGGCGCCGCTACCATCGCGCCTTAAAACAACGCAACGCGTTAATACAACAACGGGATATGTCATCAGCAACTTCGTGGGATGAGGAGCTTGAAATATCCGCAGAACACCTTCACGCTCTGAGGGATCAATATATCCAAAGGTTTAGCAAGATTTTTACCCGGCATGCCTACAAGCTGTTTGCCGCGGAAATACCGTTAACCATCGCATATGAGCGTGGCTGGAAAGCGGGTGACAGTCTTTCTGACGTGCTATCGCGTAGTTATCTCAAGGACAAGGCGCTGGGATACACACAATATGGTCCCCATCGCGCCGACCTTCGTATCAGCATATACGACCGGCCGGTTCAGGAGGTGGTCTCCCGGGGGCAACAAAAACTCTTGATATATGCCATGTATCTTGCACAGGCGAGCCTGTATCAGGAGCTGAAGGGGCGGCCCTGCGTCATTCTGGCGGATGATGCGTGTGCCGAACTCGATATGACGCGTATGGCGTCTTTACTTGATCTGATCGAGAATTTAGATGTGCAGATCTTTCTAACAACAACGGAACAGTATCGCGGTATGGATGGGCGGGGGGCCGAACAAAAATTGTTCCACGTGGAACATGGACAGGTAAAAGAAGTGATATAATGGCGTTTTTGCTGGATAGAGACAAGTTATGAAAATGAAACAAACCTATGATTCGTCACACATTAAGGTCCTACGTGGACTGGATGCCGTCCGCAAACGACCGGGGATGTATATCGGTGATACGGATGATGGCAGCGGGCTGCATCATATGGTGTTTGAGGTCGTAGATAATGCGGTCGACGAGGCGCTGGGGGGGTTTTGTACTGAAATAGGCGTCACAATACATAGTGATGACTCGGTAACGGTAACAGATAATGGCCGGGGAATTCCGGTTGATATCCATACTGAAGAAGGCCGGTCCGCAGCAGAAGTGATCATGACCGTTCTCCATGCTGGCGGCAAATTTGATGAAGAATCCTACAAGGTGTCCGGCGGCCTGCATGGCGTTGGTGTCTCTGTTGTCAACGCGCTTTCTGAATATTTGCGCATGACCATCCGCCGTGACGGTGCGATCCATTTCCAGGAATTCCGCATGGGCGTGCCCGTAGCCCCCCTGAAAGTGATTGGTGAAAGCGATCAAACCGGGACGGAAATCAGGTTCAAGCCCAGTCTCGAGATCTTCACCAACACCCAATATCACTACGATATTCTCTCTAAGCGCTTGAGAGAACTATCATTTCTTAATTCTGGCGTATGCATCAAATTGCGTGATGAGCGTAATGATAAAAGTGATACATTTCAATATGAAGGCGGTATAAGGGCCTTTGTAGAACACTTGAATCGTAACAAGACACCGCTGCATGAGAGCGTCATCTATTTCAAGACAGAAAAGGACAATATAGGTGTCGAGGCGGCACTGCAATGGAATGATTCTTACCAGGAAAACATATTTTGTTTTACCAATAACATCCCCCAAGGAGACGGAGGTACACACCTCGCAGGCCTGCGCGGTGCGCTGACTCGCACACTCAACCATTATATAGAGAAGGAAGGTGCTGCAAATATTGCTAAGGTCAGCATTATCGGCGATGACACCCGCGAGGGCCTCACCACAGTATTGTCTATTAAGGTTCACGATCCGAAGTTTTCTTCGCAAACCAAGGACAAGCTGGTGTCGTCCGAAGTCAAGGCGGTGGTGGAATCCATCACGGCAGATAAATTACAGGATTACCTGTTAGAAAACCCGGCTGCAGCCAAGGCGATCATCGGCAAGATCGTCGACGCGGCACGTGCCCGCGAGGCTGCCAGGAAGGCCAGGGAAATGACACGTCGCAAAGGCGCGCTCGATATCGCAGGCCTGCCGGGCAAACTCGCTGACTGTCAGGAGAAAGATCCCGCCTTGTCGGAATTATTCCTGGTGGAGGGTGATTCGGCCGGGGGGTCAGCCAAGCAAGGTAGGGACCGTCGCTTTCAGGCTATTTTGCCCCTCAAAGGCAAGATCCTCAATGTGGAAAAAGCCAGATTTGACAAGGTGTTATCATCAGTTGAGATCGGGACATTGATTACGGCCCTGGGATGTGGGATAGGTAAAGAGGAATATAATCCGGACAAACTTCGTTACCATCGCGTCATCATCATGACGGACGCAGACGTAGATGGCTCGCATATTCGCACCTTGTTGTTGACCTTTTTTTACCGTCAGATGCCTGAGCTGATCGAGCGTGGCCATCTCTACATAGCCCAGCCACCGTTATATAAAGTGAAGCGCGGCAAGCAGGAACGCTACGTTAAGGATGACGCCGAACTGAACAATTACCTGCTGCAATCCGCTATCGAAGGGGCAAAGCTCCATGTCAGCGCGGATACCCCGGCGATTCATGATCAAGCGCTCGGCGTGATGGCAAACCAATATATGCAGGTGATGAGCACGATTGCCCGTATGTCGAAGCGCATCAGCGCAAAGGTCCTGGAAAAAATGATCTACATGCCCCCGCTGGTAGACAAGGACCTGCATGATATGGCAAAGGTCACGCAATGGTTCGATGACCTTACCCGTTATTTGAACAGCGACGATGATGCCAGCCTGCGGTACGAGGTTAAAATAGTGCAACCTGCAGGGGAAATATCTTGGAAAGTGGTGATCACGGAAAATATCCATGGTGTTACCAACGTTCGTGAGGTAAACCGGGAATTTTTTGATTCGGGTGAATATCTCAGCTTGATCGAGATGGGAAGACAGCTTGAAAGCCTGATAGGCGAGGGCGCTTATGTAGAACGTGGTGAGCGACGTCAGGATATCATCAGCTTTAAGCAGGCCTATCATTGGTTGCTGGATGAGGCAAAACGGGGCCAGCAGATCCAGCGTTATAAAGGACTCGGCGAGATGAATCCCGATCAGTTATGGGAAACCACGATGAATGCGGAAACGCGCCGCATGTTAAACGTCAGGGTAGAGGATGCCGTGGCGGCCGACGAAATCTTTACTACACTGATGGGCGATCATGTCGAGCCGCGGCGCGACTTTATAGAAAAACACGCGCTATCTGTTGCCAACCTGGACATCTAATTGCCAGAATCTTGCTAGCATATTGTTATTTATAGTTATTTTAGAAAGGTAAAGGACCGGTAATCAACGGGCGTTTGCAAGGTGATAACCGGCCATCGCCGCACCCCTGAGGCCCACCGTTGGATTCATTATTACGGAGACAGGCACGGCCTCAAGGAGTGCGGCCATTCTCCCTTTGTCCCTAAACGCCTGCATAAAACCTCCAGCGCTCAGGCGGGAAATGATCTTGGGTGCAATGCCGCCGGCTACGTAGACACCACCAAATGCAAGATTGATGAGCGCAAGATTTCCAGCCATGGTGCCATAGATTGCGATAAAAAGCTCCAGAGCTTCATTGGCAAGCCGGTCATCGTTGTTGATCGCTGCTGTGGTAATCACGGCAGCGGGATCCGACTGCGTCAATGATTGCTGTAAAGCGGGAGATTCTTTTGTGTGTCCACAAGAACGCAGGTATTCATAGATGCTGACAAGCCCCGGGCCGGATAGCACGCGTTCGTATGAGACATGATCAAAGCGTTGCAATAAATAGTTTAACAATTCCATTTGCACAGCTGTCGTAGGTGCAAAATCGATGTGGCCAGCCTCTGTTGCCAGAACCCTATAATGATCCTGCTGCCAGACAAGTTGTCCGACGCCGAGCCCAGTGCCGGCTCCAACCACGATACGAGGCGCCCGTGCCTGTATGTTTCCAGTTTGCAGTATGTAAAAATCATTGGGCTGAAGTGTTTCGATGCCATAGCCTACCGCCTGAAAATCATTGATGAGATAAACACAGGAAATTTGTAATAGTGTCGCAAGTTGACCGGAATCGATGCGCCAGGGAAGATTGGTCACCTGCGCAGCTTGATCGTCGTTATCATGCACTACTGGTCCGGCTACACCAAAACAGGCAACATCAATGTTGTCGCCATATCCAGCGTGTTCATCAAGAAACTTATTCAGTACATCTGTAAATTCGGCATAGTCGGCGCTCGCGTATGATTTTTCATGGTGCACGTCATAGGTGTCGACTGATAACGAGGCGATCTGCAATAAGGTTTTGGTTCCACCGATATCGCCAGCCAGTATTTTCATATTAATCGACACTCGCTAATAATGCAGCCGCTGCAGTATCAAGATACCATTCCGGTGCCGCAGATTCGTGAAGCATTTCGACAGGAAATTTTATTGTGTGAGGTTTGTAGCCAAGCACTTGAGCGATAATGTCTGCCTTGTTGTCGCCAGCGACGAGAATAATAATGTGACGCGCCAGGGCGATTGCAGTGAAGGTCAAACTGATCCGCCATGACTGTAATTTTTCGACGTAAACGGCGGCAACCAATTTGGCCTGCTCGTGAAGTATATCTGAATCGGGAAACAGCGAGGCGATATGGCCATCAGGGCCGAGGCCCAGCAGAATCAGGTCAAAGTATTTTCGACCCTGTGGCGTACAGGGCAAATTATCCTCCAGACACTTCTCATAGCGAATAGCACACAATTCCGGCGCGGGATTTTCCGCTTCGATTCTATGGATGTGTTGTTGCGGGATGGATACGTGTTGTAACAGGGTCTCGCTCGCCATGCGAAAATTACTGTCATTATGATCGGGAGGAACGCAACGCTCATCACCAAAGTAGATATGCGTGGTTCCCCAGGGTAATGCCTCGACCAAGTCCGGTGATGCAAGTTGTGTATAGAGATACCGTGGCGTTGTGCCGCCGGACAGTGCGACATGAAACTGACCGGTTTCGCTGTGAGCTTGTATGGCAAGCCTGCGCCAGCGTTGCGCAACAGCCTGGCCGAGCGCGGGAAGATCAGGGTAAACCATAATGGAATGACGGCCGGGATTCATTCCTGTCAGAGTAAACCAATTTTCAAGGTAATGCTAATAGAGTCACTTCAGTATTCAAGTCAGGCCACACGCCGTTGGCGGCTCATTTGTACTGCGAGCCTGGCCTGAGCCACGAACTGAATGAAACCGCGATGCTCATCCGTGGTGATGTGTTTGTCGGTGGATAGCTTGTCGGCATAAATCATGCCGATAGGTTTGTTACCACTGCGTATTG
>Ga0307424_1001019_pt1 | contig 14887 bp, 11 predicted proteins | sample SalMarWE160320MG_FD_202157 | JGI IMG/M metagenome (GOLD analysis project Ga0307424, IMG submission 202157) | Salt marsh sediment microbial communities from the Plum Island Ecosystem LTER, Massachusetts, United States - WE1603-20 | ecosystem: Environmental > Aquatic > Marine > Intertidal zone >... | reverse complement strand
AGGGATCCGCCCGCGCCGATGACCCCGCCGACCGCGATTGCGGCGGCCTCGAGCTCCACGAAGCCCATGACCACCATCAGGCTGGCCAGCAGGACCATCATCGTGCCGAGGACGCGACGCTTGATTCCGCTGCCCGGCAGCGACTCCCCGGCCTCGCCCTCCATCGCGTGACGCTCGGGCTCGGGACCGGTGAGGGCCAGGGCGCGGGAAGCATGCTCCCACCCCAGGCCGCATCGCGGACAGATGAGGTGCTTTCGGCGCGCGAGCCAGTACACCAGCCCGCCGAATCCATACGTGAAGAGGCTGACGCCCACGAGGAGTCCCACGTGCCCCGCCCGACGGAAGTACGGGATCCCCTCACCTTGATAGCCGCAACGGGGACAGCGCCGCACGCCCGCAGGGCGCGTCAGGGCCATCCCGACGGGCGTGCCGGTGCCGCAGGTAGGGCACTGCATGGCTCCCGGCTCGAGGTTTTCCCCGCAGGTGGAGCAGCGCATTGGATCCGTCGGAAACAGATGATTGCCAGGCGGGAACACACCTCCCTACGAGCGACCTCCGGAGAAGATTCACCCCGGCGCCGCGTCAGTAGATGCGTACCACGCGCAGGCGCAAACCCGCCTCGGCCGGTGCATTGCCGCCGTCCCCGTCCCCAAGACGCAGGACGGTGCCGCCGGCCGTAGGCGGTATCACAATGTAGTGCTTGAACGAAGAGGACCATAGCGAGCCGTCTCGCGTGAAGTTCCCATCTTCGATCAACTCGGGCGAGAGCGGATACGGCCCCGGTGCGGCACCCAGGCGGGTTCGGAGGTCCACCGTGGGGTACTCGAACGGGAACGGTCCCGTAGCGACGCCGTCCAGGAAGAGGGCGGCACCCCAGTCCGAGAAGATCAGAGGCCACGGTTCGCCGGTCACCCAGGCCACGTTGTCCGTGCCCGTCCTCGTCGTGCGGGTCAGCTGGCCCAGGATGCCGCTCTCCTGCCACACGTCCCAGAGATAGAGCGTGAACAGCCATCCCGCACCACGCTCCTCCAGGGTTCCCTGTCCCGTGCCCACGATCAGGCTGGCGGAATCCGTGTGGGCGAGGTACCGCCGTGCCCGGTCCTCGTTTCCGTCCCGGAAGCGCTGCGCCTGCACGAAGTCCCTTCGCCGCGCGTAGGCGAGGCCGACGAGCTCCTCCGCCATCTGAGCCAATCCCTCGGACAGCCACAACGCCTCGGTTCTCGGCGCGCCGAGCTTCAACACGCGCTCGTTGAAATGGATCATGTGTTGGAACTCGTGGGCCAGGATCGCGGGCACGACTTGGAGGATCCGGTCCTTCTGCCTCGGATCCGAGTAGATCCCCTCCGGATCCGGCACGATGGCGTAGAAGATCTCCGCGTGATTGCTCCCCTCTCGGTCCAGGAGGTCCAACCCGTAGAAGAACCCGCCCACGAAGCTCGTGGAGTTGCGGGGGGTGAGCCCGTTGACCGTGGGGGTGAACAGGATGACCACCCGGTCATTGCCGTCGAGATCGGAGGGGACGCCGAAGGCCTCGGTGTCGGTGGGGTAGATCACGTCGTCGAAGCTCGCGGCGAATTCCTGGAGATCCAGGTCGGTATACCCACTGGCCGGTGCACGCTCGTCGACGTAGATCACGGCCTGATCACTGACCACCCGCGCCACCGCGGTGACGTCGTCGAAGCCGTTGGCCGAGTTCAGCACCTTGAAGGAGCGCTTGTCCCCCACGGAGGGGACCGCGGACACGGTCCGCTGCGCACCCGAGCGCGTACGGCCTCCCGGCTCCGTCCGCACCAGGCGATCCTCCGCCTCTCGTAGCGATACCTCCCACCGCTCGGCGAACGAGGGGCCGGAGTCGGGAGAGGGCGGCCCCGAGACCACGGTGGGGGGCGGCGTCGAGCCCTCACTGAGCCCGCGGAGGAGGAAGTCGTACCGCGCGGCACCGATCGTCCCACCGGCCACGGGCATCACCAGGTATCGCGGCCCCCCACCCGCGAGACGGAGACATTGGACCTCCTCGCGTTCGTCCACGTCGACGAAGTTGCCGATGCCCAACTGCGTGAAGGCGCCGGCGTCCTGCACGGAGAGGAGAATCGGCTGGCTCACGAGAGAGCCGAGCTGGACGGTGACCAGGACGTCCCGGCTGGGAAGGCACGGGGGCACCTCGACCCGCAGCTCGGCCGATGTCGCGGCGATCACCCTTCCCCGAATCCCCGAGAAGAGCACCACGTTCTGTGGTGAGGCCGTGCTGAAGCCCTCTCCGAAGACGGTCACTGTGTCGCCGGCGCGGGCTGCGCTCACGGACAACCCGGACAGACCCGGCCGCTGGACCGGGTACGCCTCGAACGTCACCGCCGCGCTCGGCTGGTCGCTGACGGTGGCGCGGACACGCACGGTGTCCGAGCCGGCTCCCAGCCGGACCGACGCACGCACGCGTCCGTTCGCATCCGTGCTCCCCACGGCAGGGGTACCGAGGGACGCCTGACCCGATTCCACCGTCCACGCCACCGACACGTCCTTCTGCGGCTCGCCGGTACCGGCGCGGCGAACGAGCGCTTCGAGGGGCTCCTCGAGGGGCTGTTCGCCCATGCCGAATTGGCCGTCGCCACCGGCGACGACGATCTCCAGGACGATCCCGGGCTCCGTCGGCGAGTTCCCGCACCCCGCCAGGGCGAGCGCCAGGACCGTAAGCGACGCGAGGGTGGCGCCCGAGCGTCCACCGAACATCCGGGGCGCGACCGACGGGAGGTATCGCACGGCTTTCCGTTCCGAGAGGGTCAGCGCCAGAGGGACTCAGGGCTCCCGGGCGCGTTTCACCGAGACGAGGTCGATGATGGGCGTGCCCGTCAGGGAGGAAGCGCCGGTGCGGACCCTGCCCGTCACCGTGAGGAGCTCGAGGGGGACCAGCCCCTGGAACTCCTGCGCCCGATCGGCTGGGACCGCGACGTAGACGAAAGGCCCGTCGATCCCTCCGTATCGGGTGAGCAGGAAGGGCTCCCCCTCGAAGAAATCCGTCCGTACCTTCTCCGCTCGTTCGAGGGAGATGAACTGCAGCTGCCACACCACCAGCCGGCCGCTGCTTCCCGCGGGGTCGCGTCTCGCCTCCGCCGGCGTGAGCGTCCCGGCCTCGGCGCTCGACGGCGCGCTGTCCGGGGGGAGCCACGTCCACCCCTCGAGCCTCACCCTCGCCCAGCTCCCTTCGCGCGCCAAGATCTCTACCTCGGCGCTCGGGACCGCCCGGCCCACGGTGTCTCCCCCCGGAGCCGACAGGATCGCCGCACCCGCGGGGCCTGCGACCGCGATTCCCGCGGGCCTCGATGCCGGCGCGACTGAAGGTGCCGGCGCGGCGGAGAGCTTGCTCTCCGCGAGCGACGCGCTCCACATCCAGGCCCGGCGACGTACTCGGATCCACCCCGTCTGCCGGTCCAACTCATGGAGGAGGAGGCCCCGCTCGAGGCGCCCGATGATCGCGCCCGAGGGCCCGTCGCGGAGGTTCTCTCCGTCCTCGGCGGAAACGACCAGGTCGAACCCGTCTCGGTCGGTATTCTGCAGCGACCGGGACCACACCCAACCCTCCACGTCGACCTCCGTCCAGGAGTCCCGGTGGCCCGCGACGGCGACCACGGCCCCGGCCTCCATGCGCGCCAGCAGGTCCCCGTTCGGGTCCTTGCGCACGTTCTCCTCCGTTCGGACCCGTGCGCTGCTCTGAGCGGATGCCCACGTGGGGACGCCGAACGAGGACAGCAGCGCCAGAAGGACGATGCCTCCCGTCCGTTGGGGAGAAACCATGGGTGCTGAAACGATCCCGGTCCGATAGAGTACCAAGGAGCGACGATGCCCGCCCGGCGGCCGCAAGGCCGGCCTCAATCTGCTCGGGGCGTCGAAGAGCGTCAATCGGAGTCCGTTCCCGGAGAGGAGCACCACCCCTCCATGCGTTTCCGTATCGCCCCGGGCTGCCTGACGGCCGCCGTGAGCCTCCTGCTCGCCCCGCACGCGGGGTCGGGCCAGACGATCCCCTCCCCCTTTCGCTACGTCGAGACCCGACAGGAGCTCGGCATCCTGGCGGGCGTGACGAACGCAGGGACGGGCCGGTTCGGCTTCGGCCCCGGAGGTGGCACGAGGCTCGGAGCCCGTTGGGGCGTCCGCCTCTCCGGACCGCTCGGCTTCGAGGGCGTGGCCGGGGTTATTTCCGGAAAGAGGGACGTCATCAACCCGGCCCGGCTGGAGGGCGACCGCAAGGTCGGCGAGGCGAACGTCCTCCTCGGGAGCGTCGATGCCCGCCTACGCTTCACGTTCACCGGGGACCGATCGTGGCACTCGCTGGCACCGTTCATCGTGGCTGGAGGCGGGCTCGTCTTCGACCTGTCCGGCGCCCAGGCGGTGGACGAGCAGCTTGAGGCCCGCGACCGCTTCGACTTCGGAACCAGCTTCCTGGGCACGTTCGGGGGCGGCAGCCACCTCTACCTCACCGATCGTCTGGCGCTTCGCGGCGACGCCGTCTTCTCGCTGTGGAAGATCAAGACGCCGCCCGGGTTCAGCGCTCCGGAGCGTCAGATCTCCGGAGTTGCGGAGAGCGAGTGGGTCAGCGCCCTGCACTTCACGGTGTCCGCCGTCATCCGCTTCTAGCGGAGTGACCCGGAAGGAGCCTTCCGACCCGTGAGCGCCGGTTCCCCTCCGGAGTTCGAGTCCCGGCGCGCCGACTGGCTCGGCGTGGCCGAAGCCGAGGGCCGGATCCTGGGCGCCGCCACGCCACTGGACGACGAGAGCGTCCCCCTTCTCGACTCGATCGGGCGTGCGCTGGCCGAGGACGCGAGGGCCACCGCGACCCTTCCGCCCTGGGACAACAGCGCGATGGACGGCTATGCGGCCCGTTCGGAAGACGTACGCGGCGCGTCACCGGACGCTCCCAGGGTCCTGAGGGTGATCGGGCTCGTCCGAGCCGGGGAGGCCCGCACCGGAGCCGTGGGTGAAGGAGAGGCCATCCGCATCATGACGGGGGCGCCGCTGCCCGCAGGGTCCGATTCCGTGGTGCGCGTGGAGGACACGGATGCGGAGGCCACGGCTGGGATCGTCCACGTCTACTCCGATCGCGACGCGGGCCGCAACGTCCGTCCGGGCGGAGAGGATATGCGGGCCGGCGACCGCGTGCTGGAGCGGGGCGACACCGTCCACGTCGGTGCCGTCGCCGTCCTGGCGGCGCTCGGCCGGACCCAGCTGCTCGTTCACCGTCGCCCCCGTGTGGCGATCCTCACGACGGGCGACGAGCTGCGCACCCCCGACCGCTACGAAGACGTTGTCGCGGGAGCGGGCGTTCCGGAGTCGAACGGCCCCATGCTGGCCGCCGCCGTCCTCGCGGCCGGCGGCGACCCCGTGTCCCTCGGCGTCGCACCCGACGATCCGGACGCCGTCCGCAGCGCCCTTCGCCGCGGACGGGAAGCCGACGTGCTCGTCACCGTGGGCGGCGCGTCGATGGGCGAGGCGGACCTCGTGAAGCGGGTGCTCGACGGAGAGGGGTTCAGGCAGGAGTTCTGGCGCGTGCGCATGCGGCCGGGCAGCCCCTTCGGATTCGGTTGGCTTCCAGCGGCGAGACCGCAGCCGGTCTTCAGCCTTCCCGGCAACCCCTCCTCCGCCTTCGTGACGTTCGAGCTCTTCGTCCGCCCGTTCCTCCTGCGGCTGGCTGGCCACCGCCACGTCCACCGGCCGCGGCTGCGGTGCACGGCCGGGGAGCCCCTGACCGGCGCGGAGGACCTCGAGGTCTTCCTGCGCGTGACCTTCGACGCCTTGGGGGCACCCCCGACCGTGCGGTCGACCGGTCCCCAGGGCTCGGGCCTGGTCCGGGGCTTGGCATCGGCCGGAGGCCTGGCCATCCTGCCCCTGGGCGTGTCGGCGATCGAGACGGGGGGGGCGGTGGACGTGATTCTCCTGGATGACGGCCGGCGGGCCGCAATCTCCGAAGCCGCGTTCTGAATGACGCACCGCGCCGGGTGGATCCTGTCGGTCGCGCTCGTCGCGGCGATCGGGGGATGCGCGATTCCGCGCTGGCCGGTAGACGCGCCGATCACGTCACCGTTCGGGCTGCGCTTCAGGGGGATCGTACCCGGAATCCACCGCGGCGTGGATCTCGCGGTTCCCACCGGGACACCGGTCCGGTGCATGGCACCCGGGCGGGTGCGCTTCGCGGGGGTCCAGCGGGGATACGGGAACGTGGTGTGGGTGGACCACGGCGGCGACGTCATGACCGTGTACGCCCACCTCTCTTCCGTCTCCGTCCACGCCGGAGATCCGGTAGGGGGCGGTCAGGTGCTGGGGCTCAGCGGAAGCTCGGGCGACGCCACCGCGCCCCACCTCCACTTCGAGATCTGGAGGTGGGGCCGGGAGGTGGACCCCGTGCCGCTCCTCGGGGGCTTCCCGGTCAGCCGCGGCTCTTGAGCGCCTTGATCTCCTCGGTCAGCCTCGGCACCACCTCGAACAGATCGCCCACGATCCCGTAGTCGGCAACGTTGAAGATGGGCGCGTCCGGATCCTTGTTGATGGCCACGATCGTACCCGATGTGCGCATCCCGGCAAGGTGCTGGATCGCCCCGGAGATCCCGATGGCGACGTACAGCTTGGGCGCGACCGTCTTCCCGGTCTGTCCCACCTGCTCGCTGTGGGGCCGCCACCCGGCGTCCACGACGGCCCGCGACGCGCCCAGGGCCACACCGTCCCCGATAGCGTCGCGAAGCCCCTCGAGGAGATTCCAGTTCGAAGGCTCCTTCATGCCCCGGCCGCCGGAGACCACAATGGTGGCCTCGGCGACGTCCAGCGCCCCGTCGCCCGACGCCTTCCGCTCGACCACCCGGAGCTTCCAGGAGCCCGCGTCGACCTCCGGGACGAAGCTCTCCACCGTCCCCGCAGCCTCCGCCTCCGTCGGCTGGAAGACGTTCGGCCGGATCGTCACGACGGCGGGGCTCCCCTCCAGCCGCAGGCGCGCGAACGCCTTCCCGGAGTAAACCGGCCGCACCGCCCGCACGGCGCCGTCCTCCACCTCGAGGCCGGTGACGTCGCTCGCCAGCGGTACGTCCAGGAGGGCGGCGACCCTCGGCGCGAGGTCCTTGCCCAGGATCGTCGCGGGGATGACGACCGCACCGTAGGCGCCGGCCCGAACCCGGTCGGCCAGCACACGCGCGTACGCGTCGGGATGGTAGCTCGCCAGGTCGGCGTGCTCTCCGACCTCGACGACGGCGGCGCCGTATCGCCCCAGCTCCGCAGCCGATGCTCCGACACCGGGTCCTCCGAGCACCAACGCGCGAACCTGCCCGCCCTGCCCCGGTGCGACCCGGGCCGCGGCACTCACGGCCTCCCGAGCCGTTCCTCGAATCTCACCGTCCCTCTGCTCCGCAAAGGCGAGTACGTCCGCCATGTCTGTCTCCGGAATGTTGTGGTCGTTCGGTCGACGCGGGTGCGGACCCGCGTGTCACAGCACGTTGGCTTCGGTCCTGAGGAGACGAACGAGCTCGGGCGCCGCGTCGGGGCCCTCTCCCACGATCTTCCCTGCCGCCCGCTCCGGCGGGAATTCGAGGCGCTCGACCGTGATCCGACCGGGGGCCGGGCTCGCCGGCTTCCGGTCCAGCGGCTTCTTCTTCGCCGCCATGATCCCCTTGAGCGAAGCGTAGCGTGGCTCGAAGGTGCCCTTGGTGATCGTGAGCAGGGCCGGTAGCTCGGCCTCCACGACCTCCACGCCCCCTTCCACCTCGCGGTGGCACGCCACCTTGCCATCCTGCAGCTCGAAGGACGCCACGCCGGTCACGCATGGCCGTCCCAGAAGCACGGCGGTCATCGGGCCGACCTGTTGCTGGTCGTCGTCGGCCGCCTTCACACCGAACAGGATCAGGGGTGCTTCGGAGCCCTGCAGCTCGGCCGCGAGGGTCTTGGCCGTGGCGAGGCCGTCCATGGTCGAGGTGCCCTCGAGGAGAACCGCCTTGTCCGCGCCCATGGCCAGGCCGGCTCGGAGCGTCTCCTGGGACGCGTCGTCACCGAACGTCACCAGGGTGACTTCGCCGGCGCCCGCCGCCTCCTTCATGCGCAAGGCGGCTTCGACGGCGAATTCGTCGTAGGGGCTGATGATGAACTTGACGCCGGATGGGTCGATGGTCGTCCCGCTTTCACCGATCCGGATGCGGGTCTCGGTGTCCGGCACGCGCTTCACGCATACGATGACGTCCAACGCAGAACTCCGTTTCGCAGGTTCGGGCGCCCGCGTGGGGCGCCGCCGTTCGTTGTCGTCGAGACAGGAGGAGGGTCGAGGGCGCGTACCCCCCATCCGCCCCGTGGATCCGCCCTACCTGCCCTCGTACGGAGCGACGTCCGGGGGCACCCTGTGGCAGGGAGCGAGGACCGGCTCCCGGGCACTCACGGCGGCTCCCTCCGCGAGAGGACGCGAGACACGCCGGGTGCGCCCTGAACATAGAAGCGAAGGGGCCGGTCCGCTGCCGCACGCACGCCGATCCGCCCCCCGACGCCGATGCGCACGCGCTCCACGGCCCAACCGGGTTCCAGGCGCAGGGGGGGACGGCGGAGGTCATGGCCGTAGAGCGCGCCGGTGATTCCCAGCGCCTGGCACAGTCGGCCCGGGCCCGCCGCGAGCGGCGTCCTCCCGCCACGCCTGTGAGCCATGGCTTCGAGGCCCTCGAGGGGGTCGAGCCCCCGGAGGAGCACCGCCTGGGGATCCCCCTCCCGGCCGGTCACCACGTTTACGCACCAGTGCATCCCGTAGATCCGGTAGACGTAGGCACGCCCTGGCGGGCCGAACATGGCTCGATTCCGGCGGGTGCGGCCGACGCGTGTGGCCGCGTGCGACGCGGGGTCGTCCAGCCCTTCGTAGGCCTCCGTTTCCACGATGACACCCGACGTTCTGATCCCGCCGACGTCGGAGATCAGTCGCGCTCCGAGAAGGCCGCGGGCCACGTCGTCCACGGGCCTGAGGAAGAACCCGGAGGGGAAGGTCGTGGACGGCCCGACGTCCGCGCGCCAGGGCGGCGGGTCGACGGGCCGTCCCTCAGGCTTCAGGAATCGCTCCGTCCCCGCGACCCCCGCCGGCGACCACCGCGACGCCCCCCCCGCTCCGAGCGGTTCTCCCCACCTCCGGTGCCGTCCCCACCACCGCTCTGGCGGCCGATGCGCCGCTCGTAGTCGGTCTGCCAGGCTTCCAGAACCTGTTCCGCCCGCTTCGGTGTGACGGCCTCCCGGATCGCCTCCGGGTCGTCGCGCAGCACGCGGAACAGCTCCATGCCGAAGCGCTCGACCAACGACTCGGCCGTCTTCTCCCCCACGCCCCGGTAGCGATGGGTGAGGTAGCGTACGATGGCGTCGGGTTCCGTGGGAAGACCTAACGCTCCGGCGTCGAGCGGGCTCGCTCCCTCAGCGGGCGCGGATCGGTCGCCATCCTCGGCCTCGTACGCGTAGCTGCCGGATGGGGACGTCACCACCTGCCCCTCGAAGAGCGAGGGTCCCTCTTCGTCGTGACGGCGTCGGGTCGATCCGCGACGGGGCCCCAGGCGTCGGCCGACATCCTCCAGCTCCGACGGATCGATGTCGATGACCGAAGGACCGGAAGGGGTGGCTTCCCGACCCGAGGAGACGGCAACGGCGCTCTCCTCCTCTCGGTCCCGATCACCTTCACCCCCCTTCGGCGCCGCGTCCGGCTCGGGACCCTGTTCGGCCTTCGCGTGAGTGGCCACGGGGCCGCCCGCCAGCGTCACCTCGTAGTTGCCCGCTTCGGTCTTCAGCAGGCGGATGACGTCGTGGTCCTCCGCCTGGGAGAGGAACTTGCTGAACTTCGAGAATCCCAGCTCCGCCTCGTCGAACGAGGCGTCGACCTCGAGCATCTTGCGCTTCACGTCGGAATCACGCACCGGGTCGCGGCCGGCTTCCCGAAGCTCCTCCAGCGAACGCGTCATCAGAGCGTAGGCCGCGCGCAGCGGATCCTCGGCCTCGGAGGCCTCATCGGCTTCCGAGGCCTCATAAGCTTCCACCTGGGCGGTAGGGGCGGAGGTCGACCCTTCGGCGGTGCTTCTCCCTCGTGGACCGCGCTCGCGCCGCTCACCCCGGCCCCGCCCGCGCTCCCTTCGCGGCTCGCGCTCTTCGCCCTCGTCCCTCCGGCCGCGGCCGCCCGCCGAAACCTCGTACTGACCGTTGTCGAGCTTGTGGAGCTTCACGAGCCCACGGGAGGACGCCTCGGTAAGGAACTTCGAGAACTTGCTGAAGCCGAGTCCGCTCTCGTCGAAGCTCGGGTCGATCTCCTGCATCACCTGCTTCAGGCGATCGGACCGCATCACGTCGTCGCGTTCGCCCATGCGCTTGAGCGCGTCCTTCACGAGGACCCACGGGTCCTGGGCGCGCTGATCGGCCTCCGTCGTCTTCCTAAGGCCGGAGAGGGTCGTGTAGGAGTAATACTCGTCGCAGTTCTGGACGAGGATGTCCGAGGTCGACTCCTGGATGCCGACGCCGATGACGTATTTGCCGTACTCCTTCAGCTTGAGCACCAGACTGGAGAAATCCGAGTCGCCGGTGAGCAGGATGTAGGTCCCGATCTCCGGCCGGGTGAAGACCAGCTCCACCGCGTCGATGGCCATGCGGATGTCGGTCGCGTTCTTCTTGTTGCTCCCATAGGCGGGCGCGAAGATCAGGTCGACCGAGGCTTCGGAGAGGGGAACGATGTACTGGGGATACCGCCGCCAGTCGGCGTAGGCGCGCTGGACGCTCACCTTCCCCTTGATGACGTCGGAGCCGAGGAGCGTCTTGAGCTCCTTGGAGAGGTCGCTGCGCATCCCCATGGTAACGTTGTCGAAGTCGATGAGGAGGGCGGCGTGGGGGGAGTCGGACACCCCGGAGGCTACGCCCCCTTGATGGGGAGCGCGCGTGAACGGACTGATCATTCGCTTCTTTCTCGCTGACCGAGTTGTGGTTGGCCGCGAGACCTCCCCACCTCATCCACGTCCGTGGAGCGCGGATGGGGTCGGGGAAGCCTGGCAGCGCCCTCGAGGCGCTGGCGGCATGCTTCAAGCCGACCGGCTCTCCGATTGGATACTCCGGGAGAGCTCGATCCGGCGGATCTTGCCCGTTCCCGTGCGAGGGAGCGCGTCGAAGAATCGAACCCGGTCCGGGACCTTGGTGTCCGCGAGTGTATTGCGGCACCAGTCCACGATCTCCTGGCTCGTCACGATCGCCCCTTCCACGGGGACGATGCAGGCGCAGGTGGCTTCTCCGAGGAGCGGGTCGGCGACGCCGACCACCGCTGCCTCGCGTACCGCCGGATGCGCCTCGAGCCGTGACTCGACTTCCCGGGGGTACACATTGAAACCAGCTCTAATGATAACTTCTTTCCGCCGACCCACCAAATGGACGAAGCCATCCTCGTCCACGATCCCCAGGTCTCCGGTGAGCAGGTACCCGTTCCGATCGAACGCGGCAGCCGTCTCGCCCGGCTGCCGGTGATACCCGAGCATGACGCCCGGTCCCTTGACGGCGATCTCTCCGACGCTCTCCACCGGCAGCTCCTCCCCGTCCCGCTCCAGGATCCGGAGGTCCGTGCCCGGGAGCGGTCGCCCCACCGTGAACGACCGCTTCACCTCCGGGTCGTCCGGACGCGTGACGCACAGGGTGGACGATGTCTCGGTGAGCGAATACGCCACGAGGACGGTGTCGCACAGGTGCGTGCGGATCCGCGCGACCAGGTCGTCGCTCACCGGTGATCCAGCCGGAATCGCCACGCGCAAGCTCGAGAGGTCCCGCGCGCTCACCTCCTGCTCGGCGATCTCCGCGATGAAGCTGGTGGGCACGCCGTAGTGGACCGTTGCTTCGTATTCCGCCACCAGGTCCAGGGTCCGCCCCGCCTCTGGCTCGGGATCGAGCACCAGCGACGCGCCGGCCGCCAACGCGGACAGGAGCCCAGGCCCGAGGCCGAAGACGTGGTGCAGCGCACTCACCCCGACGATACGGTCGTCGCCCGTCAGGTCGAGCGCGTCCGCCGTGCCCGCCGCAACGGAGAGGAGGTTGCCGTGGGACAGCTCCACACCTTTCGGCTTGCCGGTCGTGCCCGACGTATAGACGATGGCGAAGCAGTCCTTCGTGGAGTCGATCTCCGGCGAGGTGTAGTCACGCCCGGCTCCCGCGGAGATCAGGTCCTCGTACTGGAAGATCCGGTCGTCGTACCACAGATCCTCCTCGCCGACGGTCACCAGGTACTGGAGCTCCGGAAGCCGCACCAACAGATCCTCGAAGAGCTGGAGGAAGTCGATGTCGTAGGCGCGCTCGATGGTCACCGCGCACACCGATTCCGAGTGGCGGAGCATGTACTGGAGCTCGGACGGCGGCTGACGCGGGTCCAGGGGAACGATGACGCCGCCGAGCTTGGCGACGGCGAAGAGCGACACCACGAACTCCGGACAGTTGGGCAGGACCAGCGCGACGCGGTCGCCCGCCTCCACGCCGAGGTTCGCGAGGGCGGCCGCGAGAGCCTCGGACTGACTGTCCACCTCCCCGAACGTGAGCGTGCCGCCGACCCCCGACAGGTAGGGTCGGCCGGGATCGGACGTGGCCCGGGTGGTCAGCGCGGATGCGATGCTGGACCCTGCGAAGCGCTCGACGAGCGCCATGGAACCTCCGCCTTTCACGAAATTCACTCAGCCGGTTGCGGTCGCGTCCCCCGGGATCTCCTCCAGCACGCCCGACACCGAGGCGTCCGGCACCTCACGGCTCCATCCCCGTGCGCCCTCCACCTCCCCCACCCTCTTCAGTAGAACGTATCGGGGGCGGCCCCTCCGCGCCTTCTTGTCCGCTCCCAGAAAGTCGAGCACCGAGTCGATTCGAGCGACGTCGGCGGAGATTCGTCCCAGGCCGAACCGGGCCAGCGTGCCCTCGAGGCGGTCGGCGGTCCCCGGCTCCGTCACACCGAGGCTCTCCCCCAGGCGAGTCTCAAGCACCATACCCGCCGAAATAGCCGTTCCGTGTCCGATGGAGTACGAGGCAGCGGCTTCAATCGCGTGACCGATCGTGTGCCCGAAGTTGAGCACCTGTCGAAAACCCGATTCACGTTCATCCTCGCTGACGACCCGGGCCTTGATCTGTACGGATCGGAGCACGGCTCTACGCGTGGCCGCGACGTCGCCTCCCATCAGCCCGGATGCCTCCTCACCGAGCGCTTCGAAGTAGGTCCCGTCGAGGATCGCTCCGTGCTTCACCGCCTCCGCGAGCCCCTGCGCCCTCTCCTCGGGCGGCAGGGTAGCCGTGGTGCTCGGATCTGCCACCACCACCCGCGGCGGATGGAACGCTCCGACGAGGTTCTTGCCCGCGCGGACGTCCACTCCGGTCTTGCCCCCCACCGACGCGTCGACCATGGCGACCAGGCTGGTAGGAACCTGCACCACCGGAACGCCCCGAAGGTACGTGGCGGCCACGAATCCCGCGAGGTCACCGGTGACCCCTCCTCCGAGCGCCACGATCACCGTGTCCCGCCCGAACCCCCCTGCGAGCATCCGGTCGGTGAGGACCGTCCACTGCTCGCGCGTCTTGGACGGCTCTCCGCAGGGGAACGTGAGGAGCTCCACCCGCAGGCCCTTCTCGGCGCAGCGCTCCACCGCATCCTCTCCGTACAGAGACCCCACGCGGTCGTCCGAGACGATGGCATAGCGGTGTGCCGGTGCATACTCGCGCAGTAGCTCCGGGAGATGGGCCAGGAGGCCGCTGCCCACAAGCACCGGGTAGGCGCCGCCCCGCGAGCCGACCAGGACGGAGGACACGGACGAATCGGGCACGCGGCTCACGGCCGGCGTCGGATCGCGACGGAGGTGCTTTCCGGGATCCCGACGCGCAGGAGAGCGCCCGGCAATCCGTCCACCTCCACGGACTCCAGCGTGGCGGGAGCGGAGAACCGGCCCAGGTGAGGCTTCAGGGCCGCCACGAACCCGTCCCTCGAGCCCGCGTCGTCCCACACCGAAGCCCAGGCGAGGCCCTCGCCCCCACCCGCGAGGCGTACCAGCTCGTATTCGTCACCACCCCACCCCGTTGCGAGGCGTGCGCTTCCGGCGCCCAGGTGGGTATCGAGGAGCACCCCCGTCTCCAACCGTCCGAGGTCGTCCTGGTGGAGCGCCTGGGCGCCGGCGACCTCGACCGCCAATCCGACCGGAGGATCTGCCAGGTCGTGGGTCAGGACCTGTTCCGTGGACCGGGGCAGATAGTCGCCGAAGGGCGCCACTCGATCCCCCTCGCGCCACAGGCTTTGCACGTAGCCCGCACCCTCGAGGTAGGGGAAGAGAAGCGATTCCTGGATCACCGGTGGCGCGTCGGCGAGCGCCGGAAACTGGGTCCTCAACCCATCGAGAGCCGGGCGCAGCGAGGCCGAGAAGTCCGGGACCTCCGCGAGGTCCACGGGCGATCCGCGCATCTGCTCCATCATGTACTCCAGCATCACGAGCGTGGCGTGACCCTCGATGGCCGCCTGTGCCGCCGTCTGGCGGTCGTTGTCCAGCTCGTTCGACGTGAGCGCATGCAGGTCCACGGTCTGGTCCTGTACAGCGTGGACGAGCTCGTGGATCAGCAGCCCCTGGAGCGCGGTGGCCGGCTGGTCGTCCAGCACGAAGAGCGCCGTCGAATCGGGATCGTAGAAGCCTGCGACCTGCTCGGTGTAGAGCGCGAGCAGCACGGCCCGGAGGTCGAGCGAGTCGGGTACCAGCCCCAGCAGGGCGTAGGAACTCACGGTGGCCCGCGCTTCGTCGGCGGGCAACTCCTCGTCGAGCTTGTGCCGCAGATACCCCTCGAGCTGCGCTCGGCTCCGCTTCTCCAGCCGCACCGGCTCCTTGAGCTCCATCCCGGCCCGGCGCGCGAGGTCCGGAAGGAGGGCCGCAGCCAGCTC
>Ga0307424_1001018_pt1 | contig 14888 bp, 5 predicted proteins | sample SalMarWE160320MG_FD_202157 | JGI IMG/M metagenome (GOLD analysis project Ga0307424, IMG submission 202157) | Salt marsh sediment microbial communities from the Plum Island Ecosystem LTER, Massachusetts, United States - WE1603-20 | ecosystem: Environmental > Aquatic > Marine > Intertidal zone >... | reverse complement strand
CATTTCTGAACAAAGACGAAGAATTGAGTCCAATTGGAAAAATACAGCAATCGGCCGCACAATGGGTAAAAAAATATGGTAATCCTGGCAATCTCTATACACCGGTTGCGGTAATGGTCGATTTTTTTTCGGGCTGGACTTTTCCCCGGCATCTGTATACCGGAAATATTTATCGCGTTTGGGGTAACCTTCCTTATGAAGAAGGTGATTATTTAACGGATAGTATTTTAAAAATGTTTTATCCAGGATATCAGGATGCTTCCTATTTTCATGATGAGACAGGATTTATTGCGCCTACGCCATTTGGTGATGACGTCGATTGCCTCCTGAGTGATTGCCCCCTCTGGTTACTGCAACAATACCCGGTCCTGGTAATCGGGGGTAAACTAAGGGGCGGCTATGAAATCAAGGATAAGCTGGAAAAGTATGTTGAATCGGGAGGTAACCTGGTTATCACTGCAGGTAGCCTGGAAAACATGCCCGACGGCCTTTTTGGCATAAAGACCGGTCAGGGAGATATAACCTTTGATACAAATGCGCCGATATCATATAACCATACCGAACTAAAGGAAATTTCGGCCTTTAAAATTAAAAAGATCATATCCCCGAAAGAGGCGAAAATAATTGCCAGCTGCCAAGAGCAGCCAGTCGTCATTGAACATGCCGCCGGTTTGGGTAAAATCACGGTTTTTGCCTCTCCATTCGCGATAGGTTCGAATCCGCGTGAGTTGCCTGAATCGAAAATTGATTCAACCCTTAGATCACCATTCCCTTTACTGAATCATTGCCGGCTAATACTTGGCAAACTCTTTAACCGGCATGTGATATTCAGTGCAGGTAACGAACTCAGCCTGATAACCTGCTATAAAGGTAGGGGGGAATTTACGGTGGCTGTTTGTAATAATTCCTGGTTTGAAAAGCCTTTACAGATCACATCAACGGTCGGAAAAATAATAGAGATTACCGAACTCCCGCTTGATTGTTCGGAACAAAAATCGATTGGTTTCCTCCCGAAAAGTGTCGTCAACCAAACCGGAAAGAATACAACCAAAACAATAGCCGGTGGTGATATCCGGATCTTCACTATTAAAACGGATGAAAACAACATTGAAGAGTTGGCTTTCATACAACCGGCGGCAAATCCTGTGAAGAGGGGACTGACACTCCGAAATATTTCATCTATAAAAGAGGAAATCCTGCTTCGGCCTACTTTTTTTCAACATTTCGACCGGATTAACATTGACTGGAAATATCTGTACGAAAAAGAAAAATCAATTATTGCCAGGGAATCGGGCTGGATAAAGAGGCAAGGATTAAAACTGATCGTAGATTTTTCATCGGGAATAAACCTTTTCCCGGATTTGCGTCTGGTAAACAATGATTCTCTTGAGTTTCTGCATAGCATGGAAGCGATTAAATCTGTTATTGACAAAATGAACCTATTAGGGGCGGGTGATCTTATTCTGAAAAAACACCGGATGATTGAAAACAATTTCACCAGGGAAAAGTATTCTGAATCCTTGCAAAGGTCACTGAAAGAGATCTGTCAGTATTCTGCGAAACATAAAATCAATGTTCATTTACGTACGACTTCAGGCAGAAATAGTATTAATTTAGAGCAAGCATCAGCCTTGATCCAATCAGTAAATGAGCCCAATTTTTATATGGCTCCAGGCGCAGCACTTATTTTAAACGATCCGGATAAGTTCGAGAAAAACATCGCAATATTGAAAAATTTAAAATTCCGTATTTTCCTCGTTTGTGCTCCTGAAAAGGATATTTTCGGAACCCATTGGAATAATACAAAACCGATAACCAATTTTCCCGATCAACAGGAACTAAAAAAATTACTTTTATCAAATCCGGAAAGCACTCTGGTCCTTGAAGGGGTATACCATGGACCAGATGAGGAATACATGGATATAAAAACCTTAGAAAACCTGCAAAATAATAATTGAAATACCAGATTTACCAACAGATAAGGTATTGATTTCAATTACCGGTCCCTGGTATGGATCTGCAACCATTGCAGCCACTTTGTTTGGTAAGCATGTGTACATGGAAAGTATTTCCCCCGCAAATAAGCACGGGAAAGCTATTCCTGAGCTGACAGTTGATTTATCCAGTGCCTAACATATTGGATAAGTAGCTGATTTATGGATTCTGATAATTATTACATCGTTTGTACAAATACTGAAGAAAAAAATAAAAAAAATAAGGATGGTCTTTCGTGAAGAATTAAATGAGAATAATCCTGGAATGAAAATGAGATTTTACATTTTCGCGGGAATAGCAGAGGAAGGACATAAACTCGCAAATCGTTTAAATACCTGGCCACAATATTCTGTTACTAAAAAAGGTAAAATAGTGGAGCTAAAGAAATTATTTCTTTGAATTTACCATTCGGATAAACCGGCACCTATCGAACTCGAAGGGCAGATTGATAAGGCGCTTCCTCCATTCTCCATCAAGGTATTAGAACTGCCATAGATTCATTCCCTTTTTGAGACTGGAAAAGAGAAAGTTCAGAAAAAGACTTATATTACTATGGTTACACAGGATTCGCCGAAATTTGACTCAAATGCTTAATCCTTTCCCAAAGGCAACGTCCAAAAGTCTGTGCCGGAGGCGTGACAATATGACCGAAAGAGTTTATTAGACAACGCTAATTTTTGCGTATAATAAATTTTATAACGTACTGACTTTATTTATTCAGGAAAAAAATGACGCGAGAAAATAGTTTATCTGCAACAATTATAAGGATAGTATTACTTTCCCTAATTGTCTTTTTTACTTTCATTCCGGATAAGGTCTTCAATCAGAATCTACGGTCTGGACCGGGGGACCTTAAAATCGCCGAAACAGAACTGGCTGCCTTACCGGCCAAAGGTCCCTATTTTCCTGTTGATGAACGGATCATCGAAGACCGATGGATGATCGAGCGCTTCGTTATACCGTTAAGACGTTACCCCGCAAATCCGATTATCATCAGGGATATGCCTCTGGAAGGAACCGGTCCGATGGCCGGGGGCACGGTTTTATTTGATCAGCAGGATCAGCGTTATAAAATGTGGTATAGTGTGTTTGATCTTTATGCCTATAATAACCACTTGCCGTTTTCCTATAATGTTTGTTATGCTGAATCCAAGGATGGCATCCACTGGCAAAAACCGCTGCTCGGCTTGTTTGACAACCGTGGGCAGATTGACTATGACAATAATGCTATCCTGCTGGGCCGGGCGAAAACACAAAATATTGATGTGGAGTTGAATCCTAATCCTCATTCACCCGCACAAAAATTTATTGCCATCCATAATGACAGCGGCGGTGTTTTTGTTTCTTATTCCGCTGATGGTAAAAAATATGACTGTTCTTTTGAACAGCCAGCGGTTTGGTATCATAGTGATACGCACAATAATTTTGTTTATGATGAGGTACATGACCGCTGGCTGATGTATGTGCGGCCACGGGCCTATGCCGGCAACGGTCTCAAACATGTTGGCCGGAGGCGAATAGCGGTCAAGGAAAGCCGTGATCTGATCCACTGGACCCACGAGCAGACAGTTCTGGTACCCGGTGAAGATGATCCGGATTATTTCTACGGAATGCGCGTCTTCCGGCGCGGAGATCTTTTTTGGGGTCAACTTTTATTATATGAGACCGTTCATCATCACCTCTATCAGGAACTTGTCTGGTCCGGGGATGGTGTGAACTGGAGCCGTTTACCGACAAACGCACGCAAGTTATCACTGGATATCGGTCCGCAAGGCGCCTGGGATGGGGGAATGGTGATCCTTTTTGAAAAACCGGTGATCGTTGACGAAGTGATGCGCTTTTATTACAGCGGTCGTGACAGTGCCCATAATGCGTTGGGAACCAGTGCGATCGGGTTGGCCACGACAAAACGTGACCGGCTGATCGGGGTTGTATCAAAACCGGATACCCTGGGTCGTATCCTTACCCGGCCGCTCAGGATCATGGGAGATCTGTATATTAATGCTCAGGCAGAGGGTGAAATCCGCGTTGAATTACGATCAGCCGTACGTGACGAGCCGCTTGCCGGCTGGACGGCTGAAGATTGTAATCCTTTTCATGGCGATGAACTCGAGGCAGCCATTCACTGGGGTGATAAATCGTTAAAAAATTATCAGGGAAAGCTGGTGCGCCTGCGCTTTCAGCTCGATAGTGCCATCCTGTATTCGTTTGATATACGTTAATGTCTGGCGAACCAGCCAGCGGTTTGCGGTGGAGCTTCTGCTATCCTGCCCAGTTGTAAACAATCCACCCGGACTGCCGGAAAGCGGATAAATGAGGTCCGGTGAACGAGCTGTAAGAATCAAATCGAATGGAGACGCCGCTGCCATTAAAATAATGGAATAAAAATCATTGATCAGCGATGAACTGAATTAATTAAAAAAGTTAAAAGTAGATTAGGACGGTACCAAATGAACAGCACCAGATCTTTATTGTCAAAAAAAAGGACACTTATCCTTGTTGTGATTTTTGGGGGAATATTGTTTTCTATCGTCTCCTTGTTTGGATCCGACGATTGGCGTTACCAGTCGAATGTATTTATAAAAGACTGGCTTATTTGCGGCCCTTTTCCAAACGACCTGGGTAACGGAATCGATACGGATTTTCTGCAGGAACATGGTGGTGAGGCCGGGATCATTCCTTCTTCTTCGATGCAGCACAGCAGTTCAGCAGTTCCTTCAGGAAAGATATTCTGGAAGAAAATCAAAGCGGATGACACCGGCAAGCTGGACTTCTGTGAACAATTTCAACCGAATCAGAGGAATGTCGCTTATGCTTATGCGGTAATCAATTGTGACCGGGATACCTATGCTTTGTTAAAAACGGGCAGCAACGATCGTCTGAAAGTATGGCTGAATGGTGTACTGGTAAATTATTATTCACAGCCAAGGGCCGGTGGACCGGATGATGATTTCATTCCGGTTTCCCTGCAAAAGGGAGAAAACAGGCTACTGGCAAAAGTCGACCAGATCGGCGGGGGCTGGTGGTTATATGCCCGGTTCGAAGACCTGAATTCTGTTGGTAACAGGCTTTTTTTCACAAACCCGCTGGTCTCCTCGATATCATCGGGGGACTCAAAAACAGCTGTAACGGATATTTTTTCGGTCCTTGCCCATAATCCGACAGGAGAATCCGTCGGACCGGTGCTTTTTGACGTTATATCCGTTAAAGATGGAAAAAGCAGTCGTATGCGCTATGAGTCGATTAAACCGGGCGAAACAATATGGTTAATTGCAAAATCAGAAGCGGATTTATCAGAACAAAGAACCGAAATCGATGTTGATTTAAAAATAACGGAAGGCAAGGCAAGCAAAGTCATCCATGTAAAAACAGACCGTCCGGATCTTCCCAAATATCCTGATCTTCAGGTGTATATCGTCCCACATTCGCATGCTGATCTGTCATGGCCGGCTACACCGGAAGTCAGCACAAATCTGAATGTCCAGGCCATATCGGAATCAATAAATATTCTAAAGGATTTACCGGAGTTTAAATTTTCGGAAGAAGATGTGTTTGTGCTTGAGGAGTTTTTACGCCGGAATCCCAGGCAGTTCGAACAGGTCAGGGATCTGCTGCATAAAAATATTCTGGAGTGCGGCGGATTTTATTTCGGTCCCAGTGAATTGTTATTAGGAGGTGAAGGTCTGGTACGAAATCTATATTTTGGAAAACTGTGGCTTTTGAATACCTTTGGAATAAATACGGGAATGGCCTGGAACGTGGATGAACCAGGGCATACCATGCAAATGCCGCAGATATTATCCAAGGCCGGTATAAAAAATTTCATCATCTGGAAAGTACTTCTAAGACCTGAAAATAGCCTCAATGTAACAGGATATGTAGGTCCCAATATTTTTCGCTGGCAGTCGCCCGACGGGTCCGATGTACTGGTAACCAGCTGTCCCGGGGATTACAGCGCCGGCCAGATCCTGCGCACCGATGCTTTTCTGACAGCCGCAAAAAAATTTAAGCATTTTGTGGAGAGGGAAATAAAACATAATAATAAGTGGGATCTTCCACCTGTAATCATGATGGCGGACGGTGCCGATTGCTCGATTCCTGATCCCCGTGTCGGACAAAATGCAAAACTCTGGAATGACGTGTTTGGCTATCCGCAGGTAAAAATCGGATCAGTGGACGAATATTTTAAGGCGGTTAAAAGTGCGGAAAAAAAAGGCGAAGGTAAAATTCAAACGATCAATGGTGAATTGCCATGCTGGTGGGATGGTACCCAGTCCGTAGAAAATGACGCTTTTATGCTTTCCAGACATGCGGAGATGCTGGTAACAACGGCAGAGAAATTTTCTGCACTGAATGATCAGCTGTTTCCAAATTATGAATATCCAAAATTTGCTATTGACAATGTCTGGAAAGGGAAGCTATGGGTTCATGAGCATAACTGGGGCGGTACCGACGGTGATATCAGCGATGCCGTAAAACTGGCCAGGGCACGGGAAGCTTTCCGCCTGGCGGATGATTTAAGCGTAAATACCCTGGGTACACTGGTTTCTCATATAGACTTTAAGGAATCGGGAATTCCGCTGGTTATTTTTAACAGCCTGGCCTGGCCAAGATCAGATCTCGTTGATTATGTGGCTTCGCTGCAAAAGCAGGGAATTACTGAATTGCACTTACTGGATGGATCAGGTGAGGAGGTTCCTGTACAGATCAAGGTGCTGGATAGGCACGCCGATGGCAGTATCTCCCGGGCACAGGTGATTTTTGTAGCGGATATACCTTCACTCGGTTATGCCACCTATTATCTGGCTCCCGGCCAAAACCGGACCGGATCAGACCTGGCAGCTGATCAGGCATCCTTGGAAAACCGCTTTTACAGGATCAGTATCGACCCCCAATCCGGCGGCATCTCAGGCATTTTTGACAAAGTGAACAAGCGTGAAATATTAAATACTACCAACTACCAAGGAAATGAATTAATTGCCCTGGAAAATCTCGGTGTAGATGAAGGTGAAGAATTTACCGATCAATGGTGGCGTATGGGAGAAAAACCGGCCACTGTAAGCCTGACAGAATCAGGACCGGTCAGAGCAACGCTCAAAATAGAAGGCAAAATTTTAAACTCTGAAAGGATACAGGAAATATCCCTCTATGCCACATTGCCCAGGATCGATCTGAAGACCACTCTGAATTGGAACGGACAGCCTAAGATTCAGGTTAACACTGCTTTTCCTTTTGATGTTGAAAATCCCCGTCTGACGTATGAAGTGCCGTTTGGATCAGTGGAATATGGGAAAGAAAGCCCGTCTTCAATGGCCAGCCATCCAACTGTCCGGGCAACAAATAACTGGATTGACCTATCCAACGATAAAATGGGAATAACGCTGGCGACTGAAGTAACACCTTTTGATTTGAAAGACAGGCTGGATACTCGTTTCCACGATGCGCGAACCATAAAAGGCGAACTCGAGGAAAGCAGTTTCACTATGTCTTTCAGCGGAGAATACAGTCCCTTCAAACGCATCGCCATGAAGGATCCACTGCTTTTGCAAACCGGTTTTGTCATTCAACCGATACTTTTGCGCAGTGTTTTCAGCTGCGGCGATCCTGATCTCTACTTTACACAGGAGGGTGCACATAACTATCGGTTCGCTATCCGGACACATGAGGGGACGCTGGTGTCAAATGAGGCCACGCGCTTCGGCTGGGAACACAATACGCCGCTTATGGTTTTCAGCGGACAATCGAAAACCGGCAGTCTCGCAGATTCCCAATCATTTTTGCAGGTTTCCGTCCCCAATGTGCTGGTCTCCATTCTTAAAAAATCAGAAGATGGAAATGGGGTTATTCTGCGCTGTTATGAAACGGACGGGAAAGATACGGATGTTGCGGTTACCTTTTTCAAGTCCATAAAATCAGCGGTGTATACCAATATTTTAGAACAAGAGGAAAAGATTGTGCCCACAGAAAATGGCCGTTTGAAATTCCATATTGGTCATCATGCAATCGAGACTTACAAACTAAGGTTTGATGAATGAAAAGCCGTGAACGTGTTCAAAGAGCGATCGCTTTTAATTACCCGGACCGGGTGCCGATCTCTCACGCCATTCTCCCTGCCGCACAGCTGACATACGGTAACGCTCTGAATGATATCCTGGCAACAGTCCATGAGGATTTTGGTTGGGATTATTTACCGGATATGAAGAAAGAAAATTTTTCAGCGATCTATAAGTCAGGAAGGAATTATGATGAGTTCAGAACGCTCTGGCATGTGGTCGTGGAAGGGATGAGCGGCATCCCTGTCGAATTCCCCCTGGATGACTGGGCCAAATATCCTGATTATATCTGGCCCGAATTCAGTGCGGGGCCGCCCAAGGCCCGTCAATACAGCGGACATATGGAAGGAAAAAACGAAGACTATTATGCCCGGGGAGCCTGGATCACGTTCTTTGAGCAAATGCAACAGCTGCGGGGAATGGAAAATCTGCTTATGGACCTGGCTTCCCCTTCCGCAGAATTTGATCGGCTGGTGGAAGATCTCCTGGAATTTAATCTGAATTGGATTGACCGCTGGCTTTCGCACACCTATGATGGTCTGCATTTTGGCGATGATTGGGGTACACAGCAAGCGCTGATGATTTCACCGGGATTATGGCGGCGAATTTTTAAACCTGTTTACCGCAAAATGTTTGACAAAGTGAAAGGTGCAGGAATAGATGTGCATTTTCACTCGGATGGTCAAATCATCGATATTATCCCGGATTTACTGGATATCGGCGTGGATGTGTTAAATTGCCAGGCTGTTGTCGTTGGCATGGACGTATTAAAGAAGGAATTTGCCGGAAAAGTTTGTTTCAGAACCGACCTGGATCGCCAAAGAATCATGCCTTTTGGCACACCGGCTGAGGTGAAAGCCCATATCCTCGATATGGTCGAACATTTAGGTAAACCCTCCGGGGGAATCATCGCCTGCGGGGAAATTGGACCGGATATCCCATTGGAAAATATCAAAACCATGTATGAAACATTCATGAATCTTTACCACTAATCTGTGTTGTTGGCGCTCGGCGGTCTTTGCGTTCTCAGCGTTTTTTTTGTATGATAAATTGAAGGAAATATTTTGAAAAGACGTTTATATCTGTATAGTTTAGTAGCCGCCCTCGGAGGCTTTTTGTTCGGTTTTGATATGGCGGTAATCTCCGGTACGATTCCGTTCATTACCGGATATTTTAACCTGAGTGATACACTGCTCGGTTATGCGGTGAGTTCCGCGCTGGTCGGATGCGTATTTGGCGCCCTTTTGGTGGGGAAACCCGGGGATGCCTTTGGCAGGCGAAACAGTTTAAAGGTGATCGCTGCGCTTTTCTTGATATCAGCCATAGGCAGTGGGGTGGCTGAGTCTCTGTCAGTTTTTGTGATTTTCAGGTTTATCGGCGGCCTGGCGGTAGGCGGAGCGTCGGTTTTGTCACCGATGTACATTTCTGAGATCTCACCGGAAAAAATAAGGGGGCGCATGGTAGCCCTCACGCAGCTGGCGATCGTTATCGGCGCCCTGGCTGCATTTTTTTCCAATTATTTACTGGTTGGGCTGGGCGCAAATAACTGGCGATGGATGTTTTTAGCGGAAGGAATTCCGGCACTGTCCTTTTTTATCCTGCTGTTTTTTGTCAGCGCAAGTCCGCGCTGGCTGGTGAAGATGGGACGTATTGATGAGGCACGCACTGTGATTAGGGACGTGAATCAAATGGCCGATCCGGAGAAGATGATCATCGAAATAACACAATCCATCGATAGAGAAGCCTTCGCCAGCAGCGTAATCCTCTTTAAAAAACCCTATCTGCGTCTGGTGTTGATCGGAATTGCTGTGGGAATGTTCAATCAGTTCACCGGTATCAATGTGGTTTTTTATTATACGCCGACTATATTTAAATCTGCCGGGTTCGGCAATGAATCGGCCCTCATCCAAACCGTCATGATCGGCGCCACAAATTTAATTTTTACCGTTATAGCCATGTCCGTGATCGATAAACTGGGGCGTAAATTTTTATTGATACTCGGTGCAATCGGTATGCCGGTCTTCTTAGGACTTTTTGCCCTGACTTTTCTAAAACAGGATTTTGAAGGATACCTGGTCCTGATCTATCTGGTTGGATTTGTTGCCTTTTTCGCCGCTTCCCAGGGCGTTGTGATCTGGGTGATTCTGGCGGAAATGTTTCCCAATAATATCCGCGCCAGGGCTTCCGCCATTGGATCTTTTTCGCACTGGTTTTTTAATGCGCTGACCGCTTTCCTGTTCCCAATTGCCTTAGGTAAGTTTGGTATGGGATATATATTTATTTTTTATACAATTGCTACGGTAATCAGTCTGTTTTTCTTTATAAAATTTCTGGTAGAGACAAAAGGGAAGACGCTGGAAGAATTAGAAATGGTGGTTTTAAAATAAGGCGTATTATCCCTTACCCACCCCCTCTTTCCCCCTCCCTAAATCGATTCGGGAGGGTTACTGATTTTTAAAAACCGGAGCAGCGATGAAACACAGTCTAATAATAACATTTCTGGTTTGTGTTGTGTATTCAATTTCCCAGCCAGACAGGTCTTTCGCTCAAAATAAAGATGAAATGCTGTTGACCTATCCTGCACAGTGGCAATTCAGTCTGCCTTCGCAAACCATCATTCTGACCAGTGATCAGCAGTTGCTGGATTTACAGGATCCGGATAAAAAAATAAACATGAGTCTTGGCCTGGAGCAGAAGTATTTGAGCCTGCGGGAAATCCGGGAAACGGCCACAGCGAGAGGATGCCGCACCGTGAAACTGGCCTTCGACAATTTTTTCCGGCAATATAGAAAAGACAGCGGGGAGGAGCGTAAACTGCTGCCGGATTCCGATGAGTATATTCAGAGAATACAGAAAATCAGCCGGTTTTTGCAGGAATACAATCTCGGACTCGAATTAAGTCTGTTAAGTCCGCTGGAACTCGGACCGGCTTTTAAAAGCTTTGGCGGAGAAAGCGGGCGATGGATTCAATATAAGACGGATTTGCGTGATCCGGAAACAGGAAAATTCAGTGTGATGTTCTGGGAACAGCTGGCCTGGAGCAACAACAAAGGTAAGTTTAATTTGAAACGCAACGGAATTAGGGTGTTCGCTTACAAACAAAAGCAAATTGGCGGCGGCAGTTTTACAGTAGTCAAACCTGAAGATATTTCAGAGATAACAACAGGTATAAAAATCGATGAATGGCCCGGCACAGAAAGTCCTGAGAACGCCGGCTTTCGTTCCAGAAGGATCCGGATCTATCACGAGGGGGATACACACTTAACCGGGTATGACCGGGTTTTCGTACTCTTAAGTTACGAATCACCGGAAATGGATTACTTCAGTCCACAGGCTCTGCCATTTTTAAAACAATTGCTGCAAAAATATTATGATGCAGGTATCAGGCTGGATGGCTTGTATTCGGATGAGATGCATATTCAGCAGGATTGGCATTATTTTAGCCACCACGACAATGGCCAGTTCAACCTGCGCTATTTGACCGCAAATATGGCAGGGGAATATGCAAAACGATATGGTGTTGAATACCAGGACATGGACAAGTTCATGATATATTTTGTCTATGGTCCTCCCATCTATCAAAATAATACACGGGCCACCCGCAACAGCCAGATTGTTATGGGAGACCTACCGGAAGATATCACCCGAACGGTTTTATTTCGCGACCGTTATTATAAACTGCTGAACAACTTTGTTGTCGATCTGTTTGTTTCAGCCAAGCAATTTGCAGAGAAATTGTACGGAAAAGATCTTTTAACCCGGGCACATGCCACCTGGGCACAGAGTCCGACCATCGATCAATGGGATGTCGGTGATTTGAACGGAAATTGTTATAAATACGAATATACGCCGAATTTTATCTGGTCGAATACCGTACAGCAGGCCGCTTCAGCCTGTTATGATTATTTTAAATGGGGTGAATATCTGACCGGAAACGGAACGGATCACCCGGAAGGTGGCTGGTCTGACCGGAACTATTACGGCTCGGCGCTGGCCTGTTCGTTTGGCATTATAAACAAGTACCCGAACAGTTATACCGGTTTCTGGGGTATGCCGGCCCCGGTCAGGGAAAGGATGAAGGCTGTTGTCAGCGCCTATGGGGCCAATGCCACGCCGACAATAAAGGCAATCACCGAAAATGTCCACCGTGATGTAGATGTTCTGATGCTTTATCCCATGAATCTCGTCGCTTTCGAAGAGCGATTCGGCAGCTGGATAGTACAATACGGCTATACCAACTATATTACAGCGGATAAGCTTTTAGAAATGGGAGAAGTGCGCGAGGATGGTAAAATTCATCTGGCCGGCCGCACGTTTACGACTCTGATCACACTGTTTGAGGTCCTGCCCAGGCCGGGCTTATTGGAAATGATGAAAAATCTGGCCCGGAGCGGTGGAAAAGTGATATGGACCGGACCACCGCCGCTGATCGATGCAAGCGGCGCTGCCTGCTTGAGCGGGTGGCAGGATCTGTTCGGCGTAAATTTTCAACCTTCGGTATTCCAGGGGGAAATGGCCGCCGGAAAAGTCGTCAAATTTCTGAACGGTTTTTCAGAAATTCCCGTACAAAACATTCTGACTGATTTTATTGTCGACCGGATTTATCCGGTGGAAAATCTTGCGGAAAGTGAAATAATCGCAAAAGTAGAGCAGCAGGTTGTAGGTACACAGCGACAATATCATCAGGGCAGTTTGGTTTATCTTGGTTTTCGTCCACGCGATGATCAGTCAGCGTCACTGGGAATGGAACAGCGTACCTGGTTTGAGGTGTTGAATGCTCTGGGGGCCTATGCCCCGACCGGAAAATTCAGCGGTGTCAATGATAATACCGAGTATCTTTCCCGTACCACAGATTATCTGTGTACGCGGTTTCCCAACAGGGCGACAGTTATTGCCCGTCATTATCGAAGACATCGGGAAAGCTGGCCCGGGGGTTTTTCCCGCGACAAAAAACAGGATGAGGAAATTATTCGCCAAAATCCGCTGCCGCCTGATAATATTGACCTGAACCATTTTAAAGTAAACGGACATGACGTCGTTTTTAGCGGTAGGCTAATCCTGGCCTTTAACACAGATCAGGCGGGCCGTTTGATTGCCTTCGAGGGCCATGATTGTAATCAGATAGAACTGGATGGCAAAAACTATGTCTTTTCCGGAGAGAAACAAAAACATCTGGCCTGGGCAGCGGTTGCCGCCAATCGTCAAATTCCTGATAAAGCATTTTTTCAAATATACATCGATGGTTCTGGTGAAATCACCATTCCGCTCACCACAAATCGTAAAAATTTAAAGATCTTTGCCGAAGGTCCGGGGCCTGGTTCAAAGGGAGAACAAGTCGCCTTTATTTATGAGAACGGGTATATAAGAATTCAAGCCGATGATCAGAATTCGCACCGCCGCTTATATTTGGTGGGCTCAAATTAGTACCCTTCCAAAAATTTAAAGATTCCTGATGGACTTATTTATAGAGCTGCCCAAGGCTGCAATTAAAGAAAAGTAATTCACGGATTTCACAGATTTACATGGATTACTTGACCACAACGACGCAATGTATACGTAAAGTGAGGGAGAAAACTCTGGTGACAACAGACAGCAAGATTCACCGGGAGGCTGCAGCAGTCATAGCGTACATCGTGTGTGCTGCTCTGCTGATCACGAGCACGTCGGCAGGTGACCGGCAAAACAACGCCTCAATACACCTGGAGGCACTCCATGGGAGTATTCACGTAAGTCTCTTAGGATCTTTGGCCGGGTCGGACTCCGTGTCGATATCCTGCGCGAGAAACGAAGTAGAATCGTTCCAGGTCGTTGTCAGGGCAGAGCGCGGGAGGCTACACAAAGTAGATGCCTCGCTTTCTCCGCTCAAAAATCGTGCCGGGGACATGTTGGCAGAGGAATGTATTGATCTGTACTGCGGTACGTTCGTGCCTATTCGGATACCTGATCCGCGATCCGATATGAAACCGGGTATGTGGTCTGACGCCCTTGTACCACGGATGAATCCCTACACAGGCGAACCGGTTCAGGGTCCTAAATGGGGAAAGGCCGGTTTCACCGGTGAGCGGTTCCGTGGCCGGTATTTTGATGTCTGGCAAAACCAGCAACAGCCTCTCTGGGTTGATGTGAGCGTACCCAGGGATGCTGCGCCGGGAATCTACACCGGCACATTTGCGGTTTGGGCGGAGAATGCCGACAGTGTTAATATGCCAGTCAAAATCGAAATCTGGGATTTTGCTTTACCGGACGGACCGACCCTCGAGAACCACTTTGGCGGATTCAGTCGGGCAGCAGACTTCTTCGGTTTGGCGACCGATTCCGAGGAATTCCTCCGCATTGAGGACCGCTTTATTGAAATGATGGTGGCCCACCGGATCAATCCTCCACTGCCGCAAAGGTTCAATCCACTGGTTGGTGCGGATGGCAGTGTACATTTCGATAAAGATCTCGATCAGCGTATCACCGCGTTCGTGACCCGGCACCACATGACGAATATCGAGGTACCGAGGGCTCCCTTCCCCGATGTGCTGGGTGCTGATCGATCCAGGGCGGCCGCATTCTACCGCTCCTGGTATGCCTATCTCAAGCGAAAAGGGTGGGAAGAACGGGCCTATCTTTATATGTTCGATGAACCATTGAAACCAGATGATTATGAGAAAATTAGGGTTCTGGGAGCATTTGTCGGAGAAGTGGAACCAAGACTTCGCCGGCTTGTCGTTGAACAACCCTACCCCCGACACCCTAATTCAGGAACCTTAGATGGCTCGTTGGACATCTGGTGTTCCCTGTTCGGGTACATCGACGAGGCCAGTATTCAGCGCGTTCGGCAGGCGGGAGACGAAG
>Ga0307424_1001017_pt1 | contig 14893 bp, 5 predicted proteins | sample SalMarWE160320MG_FD_202157 | JGI IMG/M metagenome (GOLD analysis project Ga0307424, IMG submission 202157) | Salt marsh sediment microbial communities from the Plum Island Ecosystem LTER, Massachusetts, United States - WE1603-20 | ecosystem: Environmental > Aquatic > Marine > Intertidal zone >... | reverse complement strand
TCCACCGGAACGCCCCGGGCGCGGTATCGACTCCGGCCAGGATCTGGCCGTTGTGTTTCGTCAGGGTGCGCACCCAGGTCGCGCCGGGAATGGAGCCCAGGGTTCCCCAGGCCGAGCCGTTCCAGTACTTGACCTCCGAGGACTTCCCGCCCGCGTAGAGCACGCCGCCGTCGGCGAGCAAGGCGTGGACCTCGAATCCGGGTCCGGCCCCGAGCGGCTCCCAGGCGGTGCCGGACCCGTTGAGCCGGGCGATGTTCGCGCAGGCCACGCCTCCGGCCTCGGTGAACTGGCCGCCGGCAACCAGCGCATTGTCGTACACGGCTAGGGCCCGGACCACGTCGTTCATGCCCAAGCCGTCGGGGGCGGGGGCGAAGTCGGGGGACCAGCGCTCGGCTGCGGCCTGGGCGGGGGCGCTGACCAGAGCGCCGGCGAGCAGGGCGGCGAGGAACGGAACGAGACGGGGGTGATGGGACAACATGGGGGCACCTCCACGGGTGACATGCTTGTTAGACAATATAGCCGAGTTCCTTCGCCGGCAACGGATGAAAACCGCAATCTATTGTTCAGCAAACACTTCCGTCATGAGATCGGACGGGCATCCACCGGTCCACCAGCGTTCGCACCCGGCGCCCGGACACGTCGTAGACCATGAGCGACACCGGGCCGGCCGAGGGGAGCCCGCATTCCGGTCTATGCCATCTTCCGAATGGGGCCGATCGTCCGATCGGGGGTCTACCCTCCCAACCCCACCTTCTCCAGGAACGGCTTCCAGCGCGGATCCCCGTGCAGCCCTCGCAGCATCGGGTGGACCCGGATGTGGGCGATCCCCGCGTCCCGCAGCGCCTGGCCGCGTTCCAGCCACTCGAAAGCCTGGTCGCGCTCCCCGCGCATCGCGTGGACCATGGCGATCTGGACCGCCCATTTTTCGCCTTGGGCGAGGAGCGCGGCCAGGGCCGCGTCGGACTCCTCCTTCCGTCCCATGGCTTGGTAGACGATGCCCAGCCCGCAGCTCCGGTAGCCCGCCGATCCTTCTTTTTGGGTCTCGGCCAGGGCCTCCTCCACCCTCCCCCTTGCCAGCAACGCGCGGCCCAGGAGTTCGTGAACCGGGACCATCCCCGGACTCAGCTCGAGCGCCCGGCGGAAGGCGCTTTCCGCCTCCTCGTGCCGGCCCGCCATGTAGTTGATCCGGCCATGAGCCGTATGAGCCTCGGGGTCCAGCGGATCCAGCTCGACGGCTCGCGCGGCCAGCCGCCGCGCCTCGTCATAGCGCTCGAACATCGCTTCGTGGATCGCCAGGCTGCCGACCATCGCGCTGTTGTTGGGGGCCAGGGACACCGCCTTCCGGAAGAGGTCGCCTGCTCCGCGGAAGTCATGGCCGTAGGCGGTCAGGACCCAGCCGAGAGCCTCGTAGGCATCCGGCAGGGTGTCGTCCAGGGCCAGAGCCCGCTCCGCACAATCCTTGGACTCACGGAACGACGCGTCGTGGTCGGCATATCCGTAGCCGGCCAGTCGGGTCAGCACCCCGGACATCCCCGCCCAGGCCGGCGCGTACTCCGGATCCACGTCCAGCGCCTTCCGGAAGAGGCCCTGGGCCACAGCCAGGGACTGCGGCGTCATCTGCTGGGCCGACTGGTTGGCCCGGAGCACCAGGTCGTAGGCCTCGGGGTTCGGCGCCCGCTTCGCCTTAGGCCCGGCCGCGGGTGCCTCCGCACCCCCGGACGCACCCAACAACGTCACGTTCAGCGCCTCCCCCACCGCCCCCGCGATCTCGTCCTGAATGGCGAAGATGTCCTCCAGCACCCGGTCGAAGGTCTCCGACCACAAGTGGAAGCCGTCATCCGCGTTCACCAGCTGGGCGGTGATGCGAACACGGTTCCCCGCCTTCCGCACGCTCCCCTCCAGGAGCGTGGCCACTCCCAGCTTCTTCCCGATCCCCCGCAGGTCTTCCTGTTTCCCCTTGAACGCGAAGGAGGACGTCCGCCCCGTCACCTTGAGCCGCGCGTTCTTCGCCAGGACGTTGAGCAGCTCCTCGGTCAGGCCGTCGGCGAAATATTCGTTCTCCGGGTCCGCGCTCATGTTGGCAAAGGGCAAGACCGCGATCGAGGGCGGGGCGGCTTCCCGGGGCGACCCGCCCGCAGCCATCGAGCGCCCGGCCCGGCGCAGATCGGCGGCGAGATCCGCGGCCGTCTGGTAGCGCTCGGCCGGGTCCTTGGCCAGGCAACGGCTCACCACGCGCTGAAGTTCCTGGGGGACGCCCGTCTTGTACCGGGCGAGCGGCTCGGGCTCGGTGGTCGCGATCTTGTGCAGGATGGCGGCGACGTTCTCGTCCTCGAAGGGCAGCCGTCCGGTCACGAGTTCGTACAGCACGACCCCCAGGGAGAAGAGATCCGAGCGATGGTCCACCTGCCGGCCCCGCGCCTGCTCCGGCGACATGTAGGCCGCGGTGCCGAGGGTGGTCCCCACCTGGGTCAGCATCTCGCCGCCCTGGACGGCGGCCAGGCCGAAGTCCAGGATCCGGGGGCGCCGGTCCTTGTCGAGGATGATGTTGGCCGATTTGATGTCGCGGTGGATGAGCCCGGCCGCGTGGGCCTGAGCCAGCCCGTCGGCGATCTGGGCCACGAGATCGGGGATCTGCGCCAGGTCGAGCGGCTCCTCGCGACAGTAGTGGCGAAACGTGTTCCCCTGCACGTACTGCATGGCGAAATAGGGCCGGCCCTGGAACTCCCCCACCTCGTGCACGGTCACGATGTTCGGATGATCCAGCCCGGCCGCGGCCCGGGCCTCGCGCGCGAACCGGGCACGGATCTCGGCGTCCTGATCCAGGTGGGGGGGCAGGAACTTGAGCGCCACCCGGCGGTTCAGCCGTGAGTCCTGGGCCAGGTAGACCTCGCCCATGCCGCCGGCGCCGATCTTGCGGACAATGCGGTAGTGGCCGACAGCGGAGCCGTCGGTGAGATGGGCGTGGGGCGTGGTCTTGTCGGGGTCGGGTTGGGTCATTGCTTTGCTGTGGATGCCTGACTTCTCGGGTGCCTGTCGGGACGACTGGACCCCGGGTGGGGCACGAGGTGGGATTGTAGCAGAGTTTCACTTCCTCCCTACGCCTTACGGGTTGCCGTTTCGACGTCGGTCGGGCAGTTGCGTGTCCTCCGGCCATCTGCTTCAATGCCCGACAAGAACGCCACCCTCACCTGCGAGGTCCTGCCTTGGCCACCATCCCGGAAGACTTGAGCGTCGCGCTCCACGACCGCTACCGGCTCGAGCGCGAGCTGGGGCGGGGCGGCATGGCCACCGTGTACCTGGCCGAGGACCTGAAGCACCGGCGCAAGGTGGCGGTCAAGGTGCTGCACCCCGAGCTGGCCGCCGTCCTCGGCGCCGAGCGGTTCCTCCGGGAGATCCAGATCGCCGCCCGGCTCGATCATCCCCACATTCTCCCGCTCCACGATTCGGGCGAGGCGGGGGGGTTCCTCTTCTACGTCATGCCCTTCGTCGAGGGCGAGTCGCTGCGCGACCGGCTGGACCGGGAGAAACAGCTACCCCTGGACGATGCCCTCCAGATCGCCCGGGAAGTGGCCGACGCCCTGGCCTACGCCCACCGCCAGGACGTCGTCCACCGGGACATCAAACCCGAGAACGTCATGCTGAGCGGCGGCCATGCCCGCGTCGCCGACTTCGGAATCGCCCGCGCCATGTCCGCCGCGGGCAGCGACCGGCTGACCCTGACCGGAATCGTGATCGGGACCCCGGCCTACATGAGCCCGGAACAAGCTTCGGGAAGCTCCGAGGTGGACGGCCGGAGCGACCTCTACTCGCTCGGGTGCATGCTGTACGAGATGCTGGCCGGACGCCCGGTCTTCGTCGGATCCACCGAGAGCCTGCTGCGGCAGCACATGATCGCCGAGCCCCCCGCCATCACCACGCTCCGGCCCGCGGTGCCGCCCCAGGTGACGGCCGCCATCGCCCGGGCCCTGGCCAAGACCCCCGCCGACCGCTACAGCCCGGTGGGCCAGTTCTCCGAGGCGCTCCGACCGGTGGTCCTGGGGCCCACCGGCGCGGAGACCGTGGCCATGCCCGCCGCGCCGCAAAGGAAGCGACGGTCCGCCCTCCTGACCGTGGGGATCGCCGCGGTGGTCCTGGTTGCCGGGGTGGGCGTGGCCCGGGTGCTCCACCTCGGTCCGTGGGCGTCGCTCGTCTCGAAAGGGCTGATCGGCGAGCGCGAGCGGGTCATCCTGGCGGACTTCGACAACCGCACCGCCGATTCGACCGCGGGGGCCACGGTCACCGAATTGATGCGGATCGGGCTCTCCCGCTCCCAGACGATCTCGCTCGTCGATCCCGGCCAGGTCGGGCGGATCCTGGAGATGATGCAACGCGATCCGGCCAAAGGGCTCGCCCCGCCGGTCGCCCGGGAAGCCGCGGAGCGCGACGGCATCCGCGCCCTGATCACCGGCGAGGTGACATCGATCGGAGACCGCCTGGCGCTCACCGCGCGCCTGGAGAGTGTGGACGGCAAGGTGCTCGTGGCGGAGACCGAAGAGGCGGATGACGCGAGCGGGCTGACCAGCGCGGTGGACCGTCTCTCCGGAAAGCTCCGCGAGCAGGCCGGCGAGACCATTTCCCAGGCGGAGGCGGCCGTCCCGCTGGACAAGGTGACCACCGGCTCCCTCGAGGCGCTGCGCACGTTCTCGCAGGGGCTGCGGGCATGGAACCAGGGGGACAACACCCGTGCGCTCCAGTTGATCGACGAGGCCATCGAACAGGACAGCACGTTCGCCATGGCCTATCGGAAGCTTGCCATCCTCCTCAGCAACGAAGGAGAGGACCGTTCGCGGGCCGTGTGGGCCGCATCCAAGGCCTACCAGTACCGGGATCGCCTGACCGAGCGGGAGAAGTACCTGGTCGTGGCCGCCTACCACTCCGTGGTGACCGGCAACACCGATCTTCAGATCAGCGCCTACCGGACCGTTCTCGACATGTACCCCGACGACCATTACGCCCTCAACAACCTCGGAGTGATCTACGGAGGGCTCCGCGACTTCAAGCGCGCTGTGGACTACTACGAGAAGGCGCTGGGCGTGGACTCGACCCTCGCCCTCCACTACACCAACCTGGCCAGCTCGCTCAGCACCCTCAGGCGCTTCGACGCGGCCGATTCGGTGGCCAGGAGATTCGAGGCCCGCTTTCCGAAGAATCCTATGGTCAAGCTCTCGTATACGATCAACGAGGCGCAGCGCGGCGACTACGACAGCGCCGCGGTGCTGGTCAAGGGCCTGCTCGCCGACCAGAAGGGCACCGTCTACTGGGAAGCGATCGCCTACGAGTGGTGGGGGCACCTGGACGCCTTGCGGGGGCAGATGACCTCCGCGCGCGGCCGGTGGCGCGACGCATTGCGGATCACGGCCGAGCGTGGTATGGGCGGGGCCTACGTCCTGCGGAGTGCGCGCCGGGCGCTCGGGGAACGATTCATCCTCGAGGATCTCGCCGCGGGCCGGCAGCTGCTCGACACCGCGCTCGAACGCTATCCGCTCGAGAGTCTCCCTCCGCTCGACCGGCCCTACGGAAACCTGGCCATGGCCTATGCGGCGGCCGGAAACCTGCCCTTCGCCAAGCAACTGGTGGCCGAGTACGAGCGGACCCCCGAGGCTGACCACTCCGTCAACGCGGAAAAATGGGGTTACGGGGCACGCGGAGTGATTGCGCTCGCCGAAGGCCGGAGCGCCGACGCCGTCGTCCTGTTCAAGAAGTTCGACGCCGGCAACCTCTGCGCCACCTGCGGGGGTCCGTGGATCGGCCGGGCTTTCGAGCAGGCAGGCATGCCCGACTCGGCCGAAGTGTACTTCCGGCGATTCGTGGATACCCCGAGTTCGGAACTCTGGTACGACGACGCCCACCTCGTCCACGCCTTGCGGTCCCTGGGTCACATCTACGAGGAACGAGGCGACTACGCGAACGCACGCGCGATGTATTCCCGGCTGGCCAAGCTCTACGAGAATGCCGAACCGGCCTTCAGGCCGATCTACGACGAGGCGATGACCGGGCTGGGACGGCTGAGCGAGCGGGAGGGGTGAGCGGGGAGTCGGGCCGGGATCCTAGTCCCCCAGCCCGATCTTCTCCAAAAACGGCTTCCACCGCGGGTCTTCGCGCAGGTTCCGGAGCCCGGGGGCGGCCCGGGTGGAGACGATCCCCGCGTCCCGCAGCTCCCTCGCTCGTTCCAGCCACCGGAAGGCCTCGTCCCGCTCCTCCCGGACCGCGTGGGCGAGGGCGATCTGCATGGCCCATTGCTCCCCCTCGGCAACAAGAGCAGCCATGGCGCGGTCCGACTCCTCCCGCCGCCCCAGGATGTAGTGGACGCGAGCGAGGGCGCAGTACCGGTAGCCCGCCGACGCTTCCTTCTCGGCCTCGGCCAGGGCCTCTTCCGACTTGCCCTGGGCCAGAAGGGAGTAGGCCAGCAGCGTCTGCACGGCAGCCATCCCCGGGCTCAGCTCGAGCGCCCGGCGGAAGGCTCCTTCCGCCGTCGCGGGCCGATCCGCCCAGAGCAGGATCCGACCTTGATACTGGTGAGATTCCGGATCCAGCGGGTCCAGTTCGACGGCCCGGGTCGCCAGCGGGAGCGCTTCGTCGTAGTGTCCCATCGCCCCCGCGTGCGTGGCCAGACCGGTGACCATCTGGCTGTTGCTGGGGGCCAGGGACACTCCCTTCCGGAAGGACTCGCCCGCCCCGGAGAAGTCGTGCTCGTAGGCGAGCTGGATCCAACCCAGGGTGGTGTGGGCGGTGGCCAGGGAGTCGCCCAGCTCCAGCGCCCGCTTCGCGCACTTCCGGGCCTCCTGGAACGAGGCCTCGTGGTCGGCATACCCGTATCCCCCCAGCCGTGACAGCGCCGAGGCCATCCCGGACCAGGCCGGCGCATAGTCCGGGTCCAGCTCGAGCGCCTTGCGGTAGAGGCTGCGGGCCAAGGCCAGGGACGCGCCGGTCATCTGTCGGGTGGACTGCTTGGCCCGGAGCACCAAGTCGTAGACCTCGGGGTTGGGTGCCCTTCTCGCTTCGGGGCCGGCGGTGGTTGGGGGCCCGCCGGTCGAGGGGCCACCCGCGGAGACGCCGCCCAGCAGCGTCACGTGCAGCGCCTCCCCCACCGCGGCCGCGATCTCGTCCTGGATGGCAAAGATGTCCTCCAGCACCCGGTCGTACGCTTTCGACCACAGGTGAAACCCGTCCTCCGCGTTCACCAGCTGGGCCGTGATCCGGACCCGGTTTCCCGCCTTCCGCACGCTCCCTTCCAGCAGCGTGGCCACCCCCAGTTTCCTTCCGATCCCCCGAAGGTCCTCCTGCTTCCCCTTGAACGCGAACGACGACGTCCGGCCGGTGACCTTGAGCCGCGCGTTCTGGGCCAGGACGTTGAGCAGTTCCTCGGTAAGACCGTCGGCGAAGTACTCGTTCTCCGGGTCCGCGCTCATGTTGGCGAAGGGCAGCACGGCAATCGAGGGCGGGGCGGTTTCGCTCTTGGATGCGGCGGCGGCCATGGCACGCCCGGCCCGGCGGAGATCGGCGGCCAGGTCCGTCGCCGACTGGTAGCGCTCGGCCGGGTCCTTGGCCAGGCACCGGGAGATGATCTGCTCCAGGTCCACGGGGACATCCGGCTTGTGTCGCGATGGCGGTTCCGGCTCCGCGGTGGTGATCCGGTGAAGGATGGCGGCCGCGTTCTCGCCCTCGAAGGGGAGCCGGCCGGTCACGAGTTCGTAGAGGACCACGCCCAGGGAGAAGAGGTCCGAGCGGGCGTCCACGTTCTTGCCGGCCGCCTGTTCCGGGGACATGTAGGCCGCGGTGCCGAGGGTGGTCCCGGCCTGGGTCAGCATCTCGCCCCCCTGGACCGAGGCCAGGCCGAAATCCAGGATCCGCGGGCGCCGGTGCTTGTCCAGGATGATGTTGGCGGACTTGATGTCGCGGTGGATGAGCCCCTGGGCGTGGGCCTGGGAGAGACCGTCGGCGATCCGGGCCACGAGATCCGGGATTTCCCCCAGCGTGAGCGGCTCCTCCCGGGCGACATGGCGGAGGGTATGCCCCTCCACGTACTGCATGGCGAAGAAGGGGCGGCCGTCGTGCTCGCCGACTTCGTGGACGGTGACAATGTTGGGGTGGTCGAGCGCGGCCGCGGCCTGGGCCTCGCGGGTGAACCGGGCGCGGAGTTCTGGATCCCGAGCCAGATGGGGAGGGAGGAACTTGAGGGCCACCCGGCGGTTGAGCGCGGTGTCCCGGGCCAGGTAGACCTCGCCCATCCCCCCGGCCCCGATCTGCCGGACAATGCGGTAGTGCCCGACGTCGGCGCCGTCGGTGAGGAAGCCATGTGCGGTCGTCTTGTCGGAGTCGGGGTGGGTCATGGGTTCAGGACTGCGTGGCGGTCCAACGCCTCGGAGGGGCGGTCCCCCAGGAGCGGCATCATTGTAACAGAGGCCTTCCCCTGTCGCGCACCGGCTCAGAGCCCGTCGATCAGGCGCTGAAACCTCGGGTCCCCGCGCAACGCATACAGGTCCGGGTCGTTCTCGTAGGCCGGCTTGTAGGTGAACCCGCCGTCGATCGCCCGGCCGATCAAATCGATGGCATCATCGAGCTTCCCGGCCGCCGCGTAGGTGGCGCCCACGTTGTACAGGGTGAGCGGGTTCTCCGCATCCACGGCCAGGGCGTTCCTCGCCCACTCGAGCCCTTCCTCGGCCTCGCCCACCGTGATCAGAGCGCCCGCGCCCAGGTACCAGGCCCTGGCGTCGTCCGGGTTCACGGCCAGGTGCTTCCGGGCCACCGCCAGCCCGTGGGTGAAGGCCTTCGCCGCCTCCTCCAACCGTCCGAGCCCCCGGTAGGCGGTGCCCATGAGGAGCGGCGACTGGTAGTCCTCGGGGAGGAGTTCCGAAGCGCTCCGGAAATGCTCGACCGCCTCCTCCAGCGCGCCGCGGGTCAGGCTCCACTGGGCCATGTGGTAGCGGGTCTCGAAGAGGGTGGGGTCCAGGCGAATCGCCGCCGCGAACTCGCGCCCGGCGTCCTCGTGCTCCGCCTTCAGCCAGTGGATCACCCCGCGCGAGGTATGGGCCTCGGCCGAGCCGGGGTCGAGTTCCAGGGCCTTGGTGACCGCCTTCTCGCATTCCTCCAGCAGGGCGGGGTCCCGCATGAAGTGCTTGTACAGGTAGACCGTGCTGTCCGCGAAGCCGGCGTAGGCCCGGACGTAGGCGGGGTCGATCTCGATGGCCCGCCGGAACATCTCCCGGGCCTGCTCGAGGTCCCTCCGGGTGTCGCGCCGGAAGAACTTCCTGCCCCGGAGATAGAAGTCGTACGCTTCGACGTTGCCGGCGGGCGCCGTCCTCAGGGCCTCGGTCTCGCCGGGGGTCAGGGTGACCTTGAGCGCGTCCACGATGCTCCCGGCGATGTCCTCCTGGATCGCGAACACGTCGTCCAGGGTGCGGTCGTAGCGGTCGGACCACAGGTGGCGGTCGTCCCGGGTGTCGATGAGCTGGGCGGTGATCCGGAGCCGGTCCCCCGCCTTCCGCACGCTCCCCTCCAGCAGCGTCCCCACCCCCAGTTCCTTCCCGATGACCCGCAGGTTCTTCTGCGTGTTCCGGTACTGCAAGGTGGAGGTGCGCGAGGCCACGCGGAGATCCTTGAGCTTGGTCAGCAGATTCAGGATCTCCTCCGCCATCCCGTCGCAGAAGTAGTCCTGGTCCTTTTCCGGGCTCAAGTCGGCGAAGGGAAGGACGGCAATGGACAGGGCGGTGTCTTCCGGCGCCGCGGCCGGCTGTTTCCGGAGTTCCTGGAACCTGTCTCTCAGGCCGGCGGCGGACGGCCGCGCGCCGGGGTCCTTCCGGAGGCAGTCGAGGTAGGCGGCCACGAGCGGCTCTGGCACGTCCTCCCGGCTCATCGGCTTCGGGGGGTCGCGCAGGATCGCGGTCATCGTCTCGGCCCCGGTCGGGGCCTTGAACGGGTGCGCCCCCGAGAGCATCTCGTGGAACATCACCCCCAGGGAGAAGATGTCCGAACTCGCCTCCAGCGGCTTTCCCTGGATCTGCTCGGGCGACATGTAGGGAACGGTCCCCGAGACCTCGCCCACCGCGCTCAGGAGCGGCGCGGTGGCATCGTCGAGACCCGACGGCTGCTCCATGAGCTTGGCCAGCCCGAAGTCCAGCACCTTCAGCCGGCCGTCCTCGGTGACCATGACGTTGCCGGGCTTGAGATCCCGGTGCACGATCCCCCGCGCGTGGGCGGCGGCCAGGGCGTCCAGAAGCGGCACCGCCACGTCGAAGAACGCGTCCAGCTCCATCCCCGCTTCGGGGACCCGGAGATCCAGCGTGCTGCCGGTGACCAGCGCCATGGTCAGGAAGTGCCGGCCCTGGTCCTCGTCCACCGAGAAGACGGTGACGATGTTGGGGTGGTCGAGGGCGGCCAGGGCCTTGGCCTCCTGTTGGAACCGCTGCAACCGGACGGGATCGGAGGCGACCTGGGGGAGGATGGTCTTGAGCGCGACGTCGCGGTGGAGCTTGGTGTCCCGGGCGCGGTAGACCTCGCCCATGCCGCCGGCGCCCAGGCGCTCCTGGATTTCGTAGTGAAGCAGTCGTTTTCCGATCACGGTGGAATCAGGGCCTTTCCGATGGAGGTGGTGCCAGGCGCATAGAGTGTAGCATTGGGTCTCCACCGAGGGGGGATCGCGGCGGACCGGTTGACCGGACGGCTGATAGGATTCCCGGTGCGTCGATGGAGATTCCTACAACCCCCGGCGCGCCGGACTCGTAGTGGAGACCGGGAGGCAAGAGCGCCGCGAGGAGGACGGATCTCGATGTCGGATCATGGTGACGGATCGACGGGCAAGGGTTGCGCCCTGTTGGCCGCGGCCCTGTTGGCCGTGCCCCTCGTGGTGGTCGGTATTGTGGCCGTGAGGACGTGGACGCCGCTGCAGCAGGCACGCGCAAGCATGGACAAGCTCGAACAGACCCTGGGGACCGAGGCGCGCTACACACCGGCTCCTTTGGGCGAGATCCCCGCCGAGAGGATGGCGCTCTTTCTCGAGCTGCGAGCGTCGCTGGCGCCCGCGTGCGGGGACTACGGCGACGTGCAGGAAGGGTTCGAGGCGGTCGCCGCCTTGGATTCGACGAAAACACCGGACGCCGAAGGGACGGCCCAAGTGGCGCGCCAACTCGGCGGCGCGGCGTTTGCCATCACACCGTTCCTGGCCCGGTTCTTCGCGCGGCGCAACGACGCGTTGCTCGCGGCGTCCATGGGGCTCGAGGAGTACTCCTACATCTACGCGCTGGCCTACCACGATCATCTCTTGTCGCAGAAGACGCGCGGAGAGATCTTCTCGGACGGCGACGCCCTCTCCCCGGAAGCCTCGGAAATGCTGCGGGGATGTCTGGCGAGGCAGCTGGAGGCTGCGCGCTCGGAGAGCACCTGGACCCCGTGGCGCACCTCTCTGGAGCAGGAACTGGCGAGGATGGAAGGCGATCCCTCCCGACTCCCCTGGCAGGACGGGCTGCCCGGAACGATCGCCGCCGGCCTAACACCCTATCGGGAGCAGCTCGATCGCACGTTCTGCGGGGCCACGGCCGGCCTGGAGATGGAGCAAAGTGCGCGCCGCGCGCTGCGGGTCGCGCTCTACTGACGCATTCTCCTTCAGCGCCTGGTTCTCCGGCACACCCGGCCCGGTCAGTACTCCCGGCCCCAGTTCAGCTCGATGGCGTTCTGGCTGTCGGAACCGTAGAGCGTCTCCAGCTTGAGGGTGCGGGTCAGGGTGTACTCCAGGTTCAGGAAGAACGTGCCCGTGGATCGGAGCGCCTGCTCGTACTTGAGCAGCGCCCGGCGCGTGATGTACTTCCCCACGATGAGCGATTCCTGCTCGCTCCTCCCCTGGGTCACGGTGATCATGTCCACCCCGAGCTGGGACGCCACCGACGCCTCGAGCCGGGAGGCGGCAATGCTCTTGGCCACCTCGCCGGCCAGGCTGCGGGTCTGGCTCGAGTCCAGTTTGTCCAGCGGCGCCCCGAACAGGATCACGGCCATGATGTCCCCCTCGGTCAGACCGGAGTCCGACTCCAGGGTGAGATCGGGCTCCTGGGCGGTCCCGGCGACCAGGATCCGGATCGTCTCCTCCCCGACCCGCGCCGACAGCATCAGGTCCAGGGCCGGGTCCACGGTGTCGCCGCCGTAGAACGTGACCACGCCCCGGTCCACGGTGAACCGGCGCCCCAGGAAGTTCAGGGTGCCCCGCACCGCCTTGAGTTCACCGCTCACGGTGGGGACGTTCCCCCGCTGTACGAGGCGCAGGTCCCCGGCCAGCTCCAGATCCAGCCCGCGTCCCTGGATGTAAAGACCGGAGGGGATGGTCACGGTGACGTCCAGGTCCATGGACGGCGCGGCCGGGGCTGCGGGGCCGGCCGGCACCGCGGCCGAGTCGACAATCTCCGGACGATAGGGCTCCACCTCCCACAGCTTCGAGTCACCGCTCGAAGGCAGCAGCGCCCGCTGCTGCTCGGGAACGCGAATCACCCCACTCTGCACCTCGATCTTCCCCCGCAGGTCCGGCCGTTGCCCGGTGCCGCCCAGCGTCAAGTCCCCCCTCGCCGCCGCCCGCGATCCGTCGGCCAGGGAGACCGTCGTCTTCCGCAGGCTGAGCCGGCCGTCCAGGGCCGGATCCCGGGCCGGGCCGTGGGCATCGAGCCGCAGGGTGCAGGTCCCGTCGATCCCCGCGTTTCCGGGCAGGAACGGGTTCAGATCACCGAGCGGGAAGTCCGTCGCCTCCACCCGCGCCTCGATCGGGACGCCCTCGGGAACCACCGCCTTCCCGGTGAGAAGCGAGACCGCGAGCGGGAGGTCGGCCCGGCCGGTGAGAAGAACCCGGTCGCCCCCACGAACACCGAAACGGGTCCTGAGACCGGAACCGGCGGCGGCCAGCTCCGGCGCCACCGTCGCCGCCACCGCGGTGTCGGGCGCGGCCTTCCCGCGGAAGAGAAACATCAGCTCGGCGCCGTGACGGGCGAGCTTCGGCCAGTCGGGAAAACTCAGGGCGATCGATCCCCCGGCCTGGGGATCGCCGGTGGTGCCACCGAGCACGAGCCGCCCGTCCAGCTTCCCGATCGGGGTTTCCTCCGTATCGGGGTCCATGGAGAACGGGACCGGGGCGCCCTCCAGGGTGACCTCGCCGCTCAGCGGACCCTCCTCCAGCTCGGTCACGAACGGGTAAAGGGAGACCCGTCCCGGGACCCGGACCTGGCCCAGGACCCGCGCCGCCCCGTTCCCCAGGACCTCCACCCGGGCAGAGAACCGGTGATCTTTGCTCTCGCCGGAGAGGTGCACGCCGAGGTCGGGGCTTCCCGGGAGCGACAACCCGCTCACCCGCGCCGACGCTTCCAGCTCCTCGCGACCCAGGGCGCGGACCGAGGCCTCGATCCGGCCGGGCCAGAGCCCGTCGGGGACGGTGACGAACGCGGGACGCGGCGGCAGGTCGATTCCCACCTGGGCCCGGAGATCGGTGCTGTCGGCGCCGGCGAACCCGGAGGCGTCCAGGGTGCCGAGACCGCCGCTCATCTGCAGCCCGTCCAGGGCCAATCGCCGGGTCGCCGGATCGATCTCCGCCCGGAATCCGGCGCGCGTGGCCAGGCTCTGATCCTGGAGCCGCACCCGGAGGCTGTCCACGTCCAGGACGAGCGGGTCCCCCCGGCGGATCCCGCTCCTCAGGTAGACCGCGAACTCGGCCGCGGACGCATCCAGCATCACCTGGAACGATTCCAGGGACAGCGGCGCGGCGGCGGTAGCGCGGATCCGATCCAGGACCATCGGACCCGAGCGCACGGGGCCGGTGGTCTCCAGCTCGGCCCGCACCCCGGCGCCGTCGCGAGCGACCCGCCCGCTGACGCCCTCGACGACCAGATCGCCGCGGCTCCCCCGGGCGGTGAAGCTGGCCTCGCCCCGGGGATCCCGAGGCGACCCGCCGGCCGAGAACCGGCCGCTCGCCGCCGCCTGGAGACCTTCCGCGCCGTCGCCCAGCAAGCGCTCCAGGAAGCGCATGTCGGTGAGATCGAACTCGCCGTCCAGGGCGAGAGCGTCTGCTTCCAGCCAGCCCCGCACCCCGGCCGAGATCCCCTCCAGGGTCAGCTGGAGAGTGTCGATCTCGGCGCGTCCCTCCCGGGAGCGGACCCGGATGCGTCCGGTGTCGATCCAGTCGGTGGCGCCCAGATCCAGATCGAACCGTCCGTCGGGAACGGTGCGGGTGGTGAGAACGTCCAGGTTCACCTTGGCCCGGATCGCGCCCAGGTCCTCGACCCGCGCCCCGGGCGGAAGGAACGGGCGGAGCGTGCGCGGGCCCGGAAGCCTGAAGTCGCCGTCGGCCACGATCCGGTAGGCCGCCTCGCGAGCCGCGGCGGTGCCGGCCAGGCGGATCCGGAACGGGCCATCGGCTACCCACCGCTCCCGCAGCACATCGACGGGAACTCCGCGGGCGGCCAGCGCGCGGCGGAGCGGCACCGGAGGCTCCGGCCACTCCGCGTCGATCTTGAAGGTCCCGGTCTTCTCGCGGGTCCAGGTTCCGTTCACGGTGAGCCGGCCGAGGGCGCCGGTGACGCGCAACCCGTCGGCCTGGATCGCCCCGGTCTCCGGCTGGAATCGGATCTCGCCGTCGCGCGGGGCGCGGCGAGCCGGAATGCGGCGGGCCGGGGCGCGTCCCTCCACCACCTCGATCGGAGCCAGATGGACGACGAGCGGCTCGCCGCGGGTGGCCGCTGCGTCCAGCCGGACGGTCAGCCCCTCCACCACGAAGGCGCCATCCACCAGCACGTCCCCCCGGGCGGGAACCGCGGCGTGAAGGTCGATGCCGTCCAGGGTGCGGCCGGCGGCGGTGACCGATCCGGTGAGGACGGCGTCCACCCCGACCGGC
>Ga0307424_1001012_pt1 | contig 14973 bp, 9 predicted proteins | sample SalMarWE160320MG_FD_202157 | JGI IMG/M metagenome (GOLD analysis project Ga0307424, IMG submission 202157) | Salt marsh sediment microbial communities from the Plum Island Ecosystem LTER, Massachusetts, United States - WE1603-20 | ecosystem: Environmental > Aquatic > Marine > Intertidal zone >... | reverse complement strand
CGGCGAGCGCGACGGTCGTCTCCCTGCGCGACGCCCTGGTGGGCGACTTCGGCCGCACCCTCGGCATCCTCCTCGGCGCCGTGGGGCTGGTCCTCCTCGTCGCCTGTGCCAACGTGGCCAACCTGCTCCTCGCCCGGGCCGGCACACGCCGCCGTGAGGTGGCGGTCCGCACCGCCCTGGGAGCCGGCCGCGGGCAGATCGTCTCGCAGCTGCTCACCGAGAGCCTGGTCCTGGGCGCGCTGGGTGGCGTGACGGGAACGGTGGCCGCGTGGGCGACCCTGGGCACGCTGGCTTCCCTCGCCCCCGTGCGGCTCCCCCGCGTGGACGAGGTCCACATCAACCCGACGGTGCTCCTCTTCGCCGTCGGGATCTCCCTGCTCTCCTCGCTGTTGTTCGGCCTGTTACCGGCGTGGCGCGCGACGCGCGTCGACCCCGGGCCGGCGCTGGGAGGCAGCACGCGCGGCACCGCCGGAGCCGCGGGGTCGGGGCGCACCATGTCCGTGATCATCGCCACCGAGGTGTGCCTGTCCGTAGTGCTCGCCGTGGCGTCGGGCCTCCTGGTGAACAGCCTGCTGGAGCTCCGCGCCGTCGACCCGGGCTTCCGGTCGGAGGGTGTGCTCACCTTCCAGGTGGCGGTCCCGCCGCCGGAAGGGGACGATGGAGCGGATCCCGCGTTCCACCTGCTCTGGGACCGCCTCGCGGCGACCCCGGGCGTGCGCTCCGTGGGCGCGATCCAGGCGCTGCCCCTCACGGAGGTGAACAACCGGTATCCCTTCTGGGCGGAGGACAACGAACCGGTCGCAGGCGCGCGGGCTCCCACCGCGAACATCCGGGCGGCGACACCCGGCTACCTGGCCACCCTGGGCATCCCCCTTCTCGAAGGGCGTTGGTTCACCGACGCAGACCGCCGCGACGCCCCGCCGGTGATGTCGGTGAACCGGGCACTGGCAGAGCGCCTGTGGCCCGGCGGCGACGCTCTCGGCAAGCGCGTTCGCCTGCTCTCCGGGGAGTCCTTCGAGTGGACCGTGGTCGGCGTGGTCGGGGACGTCCGCCAGACGGGCCTCGCGCGGGACCCCGCGCCCGAGATCTACCTCCCCCACGACCAGTGGACGTTCCGGACCATGTTCGTCGTCCTGCGCACGGACGGTGACCCGGCCTCCCTGGCGCCCGCCGCCAGGCGCGCCGTCGAAGCCGTCGACCCCGACATCACGGTGGCGCGCGTGGCCACCATGTCCGACGTGGTGGCGGAGTCGATCGCGTCCGACCGGTTCCTCACCGCGCTGGTCGGCGCCTTCGGTCTGCTCGCCCTCGGCCTCGGGGCCATGGGCGTCTACGGCGTCGTGGCGCACGCGGTCGCGCGTCGCACCCCCGAGTTCGGCGTGCGCATGGCCCTCGGCTCCTCGCGCCGGCGGATCGTGGGCCGGGCCATGGCGGAAGGGCTGGCGCCAGCGGGTGTGGGCGTCCTCGCCGGCCTCCTCGTCGCTTGGGCGGCCACGCGCCTGCTCGCCTCGGTGCTCTACGAGGTGGAGCCCACCGACCCGCTCACGTGGCTGAGCGTGATCGGCGGGCTCGCGGCGGTGGCGGCGCTCGCGTGCTGGCTGCCGGCCCGGCGGGCCACACGGCTCGATCCCTCCGAGGCGCTGCGCGCCGACTGACCGGCGCCGCGGGGGCGGACCCGTCGCCGCTCCGCCCGTCGAGGACGGAGCGGCGACAGGATCAGCCTAGCGATTGCGTCCCTGCAGCTCGTCGGCGATGTGCGCCGCGTCGTACACACGGCGCAGCGCCTCGATGAGCGCCATCGAGTGCACGCTCACGCAGCGCGACACATCGTCCGTGAAGATGAAGCGGTTGGGGAGCATCTCGATGTTGCCGTCGAACACCAGGCCGACGACCTCTCCGGCACGGTTCACCACCGGGCTACCGGAGTTGCCGCCGATGATGTCCGCCGTGGACACGAAGTCGAAGGGCGTGTTCAGGTCGAGCTGGTTCTCCCGGTCACGCCAGCGCGCCGGCACCTGGAAGGGGGGCTGGTCGTCGAACTCGGCGGCGCGGGCGAACAGGCCGTAGAAGCTGGTCTTGTAGGGCGCGATCGTCCCGTTCATGGGGAAGCCCTTCACCACCCCGTCGCTGATCCGGAGGGTGAAGGTGGCGTCCGGCGGAAGTGCGGTGCCGTAGGCGGCGTAGATCGCCTGGCCGAGCTTCGCGGTGTTCGCCGAGATCACCGCGTTCAGCGCGGCGGCACGCTTCACGTAGCTGTTCGCCACCGGCTCGAGGTCCCGCACCGCCTGCACCATCGGATCGGCGCATCCGTCCACCGCCGCCAGGCCGCCCTCCACCAGCGACGCCCGGGCGCCGGCGTCGGCCAGCTCGCTGGCGCCCACCAGGGCGGCGGCGGCGGCCTCCGGGGTGCGTCCCTTCAGGAGCGCCCGCACGAGCGGGTCGGCGGCGCCCAGGGCGTCCTGGGCGGCCGTGAGCCAGCCGGCGAGCTGGAGCCGCTCGAGGTCGGTGTCGACGGGACGGTCGCGCAGCAGCCCCTGGCGCACCCGGTCGAGGCCGCTGCCCTGGAAGGCCGGAAGGCGCTCCGCCTCCGGCAGCTCGGCCTGCCGGGACAGCCGCACCAGGTCGATCGCCCAACCGAGCAGGGTGGAGCCGTTCAGCGCGTAGTAGCGCGACTGCGTCGCGAACGTCGCCAGCTCGAGCTGCGCGTCGGCGATGGCGTCCCACGTGCCGCCGTACTGCTCCCGGAGCGCGGGATCGGCCTCGATGCGCGCGCGGAAGTCGCTCTCGAAGGCCTCCTTGCGCTGCATGATCGACGCGTCCAGCAGGCCGTCCAGGTAGCCCCGGTACGCCTTCTTGGAGTTCTCGATCCCGAAGATCGTGTTCTCGTACCTGCGGGCGGCCTCCGGGCTCGTCTTCGACAGCGCGTAGAGCGCGTCCAGGCGGCGCTGGTAGTCGGCCAGGCGCGCGGGGTAGTCCACGTCGCGCAGGTACTCCATCTGGGCTAGCGTCAGCAGACGGCCCGTGGAGCCGGGATTGCCCACGACGAAGACGGGCTCGCCGTCCTTGGCGCCGGCCTCGCTCCAGGAGAGCCAGTTCTCCGGATGGAAGGGCCGGCCGTTCTCGTACACGCGCAGGAACGACACGTCCAGGTCGTAGCGCGGATAGGTGAAGTTGTCCGGGTCACCGCCGAAGAAGGCCGTCTCGAGCTCGGGCGCCATCACCAGCCGCAGGTCGTCGTAGCGGCGGTACTTGTAGAGCGAGTACATCCCGCCGTTGTAGAAGGCGACCACCTGGCAGCGCAGCCCGGACGACGCCTCGCACTCGTTGCGGACGGCGTCGATGGCGGCGTCGCGCTGGGTGACCTGCATGGCGTCGGTGCCCGCGGCGACGGCGCCGCGGATCCGCGGGGTCACGTCCTCGATGGACACGAGCTGGTCCACGTACAGGCCGGGGCAGCGCACCTCGTCCTCGCGGGTCTCGGCCACGAAGCCGTTGTGCAGGTAGTCGTGGTCGGCCGAGGACACCTGGTCGATGCAGGAGCGGGCGCAGTGGTGGTTCGTCATCACCAGCCCGTCCTCCGACACGAACGACGACGAGCACCCGGGGAGCCGGATCGACGACAGGCGCAGGTGGTCGAGCCAGGCCTGGGTGGCCTCGAACCCGTAGCGGGTCTGCCAGTACTCGAGCGGCGGCGCGTCGAACGTCCACATCGTGCCGAACTCGGGGACGGACCCCGGAACGACGGCGGTGGTCTGCTGCGCCCGGATCGGCGCGGCGAGCGCCAGGAGAATCGGCAGCGCCAGAAGGCGCGCGTGCACGTGCTTCATGGGGGAGCCCTCCTCGAGGTGCCCACTGGATCGGTGAGATCGCAGGGTGCCGCTCGGCCGGAGAGCGCGGGCGCCGAGACCGTCGGAGGGGAGGGGGCTCCAGGGGAGCTGGGCGCCGGGCGCCTCCGCGGTATTCCCGGACGTCACCCGACTGGAGAAAGCTAATCTAGACGCGCCCCTCCACCACCCTCCGGAACACGTCCAGCGCACCGCGCACTTTCTCGGGCGGCACGCCCACGAGGCGGTCCCAGGCGTCCGCGTGCTCCTCGCGCCGCTGGAGGAGCATCTCCATGACGCCCTCCACGGTGCGCTGCAGCTCCGGCGCGGCCAGGTTCATGCGTTTCCACATGGCCGCCACGACCTGGAGGGACGGGCGGTCCTGCTCGATCAGGTCCACCAGGTCCTCGTCGCTGAAGAAGGGGCCGACGACCGCGGCGCGCAGACAGAGGGTGACCAGCTCGACCACGTCGTCGTCCATGCTGCGCAGCAGCACCTTCTGCGAGCGCAGCTCGAGCACCTTGCCCAGGTACGCCATCAGCGGATGGACGGCGGGGCCCAGCCGGTCGAGAACCACCTCGCGCGCCCCCTGGAGGTGGAGGTACAGGCGGTCGTAGTGCTCGTCCTTCAGCCGGACCTTCTCCGACAGCTCCCGGCTGATCCAGTCGTAGCCGACCAGGTGGTCGAAGAGCGCCACGTCGCTGAGGTGGCCGCCGACGTCACGCGCGATCCGCCGCGGCGTGACCAGGAGGGACTCGCCCGACGTGGTCTCGATGCGCGCCGCGGTCCCCCCGTCGCCCACCAGGTCCGCGTCGCGCCCGGGGTCGGGAACCAGCTGCACGTTCAGCCCCTGACGCTTCTCCATGGCCGCGTGGAAGATGGCCACGAGCTGCTCGGTGAGGAGGACGTCGAGAAGCGTCGACATGGCTGGGAAGAGGCACTCCGGGGGAGGGTCCGACCGATCCACGGACTGGCTACCCCGAAGCCCGTCCGGGGGTCATTGCCCACCCCGCGGTCAGGGGCGAGCTTGCGGCGTTCCGATCTCGCTCGCCCACTCCAGGAGGGTCGGTCGTGACCGCCCGAATCCGCTCCGCGATGCGCGCGTCGCGGGCTTCCCTGCTGCTTCTCCTCCTCCTCCTCTCCGCGCTCCCCGTTCCCGGCGCCGCCCAGCAGAAGCGGGCGCTCACCTTCACCGACCTGATGCACATCCGCCAGGTGGAGGGACCCTCCATCTCTGCCGACGGACGCTGGATCGCCTTCACGGCGCGGCCCGACCGCGGCGACCCCGAAGCGGTCGTCCGCGCCACGCGCGGGGACTCCCGCTACTCCGTGCCGCTGGGGAGCAACGCCGCCATCTCCGAAGACGGCGCGTGGGTGGCCGTACGCGTCGAGCCGTCGCTGGAGGCCACCGAGACCGCGAAGCCGGGCGACGCGCCCCGGCGGGGGATGGCGCTCCTCGCCACCGCTTCGGGAGAGGTGACCCACTTCGACGAGGTGGAGCGCTTCGCCTTCTCGGCGGACGGCAGGTGGCTCGCCTACCACCGTTACGCAGCGCGCCCGGACTCGGGACAGAAGCCCGCCCCGGCCGACGAGAAGTGGAAGCCGGGCACCACGCTGGTGCTCCGTGAGCTGGCCACCGGGAGCGAGACCGAGCTCGCGGACGTGCGCCGCTGGGCCCTCCACGAGGAGGAGGGCCTGCTCGCCTACGCGGTGGCCTCCGCCGACCATGCCCGGGACGGCCTCTACGTCCGGAACCTCGATCGCGGTGACGAGACCACGGTGCACGCCGCGGCCTCCGGCGACTTCAACGGCCTCACCTGGGCCAGGACCGTCCCCTCCCTCGGCTTCGTCCTCACGGTGACGGGCGACGACGACGACGCGGGCCCTGCCGCGGGGTCGCTCATGGCGTGGACCGACGGCGAGACCCGCGTGCTGGCCTCGCCCGACGACGCCCCCGACGGGTGGATCATCCCCGCCGACAGCGACCTCGAGTGGAGCGAGGACGGCGCCCGGCTCTTCTTTGGATGGCGCCCCGTTCGTCCGGACGAGTTGGAGAAGCCCGACACGGCGAAGGACGACGGCGCCTTCGACGCCTACGACACCGACGCCATCCTGGCCAAGCGCGGGGTGGACGTCTGGCACTGGCAGGACCCGATCATCAACCCGGAGCAGAAGATCCTCTGGCCACGGATCAAGAACCGCACGTTCCGCGCGGTCCATCACATGGCCGACGGCACCAACGTCTCCCTGGGCGGCCCCGACCTCCCCGAGGTGGACGTTCCCCGCAACGCCCGGGTGGCGCTGGCCCGCTCGGACGTGCCCTACCAGCACGACGCGACGTGGACGGGCGGCGCCGACGACGTCTACGTGGTGGACCTGGCCACGGGCGGGCGCACCCCCGTGGTGAAGGGCATCCAGGGCCGCCCGTACCTGTCGCCCGGCGGACGCTTCGTGGCGTACTGGAACGAGGGGAACTGGCATCTCTACGACGTCGCCGCCGGCACGACGCGCAACGTCACCGATGACCTGGGCGTGTCCTTCGCGGACGAGGACCACGACACGCCGGACGCCCCGGGCGGCTACGGCGTGGGCGGTTGGACCGAAGGAGACGCCGCGGCCCTCGTGTACGACAAGTTCGACGTCTGGGTGGTGCCCACCGACGGCGGCCGCCCGTGGATGCTCACCGACGGGGCGGGACGCCAGGAGCGCCAGGAGTTCCGCGTGGTGCGCACCGACCCGCGCGCCGAAGCCATCGGGCCCAAGGACGAGCTGCTGCTGTCTTCCTACAACGACGCGCGCAAGAACTTCGGGTTCTACCGGGCGCGCGCGGACCGCGCCGGCGTGCGCCGGCTGCTGGAGGAGGACCGCCGCTTCCAGTTCCGCGCCAAGGCCCGGGAGGCCGACGTCGTCCTGTACACGCGCGAGGACTACGACGAGTTCCCGGACCTGTGGGTGGCGAAGCCGGACCTGTCGGACACCCGCAAGGTCACCGACGTGAACCCGAACCTCGGCGACTTCGCCTGGGGCACGTCGGAGCTGGTGGCGTGGAACAGCGCGGACGGCACACCGCTGCAGGGCGTCGTCATCAAGCCCGGCAACTACGAGCCCGGCAAGCGCTACCCGGTGCTGGTCTACTACTACGAGCTGTTCAGCCAGCGCCTGCACGAGTTCAACGAGCCGGCCATCAACCACCGGCCGAGCTTCCCGCTGTACGCCTCCAACGGCTACGTCGTCTTCCTGCCGGACGTGCGCTTCGAGATCGGCCGCCCCGGCTTCTCGGCCACGAAGGCCGTGGTGCCGGGTGTGCAGCATCTCATCGACATCGGCCTCGCGGATCCGGACGCGATCGCGCTGCACGGCCACTCGTGGAGCGGCTACGAGACGGCGTTCGTGATCACGCAGACGGACATCTTCAAGACGGCCATCGCCGGCGCACCGGTGGGGAACATGACCAGTGCCTACTCCGGCATCCGCTGGGGCTCCGGCCTCGCCCGCCAGTTCCAGTACGAGAAGGGGCAGAGCCGGCTGAGCGGGAGCCTGTGGGAAGCGCGGGACGAGTACATCGACAACTCGCCGATCTTCTTCGCCGACCGCATCCACACGCCGCTGCTCATCATCGCCGGCGACGAGGACGACGCGGTGCCCTGGTACCAGTCCATCGAGCTGTACCTGGCGATGAGGCGGCTGAACAAGGAGGCGGTGTTCCTCGAGTACCGGGGCGAGCCCCACCACCCGCAGAAGTACGCGAACAAGCTGGACTGGTCCGTCAAGATGAAGGAGTGGCTGGACTACTACCTGAAGGGGGCGCCGCCGGCCAAGTGGATCACCGAAGGGGTGCCGTATACGGGACGCTAGGGGTAGGTGGGGGATCGCCCTACGGGAGGGGGGGAACCCGCCCGGCTTCCCGCCCCGGGCGGGGGTCGCTACCCTTCCTGGGACGACCCTCCCGAGTCACAAAGAGGACGAGACATGCCGAGTACATGGAGACGGCTTTCCACAGCCACGCTCTTCACGATCTTCGCCGCCGCCTGCTCTCGCGGAGGTGACACCGCCAACGCCGCCCAGCAGGCCGGCGGCAGCCTTCCACAGGGCCATCCACCCGTTGCCGGACAAGCCGCGGCGGGCCAGCAGGGGCCGGGAGGGGTCGTACTGGAGAAGGTGGACGGCGGCGGCTACACGTACGTGCGCCTGGGCGCCAACGGCCAGGAGATCTGGGTCGCCGGGCCGGTGACCGCGCTAGCGGTGGGCGACACCATCCTGATGGTCAATCCCATGGCCATGGGGTCTTTCACCAGCAAGGCGCTGGAGCGCACGTTCGACAACCTCTACTTCGCCGACGCCTTCCGGAAGCCGGGCGAGCTCGCGGCCGCCGCGCCCGACCTCGGGGCCAAGGCGGGCGTGGTCCAGGAGACGATGAACTCCGGCGGCTACACCTACGCGCGCGTCTCCGCCGGCGACGTGGACATCTGGCTCGCCGGCCCCGAGACCGTGGTGAACAAGGGCCAGACCATCTCGTGGACCGGCGGGATGGTCATGACGGGCTTCGTGAGCAAGACGCTGAAGCGGACCTTCGACCAGATCCTGTTCGTCAACTCGATCATGGTGAACCCGGGCGGCTGAGCCGCCCGGGTGGCTCCTCAGATCTTCCAGCCGAGCAGGTTCCAGTAGTTCATCTCGAGGATGAACACCACGGCCGCCAGGGCGAAGAGCGCGTAGTGGAAGCGGCCCCAGCGCCCCCACAGGCGTGACCTCCAGGCGGCCACGGCGCCGACGAGGACCGCCAGCGTCACGGGCACCGACACCATCGGGAGCACCAGCACGGCCTTGATGGGTCCTGCACGTCCCTCGATGAGGCTGTCGGAATTGCTGGCGAGGACGGTGAGCCCCACGACGAACCCCACGTCCAGGACCGTGAGCGCCAGCGCGAGCCAGCGCCATCCCCGCTCCCGCCCCCGCAGGGGCTCGAGGCCGTCCACGCTCCGCTGCACCAGCCAGCGGACGGGCATGAGGACGAGGGCGGAGACGAGGAGGAGGAGGCAGCCGATGACGATCGCCCGGTGCACCGCGGGCCGCTGCGAGAAGGAGAGCTTGTCGGCCGCCATGATGGGCAGAGGTCCCACGAAGAGGTGCGTGACCTTCCCCGCGTCGTTCTCCTGGAACGTCATGTCGATGGAGGCGTCGGCGTCCCGGAAGAGTCCGGGCTCGGCCTCGTAGCCCCGGAACGTCCCGAGGGGCGTGGCGACCACGAGCTCCCCCGGATCTCCCACCGACACCGTGATCGCGTTCCCCACCAGGGTGGAGACCTTCTCGAAGGTCGTGTAGGAACGGCGGTTGAAGAGGTACGTCCCGGCATACTTCGCAGCCTGTGCGGCAAAGTCCTCCGGCGGCTCGGGGGGTGCGACGGTCGGGACCGGGTAGTAGTGGTCGAGGAACGCCTCCAGGAAGGGGAGGAACGAGATCGCGCCGCCCCCCGCCGTGTTGGTGGAGACGAACACCCCCACGCCCTCGGAAGGGATCAGGGAGAGGTCGGTGTGGAACCACTGGGTGTCTCCGCCATGGCCGATGAGCCGCTCGCCGTGGCTGCTCTGCTCGTAGAAGCCGAGGGCGAACCCGTTGAGGCGGGGGTCATGGCCGAACTGCCGGGTCTGCATGAGGCGCGACGTCTCATCCTGCATGATACGCGCATCGGCCAGGCGGCCGTATTGGAGATGGGCGATCATGAACTTCGCCATCGCCCCGGCGCTGGCGCTCACGGAGCCCGCCGGAGCCGACCAGTCGATGGTCTCGAAGGGCTTCTCCACGTACTTCCCACGCTGGTAGACGTAGCCGTCGGACATGTGGGGGGCGAGCTCCGGGGGGAGGGGCTGCCGTCCGGTGGCGTACACCATCCCCAGAGGCTTCATGATCCGCTCCTCGATGTAGTCCTCCCACGCCATCCCGGAGACGCGTTCCACGATGTAGCCCGCCAGGGCCGTGGCGTAGTTGGAGTAGGAGGCGTACGTCCCCGGGGGACGCACCCGTGCCGGGATGTGCCGCTGCAGGTACTCACCTCGGCTCAGGTCGGTCTCCCCGAAGAGCCCGAAGCCCCGGTCCTCGAAGCCCGGGGTGTGGGTCATGATGTTCCGCAGCGTGATGGGCTCCGGGTACGTCGCCGGGATCGTGAAGTCGAGGTACTCGTTCACGTCGGTGTCGAGATCGAGCTTGCCCTCCTCCACCAGCTGCATCACCGCGGTCCATGTGAAGAGCTTGGAGACGGAGCCGACGCGGAAGAGGGTGGTGGCGGGATCCACGGGGATCAGGGAATCCACGTCGGCGAAGCCGTACCCCTTCGAGAAGAGGAGCGCGCCGTCCCGCACCACGGATACCACGGCCCCGGCGACGTGGTGATCCGTCATGAACGCGTCCATCAGCCCGTCGAAGAACCCCTCTACCTCTACCGGGTCGAGGGGGCCCCGCGGTGGCGGGCCCTGCGTGGCCTGGGCCTGCGCTCGAGAGACGGATGCGAGGGCGAAGACGCCGACGAGGAGGAGCGCGCGCGCGTTCAAAGGAGGCCTCCGGGAGAATGCGGCGGCGGGCAGTCCGGAACTTCGTATCGAGACATACGGGAGCCGGTCATCCCCCGCAACGCGCATGCCCGGGGTGGGCCGCGGCGGCCCCCGAAGGAACCGCCGCGACCCCTGCTGAGCTCAGTGGATGGAAATGGGGATCTCCACCGTGCCGTCGATGTGGTTGCTGGGAAGCCCCGAGAGCTTCACGGCGTTGACCGTGATGATCCCGTACTTCTCGTCGCTGATCGTGTTGCCGGCGATCACGGTGTGCGCGATGGGCACCACCGCGCTGAACACGCTGATCCCCGCCGGTCCGTCGTCCAGCGGGTTGTCGTCGTCGGCGCCGTTCCCCGACAGGACGTTGTTGGTGAACACATTCCCGTCCGCGTTCTGCGCGGGCGTGTGGCTGTGGAGCATGATGCCCCCGAAGCCGTTGTTCATCGCGGTGTTGCCCACCACGGTGTTGCCCCAGGCCGCCGCGCCCGGAGGCCCCGCGAAGACGCCGATGCCGGCCGCGCCGTTCCCGTTGGAGGTGTTGTGCTGGACGGTGTTCCGGTACACGCCGCCGACGTCGGGGCTCGCCGCCGCCGTCGGATCGAAGTGGTGCGACGCCAGTGTGATGCCGCAGTCCAGCGTGTTGTCGAGCACCGAGTTGTCGACGATGCGGTTCCCGAAGGTGGGGCCGTCCTCGTCGGTGAGGAGGATCCCGCCCACGTTGTTCTGGACCAGGTTGCCGCTCACGATCGAGTTCGTGACGCTCTGTAGGTGGATCGCCTCGCCGCAGTCGTCGGGTTGATCGGCGCACAGCGGGTTGAAGGGTCCGTACGCGTCGTTGTCTACGACCGTGTTGCCCTCGATGGTGATCCGGGTCGTCTGGACGACGAAGATCCCTTCGAGGCCCGCGTTCTTCACCGTGAAGCCGGTGAGCACGGTGCCCGCGGCGTCCGCTCCGGAAATGACGACGCCGTTGGGCGGCGAGTCCTGGCCGGCGGCGTCGATGACGGCGCCGTCACCGACGAGGGTCAAGCGTTTCGTGATCTGGACGGTCTCGGCGTACGTGCCCGCCGCCACGTCGATGCGGTCGCCGGCGTCGGCCTGGGCGACGGCGTACCCGATGGTCTGGCACGGGGCAGCAGAGCAGTCGCCGACGTCGGCGCCGGTGGGCGTCACGGTCCGGCCGGGGACGCCCATGCGGGCGAGCTGGGGCCCCGGCGGGCTCAGCGGCGTGGACGTCGAGTCACCACTGCAGGCGGCCGCGAGCGGAAGCAGGATGAGGAGAGGAAGAAGGCGGGTGAACGGGGGGCAGTCCGTCCGGTGTGAACCAGACATGGGCTCCTCCTGGGCAGATGTGGAGGAACAGACCAAAGTGAGCCTTGATCTTGTCGAAGCTTGAAATGCGGGGCAAGCCGGGAGGTCCCGGGGTCGATTCCCGCCAGGGTCGCGCTCACGGCAACGGCGTCGGAGCGTCGGCCCAGGAACGCGAGGGCGACCCCACATCCCGACCCTCAGGGGCCGGTCGCTGGTCCCATCCAGCTATGGACGGCTTTCGGGCCCGCGCGTCCGCCGGCATGCGACTCGGCGGCCGCGGAGCGCCGTCGCAGCCGCTGCCTTCCGCCCTGACGGCCGACCTCGTCGCGAGGGTCTCGCGCAAGCCTCCGAGGTCTCTCTCGACGCTCCTGACGCACCCGGGAGGGCCGCCGAACCCCTGGTTATCTTTCGGGGTATCTTCGGTTTCCCCCGCACTCGGGAGAGTCCCGTGTTCCGTACTGCTTCCGCCGCCGCTCCCTACGGTCCCCTCACCCGGGCCCGCCGCGTCGGCCGGCCGCCCCTCTTCCTCGTGCGCGAGGCCGCGCCCTCCTACGACGTATCCCCCTCGGAGCACCCGCCCGCCCCCGAGCACGCACCACCCTGCGAGCACCCGATCCCCTCCGACCTCGACGCGATCGAGGAGCTGGGCGACGAGATCGCCACGCTGGCCGCCCACATCCACGCGGCCACACACCGGCTGCTGGTTCTCATTGCTGCGTTCGACCGCCAGCGCGGCTGGGAGCTCGACGGCCACCGCTCGTGCGCGCACTGGCTGGCTTTCCGCACCGGGATCGACCTGGGCGCGGCGCGGGAGAAGGTGCGCACGGCCCGGGCGCTCGAGTCCCTGTCGGAGACGAGCGCTTCCATGGCCCGCGGCGAGCTGTCGTTCTCGCAGGTGCGGGCGCTCACGCGCGTGGCGACGCCGGAGAACGAGGGCGATCTGCTGGAGCTGGCGAGGGGAACGACGGTCGCGCAGCTCGAGCGGATGGTGCGGGGCTTCCGACGCGGGAGCCGAAGGGACGAGGCGGCCCGGGAGCGTGCCAACCACGAGGCGCGCACGCTCTCGGTCTTTCCCGACGAGGAGGGGATGTACGTGGTGCGCGGCCGGCTCGAGCCGGAGGTGGCGGCCGTCCTGATGCGGGCCATCGAGGCGGCGGGCGACGCGCTATTCCGGGGAGGCAGCGCGCTCGGCCGCGAGGAAGGGGCCGCGCACCTCGGGTCGGAGGAGGACGGGAGGCGCGCGGCCGCGCAGCGGCGGGCGGACGCGTTGGGGCTGCTGGTCGAGCGGGCCCTGGAAGCGGGGCTCGCGGCGAAGGAAGGCGCGCCGATCAGCGGGAGCCGCGCCGGTCGCTATCAGGTGGTGCTGCACGTGGACGCGGAGGGGCTGGCCGCCGAGGGCGAGGGCGGCGAGCGCCACCTGGAGGACGGCACGCGCGTTTTCAGGTGAAACGTCCCGCAGGCTCGCGTGTGACGCGAGCGTGGTCAAAGCCACGCGCGCCCCCGACGGCTCGGTGCTCGATGTGGGCCGCAGGACGCGCACGATCCCGCCGGCGCTCCGCCGGGCGTTGGAGGCGCGCGACCGCGGCTGCCGTTTCCCAGGATGCGCATCCCGTTTCACCGACGCCCATCACGTGAAGCACTGGGCCGACGGTGGCGAGACCAGCCTTCGCAACACGCTCCTGGCGTGTCGCCATCACCACCGCCTCCTGCACGAAGGAGGATGGCGCGTGGTCTGGCGGGGCGAGGGGCGTGCCGTCTTCGTCGATCCGCGGGGCGGCGAGCACTTCGACGGTGGATGGGAACCGCCCGACGTCGGCCCCGAGCCGGTCACGGCCCTCGTCGAGGATCACCGGCGCCGCGGCATCGATCCCGACTGGCGGACGGCGGGGGCCCGATGGAAGGGCGAGCGCGACGTCCCCGATCCGGTCTGGGTGCGAGCGATGGAGGCGCTCGGGTAGCACGTCAGGTCCGGCGCCGCGGCCGTGATGGCGCGCCGCCGTCGCGTTCGCCGCCGGCCTCGCGTCCCTCAGCCGCCCTGGTCCACCTTCGCCAGAAACGTCCGCACCGCGCTCAGCATCGCGTCCGGGTTATCCCAGGTGGTGATGTGGGCCGCGCCAGGGATCACCACCAACTCGGAGCCCGGCGTGAACTCCTGGAACCGGCGCACGATGTCCGGGTTCGCCTCGTCGAACTCGCCCACGGTGTAGAGCACCGGCACCTTGATCTCGGGGAGGAACCCCGTCGCGTCGTAGTCCTTCAGCGTCCCGGTGATCGTGAACTCGCTGGGGCCCTGCATGTAGTTGTAGATCCCCTCGTTCACGGTGGCGAAGGTGCTGTCCAGGTCCGCCTGGATGGGATGGCGCCACACGTAAAGGCCGTAGAACTCGTTGATGGCCGCCTCGTAGGCCGGCGACGTGAAGTCGTTCGTTTGCTCGGCGGTGCGGATCGCCGCCTGGGCGGAATCCGACAGCGTGGCCACCAGCGCCCGCGCGTTGGCTTCCCACGCCGGGATGTCCAGGGCCGGGCTGGCGAGCACCATGCTCACCACGTGCTCGGGGTGGGCGCGGTAGTACTCCACCGCGAGGATCGTCCCCCAGGAATGACCGACGAGGTCCACACGGTCGTAGCCCAGGAACGCCCGCAGCGAGTCCAGCTCCGCCACGAAGTGGGGGATCGTGAACATCGTCGTGTCGGTGATGCTCGTGGACTTGCCGCCGCCGAGCTGGTCGTAGCGCACCACGGTCCGGTCCGACGCCAGACCCTCGAGCGACTTCAGGTAGAAGCTGGAGAAGCCGGGCCCTCCGTGGAGCAGGATCAGGGGCGTCGCCGCGCCGTCTCCCATCACCTCGTACCAGATCTCCCCGCCGGGGACGGCGAGCATCCCCTGGCGGGCCGCCGATGCCGTAGCCGCGGGCGAGGCGGCCTGCTCCCCGCCCGCGGCCGGGGCGTTCCCCCGCTCACCGCATGCAACCGTTCCCAGCAGCGCCAGGAGCACGACGCCGTGTCTCCCCTGTCTCGCGCTCATCGGATCGGCCTCCCCGGCGTCCACGGCACCCCTGCATCGTCCAGTGCCTTGAAGAACGCCGGCACCCGCTCCGTGAGGATCTGGTTCAGACGGGTCACCTGGGCGTCCAGCGCCGCGGGCGCCTGCTGCAGGGCCTCCCGCTCCTGGGCGGTGGGCATCGCGGTGGCCCGCTGCACGCCGCCGGCGAACATCACGAGCTGCCGGACCGTGCGCGGCCCGTTCTGATCACCGCCCCCTCCCCCGCCGCCGCCGAAGCCGCCGCCCCCCG